>Ga0101944_10005169_pt1 | contig 15164 bp, 14 predicted proteins | sample DewCreD2012metaG_FD_75245 | JGI IMG/M metagenome (GOLD analysis project Ga0101944, IMG submission 75245) | Hot spring sediment bacterial and archeal communities from British Columbia, Canada, to study Microbial Dark Matter (Phase II) - Dewar... ...
ACGTGCTTCGTCCGGCCATGAACGAGGTCGGCGAACGTTTTTCCAGCGGCGAGTTCTTCTTGCCGGATCTGATTCTATCGGCCGAGGCGATGAAGCGAGCGATCAGCTTGTTGCGGCCAATGCTAAGCGGCGAAGATGTAATCAGCAAGCAGGAGACCGTGGTCATCGGCACGGTGCAGGGAGATGTTCACGATATCGGCAAAAATTTGGTGGTGGCCACCCTGGAAGGCAGCGGTTATAAAGTGATCGACCTGGGTGTTGACGTGCCGGCCGAAAAATTTGTAGAAGCGGTCAAAGAGCACAATCCGGCCGTGGTTGGATTTTCGGCGCTGCTCAGCACGACGATGGTGAATGTACCCAAAGCCATCCAGTCTCTGGACGAAGCCGGCTTGCGGGAAGGGCGCTTGGTCGCCGTAGGCGGCGCGCCGGTGACCGAACGAAGCGCGGCTGACTGGAGCGCCGACATCTACGCCGCCGATGCCGGTACCGCCGCCCGGCTAATTACTGAGCATCTATCCAAGCCTGATGCTAAACCGGCGAAAGCCAGGAAGCCGGAAATCGTCGATACGATTATCACCCATGGCGACGCGGTTAAACTTGAGCCCTTTGTGGGGGACTCGGATGTCGAGCGCTTTAAGGCAGTTCTGCGGGGCGAGAAAGTTGACCGGGTGCCCAACTTTGAAAATCTGGTCGATGATCAGCACGTCACCAAACTGTTAGGCCGTTTCGCCGGCAACACCCTGTCCTACGGCGGCGACCCGGCCAAGGGCGCCAGCGAGGCGGTCGGCCGACCCATGAAGGCGGCTGACTTCGTCGAGTTCTGTCAGATCACCGGCCAGGACGTCATGGTGGTCGAGGCGCTGTGGACACCCATCAAGAAGCGCATGCCGGACGGCTCGCTCAAGCCGGCCATTGATCGCAGCGTCAAGACGCGCCAGGACTGGGAAGCCCTGGTGATGCCGGACGACGCGGACATCGAGGACCGCCTGCAGTACATCCGCGAGTACAAAGCCGCCAGCAGAGGAACGCGCATCGGCGTCGCCATGCTCGGCGCCTGCATCATCCAGACGCTGTACGAAATGGTCGTCGGTCTGACCGACTTCATGATGATGTGCTACGAGCAACGCGACCTGGTCGAGGAGATGCTCGAGGCGAGCACCGTGCACTTCGAGAAGCTGGTGGCTGCGGCTGTGGCCGAGGGGCTGGACGTGATGTACGCCGCCGACGACTTCGCCTGGAAGAACGGGATGATGATCCCACCGCCGCTGTTCAAGGAGCTGTGGCTGGGTCGGATGGCGCGCATCATCGCCCCGGCGGTGAATGCCGGCGTGCCGGTCCTCTTCCACAGCGACGGCAAGATTGACGATGCCGTCGAATGGCTGATTGACATCGGCGTGGACGGCATCAACCCGATGGACCCCTACGGGGTGGATTACCGCGACTACAAGAAGCGCTTCGGCAGCCGTGTGACGCTCAGCGGCAACATTGACGTCGAGTTTCCGCTGGTGCACGGCACGCCGGAGGACGTGGAGCGCGACGTGAAGGAACACATGGATGTCCTGAAGCCGGGCGGGCGCTACATCGCCGGTTCAAGCCACAGCATCACCAACTTCGTGCCCCACGAGAATTACATCGCGATGCTGAATGCCATCCATCGGTATGGCGTCTATTAGCACGCGTTGGCATTCCCGTTGGCTGACCCGAGAATGCTCCCGGCGGTGACGCACTGGTGGCAGTCGGGTCGCGGACCCGCAAGAGTGGCTCAAGAGCGCCACTGACGGAGGGGTTGACGACTGAAAGGAGGTGAAGCCATAGCCGGAGCACACTGATCGCCGATCGTAGGAGGCAGTCTGCCAAGTGGAAACCAGTGTAGGAGACACGCAAACACCAGGGAGGTAACCATGACACGCTCAGTATTTCGAACCGGGAAGATGGCTTTCTTGCTCACCATGGCGGTGCTGCTGATGACGCTGCTGACAGGCACGGCGCGGGCCACGGGGGAAGACACCGTTCAGCCCGCAGCCACGGTGACGCCGGAGCCGGAGGCTACTGCCACTCCCATTCCGACACCCGAGGTCAACGACTATCCCGCCATCTATCGCTGGCTGACCGACGCGCGGATGTACGACATCCTGCCGCCTGGCGAGTGCAAGCCTGAGAAACCCTATCGCATCGGCCTCGACATGATTATTATGTCGCAGGACTACACCCGTGAGGTCGCCGAGAGTGCGCAGGAATACGCCAAGGAGCTCGGCATGACCGTTGACGTATTCGACGCCAATTTCGATGCCAACAAGTCACTGAGCATTGCCGAGACGATTGTGGCGAACGACTACGATGGCATGTTCATCTATGCCACCGACCCGGCGCTGGGTCCGACGATCTCCAAGATGATGAAGGAGGCCGGTATTGCGGCGGTGGGCGCCGACACGCCCATGACGCGCGATGATTACTACTACGGCGTGCCCAGCGTCTATGCCGGCTACATCGCTGGCAAGTACATGATGGATCAGGCCAAGGCCAAGAACTGGGACTATAAGAAGACGGTGGCCATCTTCATGGACCTGTCGGCGTTCACCGCCTGCACGATGCGCCTGGAGGGATACAAGAAAGCCCTGGATGAGGCTTATCCTGACTTCCCCGAGGAAAACATCGTCTGGTACGACGCGCCGTATACACTCAACGAGGTGATCAAGAGCGTCAGCGACCAGATCACCGCTCATCCCGCTGACAACTATTTCGTCATGGTGTCGTGCAGTGACGAGATGACGGCGGGAGCCGCGCGCGCGCTCGAGGCAGCCGGCTACACCCCCGATACGGCCATGGTGTCCGGCCAGGGCGGCGGCGTAGGTCCGCGTGAGGAGCTCAAGAAACCCGGCACCCTGTACGCATCCTACACCGGCTACATGCCCCGCTGCGCGGGCAAGCTGGCAGTCAACTATCTGTGCCGCATCCTGAACGGCGAAGAGGTGCCGCGGTACGTGCAGCAGTGGGTGACACTGCTCACGAAGGACACCGTGGACGTCTACTATCCGGACAATGTCGAGCAGTGTGATGCCGAGGCGATTCGCGGCATGCCAATGCCGTAGCAACGCATCGCCGGCCCGGGACTGCCGCGAGTCCCTGGCATAGGGTGATTGCCGCCACGTTTCAGGGGATGTTCCCGTTGTCAGGGCGGGAACATCCCCACCCAGCGTGATCGCAAGAGACACGGAGCGACTCACAGTGACCGAAGCAACCCCAATCAGCAACGCACCGCCGCCACGACTGGCAATGCAGAATATCGCGAAGTTCTTCCCGGGCGTGCAGGCACTCTGCGCGGTTGATTTTGACTTGCTGCCCGGCGAAGTCCACGCCGTGATCGGGCAGAATGGAGCGGGAAAATCCACCCTCGTCAAGATCGTGTCCGGCGCTTATCCGCCGGACGCAGGTCAGATCTTTCTAGACGGCCGTGAGGTGCACTTCCACAGCCCCGCCGACGCTCGAAGACATGGAATCCTCACGGTGCACCAGGACTGGAACCTGTTTCCAGACCTCAGCGTAGCCGAGAATATATTTGCCGGCCGGATGCCGGTGAAGCACGGCTCGCAGGTCATTGACTGGGAGCGTTGTTACGCCGAGGCCGCCGAGGAGCTCCACAACCTCAATCTCGACCTCGACCCTCGCACGCGCGTTGGCCTGCTGCGGCCGGCGCAGATGCAGATGGTGGAGATTGTGCGCTGTGTCTGCGCCGAAGCCAGCATTATGATCCTGGACGAACCGACCGCCGCGCTCGGCCCCCAGGAAATTGATAGCCTGTTTGGCATGATCCGCCGCGTTGTGGCCAGCGGTGTATCCATCCTGTATATCTCGCACAAGCTCGAAGAAATCCAGCAGATTGCGAACCGGATTACGGTGTTGCGAGACGGTCGCAAGGTAGCGACCGTGCGGGCCGGCGAGGTGAGTCGGCTCGACATGATTCGCATGATGGTCGGGCGCGAGGTTGAGGCGCCACAGAAGCAGACAGCCGTTGCTCCGGGAGACGAAATCCTGCGCGCCAGCGGCCTGGGACGCGGTCGTTCGCTGAACAATGTGAGCTTCTCGTTGCGCCAGGGCGAAATCCTGGGCGTTTTCGGCCTGCTGGGCGCCGGCCAGAAACAGCTGATTGACACGCTCTACGGGATCACCCCGGCCGAACGGGGCGAGCTGCGCGTTGATGGCCGCCCGGTGATCATCCGGTCACCGGAGATGGCAAAGCGCCTGGGCTTCGGCCTGGTGCCGGGGGACCGCAAGCGCGAGGGGCTGGTACAGATGCTCAGCGCCAGCTCCAATCTGACGCTGGCCAATACCTCGCTTATTTCGCGCGCCGGCTTGCTGTTGAGTCCACGCCTGGAACGCACCCAGAGCACGCGTTGGTTCGACGTGCTCGATATCCGACCGCGCCATCTGGACCGACAGATCCGCTACTTTAGCGGCGGCAACCAGCAGAAGGTGGTCCTGGGCAAATGGCTGCAAAACAACTGCCGCGTACTCATTCTGGATCACCCCACACAAGGGGTTGATGTGGGCGCCAAGAATGAAATCTACGCCCTGCTCGAGCAATTGGCGAGCCAGCGAATCGCGATCATCCTCGTCTCGACCGAGTTACCAGAAGTGCTGGCAATGAGCGATCGAATCTTGGTGATGCGCAACGGTACCGTCGCGGCTGAGGTGCCGCGCCGGGAGGCTACCAACGAGCGGCTGTTGGCGTATGCCTGTGGTGGAGACTGAGCGACGATGGTGAACGCAACTTTACGACAACGCCTGTGGACCAGCATCCGAGATTCATCTGTGTTCGGCGTGCTGGCGGCACTGATTATTTTGTTTGTCGCTTTCTCACTCTTGCATCCGAGTTTTCTGACATCGCGCAATTTGTGGAATCTGGCGATTTCGATTTCCACGCTGGGACTGACTGCCGCCGGTGTCACGCTCATCTTGTTGGTGGGAATGCTCGACGTGTCCACGGAGGCGATCCTGGCGACATCGTCAGTGGTGCTGGGGTTCTCGATCACGACGCTGGGCTTGCCGGCGAGCGTGGGGGTCGTCGCTGCCATTGCGGTCGGCTGTGCTATCGGCGTGATAAATGGCCTGGTGAGTGTGCGCTTCCGAATCAATCCGATTATCACCACCCTGGCGACACTGGCGATTTTCACCGGCGTGGCGCAGTATGCCAGCGGCATGCGACAGATTGTCATTGATGCCCCAAAGGGATCGTTGCTCTGGTCCTTTGGCTTCGGTTCGGTGGCCGGCATTCCGGTTCAGGTGCTGGTGGTGTTGGCAGTCTACACTCTCCTCTGGTTTGTCCTGAAGCACACGCGCTTCGGTCGCAACGTCTACGTGGTCGGCGGCAATCCTCAAGCCGCCAACCTGGTTGGACTGGATGTAGCCAGGTATCGCTTCCTCGCGTTTGTGATTATGGGTGCCGCGGCCGGCGCAGCGAGCGTTCTGATCAGCGCGCGGGCGCTGAACGGGTGGGCCGGCGCCGGGCAGGGGTACCTGTTCGGTGCCATTACGGCCGTCGTTCTTGGCGGCACCTCGCTGGCCGGTGGGCGCGGCGGTGCGTGGCAAACGCTGCTGGCCGTGTTGCTCCTCGGTACGCTGACCAACGGCCTCAACCTCCTTCAGGTGCACCCTTACTGGCAGGGTGTGGCCTCAGGCGCACTTCTGTTGCTGGCGGTTGGCGTCGAGCTACTGCGCAACTACTATCTGCGCCGCCGACTCGATGAATAAGGGTGGGGGATCGCTTTATGTCCGAGACCACAACGACATCTACCATTGAGGCCCTGGTTGCACCGGAGGCCTGCGCACCCCGTGAGGAGCCCCGCCGGCGTTGGTGGCACATTGTCAGCGACACACCCCAGGTCGGGTTGGTGCTGATGCTGGCAGTGATTGTGCTGGTATTTGCCTTAACCTCTCCCAGCTTCTTGACGCTGCGCAACATGGCGATTCTGGCTGGCTCCATCTCGATGATCGGCATCGTCGCAGCGGCTATGACGCTGGTCATTATCGGTGGCAACCTGGATCTGTCGGTGGCCGCCATCATCGCGCTGACCAGCATGGTAGTGGCCAGGGTAATGGTTGATTACCAGTGGAGCGAGGTCGCCAGCGTCGGCATCGGTGTGGCGGTGGGCCTGACCGTGGGGGTGCTCAACGGCGTCCTGGTTGCCCGACTCGGCATCAACTCTGTGATCGCCACCCTCGCGACTTACAGTATCACGCGCTGGGGTGCCCATCTGCTTGGCACCAAGGGGCGCTCGATCCCGCTGGGATACGCCGAGGAACGACCCTTCTTCGACTCTATCGGCCAGGGCACCCTGTTTGGCTTTCCGGTGCCTTTCTTGATCATGGTGGTGATGCTGGTGGCCATCTGGTTTTTCCTGGCCCGCACCCGCTTTGGACGTGAGTTCCTAGCGGTGGGCGGCAATCCACTGGCAGCGCTGCTCACCGGCATCAGCGTACGACGTTACACCTTCTTCGCCTTCGCCCTGACCGGGCTGTGTGCGGGCATCTGCGGCGTCATCTTCGCCTCACGTCTGGCGGGTGGCTATCCGGGTGGTGCGATGGGCTGGGAACTGGACATCGTCGCAGCGGTCTTCCTGGGCGGCACCAGCCTGACCGGCGGCCAGGGCTCCATCCTGGGTACCTTCCTGGGCGTGGTGATTATCGGGACATTGCGCAATGGCATGGCCCTGTTGGGCATAGACATCACTGCCCAGAACATCGCCACCGGCAGCGTGCTGCTGCTGGCGGTGCTGTACGACCGATTGCGGCGCGGTGGCCAGGAGCTGTAGGATATCCTCAACGTTCCGGAGTGATAGCTATGAAACGCATCGGCATGACCTGGCGGGTAAAGCCCGAGCACTGGGCAGCCTATAAGGACATCCACCTCAACCCGTGGCCGGAGCTGCTGGATGCCATCCGCGCCGTGGGCATCCACAACTACAGCATCTTCGCCTTCCCCGATGCCCCCGCTGGCGGGCGCACGCGCGTCTTCGCCTATATGGAGATCGAAGGCGATGACGTCCTCGAGGCGTTCAACCGACTGGCGCAGACCGAGATCAAGAAGAAATGGGATGCGGAGGTGACCGCCTGGGTGCTGCCCGAGGCGGTCGAGGGCAGCGGCGTGCAGTTTTTGCCGCTTGAACCGATCTTCTATTGCCCCTGAGCGGATGGCACGACCAGCGCCAGCATCCGCACAGATTCTACCTCAAGATGGGTTGTAAGGTCGTCGGAGTCATTCCCGACGCCAACGCCGCGTGCAAGCCACGTCTCGTCGTGCCGGAACAGCCAGGTGCTGGTTGACGTAGCGTATTACTGGCGCCGGAGGTCGTCCATTGTCAGCCCCCGGTCGGACACAATGCTGCGCAATGTGCCTGCCCTGAGATCGTCGCTCCCCCAGTCGGGAATCGTGGTGTACTGGCCGTTCCGGGGGTTCCACCAGATGCGGTGCGAACCGGCGCCATTTCGCACGAACTCACAGCCCAACTCGCGCAGTCGCTTTGCCAATTCCCGGTACTTCACGCCGGCACCACACGAATCACCAGCCGGGTATCGGCGCGCAGGTGTGCCAGCGAGGTGGGGACAGGTGAGCCGTTGGCAAGGCGCGCGGCGATCATAGCGCGGACATTGTCCGGCATAGCCTGTATCGCCGCATCCAATGTCCGGCCCCAGGCGTGACAACCCGGCAGCATCGGGCAGCTCACCTTGTACACTCTGTCCTGTTCAAGGTAATCAACCGTCACCGGAATGACCGCCTCATCCAACGCCACCGCGCTGTTCATCATACCAACCTGCCCTGTTCCGGATACTGTCTTCATCCACCGGGTGCTCACGCCGATGCTACACGCACGTCGCGTCGGGAGCATCCTCTCCCCGTGCGGCCAGCGGTGAAGCCATCGGCGGCGATGTCGGCGCCGGTGCAGCGCGCCGACATCGCCGCACACCCGCCGCTCAGCCCAACAGCTGGGTCAGCTTCTCGACATCGAAATCCACGACGATCGTGCCGTTGATGTCGAATGTCGGCGTCACCAGGTTGCCGTTGGCCCACTGGCGCACCTGTTTGGCCGCCCCGGGCACAACATTGACATCCACCTCAGTGTACTCCAGCCCGCGCTCCTTCAGCCAGGCACGCGCCCGCTTGCAGTCGGGACACCACTGGGTGCAATACATCACGATGCCCCCCCTGGGCAACGGCCCGGGTGTCGGCGCCTCCTGACCGGCCGGCAGTCTCGCCGCCAAGCGCGGCTCCAGCTTTCGCAGCAATTCAAGTAGCACCATATTCTTGGGCTGATCATCTATGTCGTGGACATCAATGTACTGTATGATGCCCTGCTTATCAATCAGGAAGATGGCGCGCTCCGACTTTCCATCGGCGCGCAACACCCCGTACTTCTTCGCCACCTCGCCGTGCGGCCAGAAGTCGCTCAGGAGCGGGTAGCTGATGTTGCCAAGACTGCTCGCCCATGCCTTGAGGCAGGGGACATGATCCACGCTTATGCCCAGGACCTGGGCATCCAATGCCCCGAACTTGGCCAGATCGGCCTCGTACGCGGGCATCTGATTCGTTCAAACGGGCGTCCAGGCGAGCGGGAAGAACGCCAGGACGACGTGCTTCTTGCCACGCAGATCGCTGAGCGTGACCTGCTTGTCCAGGTGACTGGGCAGCGAGAAATCGGGCGCCCGGTCACCGACCTTCAGGTGAGTCATCGGTTACCTCCTTGATTGGCAGCAGACTAGTGGACTAAAGTGATGGGATTATATCACAACGTCGCACGGAGCGCAAGTGTCCGTGGGTTATGCATTTCTTTCATCGGCCTGGCCAGCCGGCACGAGGCGGATTTGCCCCAGCGCCGCCTCGACCTCCTCGCGCCGGAACTGACACGGCAGGAACGACTGCACATTCGCCACCGCCACGGCCATCCCATAGCGAAAACACTCGACCGGCGGCCAGCCGCGCAGACGGCCCAGCATCACCGCCGCTGTCATCGCATCGCCCGACCCCATCGGGTTGACAACCGGCACCGGCGGCGGGTGCGCCACCCAGCGCTCCCCGGCGGTAGCGAACATCGCCCCCTCCTCGCCGAGTGTTATGATCGCCCACTCCGCGCCGCTCCGCCGCAGCTCGTCGAGCGCCTGCCAGCGCTCCGCCGCCGACTCGAGCGGATGACCCAGCAGCCCGGCCACCTCGTGCCGGTTGGCCTTGACGATCGTCGGCGCGGCCTGCAGCCCCAGCCGCAACGCATCGCCGTAGGTGTCCAACAGCGTCGGCAGGCCGCGCGCCCGCGCGGCTTCGATGAACTCCGGCACCAGCGGCTCCGTCAACGGCCCCAGCGCACTGCCACAGATGCACACCGCGTTGACACCCTCCAATGCCCGCAAGTACTCGCGTCGGATCACCGCCACATCCTCCGCCGTCAGCTCCGGCGGCGGCGCAAAATAGCCACGCTGCACATTGTCGCGATCCACCACCGTCACCGACACGCGCGTTTCGCCGCTGATCCAGGCGATCGCCGCCTCCAGTCCCGCCTCGACCATCAGATCGGCGTGATGCCGCCCGGCGCGACCGCCGAGCACCGTGAAGGCGCGCGGCCGCTCGCCCAGCACCTTCAGCGCCAGTGCCACATTGGTGCCCTTGCCCCCCGGCACGTGGGTGATGCGCTTGACTTCCGTGCGATAAACGGGCTTGATCTCATCAACGAAATACGAGGTGTCAACCAGCGGATTGAGGGTGACGCACAGAATCATAAAGGCAGGAACTCCCGTGAGAATAACCGATTGCAGGCAGCGAGTAGCCGGTGGCCGCCCTGGGAGCGCCGACGCAGTCCCGGTGCTGTCCCGGGAGCCCCAGCTCGGCACCCTCTCCGTTGCAACACCTCACCCCCCGGCCCCCTCTCCACACGGTGGAGAGGCGGAGCGTTCCCCCTCTTCGCTTGCGCAGTCCCCGGCAGTTTGGGGGGCGGAGAGGGGGTCAGGCGGTGAGGAGTATGCCGCTATTTTCATGCGTCGTGGTGGCGCCGCCGCAATGGTCATCTCCCAGCAACACAGATCCGAGGAGCATCCCACTGAAGCGTCTCGGAGAGGGACTGCAGAGACGGCGCCGGCGATCGTCAGGCCGTCTCTGTCTCCAATGCCCGGGGCAGCACCCCCGCCTGGTGCACCACCTCGGCACCGACCATCAGGCTGACAATCTCGTCCACGGTGGTGTCAGCCGCCTTGCGCTCGCCGACGATGAATCCGCGTCGCATGATCACGATGCGATCGGCCACAGCAAATATATCCTGCATGTTGTGGCTGATAATGATCGTGGGCACGCCCTGATCACGCAACGTGCGCACCAGCGTGAGCACTTTGCGCTGCTCGGAGACTCCCAGCGCCGCCGTCGGCTCGTCCATAATCATCAGTCGGGCGTTCCAGTAGATGGCCCGTGCAATCGCCACGGCCTGCCGCTGACCACCGGACAGGTTGCGCGTCTGCTGCGACAGAGACGGGATGTGGATGTCCAGCCGGTTCAGGACCGCCGACGACTCGTTGTTCATCGTGCTGCGATCGAGCACCTGCACGAGATGCCCCAGAAACGGCTTCCTCACCTCACGCCCGAGGAAGATATTGGCGCTGACGTCGAGATTCTCGGCCAGCGCAAGATCCTGATAGATGGTCTCGATGCCGATGGCGCGGGCCTCATGGGGATCCTGCAACGCCATGCGCTTGCCGTCAAACTCGATGTAGCCTTCGTCGGGCTGATACACGCCGGAGATCATCTTGATGAGGGTGGACTTGCCGGCACCATTATCGCCGACCAGGCCGACGACTTCGCCGACGTGGACTTCCATGTTCGCCCGGTTGACCGCAGTCAGGCCGCCAAACCGCTTGGTAAGATTCGTCACGCGCAACAGAGGTTCCATATCGCGCCTCGTCTCTCGTGTCACTTGCCCAACGCCCGCCCGAACTGATCCACCACCACGGCCAGGATGACCACGGTACCGACGGCCACATACTGCCAGAAGGGCACAATCCCCAGAATCACCATGCCAAACTGGATGATGGCAATAATGAGCGAGCCGACCAGGGTGCCGACAATCGTGCCCTCACCCCCGAAGAGGCTGGCCCCGCCGATGACGACAGCCGCCACCGCTGTCAGAGTGGTCGTTTCGCCCGCGTCCGGCGCGCCGCTGGTGAAGCGGGCCGCCCACAGAACGCCGCCGACGCCGGCCATCAAGCCTGCCAGGATGTACACCTGGATCAGAGTGCGGCGCACCGGAATACCAGCACGCACCGCCGCTTCGAAATTGCCGCCCACGGCGTAGATGTGACGTCCGAATTGCGTCTGAGACAGGACAAACCACACCAGCAACACCACGATGGCGGTGACAAACACAACGTTCGGGATCAGGGGCACGAGTTCGCGCAGCTGTTCGCCCGCCAGGTCCGGCGGCGGCGACAGAAAGGTGACACCCTGCCCTGGCCACAGGTAGATCAAATAGCCGTTGCCGAGCTGGCCGAGATAGGGCGGTTGCTTGGCAATCGGATAGCCGCCGGACAGGAGGAAGGCCGCGCCGGTCACCACACCGCCCATGCCCAGGGTGCCGATGAACGGTGGCACCTTGACCCTGGCCACCAGCCAGCCATTGATAAAGCCGGGAATCAGTGACACGGCCAGACCGGCGAGTGCCCCCGCCGTGATGACCAGTACCGGCGATACCTCGGCCGCATGCAGCGCCTGCATCACCAACGCCGCCACTACCGCCGCCAACCCGAGCGTCCAGCCCACCGACAGGTCAATGCCCCCGGTGATGATCACCAGCGTCTGCCCCAGGCCGACCAGGAGAATCTGGGTGGCGTAGACCAGAATACCCTGAATGCTGCGCGCGCTCAGGAAATTGGTGTCATTGAGGCTTTTTGCCGCCACTGTGAAGAAAACCACCAGGATCACCAGAAAGACCCACGCCCACAGCCGGCGCACCATCTCCAGCCGGCGCAGACTGGTGCTCTCCGTCACCTGTGCCGCCGCGCGTTCTGCCGTCTTGGTTGTCACACCCGTTATTCCTTTCCGAACTACGCTCCGGAGAGAACCTCCATCACGCCCTGATACCGACAACCGGTTCCCGGCACGTGCCCATCACCTGCCGGGAACCGGTCTGCCTCAAGACACTGGATCCGAACGAATGCGCCCGGCCATAACCCACCGCCAGGCAGGTTATTACTGCGGCCGCACGCATCGCGATCGGTTTGCCGACGGCGCTGCCTTACTTGGTGTAGATGAAGCGGGCAACCGCCGGGTCGTCCACGTTGTCGCGGGTGATGATCTGGTAGCCGGTCGGGATGCGCTTGGGAATGCTGCTCACCCCGTCCATATACGCCACCAGCATCTCGACGGCCAGATAGCCCATGTCGAATGGCTTCTGCGCAATCACCAGGTCAACCGTCTTGTCGCGCAGTTTCTCGATGGCGAACTCGGTGGCATCAAACGCCACCACCTTCACCTTGCCCGACAGACCCGCGTTGATGACGCCCTGTCCGGCGCCCTGGGCGCTGTAGACGTTGGTGCCGAAGATGCCAGCCAGGTCGGGGTGGCGCTCGAGCATCGCCTGGGTCTGCGCCTGGGCTTTGGCCGGGTCGTCATTGTTGTAGTCCGTGCCCACCAGCGTGATGTCAGGGAACTCCTTCAGCGCCTCCTCGCAACCTTCCTGGCGCTGGTCGGTGGTGCTCACGTTGGGGATGGTGTTCTGGATGTAGACTTTCCCCTTCTTGCCGATCGCCTCGGCCAGGCCACGGCACGCGATGCGGCCGCCTTCGACGTTGTCGGAGCCGATGTACGACAGCGGGAAGGTGACCGGCCCATTTACGTAGTCGCCGTCCCCGATGTAGGTGTCCACCGTCAGCATCAGGATGCCCGCGTCGACCACCTTCTGCAGCGGCGCCACCATGCCCTCCTTGTCGGTGGGCGCCAGGAAGATGGCATTCAGGTCACCCCGGGCCACCATCGCGTCGAGCATCGGCGTCTGCACCGTCACGTTCCAGTTGTCCGGAATCTGAACCACCAGGTCCACGCCCAATCGCTCGGCCGCGGCCTCGGCGCCGCGCTGCATCGTGAAGTAGAAGGGATCCTGCACGCCCGCTAGGAATCCGATCTTATACTTGGGCAATTCGGCTGGCGGCGCCGCGACGACACCCGGCGCGAACGCCAGCACGACGCTGAGCACGATCAACAGATAGAGCAGCTTCTTCGCCATTTTGACACATTCCTTTCTGTCTACTGTGCTGAATTGAGAAGGATACTGACTCGGATACGGCCTACCGCGGTTGTTGCATCGTCAGTCCAGGACATCCCCCCTTTCTGAACGCGGCCGTCCAAGCCCGCACGGCATACGTGGACGACCTACAGGGAAGCCGCCAGGCAGATGGCCTCCGGATAGCCGGCCGATCGGCGAGGAGAGACCAAACTGACCGTCCGATCGAAGAAGCCAAACGCCTGTGTTGAGCCTCCAATCACGCCAGTCCGATCTGTGGCCGACGAGCCACGCCGTGGACGGCGTCGCCATTTCGATGGTCACTGCCACGCGGCGACGCCACAGCGATGAATACAATTGTAAACGACACGCAAGTTCTCGGCAAATCGCGTCGGCCCGGGACGGGCGACTCTAGCCTGCGCGCACCGCCTCGATGAAAGCCACCATATTGTCGGTCGGGATGTCGCCGGGCATGTGATGCGACGGCCCGATGATGAATCCGCCGCCGCGCCCGATCTCGTCCATCAGACGGCGCGTCTCGTCGCGAATCTGCTGCGGCGTGCCGTGGGGGAGCAACCCCTGCACGCTCATCCCGCCGTAGAACGTCAACCGGTCGCCGTACTGACGCTTGATCGCGTAAACGTCCATCACATCGGGCTGGAAGGGGTTGAAGACGTCCAGGCCGATCTCGATCAGGTCCGGGAACAGCGATTGCACCCGTCCACACGAGTGGACCATGGCGTACTTGCCGGCCCGCTTGACGGCGGCGATCATCTGTGCCAGGCGCGGCTTGATGAAGCGCCGCCACTGCGCCGGCCCGAACAGCAGGCCCTGCTGCTGACCCCAGTCGTCGCCGAACAGGATCCCATGGATGTCGTACTTCAGCAGCTCATCAATGAGCTCCAGGTTGTAGGCCAGGATGGCGTCCAGCAGCTCCTCGACCCACTCAGGCGCCTCCAGCATGTCCACCATCAGTTCCGGCATGCTGCGCAGGCTCCAGGCCCGCTCGAACAGCGAGAAGCCGATATTAATGAAGCGGAAGCGCGACGCGTGCCGCGCGATGAAGGCGGGCAGGTCGGCAAACCGGCGCGGGTCGCGCGGGTCGGGGAGGCGAAAGCCAGCCAGCGAGCGCTCCGTCAACGGGTAGCTCTCCGGGATGCCAATGTCCTTGTCTATGGTGCGGTTCCAGACCACGCCGAAATCCTCGCGCACGAAGCCGGGCCGCACCTCGGTGAACAGCGCCGGCCGGCGGATGGAGTAGCGCACCATGTCGTTGTCGAGCAGTGTGTCCAGGTCGCCCGGCCCATATACGTCAGCCAGCTTGCGCGCGGCATCAATCGTGCAGCTGATGTAGTAGGGCACCCGGTCCGGTTGCTCGTGACGGATGGTCTGTAGCACACGCTCAATGTGGTTTGTGTCGGACATGTCGTTGGTTCCCAAGAAAATAGCCTCCCAAGAGAACAGCCGTCCGCAAGCAATGGTTACCCGGCCTGGGAGCGCCGACGCAGTCCCGGTGCTGTCCCGGGAGCACCAGCTCCGCTAGGCGACTGTCTATTTTCATGCGTCGTGGTGGGGACGCCGCAATGGGCAACTCCCGTGATGACCACCGTCAAATGTCAGCCGCCCACGACGTCGCCACGGACTCGTGCCGCGCGCGTCAGCAAGCGGCATCCATCACCGGCCGCTCCCTCACGGTTGCGGCACGCGTCCGCGATGCCGTCTGCGACCCGTGCCGCGCGCGTCAGCAAGCGGCATCCATCACCGATCGCTCCCTCACGGTCGCGGCACGCCTCCGCGATGCCGTCCGGCGCAACCCGCCAGGGGCGCAGCCGGTCCAACGTCACATCGTCGCCGACCCGGGCCACGGCTTTGCGGTATGCATCCCTCACGCCACGACTCGCTGCGCCCCTACGCACGAAC
>Ga0101944_10005171_pt1 | contig 15160 bp, 10 predicted proteins | sample DewCreD2012metaG_FD_75245 | JGI IMG/M metagenome (GOLD analysis project Ga0101944, IMG submission 75245) | Hot spring sediment bacterial and archeal communities from British Columbia, Canada, to study Microbial Dark Matter (Phase II) - Dewar... ...
ACGGCGACGGTAACACCTGGTCACCCATGGCCAGCGGCGCCACGCACGAGCTCAGCACGGTGTGGGGCAGTTCGGGCAGCGACGTCTTCGCGGTCGGGGAACGGGCAACGATCCTGCACTATGACGGCAAGGCCTGGACGCCTATGCAGAGCGGTATATGGGACGAGATCTTCCTCGTGAACGTCTGGGGCACCTCAAGCAATGACGTCTTCGCCGTCGGCTGCGGCGGCACCATCCTGCACTATGACGGCAGCGCATGGTCAACCTTGCAGGGCGGCGAGTCGTACTGCCTGTACGGCGTGTGGGGCAGTTCAGCCAGCGACGTGTTCGCGGTGGGAGATGGTGGCCGCATTCTGCACTACGACGGCAGTACCTGGTCGGCGATGAAGAGCGGCGCGACGAAAGTGATCTACGGCGTCTGGGGCACATCCGCCCGCAACGTCTTTGCCCTGGGGGAGGGCGGCTTGCTGCTCCACTACGACGGCAGCGCGTGGAGGGCTATGGAGAGTGGCACACAGTATCCTCTCGTCGTTGCGTGGGGCAGTTCAGACAGGGAGGTCTTCGCTGTCGGAGATGCGGGCACCATCCTGCACTACGACGGCAATGCCTGGACGCCCATGGTGAGCGGCACGACCAATGATCTCCAATGTGTGTGGGGCAGATCGGGCAGCGACGTCTACGCCGTCGGTCGCAATCTCACGATGCTGCACTACGACGGCAGCACATGGTCGCCAATGAGCTGGCACTAGGACGGTGGACCTCACCCCCCATCCCCCTCTCCACATCCGTGGCGAGGGCGTGCGTTCCCCCTCTCCGCTCGCGAAGCCCCCGGCAGTTTCTGGGGCGGAGAGGGGGTCAGGGGGTGAGGTAGACGCGTTTCGGAGCGGTCCAGGAGGTGCAACTATGAACCGCAACCAATCCATAACAGTGTGGCTCGTTGTGGCGGCGGTCGCCGTGATCGCCGCGCTGCTGGCGTTCGGTCAGCTCATGCCGGTGGCCAGGGCGCAGGCAGAGACGCCGACACCGGAACCGCCGCCGGGCGCGACCCGCGTGCGCGAGACGGACGGTGCGGTGATGGTCTACGTGCCCGCCGGCGAGTTCCTGATGGGCAGCCCGATGGGCAAGGCCAGTCCGCTGTCGGCAGGTGAGTCGCCACGGCACATCGTCTACCTGGACGGCTACTGGATCGACCGCACCGAGGTCACCAACCGCCAGTTTGAGCAGTTTGTGGAGGCCACCGGCTACCGCACCGAGGCGGAAAAGCGCGGCTACAGCTGGGTGTGGACTGCGGCGTTGTGGGATCACTTGTCACCCAAGACGGTGGATGGCGCTGATTGGCGCCACCCCGAGGGTCCGGACAGCAGCATTGCCGGCCGCGAAGATGAGCCGATGATGCAGACCTGGTGGACGGATGCCCGCGCCTACTGCGAGTGGGCCGGCGGGCGACAGCCCACTGAGGCCGAGTGGGAAAAGGCGTGCGCCGGCATTCTGGGGCAGCGCTATCCGTGGGGCAGCCAACCGCCGAGTTGTGAAGTCGCGGTGATGCGCGACGATAGCGGCCCCGGGTGCGGGCGAGGTGAGAAAGCGCTTCCTGTCGGCAGCAAACCAGCCGGCGCAAGCCCGTACGGGGCGCTGGACATGCTGGGCAATGCGAATGAGTCTGTGGGTGACTGGTACTCGGCCAGCTACTACGACCGTTCGCCAACCAGCAATCCGCCAGGCCCGGAGACCGGTGACGCGCGAGTGTGCCGCGACAGCTCGTGGGTGGAGGACAGCTCGACCTTCCGGACGTGTCAGGCCAGGACGGACGGAAGCATTTCTGACAATCTGGGCGGCTTCCGGTGCGTGGTGCCGGCGCCCGTCGCGTTGCCATCGGAAGCAGCGGCAACACCCGCCGGACAGCCAGACAGCCGCGTGTTGTTCATCGGCGACGATGACTCGTGGTTTCCGCACCGATACCTGCCGAGGCTGGCCGCCTCGGGCTCGCCGGCCATCACACTCACGAGCCAGAGATTCGCATTGCAGGATTACACGTTATTGCACTACAGCGTCCTGTCAAGTCTGGCCCACGTAGGCCTGGCTGTCGACTCGGGTGAGTGGGATGTCGTGATCCTGGAGCAGGACCTCGATCGGTCGTGGCGTGCAGCGAAGAACTTCTGCGGTGCAGCGGGCAAGTGGGCCGACCGGGCGGCGCAGGCCGGCGCCGAGACGATCCTCTTCATGCCCTGGGACAACACCGCCGTTCCCCCGCCGCCCACCCTGCAGGAGACCGCCGACGTGTACACCCGCTGTGGCGCCGATCTGGGCATCAAGGTCGCGCCGGTGGGCCTGGCCTTCGAGCGCGCCAGCAAACAGCGGCCCGACCTCTCCCTCTACATCGCCGACGGCACCCACGCCAACCAGCGCGGGCTGTACCTGGCTCTCAGCGTCCTGTATGCCACGCTCTTCGACCGCAGCCCGGTCGGGCTGACCTACCGCATGGACGACGTCGCGCCCTGGACGGTCGAGTACGCGCTGTGGGACCTGGCCAACCAGACCGACTGGCAGATCACCGAGGAGCAGGCCGCCTTCCTGCAGCACATCGCCTGGGAGACGGTGCAAGATTACCAGGTGGGAGGTGCCGGCAGCGAGCAGTAGGGGCAGACCTCCGTGTTTGCCCCCATCGAGGGCGGGCACGGCGGCCCGCCGCTGCGGATGCCCGGGGATGGGGCATGGCCGTGTGGTGATGGACGATAAGCAGCCATAGGCGGTAGAGGAGGTGCAACCATGAACCGCAAGCAAGCGATGAGAGTGTGGGCAATTGTGGCGGCGGTCGCCGTGATCGTCGCGCTGGTGGCGTTCGGCCAGCTCATGCCGGTGGCCCGGGCCCAGGCAGAGACGCCGACGCCCGAGCCGCCGAAACCGACGGCCCTGCCGCCCGGCGAGGTGAGGATTGAGAAGATCACCAGCCCGGCACTTGAAGGCAACCTGCTGGGCGACCCGGCCGAGCGCAAGGTCTATGTGTTGTTGCCGCCGGGTTACGCGACGAGCGATACACGCTATCCCGTTGTCTACGTCATGCCATACGCCAGCTGTGAGCCCACTTTGCACACAGCGGATTTCAGCACGGCCAGGCAGTTCCTGCTAAGCAACGGTCAGATCCGGGAGATGATCCTGGTCGTCCCCGATGGCACCAACACGCTGGGGGGCAGCCATTTCATGAGTTCCGTGACCATCGGCGACTACGAGACCTACGTGACCCGGGACGTGGTCAACTATGTTGACTCCCACTACCGGACGCTGCCCTCAGGCGACAGCCGCGGACTGGTGGGCTGCGCTAACGGGGGCGATGCCGCGATGCGCTTGGCGCTCAAGCATCCGGAGGTGTTCGGCGTGGTGGCTGCGACCGACGGCCCATGGGACTACTCTCTGGAGGTGTGGCCGTCCGACGTGGAAGGGGTGACTCTCCTGAAGGCGCTGCCCAAAGACATCAAGGACCTCTATCTCGATGAGCTGGTTGGCTGGTACGTTCAGATGGCTGCTGCCGCCGCGCCTGACCCGAACAATCCACCCTTCTACTGCGAGATGCCGTTCCGCATCGTCAATGGGCACGGCGAATTCGTTCCCGAGGTCGTCGCCAGGATCGTGGACAACGATTGCGCCCACGCAGCGCGCCGATATGTCCAGCAGCCGGTACGCCTGCAGGGCATTCGCATCCAGCATGGTGTGCACGAGACCAAACTGACGCCGTCGGTTCACAGCTTCGTGCAGCTGCTCACCGACCTGGGTATCGAACACGAATATGTGGAAGTGAAATCTATGGGCTGCGGCGGTCAGTGGGAGCAGGCATCCCTCAAGTACATGTCGGAGCACCTGGTATTTGAGGAGCAGTAGAGGCATCAGAGGGGTCAAGGAGGTGAACGGATGAACCGCGGACAAGCGATAAGGGTGTGGGCAATTGTGGCGGCAGTCGGGCTGATCGTCGCGCTGCTTGCGCTCGACCAGCTCATGCCGGTGGCCCGGGCGCAGACGGAGGCACCGACGCCCGAACCAGCCCCCGGAGCGACCCGCGTGCGCGAGACGGACGGCGCGGTGATGGTCTACGTGCCCGCCGGTGAGTTCCTGATGGGCAGCCTGGAGGAGGACGGCGAGGTCATTGAACATCCGCAGCACACCGTGCTGCTGGACGCCTACTGGATCGACCGCACCGAGGTGACCAACGGCCAGTTCGAGCAGTTCGTCAAGGCCACCGGTTACCGCACCGATGCCGAGCAAGCCGGCAGCGGGGGGGTGTGGGCCGGGTACTATCCCGTGCCCCAGACGGCGAAAGGAGCAGACTGGCACCACCCCGAAGGACCCGACAGCGACATCGCGACACGGTCGAACCATCCGGTGGTGCAGGTTTCCTGGAACGACGCCGACGCGTACTGCCGGTGGGCGGGCGGGCGACTGCCGACGGAGGCCGAGTGGGAGAAGGCCGGGCGCGGCACCGACGCCCGCGAGTACCCGTGGGGCAACCAGCGGGCATCCTGCGAGTATGCAGTGATGTTCGATGCCGGCGGCGAGGGCTGCGGACAGGGGAAGATGGCCTGGCCGGTGGGCAGCAAGCCGGCCGGCGCCAGCCCCTACGGTGCTCTGGACATGGCGGGCAATGTGAGCGAATGGGTGGCTGACTGGTTCGGGCCGGGCTACTATGCCCAGTCACCGGCGAACAATCCGCCTGGCCCCGATCACGGAACTGGCAGGTCCATCCGGGGCGGCGCGTGGACGGATGCCGAGTACGAGTGGGTGCTGCGCTCCGCCTATCGCGCAGGTGGCAAGCCCACCGACAAGGACAACACGACCGGCTTCCGCTGCGCGGTGTCGGGTTCGCAACTGGCTCCGTCCGCCGGGACACCTGCGGCGCCTACGGGCACCCCGTCACTCCAGGGTGGCCGTATCAGCGGTGTGTGGGGCAGCTCCGCCACCGACGTCTTCGCCGTGGGCGCATCGGGCATCGTGCTGCACTACGATGGCCGCACCTGGTCAACCATAGAAAACGGGCCAATGCTCGACCTTCTCAGCGTGTGGGGCAGCTCGGGCAGCGACGTCTTCGTCGTCGGCTATCCCGGGGTATGTCTCCATTACGACGGCAAGACCTGGTCGCCGATGAAGAGCGGCACATTCAATGACCTCTACTCGGTGTGGGGAAGCGCGAACAATGACGTATACGCCGTCGGGGCCGGCGGCACGGTGTTGCACTATGACGGCAGCACCTGGTCGGCCGTCAAGAGAAGCACGTGGTCCTGTCTGTACGGCGTCTGGGGCAGCTCGGCACAGGACATCTTTGTGGTCGGCGGATCGGGCACAATCCTTCATTACGATGGCAGTGATTGGTCGCCGATGGACAGCGGTGTGACCGACAATCTCAACGCCGTCTGGGGCAACGCCGGCGACGATGTCTTCGGCGTCGGGGATAATGGCACGATCGTGCATTACGACGGCGTGGCCTGGTCGCCCATGGTCAGCGGAACCAGTGTTGAACTGGATAGCGTGTGGGGCAGCACCCCCAACGACATCTTCGTGGTAGGCGATGCCGGCACGATCCTGCACTACGACGGGCTCGGCTGGTCGCCTATGAGCAGCGGCACGACGAATTGGCTCATATCTGTGTGGGGCCACTCGAGTGACGACGTGTACGCTGCCGGCGCCAACGGAACCTTGCTGCACTACGATGGAACGGCGTGGGCGCCGGTGAGCTGGCAGTAGGAGGGTGAACCTCACCCCCATCCCCTCTTCCCATCCGTGGAGAGGCGGTGCGTTCCCCCTCTCCGCGAGCGGAGAGGGGGTCAGGGGGTGAGGTAGACGCGTTTCGGAGCGGTCCAGGAGGTGCAACTATGAACCGCAGGCAATCCATGACAGTGTGGCTCGTTGTGGCGGCGCTCGCCCTGATCGCCACGCTGCTGGCGTTCGACCAGCTCACCGTGGCCCGCGCGCAGGCGGAGACACCGACACCCGCACGGCCGAAACGGACGCCGCGACCGGGGGTAGAGATGAGGACCGAGAAGATCTACAGCCCGGCGCTCGAGGGCAACCTTCTAGGCGATCCGGCCGAGCGCACGGTGTACGTACTTCTGCCACCCGGCTACGCAACCAGCGACACTCGTTATCCCGTGGTGTATGTGATGCCTGCAGGCGATGGTGAGCCCTTTTCGGACGCGTTGGGGTTTAAGACAGCCATGCAATTGCTGCTGCGCAGGGGTGAGATTGAGGAGATGATCGCTGTGGTCCCGGATGGCACCAACAAGCTCGGGGGCAGCCAATTCAGGAGTTCACCCACCATCGGCGACTATGAGACCTACATCACGCGCGACTTGGTCGAGTACATGGATACGCACTACCGCACACTGCCGGTGCGCGACAGCCGCGCATTATCTGGTTGCTGCAGCGGGGGCGTTGCCTCCATGCGCCTGGGCCTCAAGTATCCGAACGTATACAGCGTGGTGGCAGCGAGCGACGGCGCCTACGACGAATCGCTGGAGGTGGCGCCGGACGACGTGAGGGGAGTGAAATCCGTGACGCAGTTACCAGAGAAGATCAGCGACCTCCATCTCGGCGACGTGGAGATGAATGGTTTGGTTGCCTGGTACATCGGGGCCGCCGCAGGCTGTGCGCCGGACCCCGACAGCCCACCCTTCTACTGCGAAATGCCGATCCGTATCGTCGACGGGCGCGGTGAATTCGTCCCGGAGGTAATTGCCAAGATCGTTGAACACGACGCCGCCCACGAAGCGCGCCGGTACGTGCAGCAGCCGGTCCGGCTGAGAGGGATATTCATCCGGCACAGTGAGTATGACACTGCTAGGCTGCCGTCGGCCCGTGCTTTTGAACAGCTGCTCACTGACCTGGGCATCGAGCACGAATACCTGGAAGTGAACGCTGGTCACTGCAGCTCCGGGTGGGAACACGCCTCGTTGAAGTTCATTGCGGACAGGCTGGTGTTTGAGGACTAGCCGCCCGCCCGGTCGGTGGAGCCGTACCGAAGGAGGTGATGCGATCGACGTGACCCGAGTGTCGTCTGGCAACCGGTATGTACATTCAGAAAGGAGGATCAACCATGAAAGGGCTCACGATTGTGCTGTTGGTGGTGCTGCTCGCTGCGGCGGCGGCCGTTCCCGCGCTGGCCGACGGGCCGGTGGAAGGCAGCGCGGATTTCGAGAACGACTCGATGATAGTGGACTGCACCGAATACGGTTATGGCTTCGAGGTGTGGGATCTCGCACAGATCCACGAGCGATGGAAGGATTTCTATGACAAGGACGGCAACTGGCTCCGGCAGGAGTATCACGTCCGCGGCGTGGACCATCTTTACAACAAGAGCTACACCGACCGCTTCGTCGAGGGCAGCTTCCACCTCAACGCGCACGTAACGCCTGGCCCGGAGGAGAACACCTACCATGTCATCCGCACCGGCGTGGACTGGAACATTCAGCTGCCGGGCTACGGGGCGGTGTACAAGCAGTCAGGGCTGAATGAGTTGCTGTTCGAGTGGGTCGGCGACGACGAGTTCGAGTTTCGCGCACAATTCAAGCGTGCTGGCCTGGACAGGGAGGACTTCGAGAAGATCTGCGAATACCTCCAGTAGGCATCGGGTCCGGCGCTGGTGGTCGCCGGCACGGCACCGTGTCTGGCGCGTAGGAGTGGGGGTGTGGGCTGCGGTGACCCGCCGCAGCCCGCCATCGCCCCGACCACCGGCACCGATCGGTGACACGAGGGCAACTGCCCGGCACAGGGCAGGGCCGACTACCGTAAGTGCCCGTAAGCCGCCCGGCGGTGTCGAATGTAGTGGACGATCAACTGCCGCGCCGACACGTATTCGATACAACCCTTCCGTGCCAGCGAGCTTGAGGGCGTGCCGCGGCATCGGATCATCCCGCAACATCTCGATTCGTTCTAACAGCCGCGCGACCAGTGGCCGTTCCAGCGAGCGAAGGTCTTTCTCAACCGAGGGCTTGAAGAGGACCCTATAGGACGCCATCTTCCTTGAGGCGACGCCGCATCTCTTCCAGGCTAATCGGCGCCTCGGATCGGCGTTCGGCCACAACAGCCAGATCGTGTATGTCCTCCATCATCTTCTCGTAACGCTTGAGCGGAAGAATGGTGGCGACCCGCTTGCCGTTGGCGTCAACTACGAACTGCTCCGCAACTGCCATGCCCGGCTCCTTGCGAGAGTCGTGATCAACACACATCGTCATCTGTGTACCTCCCACCTATTATGCCATCATCGGCACCGAATGCCAAGAGATACCTTGCCGGATCGGCAGCCGGGGCCAGGTACGCGCCCGGTACAACGTAGCGCCGAAGGCTGTCGCCGTCCCGGTGCCCCTCTGCGCGTCCGGCCAGACAGGCAGGGCGGGCCACGATCGCACCCCCTCAACGCCGGAAATGGTTCAGCGACCACAAGCGCCGGTAATCCATCCGGCGGCGTCGAACGCAGCGCGCGATGACCGGCTGGATCGTTGCGGCGCGCGTTGACGCGATGGCTGTTTCGTGCTACAAGGAAAGGCGTCAGCATCCGGCTTGTCCCCGGAAAGGAGGGCAGGAGACCGTCCTGTCGAGCTCAATGGCCTCCACCTCCTCGTCGTCGGACGTGCTGGCCGGCGATCCGGTGACCTCGCCGACCCGTTCCCGCGACGGCCGGCCGCCGAATCGGGATGTCGCTATGGAGAGTCAACAAGGTAGCGGGCAATCGAGAGCGCAACAGCCGGTCGGGCTGCCCGGCGCGCCCGAAACGGCCTCGATGGAGGAGGCGCTGCGGGCGTCGCAGGCGATGCTCCAGCTGGTCCTTGACAACATCCCCCAGGCTGTCTTCTGGAAGAACCGCGATCTCGTCTTCATCGGCTGCAATCGCAATTTTGCGCTCGATGCCGGCATCGGTGCGCCCGAGAACATCATCGGTCTCACCGACTATGACCTGGCGTGGAGTCGTGAACAGGCCGACGCCTATCGTCGCTGGGACGAAGAGGTGATGTCGAGCGGGGTGCCCCGATATCACATTGTTGAGACACAGACGCGCGCCGATGGCAGCCAGGCGTGGTTGGACACCAACAAGATCCCGTTGCTGGACGCAGCCGGGCGCGTCATCGGCCTGATGGGCACCTACGAAGACATCACCGATCGCAAGCGCGCCGAGGCGGCACTGCAACAGGCGCACGACGAGCTGGAGCTGCGCGTCGCCCAGCGCACCGCCGAGCTGGCACGCTCCAACGAGCGGTTGCGCCAGGAGATTGCCGAGCGCCAGCGCGCCGAGGACGCGTTGCGTCAGAGCCGCGAGCGCTTCGCACTGGCCGTCAGTGCCGGTAAGGTGGGCGTGTGGGAGTGGGATCTGCGGACACAGGATTTCTACCTCGACCCCAGCCTCAAGGCCATGCTCGGTTGCGAGGATCTGCCGGCCCGGACCTGCCTGGCGGAGTGGATGGCGTTGATCGAGCCGGCCGATCGGCATCGGGTGTATGCCGCGGTCCAGGCGCAGTTGCGTGCCCCCAACGGTGCCTATGAGCAGGAATATCGCATGCGCCATCGAGATGGCAGTCCGCGCTGGGTGTTGTCACGCGGTCGTGTGGTATTCGACGACGATGGCCGGCCGGTGCGGATCATCGGCTCGGCGACCGACGTCACCCGATTGAAACAGGTGGAGGAACGCGAGCGCGAGCAGCGCACGTTGGCCGAGGCCCTGCGCGACACCGCCGCCCTGCTGAGCAGCACCCTCGACCTGGCCGAGGTGTTGGAGCGCATCCTGGCCAACATCCATCGTGTCGTGCCGCACGATTGGGCCGAGATTCTGCTGATCGAGTCGGGCGACGTGCGATGTGTCGGACGGCGGGCTGATCCGGCGCTGGGCCTGCCGGGTCCGCCGCCAACGCCGCCCGACGCCTTGCAAACAAGCCCGACCCTGCGCCAGATGTTCGCTACCGGCCAACTGTTAATTGCGCCGCCGCCGGAGGTACTACCGTTCGCCACTCCTGAGCCCTCGCCCAGCTGGGTGCGTTCCTACCTCGGTGTGCCAATCCGCGTCGAGCAGACGGTCATCGGGTTCATCAATCTGTACAGCGGCACGGCCGACTTCTTTCGTCCTCTGCATGCCGACCGCCTGCAGGCATTCGGCGACCAGGCGGCGCTCGCCATCCAGAACGCGCGCTCCTTCCAGCAGGCGCGCGAGCTGGCCGCCATGCAGGAACGGCAGCGACTGGCACGCGACCTGCACGATCAGGTGAGTCAGACGCTGTGGACCGCCAACCTGCTGGTGGACGTGCTGGGCGGCATGATCGGGCCCGACCAGGCCGAGGTGCTGGCGACGCTGGAGCGGCTGCGCCATTTGACGCGCGGTGCCCTGGCCGAGATGCGCACCCTGCTGCTGGAACTCCGTCCCGCCGCTCTCGTCGAGTCGGATCTGGGCAGCCTGCTGGAGCAGCTGGCGCAGGCCGCGATGAGCCGCAAACGCATTGACGTGCGCGTTTCGGTGCAGGGGGAATGCCATCCGCCGGCCGAGGTACAGGTGGCTTTCTACCGCATCGCCCAGGAGGCGCTGAACAACATCCTGAAACACGCGCGCGCCCGGCGGGCTTGGCTGCAACTGGTCTGTTCCGATGACCGGGTATGCCTGTCTATTCGCGACAACGGGCGCGGCTTCGCGGTTGGAGCCGTTGAGCCAGGCCGGTTGGGCCTGGGCATCATGCGGGAGCGGGCCGAGTCGGTCGGCGCCCGGCTCAGCGTCAGCAGTCAGATCGGCCACGGCACCGAGGTGGCGGTGACGTGGCCGGCGGGTGAGGTCATATGACCGACCAGGCCACCGATCGCCCGATCCGCGTGTTGATCGCAGACGACCACGACCTTCTGCGCGAGGGATTGGCGACCTTCCTGGAGGCACGCCCCGACCTGACGCTGATCGGTCAGGCCAGCAACGGCGTTGAGGCGGTGCGCCTGTGCCGCGAGCTGACGCCGGATGTGGTGCTGATGGATCTGGTGATGCCCGAGATGGATGGCGTGACCGCCATCCGGCAGATCCACGCCGCGCAACCCGGGGTGCGAATCATCGCCCTGACCAGCTTTGGCGACGAAAGACTGGTGCGGGCAGCACTCGACGCCGGGGCGACCAGCTACGTGCTCAAGAACATCTCGGCCACCCGTCTGGCCGAGGCGATCCGGGCCACGCAATCCGGCCTGCCGACGCTGTCGCCCGAGGTGGCCGGGGTGCTGGTGCGCGCCGGGCCGACACCAGCCGGCCCGTCCGGGGCTGACCTCACGGCGCGCGAACACCAGGTGTTGGACCTGCTGGCCGCCGGCGCGACGAATGCCGAGATCGCCCGCCGATTGCACATCAGCCGTTTCACCGTCAAGAACCACGTCAGCAGCATTCTGTCCAAACTCGCCGTCTCCAGCCGGACCGAGGCGGTGATCGTGGCACTCGACCGCGGACTGGTGCTGCGGCACTAGTCCCTTGTGACTACCCCGAATCGCTCCTTGCGGTCATCCCACCGTTGCACCCTTGTGCTAGAGTAGGTATCGCGGAGTTCCGATACCTTTACCTCACATCAAGGAGCAACGGACCATGACATCCACCAATGCGCTGTTCACGCCCATAACCATCGGCAAGCGGCAGGCAACCAACCGACTGGTCATCAATGCCATGGAGTGTTGCGATGCCGACGAACACGGCAATCCGACCGAGCGCACCTATGAGCGCTACACGAACCTCTTCAGAGGCAATGCCGGCCTGATTGATCTGGAGGCCATCACCGTCACTTACGAGTGCCGCGGCCGCAAGATGCAGCTGAGCATTATGCCGCACAACCAGGCGGCGCTGGCGCGATTCGTCTCCAGTCTCCGTCAGGTCAATCCCAAGCCGCTCTTCATCTTTCAACTGACCCACTCGGGCGAGCTGAGCCACCCGGGGTTCTCGCGCCGCGTATGCGTCAAGCCGCTGCCGGGCTTTGGCGGCGATCTGCTGTCCGAAGAGGACGTTGATCAGATCCTGGATCAGTTCGTGCTGAGCGCCAAGATCGCTCATGATGTCGGTGCCGACGGCGTCGACCTGAAGCTGTCACACGGCTATCTGGGATCGCAGTTGCTGCGACCCTATAATGACCGCAAGTGGAAATACGGTGGATCGTGGGCGAATCGCAGCCGGTTCGCCTTCGAGCTGACCGAGCGGGTCGTCAAGGAGGTCAACGACCCGAATTTCCTGGTCGGCTCAAAGGTGTCGGTGTGGGAGGGTTTTCCCGGCGGCTGTGGCTCGGCCGGCCCCGACACGGCGGTTATGGATCTGACCGAGTCGATTGCGTTGGCAAAGGGACTGGAAGAGCGCGGCGCGAGCTACATTCTCCAGTCGGCCGGCAGCCCCTCGATTACGCTGGCCCTGTCACAGCCTGACAAGGCCATTCCCGACTATGCCTATCTGCACCACTACTTCTCCAAGACGCTCAAGGACAACCTCAAGCCCGAAACGGTCGTCATCGGGTCGGCCTACTCGATCTTCCGCGACGGCAAGAACAATCTTCAGGCGGTCGAGCGGGAGAAGAACACCCTGCTGTACTGGGGCGACAAGAACATCCGTGACGGTGTCGTGGACATGGTGGCGCTGGGCCGCCAGTCGTTGGCCGACCCGCTGATCCCCGCCAAGCTGATGGCCGGCGAGGAGAAAAAGGTGAACTGGTGCACCGCGTGCGACAATTGCATCGAGCTGCTGATCCGTCAGCAGAACGTCGGCTGTGCCACCTACAACAAGCCGTACACGGAAGCGCTGCGAAAGATCCGCCAGGAAGAAGGTGCCCTGCGCGCCAAGCGCACCTGAGGCGGAGACAGATACTCCATCGGGTCGAATCGCGGCGGTCGGCTGACCGCCGCAGCACAGGACACACCGTCGCACAGCCCCCTCGGACAAGGCGGTGTGTCCTGTCACTTTGTGCCGGATTTGCACTGTGACGGCTGGCCCGTCGGCGGACTCAGGGTGAATGCGGATGCGCCACCACGTCAGCCCAGCAGCACGGCGCAGCCGAAGGTGACGGCGACGCCGAGCGCCCGGATGGGATGCAGCCGATCGGCGCCGGTGATCAACGCCGCCGCGTACAGGATGATCAGGCGCAGGTTGACGACGGCATCGGTGTAGGCCAGGTTGGGCGCGCTCACCAGCGAGGTGAAGAAGGCCACATTGCCAACCGTCGAAAAGGCGATGGTCAACACGATCATCGGCCAGTCAGCTGCCGGCCGCAGTGAGTGACCGCCGCGCCACGCCGCGGCTACGTAGAGCGCCCCGGCGATGAGCATCACCAGCGACGTCGCCGCCCGTGCGTCCAGCCCACGCAACGTCGCCAGCCGGACACACACAAACAGCACGGTGAAGCACACCACCGAGAACAGCAGCCAGACCACCCACCGACGATCGGCCGAGGCGGTTGGATCGCGCCGGAGGCCGACGATCAGCGCCACGCCGACCGCCCCGCCCGCCAGCGCCACCAGTTTCAGCGGCTCGAAGACGGCGCCGAACATCAGGATGGAGGCGCCGTACATCAGGCCCAGGCGCAGCGTGCCCACGGCATCTACATAGCCCACGTTGGGTTGCAGGCCGATGGCACGGTTCACGCCGTACATCCCGGCCCAGCTGCCCACAGCCCCAAGCGCCACATACACGAGTGTTATCGGATCGAGCGCCACGGTCGTCCGGAGGAACAGCAGGCCGATGATGGCACCGGCACCCAGCCACACATAGGCCATGTAGACCGTGATGGGGTAGTGCTTCTGCAGACGGCGCAGCCCGAGCATCTGGGCGGCGTAGAAAATGGCAGCAGCGACAGCAGCGACGTACCAGTTCAAGAGATCTCCCCGCCCGGCGGGGCGGACGCGCGGATGACGACCGTCAACCCCGGGCGGACGGAGCCTTCACGTTGCGGCGCAGTCCGGCGGTCAGGCGTCGCAGCGCCGGTGAGATGTCGGTCGGGTCCAGCGACACGCTGATGAGACAGAACGACTCGGTGTGGGCGCGAGCCTCGGCCAGGGCGTCTGCCAGCTGAGCCTCGGTCTCAACGCGGAAGCCGCGGCCCTGACCCAGAACGTCAGGCAGCCGCTCGTAGCGCCAGCGCAGGATATCGTTGAAGGGGCCGTCAATCATGGGGCGTTCGGTGGCGTAGCCCCCGTTGTCCAGCACCACCACGATCGGGTTGAGGCCGTAGCGCACCACCGTGGACAGCTCCATGCCGGTCATCTGAAAGGCACCGTCGCCTACCAGCACCAGCGGGCGCAGCGTCGGACGCGCCAGCTGGGCGCCGATGCTGCCCGGCACGCCGAAACCGAGCGACGTGTAGTAAGCGGGCGACAGGAACTGTCCACCCCGGCAGGTCGTCAGGGTGGCGCTGCCGAACAGGGCATCGCCCACATCCGCCACAATCATCGTATCGCAGTCAATCCAGTCGTCCAGACATTCGAACAGCCGCTCCACGCTGATCGGTCGGTCCCCAACCGGTACAAAGGGAGACACCGTGCGGGGGTGGGGCAGATCGGACGGCGCGGGACAGACGCGTTCGGTCGTGTTGAGAGCCGTTACAAACTCGGCCAGACCGACGCCGGGATAGGTGTGATGCGCGATCGCAACCCGCTCACTGGTAACGTGGACACAGCGCCGCGGGTCCAGGTGGGCCGTGTACACGCCCAGGTTGACATCGGTCAGGAACACACCCAGAAGCAGCAGGCAGTCGCTGGCTTCCACGTAGGTTTGCACCGCCGGGTCACCCAGCGCGCCAGCATACACGCCCATATACAGGGGGTGCGTCTCGGGCACCGCCGACTTGCCCATAATGGACACGGCCAGGGGGATACGGCAACGCTCGGCCAGTTGCAGCACCGGCTCGACCAGGCCGAAGCGGTGCACTTCCTCGCCGGCGAGGATGACCGGCTGTCGCGCCGCGCTCAGCAGCGCCTCCGCCTCGGCGACGGCCTCCTGCAGCGCCGCCGGGTCGGCCGATGGCGGCGGCGTCACCGGCGGCGTGTGCGTCCGTCGCCCGGGCACCGTCAGCATGTCGCGCGGCAGTTCAAGATAGCCCGGCTGCTTGCGGCGGTCTATGGCGTCCAGGACGCGATCTATTTCGTGCAGGGCCGTGTCCGGATCGTTCAGATCGGCCGAGGCGGCGGTCAGGTGCTCGAACACCCGCCG
>Ga0101944_10005172_pt1 | contig 15158 bp, 18 predicted proteins | sample DewCreD2012metaG_FD_75245 | JGI IMG/M metagenome (GOLD analysis project Ga0101944, IMG submission 75245) | Hot spring sediment bacterial and archeal communities from British Columbia, Canada, to study Microbial Dark Matter (Phase II) - Dewar... ...
GGAGCGGGTGTGGCCTTTGTCCAGCCTTACGAGGCCGGGCACATGAGTTCGTTTTCGGCTTCGCCAAACAGATCCGGTGCACCTGAACCAGCCACGACGGGCCTATCTTCCGGGGTGGCGACGACCATGCCCCATCCGCCCGATACCGCCACGGCATTTTCATGGAAGGGGACGGCGATTACCCATCGCCATGAGCATTTATCATCCTGACATTGTTGACAAGAAAGGAGTTCTCCGATGGAATTGGACAGTTATGAAGCCATCGTTCAGTATGCCATCCAAAAGGAACGGGAGGCAGCCGAATTCTATGAAACCCTGAGCCGCATGGCTGTCATGGAAGGTGTTCGAGACATGTTGACGGAGTTTGCAGCCGAAGAGCGCAAACATGAACGTATCTTGCAGGACGTGGACTGTACCAATGAATGCAGACTCGCCACAAGCCAGTACCATTTCCGGTGGATTTCGGACATTAAGCGCAGTGATCTGCTGGTGGACATTCCCTTCGATCCGAACATGGGATATCGGGATGTCTTGATCGTCGCAATGAAGCGGGAAGAAAAGGCACTGGCTTTGTACAACGAGCTTCTCGAAAAATCCCAAAGTGCGCAGGCCAAAAACGTCTTCAAGTTGCTGTGTCAGGAGGAAGCCAAACACAAGCTCAAACTGGAGACGCTGTATGACGATTTCATGAAGGAAATGGGGGATTGATCGGAGGGGGAGCCGACGTCATCGGCGCTGAAGTGCGCCATGAACCTGTCAACAAACAAAAAAAGGAGATGTGGAATGCGGAAAATCGGTCTGTTTGCGCTGTTCGGTGTGGTTTGTCTTCTCTGGATTCAACCGGCCCTGGCTGAACCGCTCACCATCGGGATGAAAGCCCCGGACTGGACGTTCAAAGATGCCGACGGAAAGGAATTCTCGATGGCTTCTTGGGCAGGCAAGGTGCTGCTCATCAACTACGTGGATCCGGATGAATCGGATCTGAACGAGCACTTCACCGATGCCATGAAAAAGGCCAAGGATCAGGGGCTGCTGAAAGACGAAACCTACAAGGGGATCGGCATTGCGGACTGCAAGTCGTCCTGGAAGCCCGATGCCCTGATCCGATCCATTGCAGGCGCCAAGGCCAAGAAATACAACACCGTCATTCTCTTCGACTATGATGCAACGCTTCGAAATGCATGGGGTCTGCAAGCCGATTCGGCCAATGCGATTCTGCTCGACAAGAATCGTGTCGTCAAGGCCATCGTACGGGGAAGGGTGCCGGACGATCAGGTCCAGAAAATCGTTCAGTTGGCGATCGAGCTCCAAAACGAATGAGTCTAAACGCAGGTACCATGGTGTCTGTCCGCCCCCCTTTGCAAAGGGGGATTGGACAAAAACAGAGCGTTCAAATCCCCCCAAAGCTTCCTTGAGCCAAAGGGGGGTGAATGGAAATTCTCGGGGTGCCGTTCGGGCACCCCAGAAGGCGCATGGTCCGGTCGGCTGCTGTGAAGACCCCAATCCTGTGGGAGCTTGCACTGCTCCCACAGGAAGTTTTACAAGCCCACCGATTGCTGCGTCATCAGCCGCGGATCAGGCGCCACTCCGTCGTTCCATCCGGCCTGTCCTCCAGGGAAACCCCCATGGCCTCGAGCTCTTTTCGAATGGCATCCGCCTGCTGCCATTGTTTGGCCTTCCGGGCTTCCCTCCGTTCGGCGATTTTTCCTTCGATGAAGGTCGTATCGACGCCTTTCTTTTCCAAAACGTTCTGTTTCTTCCGTTCGAAATAGTCGGCCGGCCGTTCGTTCATCACGCCGAGAATCCTTCCGACGGCGAGCAAGTCCCCCCATTGCACGTTCAGCAGATCGCAGACGGAGTCTTCCGGTCGCTCTGGATGCTCGTCCAACAGTCGGTTGATGCTGCGAACCGTGTCGAAAAGAATCCCTACGGCCCTGGCCGTATTGAAATCGTCATCCATGGCTTCGCAAAAACGCGTCCACGTTTCCCCCCGAGGGACTGCATCCGGCGGCCCGGAGGTTTTCAGCACCGTTTCAAGTCGTTGCAGGGTCGCATAGATCCGCTCGACACCGGATTCGGCCTCTTCCATACTTTTCGGTGTGAAATCGATCGGACTTCGATAATGGCTCGAAATCAGAAACATCCGGATGGTTTCGGGATGGTGGCTCTCGAGGGCTTCCCGGACGGTCAGGAAGTTGTGGAGCGATTTCGACATTTTTTCGCTGTTGATGTTCACGAATCCGTTGTGCATCCAGTATCGGACGAAGGTCTTGCCGAAGGCCGCCTCGGACTGGGCGATCTCGTTTTCGTGATGGGGAAAGATGAGATCCATGCCGCCGCCGTGGATATCGATCGTCTCCCCCAGCAGGGTGGAGCTCATGGCCGAGCATTCGATGTGCCAGCCGGGCCGGCCTCTTCCCCAGGGGCTTTCCCACCAGGGTTCATCGGGCTTCGACGATTTCCAGAGCGCAAAATCGAAGGGGTTTCGCTTGCGGTCGTCCACGTCTACCCGAGCTCCAGCCTCCATTTGATCGAGCTTTCGTTTGGACAGCTTGCCGTATTCGGCAAACGTCTCGACCGAAAAATAGACGTCTCCGTCCAGGACATAGGCGAAACCTGCTGCAATCAGCCGCTCCACGATGCGGATGATATCGGCGATGTATTCCGTGGCGCGGGGCTCCATCGACGGCCGCTCCACATACAAGGCATCCATGTCCCTGTGGAATTCGGCGATATAGCGTTCGGCGACTTCCATGCAGGAGGCGCCGGTCTGGTTCGCTTTTTGGATGATCTTGTCGTCGATGTCCGTGAAATTTCGGACGTAGGTCACTTCATATCCGCGGGCGCGCAGGTAGCGCACGATGACATCGAACGTGACCACGGCTCGGGCATGGCCGATATGGGCGGAATCATAAACGGTCGGCCCGCAGACATACATGCGGACCTTGTTGGGCTCGATGGTTTCGAAGGGTTCCTTGGCACGGGTGAGGGTGTTGTAGATGGTGATGGTCATGGCATCGTTCCATTGTTGCAAAGGGGTGAAAGATCGTTCGCCGGGGGATACAGTCCGGCGGCGTTTTTCCTGTCGATGGGTAATAAAGATCGTTCCTTAAACGAAAAAGCCGTTTGTCTCAAGTGGAAAATGGCCTACATGGTCCCGTGAACGCGCCGGGGGAGGTGGTTCGAGATCGCCTGCGGGCAGGCTGTCGGCAGGGAATCGATCGGATCTCCCTGTCATTCGATGACGCCGACAACGGCCCCGGTCAGAAAGGATGCGAGCACACCTCCAAGAAGGGCTTTTCCGCCCATTGAAACAATTTCATCTCTTCGTTCCGGGCAAAGGGTTCCCAGCCCCCCGATCAGGATGCCGAGACTTCCGAAATTGGCGAAACTACACATGGCATAGGTCAGGATGAGCCTGGACTTCATACCGAGGACATCTTGAGGGAGTTCCGAAAACTGCATGTAGGCGATGAACTCGTTCAGAACGAATTTGACACCCATCAGTGAGCCCGCAATCGATGCGTCTTCCCAGGGAACACCGATCAGCCATACCACGGGGGCCAACAGAATTCCGAGAAGCCGCTCCAGTGTCAGCGGCAGCCCCATCACGTCCGGAAGTCCTCCCAATCCGATATTGACGAGTTTCACGAGTGCCACGAAGACGATCAGTATCGCTACGATGTTGAGCAGCAGCTTCAACCCATCCCCGGTTCCTCTGGCCAGGGCGTCCATGACGCCGTTGGCTTCATATCCGGAGATTTCTCCTCCCATCGTCTGGGGTTCCGTTTCGGGAAGCATGACTGCAGCAACGACCAGCGCAGCCGGGGCGCTGATGATCGATGCGCTCAGGATATGGGCCAGTGCGTTCGGAATCACCCGCTGAAGCAGCGATGCATAGATGACCAGCATGGTGCCAGCAATGCAGGAGAGACCCGTCACCATCAGGGCAAAGAGTTCGCTTCGGGTCATCTGCTTCAGATAGGGGCGGATGAGCAGCGGGCTCTCCACCATTCCGAGAAAAATGCATCCTGCAGAGGCGACCCCCAGCGCCCCGCCGATACCCATGCTTTTCTGCAGCACCCAGGAGAAGGCCTGAACCACTTTCGGCAGAATCCGCCAGTAATAGAGCAGGGCTGTCAATGCGGCAATGACCAATACCATGGGCAGCGCCTGAAATGCCATCGAAAAGGAAAGACCCGGTTTCAACTCGGCATAGGGCAGAGGTCCTCCTCCCAAAAAGCCGAAGACGAAGGAAGTTCCGGCACGGGTCGCTTCCTCCAGAGTGGTGACCAGTGTATTCAATCCCAGGAACAGGGTTCTGAAGGGCGAAGCCTTGAGGACGAGCAGGGCGATCAGGAATTGCAGGCCCATGCCCGCCAAAATGGTTCGCCAGGCCGGGGTTCTCCGATTCTCACTGACCAGCCATCCGATCCCCAGTAGAAAGACGATTCCGACGATTCCCTGCATGTGCATTCCCCCTTGGTTGGACGAAAACCTGTTGAAAGAAACGGCTTGACAGGTGATGCAACATGAACGGCAATGGCATAGGTTGCCGTCCCCGTCCATGAAAATGCCGTAGAGGATTCGGGCGAAGGGTTCATGGTCCTTGCCGCCTCCGGGGATGAAAACGAATCGACCGTGTAGGGCGGGGTACCCCGCCGGAGGCGACGGCATGCCGCCCTGCGCAACAAAACCGGAAGGCTGAGTCGCTTCGTCCATGGCACACTGAAGCGCGTCCGCCTCTTCGCAGCATCCTCCGGAATTCCGGTCCCTGTCCGGGCAAAGGGAACCGGGTTCCCGGCATGGCTCTATGTTGATGCCGCGACTGAATATCTCGGCTTCAAGCCGCTTCCGTCCTGCAAACGGCTATCCTGAAATCCGATGCGATCAACCAGCAGATATCCATTGCTGATCTCTTGCGAACGATATAACATACGCTATTATTTTCGGGCAAGGGCCGTGGTCCGCCATCCAGACGAGAGGTGCAGCGAATGGACACAGAGGGTCGAAGTCTTTCGGCTTTGATAAAAGAGATACGACGACAGCTTTCCTTGAGCCAGGAAGACCTGGCCCGGCAGCTCGGCGTCAGCTATGCGACCGTCAACCGATGGGAAAACGGTCTGTCCAAGCCTTCCAAGCTTGCAAAGGCCCAACTGGAAAATTTTTGTAAAAAAATGACCGGTCAGGGCAAGTTGACACTTACGGAGGGCGACCGCAGATGACGACAGAAACCGAAATACAGAAACCACCGCTGTTTACCATAGGGCCTTTGCTCAGAATAAACCCGGCCGCCCCCCGTTCGTGAAGCGGCGGGACTCTGGATGCTGCCGAGCGCACGATCCTCTCCGCCGCCGTCAAGGAGGTCTTCCCTCATTGCGAAGACGGCCGGCGGAAGACAGTGGGCAGGAAGGTGTAGAAGAGGTGAGAGAGCCCGAGGCGGAGACGGTGGTTGAAGCCAAGACCCTGATGGAGCCCGCCGTGATCAGCACGGCGGCAGATTTGGATTCGTGGTTGGCGGGTGTTCTGGACAAGCTGGTCAGGCTTCTTAAGGCGGGAAAGCGCCTCAAGGTTACGGGCGGCCGAAAGGGAACATAGANATGGATAAAGAAAAGATTATTGAAATTCTTCGTACAAATCGAGAGACGCTGGCCCGCTTTCACGTACGCTCCTTGTCGGTTTTCGGGTCGGTGGTGCGCGGTGAGGCGAAGCCGGGGAGCGATATCGACATCCTCGTGGAGTTTGAGCCCGACGCTCATGTCGGGTTGTTCGTCTTTGCCCGATTGCAACGTTGTTTACAGGAAATCCTCGGCAGAGAGGTTGATCTGGCCACACCCAAAGCCCTTCATAAGGCAATGAAACAAAGCATTCTAGGGGAGGCCGTGCATGCCTTCTAGAGATTGGAAACTCCGTGTTCAGGATATCCTCGAGTCGATTGAGGTCGTAGAACGGTACATCGAAGGTATGACTTTCGAGCAGTTCCTCCGCGATGCGCGCACCATCGACGCCGTCGTGCGCCGCTTCACCATCATCGGTGAAGCATCCAATCATATACCGGAAGAGATTTGCCGGCGAAACCCCGACATCCCCTGGGCGGATATGCGGGCGATGCGCAATTTCGTCGTTCATGAGTATTTCGGGGTGGACGAAAAGACCCTCTGGGACACAATTCACGAAGATCTCCCAGGGGTTGTTCAGCCTCTTCAGCAACTGCTTGATCAGGAAACCGGTTGACCGATGGCCTTTGACAAAGACACCCGAAATCTGCTGGCCAAGACCGTTGCAGCCTGTAGGCGTCGGCTGGTCGAGGATGTCACCGATCAGCTCCGCGGCCTGTTCGGACTCCACCCGGGCGGCGTCGTGCTGACGCTTGAAAAACTGACGCACCTTTCGCCCGATCAATAAGCGGCGGCCCGCCGTCTACGAGAACTTCTCGATCACTACACCTCCGGCGCGGCGGGGGAGGATTCGGACCGCTGCAAGGCCGCCTATGAGCGGATGGTCCTGGAGATCTCCTTCGCCGCCCTCAACCGCCTGACGGCCCTGCGCTGGGGCGCATCTGGTACGAGATGCGCAAAGTCGACCCGTTTGCCCGATCGGCTGAACGACGTCCGCACTTTCCTCGGCGAACTACGGGAGGAATTGCTCCGCGTCGCAGCACTGCCCTACAAGCCGGACCTCAACGACGGGGTGATCCTCAACGTCGCGCCGCTCTACAAGCTTTTCCGGCTGCGCTCCTGGGCCAAGGATACGGAGGACTGCCAATGGAAGCTCGAACAAGGCGACTACGACTGGGTGCCCCTGGCTTATACGATATGGCCCGACCGCGTCCGAGAAGTCTGCAAACGCGACCGCTCCATCGCCATTGCCCACGGGCTTGAGGACCTCTGCGAGGTCGAAGCCCCGGAACCCAAGAAGAAAGGCGGCTGCGGCCGTCGGAAAACCAATACTTAAAGAAGCTTGTTGGAGGAAATGAATGCCGACTGATTTTCGAGACGCCGCTGTCCGACACTTTGAAGATGCAGAATATTTGGATGTGGGCGATCGGATGGCCAATGCGGATCATCTCTTTGGGTTGTCCGCGGAATGCGCCCTCAAGGCTGTCATGCAGGGATTAGGCATGGTGCTCAGACCAGACGGCGCACCGGATCAAAAACAGCATAGGGTTCACATCAATCGTCTTTGGGGAGAGTTCATAACGTTTTCGCAACTACGGAGCGGCGCAAAATATGCTTCGTGTATTGACCCAATGAATAACCCCTTTTCCGATTGGGACGTGAGTCAACGATATTGCAATCGGAACGATATCACATCTGTCATGCTGACTCGGCATAAAAAGGGTTCAGAACAAACAAAGCAGGTTCTGGATATGGCCATTCTTGATGGGGTGGTGCAATGAAAAAGGACGCGATTCTTTTCGAGCAGGCGTTGCAGATTGCTCTCGAAAAGGTAAAGCCGTGTAACTCGATCGGCAATACAATGACGCTGGTTCGGGATCTTCGTGGCCGAATCCGCATCTTGTTGCCGGAAAGCAAGAAGAATTATCAAGTGGAAATGCTGGCAATCAAGAACCTAAGCGAAGACCTCAGTAAATCCCTGGGCCCGTATGGCTTCGCCCCCGAGGACATCGTTTTGTACGCGAAAGACCTCTCTTTCGAAGAATCCGAACTTCGGGATAGTTTGTTGATCTATCGGGATGAGAACAAAACGATCTATCTGCTCGACCGTCAAGTTGTCGGCCAGGACTGGTTGAAGGGGCCTTATGCAAGGGAAACAACCTATCCCCGTGCGACGTTCTTTGGAATCAAAGGCGGTGTCGGTCGTTCCACGGCATTGGTGATTTGGGCTTGGTATCTTGCCAAACAGGGGAAAAAAGTAGCAGTATTCGATCTCGATTTGGAAAGCCCTGGTTTGAGCAGCACCTTGCTTCCGCCTGAAGCCATGCCGGATTTCGGGATTGTGGATTGGTTTGTCGAGGACGGCGTCGGCCAAGGAGATCAGATTCTCGATGACATGCTTTTCGCGAGTCCGATTGCCGCCGCGCTGAGCGGGGAAATCATGGTCGTACCGGCTTTCGGACGGAAGACGGGGGAATATCTGCCGAAACTGTCCCGATGCTATGCCGGAATACCCGGCGACAAGAATCAATCATGGGGTGAACGTCTTGAACGACTTGTCAACCAGATTGAACAAAAGAAATCCCCCGATATTGTGTTGTTGGACAGTCGCGCTGGGGTTCATGACATCGCTGCTGTCGCAGTCACGCGAATGGGGGCTTTTTCTTTTCTCTTTGCGGTGGACAGCAGCCAGACGTGGAAAGCATATTCTTTCCTGTTTGGTTATTGGAAACAACATCCACACCTGAACGAAATTAGAGGTAACTTGCAAATCGTGGCTTCCATGATACCGGAGACGGAGCGGGAACCCTATCTCAAGCGTTTTCGAGAACATGCATGGGACCTCTTTCGCGAGAATCTTTACGATGAAGCCCCCAAGGATGAAACGGATGTTTTTAACTTTGACTTGAACGATGAGGATGCCCCTCATTCACCGCTGCCGGTGTTTTGGCATCGAGCGCTTCAGGAATTCGATCCCACCGGGGATGTGTCCACCATTGAAGAAAAAACGGCGGAAGAAGCGCTGGGTTTGTTCATGCGTAGGGCCGAGAAACTTGTCTTTTCCGGATATGAGGAGCTGTTGACATGAGCGACCAATTCCTTTTCGATGGCAGCATTCGAGATGTCATCACCAGCGTTTTACCGGAGGACACATCCCTGCATGGCCAATCTCCGGAGCTGCGGTATACCTATTTGCCTGCAACCCACGCCAAATCACTCCGACCCGAAAATATGTTGGTTGTGGGGATTCGCGGCGCCGGCAAAAGTTTTTGGTGGTCGGCGCTTCAAAATCCACAGCATAGAGAGATGTTCGGTCCATCCATCGGGCTGCAAAAAGATTCAATCGTATCCATCGGCTTCGGAGAAACGCCGAATCCGAACGAGTACCCCGGCAAAGACACACTCTCATCGTTGCTGAATGATGAAGACCCCCGCCTGGTGTGGAGAACCGTTGTCTTCAGGCAGATCGTTGGCTCGCAGTCTCTAGTACGTGACTTTGTAACGCTGAAGGATTGGGAAAACCGTGTTAGATGGGTTCGGGAACACCCGGAGATCGTGGAAAAGGAACTTTTCCGCATGGACGACGAGGAACTTGATGGTTCCAATAGATATCATTTGGTTCTGTTCGACGCCCTTGACCGTACCGCAGACGACTGGAAAGCCATGAATCGCTTGGTGCGGGGACTGCTTCAGACGGTGCTTGATTTTCGCTCGTATCGCCGGATTCGTCTCAAGGTATTTGCCCGCCCTGACCAGATAGAGGACTCGGAAGTCGGCACGTTCCCAGACGCCTCCAAAATTCTTTCGCAAAAAACGGAATTGTATTGGCCCCGCAACGAACTATACGCTCTGCTTTGGCAATACCTTTCAAACGCTGAAAATGGTCATGTTTTCCGCGAAGGCGTTGGAAAACTGTTTTCCGTAGACTGGAAACAGAGGAATAATGTTTGGCTTGTCCCGGATTCTCTTCGAAACGATGAAGCTGTTCAGCGGGAATTATTTCACGCAATGACCGGACCATGGATGGGACGGGACAGACGTCGAGGATTCCCCTACACCTGGCTGCCGAATCATCTTGGGGACACAAGGAATCAGGTGAGTCCGCGGAGCTTTCTTGCCTCAGTGCGGCATGCCGCATCGGACCGAGTCAGACAAGAACATCGGTACGCGATTCATTACGAAAGTATCAAAGCCGGAGTACAACAAGCATCCAGAATCCGCGTGCAGGAAATGCAGGAAGATTATCCTTGGGTTCAGAATCTGCTCTCACCTCTGGCCGCACTGTCTGTGCCCTGTCCGATTGAGGACGTAAAACGTATCTGGCAGTCCAGAAACATTCTTCAAGAACTATCGAGTAAGATAGCATCTTCCAATGTTCGTCTTCCCCCTGCTCATTTTAGTGAGGGCGCCGACGGTGTGCTAAAGGATCTAGCGAACTTGGGTTTGATCGAGCGACTTTCCGGGGGTCGGATCAATATTCCCGACGTGTACCGTGTCGGCTACGGAATTGGCCGTCGTGGAGGTGTGAAGCCGGCAGCCCGATAAGGGAGTTATTTTGGATGAAGGTTACCTCGTTCCTTCACTTGAAACTGGTCGATCTTCTGAACGGCCAATGTCTTGTTCTGGACGGTCAACAGAGGCTTCAAAGCATGTTCATCGGTCTTCTCGGGAGCTATGATGGGCGGGAGCACTTCCTTGAAATTTTGTGCGGAGAAGTGTCCGCAAATAGCTTTGGCTGTGCTGTAAACATAAGCGCAAGTTCGAGGCTGCAACCAGTTCGAATCATAACCAGCCGCTGGTCGGGAACCTTTTGAACCAGGAATTTCGAATTGATCGCCTCTCTGCAGTACGGATTCAACAGAGACTCGGCCAACTTTCATCAGCAGCCTTCGAACGTCAGCATTATGAAACAAAAATGGCAGCATGAATTTTTTGTGTCCGGTGTTGACGACCGACCCCAATCTTCCCATCTTTGGAAAGATCGTACACCATGAGCGAAAATACCGTTGAAATCGATGTGCTGCATTTCGATCCGAGCACAGGTCTGAGACGTCAGAGCCGAAGCGTGATCCGGGAAAAGCCGATCACCCTATTCATCAACGAAACGGAGTTGGTCACCTTGCTGTGTACCGGACACCATCTCGATGAGCTGGCGGCAGGGTTTCTCTTTGCCGAGGGGTTCCTCAAATCTCCCAAAGATATCCTTGGGATAGAAATCGACGAAGCCAACGGACAGGTGCATGTAACCTGCAGCCGAGATACGGGTGCGGTCAACCAGCTGTGGACGAAGCGGACGGTGACCTCCGGATGCGGTAAAGGAACCTTGTTCTATTTCGCCCTGGACGCGCTTCGAGGAAAGCGCGTGCGAAGCGACCTCCGCCTCGATCCGAGGAATATCGTCAACCGCATGGAGGATCTGCATCGGATGAGTGACACCTACCGCCTTACCCATGGCGTGCACAACACGGCCCTTGCTGATGCGGGGGAAATTCTCGTGTTTCGGGACGATATCGGTCGCCATAATGCCGTGGACATGATCGTCGGACATTGCTTCCTGAATGCCATTCCCCTGCGGGACAAGCTTCTGGTCACAACCGGTCGTTTGACCTCCGAAATGCTCATCAAGGCGGCAAAACTCGGCATTCCGATCCTTGTCAGCCGGAATACGGCAACCACCCTGGCCATCGAGCTGGCCAAAACCCTTCACATCACCTTGATCGGGCATGTCCGGGCCGGAAAATTCGTCGTATACAGCGGCGAAGAACGCATCGTCTCCGATTGAAACGACCTCTATGGAACTGGCTCATGCCCTCATCGACGCCCAACGGTGGCTCGCATCTTGCTCTCCCGCAGACATCGATCATCTGCGCTCGGTTTGCTCCGACATTCACGAGGCCGAAAAGCGGCTCATGAGCGCATCCGAAACCTACATGCAGCGATGCATCCAACGCTGTGAAGGCCTCTGCTGCAGGAACGTCTTTCTGGGTGAGGTGATGGGATTCGAGGATTTCTGCTTCATTCTCGTGCTTCGTCCGGAATGCTTCGAAACCCTCTTTTCCAAGGCTTCCCGACTCAATACGATGTTCACCGCCGACTGTCCCTTTCTGATGAACGGTGTCGGTCCTTGCTCGCTTCCCGAAGCGGTCCGTCCCGAAGTCTGCATCACCAGCTTCTGCATGCAGACACCTGATGCCGACGCCGCCATTCGAGCGGTCCAAGCCCGCTTCCGGAAATTGAGCCGCATCATTCGCTGGATGCATTTCAAACGGCTGTTTCGAAGAAGGATCGCATCGTTTTCCGCTTGACAGGTAGTGATTTCCCTATATAAATGAATCAAATTCATCTGTTGATTATCCTTTGTATTCCTTTCCCAAGAAGCGTTCCATCCATCTGCAACACCGTCGAGTCACGAACAGAGAGGTTCATCGCATGCTTGAACCCGAAAATGAAACCTTTTCGCTCAACATCGGTGTCGTCATCCGGGGGGAGGATTGCCTCAGCCTGCTTCGGGACATTCAAGCGCTTCGGGACTCGCGGTTGCGAACCCGGTTGAAAGCCATTTCGGTCGTTACACCATCGGTAGCTTGTTACAAATTTGCGGGGGAAATGGGGATTCGGATTTTCGATCGGTACGAGGACATTCTGTCGATGGGGTGCATCGAGCTTGTGTTGGAGCTGACGGGCAATCCAGCGATCTTTATGGACTTGATGGAGCGAAAACCCGACAGCGTCACCTTGTTTGACCAGAAGGCCGCCCGGCTCTTCTTCGATCTCGCCCGCCGCTACGACGAGCTCATCCTGCAGCAGCGAAAGCATGCCGTGACGGCCTCCTTCGCATCCACCCTTCTGGCGGCGTCTCCGGACGGCGTTTTGGTTCTGAACCGGGATCTCGTGATCATCGACTGCAATGCCTCCCTGCTGATTACGGGCGGAAGGGACCGATCGGCGATTATCGGCAAATCCTACTACGATGTCATTCAATCCGCCATCGCCACCTATTCGGAAAAAGACGCCTGCTGCACCATCCTCGAAACCATCGAAACCGGCAAGCCCTCCCGTCGGGTATGCGATCTGGTGTTTCCGGATGGGGGCAGTCGGATTTGTCAGATCACGGTGTATCCTATCCTCGGCGAATCCAGAGAAGTCGTTCAATTCGTTGTAACGGTTCGGGACATTACTCAGGAGCTTTCCGAGAGGATCGTCGAGCAGACGGAAGCCATCAAGAAGGACTTCACCCGAGCCCTCAAGGAGGACCGGCTCACATCTCTCGGACGACTCGTTGCTTCGGTCTGTCATGAAATCAACAACCCGATCACGAGCATCGTCACCTTTATCAAGCTCGTCCTGAACTACGTTCGGGAAAATGCCTTCGCCGAAAAGCGGGCGGAGCTCGAGCGGTATCTGGAGTTGTCCTTTCGGGAGGCGCTGCGATGCGGCAACATCGTCAAGAATTTGCTGACCTTCGCCCGTCAGAACATCGTCGAAGCCAATGAGATCGACATCCTCGAAATGGTTCAGACCATTCTGATGTTGACCCACCATCAATTGAGCTTGGCCCGGATTGAATGCCGCCTGGATCTTCCAGACCCTCCCTTTCCGGCCTGGGGCGACTACGGCCAAATCCAGCAGTGTCTGCTCAACCTCGTCTTCAATGCGATCGATGCCATGCCGAACGGTGGAACACTCACGATCCGTGGCAGAAAGGAACCGGCGGGTGACCATATCCATCTGGAGGTAAGCGATACCGGTCAGGGCATCAGCCCGGAGAACCTGCAGCACATTTTCGAGCCGTTTTTTACGACGAAGTCTCAGGGGAAAGGGGTTGGGCTCGGGCTTGCGATGGTGTACGGCATCATTCGGGAGCACAAGGGATCCATCGAGGTGGACAGCGCTCCGAGGAAAGGAACGACATTCCGGTTGCGGCTGCCACAAAAGGCGGAATGAAAAGGAGGTGCCTCATGAAACATGCTACCAAAATCATGGTCGTGGACGATGAAGAGACCATCTGTGAGGCACTCATGGCATGGTTCGTGAAAGACGGCTACCGGGTGCTGACGGCGCGCTCCGGGCAGGAAGCCCTGGAACAGATGGCGGAAAACGATGTCGATATTTTCCTTGTCGATGTCAAGATGCCGGGCATGGACGGCATCGAGTTGCTGAGCCGCATCAAGGAGCGTCGTCCCGATGCCGTCGTCATCATGATGACTGCCCATGGATCGATTCCGACGGCGGTCGAGGCCATGAAACGCGGGGCTACGGACTATCTGTGCAAGCCCTTCGATCCGGATACGCTGTCGCTGCTGATGGAGCGGGTTCTGGCCCACAAGAGCCTGCAGGAGGAGAACATCGCTCTGAAGAACCGTATCCAGGAGCAGCAGGAAGAAGCCATGGCGGTGTTCGTCGTGCATTCGGATGCCATGCGACGGATTTTCGCCACCATCGAAGAAGTGGCCCCTACGGCGGCCCCGATCTTCATTACGGGGGAGACAGGGGTCGGCAAAGATATCGTCGCCAGGGCCATCCACATGCAGAGCCAGCGCAGTTTCGGCCCCTTCGTTACGGTCAATTGCGGTGCGATGACGGAGTCGCTTCTCGAAAGCGAGCTGTTCGGCCATGAAAAGGGGGCCTTTACAGGTGCGACCCAGGCCCGTCGCGGAAGACTCGAGATGGCGGACAACGGGACGCTTTTTCTGGACGAAATCGGAGAGATTTCCGCCAAAATGCAGGTCAGCCTCCTGCGTGTTCTGGAAGAAAAGCAGTTTTACCGACTGGGCGGCAGCCGGACCGTTCATGCCGACTTTCGTCTGATTACGGCCACCCACAGAGACATCCAAGGCATGATCCGGGAAAATCTGTTCCGGGAGGATTTCTTCTATCGGATCAACGTCATCCGGATTCACATCCCGCCCTTACGCGAACGGACGGACGACATTCCTGCTCTGGCGGATCATTTTCTGAAGAAATATGTCGAAGAAACCGGGAAACACATCGAGGGATTCACTCAAAAGGCCATCGATCAGCTGATGGCCTATGGCTGGCCGGGCAATGTGCGGGAGCTTCGCAACGTGGTCGAGCGGGCCGTCGTTCTGGCCAGGGGGCGGATCATCGGGGTCGAGGAGCTGCGGTTCCTGAACCCGATCCAAACAACGCCTACACAGGCGATGACGCTCGATGAACTGGAAAAGCAGCACATTCAGGCCATGCTCCAGCAGTGTCAGGGCAACGTATCCGCTGCAGCCAAGAAGCTTGGAATCGATCGGACGACGCTTACCCGGAAAATGAAGCGCTTCGCCATTCCGCAGGGCGGAAAACGGTAATTTCCGGGGGGCGCTTGATATCCAAACCGACATCCTTTGCTTCCAGCCCTCATCTGGATCTTTTCCCGTTCGGAACCATCGATGAACGGATCCTTGCCGTTCTGGCAGGCCATCTGCAGACGATCGTCGGTTTGAATGTGATGATTCAGGCACCTGAACCCCATCCCGAATACGCATTTTCCGAACGGCGAGGTCAGTATGAGGCAGGGAAGATTCTGCTTCG
>Ga0101944_10005173_pt1 | contig 15156 bp, 3 predicted proteins | sample DewCreD2012metaG_FD_75245 | JGI IMG/M metagenome (GOLD analysis project Ga0101944, IMG submission 75245) | Hot spring sediment bacterial and archeal communities from British Columbia, Canada, to study Microbial Dark Matter (Phase II) - Dewar... ...
ATGCAGTTCGCCGAGCGCGTGGCAGGCGGCGATGCGTTCTTGGGCATCCGCGGATTTCAGCCGGATGATGGCGATCGATTCGTCGAGGGCGCGCAGGGCGGACGGATCCTTTTCCTTGAGTTTGAGGGCCTCGAGAGCCGGCAGTTTCTCGGGATTCTGCCCGATCGCGGAGTCCTGAATGGCACGGATGCGCTTGGAAAGATCGGGATTGGCGAGCGCCGCGATATCGGTCACCTCCTTCATCGCCCGGCGCAGGCCTGAATCCGTGTCGGCAAACTCCACCTCGTCGGGATTGATGCGGACCGGCGTGCCATCCGCAGCCAGGAATGGCTTGCCGTCGGCCACGCGCTGGCGGTTGGCGGCGCGGCAAGCATAGCCGCGGCGAGCATGCTGCTGCCGACGTTGTTGCCGGCGCAGGCGGAGGAACTGGCGCCGTGTTTTACGGCGTATCCCGGCCGGGTGGAGCTGGACTTGAATGGAGTCCAGGCCTGGAAACTGCTGCCCACCACGACCAACGCGCTGGACGGCGCCCCGCCGACTCCGGATGGGACGTGGGAAAGCTTCACGACGCCGGGGAGCCTCTACAAGGGCAACGCAACCGTCGGCTTCACCAATGCCTACTGGCTGGCGCAGGACGTGGTGCTGCCGAGCGACGCGTCGAACAACGTCTGTCTGCTGCGGTTCGACTCGGTGGCGTTCGGGGTGAAAGCGTTCGTGAACGGCGTTGCCTGCGGGTCGGACGTCAGCGGGTACGCGCCGGTGGAGTTCGACGCGACGGCGGCCGTGCGCCCGGGCACGAACCGGATCAGCCTGGGCATCGCCACGCTTGGCGCGTACTCCTATCTCGGAATCGTTCCGGATGGCCTGGGAACCATCACCTGCTCGGAGCAGGGTCTGGTGGGCGGGCTGGGGAATCCGGCGCCGCCGCTGGTGGCGATCTGGCAGCGGGCGCGGATGGTGGTAGCGCCGCCGTTGTGCGTGAAGGACGTGTTTGTGCGCACGTATGTGGCGACGAACGGGGAAGCGAACACGCTGGCCGCGGATATCGAGGTCACGAACGCGACGTCGTCGGTCCAGACGGGCGTGGTCACCGCGGTGGCCTGCGACAGCAACGGGGTGGCGGTGCTGGCGCTGACGAACGCCACGTGCGTGGTGGCGCCGGGCGCGAGTCTGGTGGTGAGCCTGACGAACGCCTGGGCCAGCCCGCGCCTGTGGTGGCCGCACGATCCGCACCTGTACACACTGCAGGCGTCGGTATCGAACACGGCCAGCCGGGCCGTGGATCAGACGAGCGTCTCGTTCGGGTTCCGGGAAATCGCGCGGCGGGGGACGCAGTTGCTGCTGAATGGAAAACCTGTGCAGATGCGGGGCACGAGCTGGACGCGGTACACCTCCGTGAATTGGAGCAAGGAACAGGCGCGCCAGCAGCTCGACGGCCTGGTGCAGCGGTACCATGCGAACGCGATGCGGTTGCACGTTGACCCCATGGAGCAGTACGTCCTCTCGGCGGCGGACGAGGCCGGCGTGTTGTTGGTGGTGCAAGGACCGATCGCCGCGGGAGGCGGTTACGTGACCGATGCCCACACCTGGGAAATCCTGACGAGCATGTTCCTGCGCTACGTGAAGCTCTCGCGCAATCATCCCAGCGTGGCGATCTGGGAAGTGTCCAACGAGGCCGGAGGCATGCGGCCCTGGAATCCCACGCCCGGGACGCCGTACCTGACCAACATGATGTACCAGGTCAAGGCGCTGGATCCGACGCGCGGGATGTCGGAAGCGCACGACTTCTACATGAGCGGCGCCAGCGACTTCTACGACTGCCCCTGCGGTTGGCAGTACGTCTCCGACAATTGCTTCCCGCGCAATCCGCGCCTGTGGGTGGACCCGCAGTATTCGCCGAGCTACTACCAGCGGGACGTGCCCTGGCTGAACGACGAATGGGCGGAGGGGGTGATGACGCACGAGGCCGGCGTCGTGCTGGGCGAGGTGGGGTATGTTCACGTGGACGCCCTGCAGTACGGCGATGTGCGCAGCTATTGGCCGCGCAAGGGGCACCTCTGGACGCTGTACCGCGGCATGGTGGAACAGCGGCGGATGCGGGAGATGGCGCTGATCATGCCCTTCGGCGACTTGTTCGGATACTTCCCGATGAGCGGGGGGCCGTACGTGGGCATGGACGAGGCGGACGTCGAATCCGGGCTGAAAGCGATGCGCCCGGCGATCTTCGTGCCGACGCAGTGGAACGGGGGAGCGCGGGCGGGGGCGCCGTACCAGCGCGATTTCACGCTGATGAACGGGAATCTCTTCGATGTGACGGGCACGGTGCACTGGGCGGTTACGGACGCGGGGAGCAACACCCTGACGAGCGGGACCCTGGCGGTGGAGGCGCCGGCGGGGGACTCGAGCGACTACACGCTGTCCTTTGCGATGCCCCCCAGCGAAGTTCCGTCGAACTGGAATCTGACGATCGCCCTGCTGGACGCAACCAACGGGGTGCTGTACCAGGACACCCACGCCCTGGGGGTGCTGCCGGCGGTCAGTTGGAACGGCGTGGCGCCGGTGGCGCTGTGGCCGGCGGCGGGCTCGTTCGCGGGGCAGACGAATCTGGGGCTGACGTATTCCGTTTGGACGAATCTGCCGTCGCCGGGCTCCAGCAACGTGGTCGTGGTGCCCGATGGGGTGGCGTTGAGCGGGGCGCACTGGAACGACCTGGAGGCGTACATTCTGGCGGGGGGGCGGGCGCTGGTGCTGATGGACACGAACCTGCCGTCGGCGTTTGGCGGGGCGACGATTCGCATGCCGCTGGGCAAGACGGCGCAGAGCGGGCTGGTGATCGGGCATGTTCGCGCGGCGGATCATCCGGTCGTGAGCAATCTGCCGCCCGCGTCGTTGCAGTACTGGGTGGGGGCGAACGGCACGTTCTACAGTCCGCCGGCGTTGACGAATGTGCCGGACTTCGTGATTGCGCGCACGGGGCTGCGGCGGCCGGACAGCGGCACGTTCCTGACGCTGCTCGACGCCGGGGTCAGCGTGGGCGCGGAAATGGGGCTGATTCAGGCGCCGATGTTCGAACTGCGGGCCGGCGCGGGTCGGGCGCTGGTCTCGACCCTGCTGCTGGCGCAGGGGATCGCCACCGGCGAGCCGGCGGCGGACTGGCTGCTGAAGCAGAGCGTCGCGTACCTGCAGACGCCCAGCCTCTGGGTGGGAGCCGCGCCGCGGCCCGTGTTCAACGCGGGCTGCGATCTGTCGGCGTATGGGGTCGTGACGACGGACGCCTTGGCGGCGGCGGCGGCGTATCTGATCAACGCGGCGGACACGCACAGCGGGCAGGGGGCGCTGAGCGACACCAACACCTGGGTGAACTACGCGCGCAACGGCGGCAAGGTGCTGCTGCATAACTTGAACGCGGCTCAGGTGGCGCTGGTCGCTCAGGCGTTGGGCGTGTCGCTGACCTGCCAGCCGGTCGCGGCGGTGAGCCGGTTGGATTGGATCGCTTCCGACCCGGTGATTCGAGGGCTCAGCCATTTCGACGTGAATTGGGCCGACACGTGCGGGCTGTGCCTCATCATGGCGGCGCAGAGCATCCTGACGAACGGGGTGTTCAGCACCGACCCCGGGGTGCAACCGCTGACGGCGCAGGGCGCGTTGCTGAAGATTCCGGTGGGCAGCGGGTTTGTGCTCGTGGACCAGGTGTTGTGGGATCCTGCGCCGGATGTCCATCGCGTGGCGCGCTCGGGAACGCCGTGGGGCAGTCCGCTGGTCGCTTTGGGGACGAACGATCCGGTGTATGCGGACAACTTCATTGAGAGCCGGGCGCGGGGCTATTTCAGTCAACTGCTGGCCAACCTGGATGCGGCCACGGTCTTGAAGCCGCGCGTGGCGGCCATGTCCCCTGACGCCATGGGCTTTCCGCTCGACGCGGTGCTCGCCGACACCTTCGAGGGGCGTGGGCAGGGGGACCCCGGTGGCACCTCGCCGACCCTGGCGCCGGCCGGGTACACGCATCCGTGGGAGGTCTTCGCCGGCTCGCCCTACCTGCTCGAAGTTCCAGGCGGGCTGGAGGGGGCGATCAGGCTGGTGAGCGGGGGCGGAAGCGGCGCGGCGGTGATTCGCCTGCCGTCGCCGTGGACCAATGGGCTGCCGGCGCAGGGATACTACCAACAGGTGGCGTTCGGCTCGCCCTGCGATGCGGGCCGGTCCTTGAACGCGGGGATCGCCTTCTTCACGGCCTCCGGCATTCATGAAACGTTCGGCATTCAGGCGGATGGGATGATTCTGCATAATGGCGCCGCCCTCGGGACGATCGACGCTTTCCGGAACAGCAACACCAACTGGTACCTGCTGAGGGTGGAAGTTCCGGATCCGAACGGGCGGACGATGAACGTGTTCGTGAACGGGACCTTGATCGCCTCCCGGCTCACGTCCGCTTCGTCTGTGGCGGAGGTCAGCCAGGGCTTCGGCAACTACGTCTCCGGCTACTCGGCCCCAGAGTCGCTGAATCTGGAATTGGACAACTGGGCGGTGGGCAGGCTCGATACGGTGGCGGTGCTGCCGGCCACCGACATCGGCTACACCAACGCGATCATGAACGGCCAGGTGCTGCGGACGAATGCGGCGGGCAACCTGAGTGTGTACCTGTGCTGGGACACGACCGACCAGGGGACGGCTTCCACGGGCGACTGGGCGCATGTGATCGCCATGGGCGGCATGGGGGTCGGGACTTTCGGCACGAACGTGACGGGACTGCTGAGCGATAGCGCCTACCAGTATCGCTGCTTTGCCACCAACAGTGCCGGCGGCTACTGGTCCTACGCGGCGGCCAGCTTCCAGACGGCGAACCCGAACTTGCGCACGGCGACCAACAGCGGAGCTTGGGACGTGGCTGCCAACTGGGAGGGCGGCCGGCCCGGCGCCGGCGACACCGTGGTGATTCCCCCTGGCGTAAGCATGCTGCTGACCAACGCCACCGAGGTCTTGAACCTCTGCAGCAACGCCGGCACCCTCACGTTCGCCGGTCTGGCGGCCTGTCTCAACGCCGCCAGCGTGGTCGTTCCCAGCGGCGGCGTGATCACCCACGTGGCCAACTCCGCCACCACGACCAATGCGTCGGGCGACTGGGACGTGGATGGCCGCGTGTATATTGTGTGCTCGAATCTGACCGTGGAAAGCGGCGGCGCGATCGATGTCGCGGGCAAAGGCTACGCCGGGGACATCTACGGCGTTTACAACCACGGTCTGGGCCCCGGTGGGGCCGTGGGCGGCGAGTTCATCTGCGGCAATGGCGGCGGTCACGGCGGCAAGGGCGGGAATGCCGGGCCCTACCGACGGGACGTTGCCGCCGTGGCGGCCGGAATGACGTACGACTCGCTCACGGCGCCGTCCCAGCCGGGCAGCGGAGGCGCCGCGCTCGAATGGAATCGGAATCCCAGCTACGCGGCCAACCAGGCGGGTTTTGGCGGCGGCGTGATCCGCATCGTGGCCACGAATGTGACGCTCAATGGCGCCGTCATGGCGGACGGCGGCAGCACGCATGCCGCCAACGGCGGTGGCTCGGGCGGAGCCATTCACATCTCCTGCCGGTCTCTGACGGGCGTCGGCACGATCAGCGCCGCGGGCGGTCCCGGAAAAAACGGTTCGGGGTCCGCGGCGGGCGGCGGCGGGGGCCGCGTGGCGCTGCACTACGAGACGATCGCCTTCTCCGGCTCGATCCTGCTGAATGCCGGCAGCGGGGCGGTGGGGGAACTGGGCGGGCCGGAACCGGGCACGCTGTACACGTCGGGACCGGATTTGCTGAAGACGTCCATGTCGAACCAGACGTACCAGGTTTTCTATGCCGACCAGCCGTCCGCATGGTCGCCGACGAATCTGACGCTGAACAACTGCGATCTGTGGTTTACCATCAGCAATGCGACGGTGTCCGTGACCGGGGGCGACCTCGTAATGCGCAGCGGCAGCAGACTGCGGATCGGCGCGCCGGGAGACACGAACCGGCAGGTGCTCAGCGTGAGCGGTGACGCGACCGTTGACGGAAGCACCTTGTGGCTGCAGGGCGGGGGCCAGACCGGCGTGACCTTGCTGGCCGTGGGCGGCAATCTGACGGTTACCAACGGCGGGGTCGCGTATTTTTACAGTGGCCTGGCCCGGCAAATCAACGACGACGACGGGGAGCTGGCGCAGGTCGACGGCGATGTCACCGTGGCCTCGGGCAGTTCCCTCATCCCGTATGCCTATCGCGCGCCGGCGGCTGGGCAAACCGGCGGCTGCGTGCGGTTGAGCGTTCGGAATTTGACGGTGGATGCCGGCGGCTTTATTAATGCCGACGGCGCCGGATACCGGGGGGCGTTCTATTATGAAAACGGCTACGGTCCCGGCGGGTCGGCGGCGAGCGTCAATTACGGCACCGGCGGCGGCGGCTTCGGCGGAGCGGGCGGAGCGGGCAATGGTACGGGCGGCGGTTCCGCGTACGGCAGCTCCAATGCGCCGGTGTGTGCGGGCAGCGGCGCGGGCTGCGCCGAGTGGGGACGGGCGTACGGCGGTGTCCTCAAGGGTGGTTCCGGCGGCGGGCTGGTGCGGATCGAGGCCTCGCAAACGTTGACCATCAACGGCGCAGTCTCGGCCAATGGCACTACGGGATGGTATTGGGATTGGGCGAATGGGTCCGGATCCGGTGGCGGCATCTATCTGCGCTGCCATCGGCTGGCCGGTAACGGCACGCTCTCGGCTGCGGGCGCCTTGGGCGGCGCGGGAACCGGCGGCGGATACTCGGGCGGCGGCGGCGGCGGCCGGATTGCGGTCTATTGCGCGGACGATCGGTGGGAAGGGGCAAAAGACGCGGCTACGCTGGCGCCAGGAGGAAACGGACCGTCGTCCGAGTACAATGGCGCCACGGGAACGGTGGTGTGGCCGCCCCCCCCTCAGAGCACCTTGATCCTCTTGCTCTAATGCGAGTTCCACCGGAAGCCTGAACACGGAAACCGGCTGAGAACAATGGGGGCGACAGGGCTGAACGATGGTTTGATTTCGTGTTGTTCTCCGCTAGCGTTGCCGTTATTGTCCACGGCGACTTGTTTTTGTGAGACCAATACGTCGAGCCATTGGACGACTTCGGCTGGAAGATGAGGGCAAAAGATTATTCCCCCATGAACACGCCAACGCCCGGATGGACCAACGCCGCAACCGTCTCGTTGGAGGGGCTTAAAGTCACGCTGTCCCAGCCGGTGTGCGTGGCGCGCAGCACAAACTGGCTCTGGTTTCCCGAGGTGTACCGCCTGCCGAACGGGGATCTGGTGGCCCTCATGTCCACCGCCTACGACGGTGACCCCAGCGACACCGCCGCGGCCGCGGCGTGGTCCTCCGATGGAGGCCTGACATGGAGCGAGCTGCAGCCCAGTCCGGTGGTTAGCTACGGCATACTGACCCTGACCAACGGCAACACGTTGCTCCTGCCATACTTTCTCCAACTGCAGGGGCAAAACGACCTGGTGGGCCCGTGCGGCGTCATTTCCAACGGCACACGGTCCATTGTTCGCCGGGAGAACGCGGTCACCGTCACCAACTGGCCGCGGCCGGTGCGTCGCCAGGCGGTCAGCGGCTGTCGCATGGTCTTCAACGGGCAGACGCTGCGGCTGACCAACGGCCTGTACTTTGCCACGCTGTACGGGTGGTTCGAAGGCGCCAACCGATACAATCTCGTGGCCGCCACCTCGCCGGATGGGTTCCACTGGTCGGTGCAGTCGGTCATTGCCGATGACGCTTGCCCCCTGCCAGGCGCCGAAGGTCCGTGCGAGGCCACGACCGTTCGGCTTGCGGATGGGCGCTTGATGGTTGTCTTTCGATTGGGAGGGTATGTTGACAAAGAGTCCGTTCTCTACGGCCAGAGCTGGAGCAGCGACGAGGGGCGGACCTGGACCGCGCCGATCAACATGGCCGGGCCGAAATCGGTGGAGCCGAGCATGATCGCGATGCCCAGCGGCGTGGTGGCGCTTTCCGGCGGACGGCCGGGCCTCTGGGTGTGGCTGGACCGGAAGGGGGACGGCCAGACTTGGCAGAGGGTGGACATCCGCGCTCATCACAACCGGTGCGTGCCGGCCGAGCCGATCAGCGAGTCGGAAGGTTGGGATCACCAGACCTCGGCCTACACGGAACTGGCGATGCTGGATGCGACGAACCTGCTGCTGATCTACGACCGCATTCCCAACGGTCACGTCCACCTGCCGCCGCCCGGGGTTTCGAACAGCATCTGGGTCGTGCGGGTGACGATTGAGCGCTCCGGCGCAAGCCAAAAAATGAACCCTACGGCGCGAACGGCCACGGATTTCGCCCTGGAGGCTCTGGTGGACTTCCCCGACGATGCCCTGATCGCCGGCCGGGCGATCACCCCCGCGCATGTGGATGCGATGATGGCCGAGCTCAAGCGCCTCGGCATCCGCCGCGTAAGCTGGGGGTGGTACGGCGATGGCATGGGCGACATGCGCATACCGACCGGATACTCCGAAGACTATCTGGGCGGCTGGCAACACTATGCCGACACCTGCCGCGCGCTGGGCGGCAATCCTCTCAAGGTGGCGGTCGAGGCCGGCCACCGCCACGGTCTGGAGGTGTACGCCTACTTCAAGCCCTACGAGACCGGGCCTGGGCTGCTCTTCCCTGAAGGCAGCCCGCAGGCCAAGACCATGGGACTGCTCGACCACGCCGGTGGAAAGCTGGGCTGGGTCTTGCCTCTTGTCATCGAGCATCCGGAGTTGCGCATTAAGCGACGCACCGACGATCTGCCGCTCGGCGTGGACCAGGCCGTCATCACAGCCATCCGGCTGATCAAGCGCGACGATACCCCGACGCGGATTACGGCCGAGCGTCTGCAGATCTGGACCAGCCCGGACAACTGGCAGTATAAGCGCAAGGATATCGGCTTCGATTTTACTGAAACCGTGGGGCCTGCCCCGTGCGATTTCCGCGACCATAACGGCACTGTGCTGACGCCCGCGGGTCGGCCGGTGCGTGTGCTCACGCTTTCGGGATTCCGGCTCACGGATAAATACATTCTTGTCACCACCGACTTTACCGAAGGCCAGCCGGACTTCGTCAACGTGGGCACAAAGATCGTTCAGGCGGTGGACGAGCGGGGCCGGGTCATTCCCATCACCGTGGCCAACGGCGGGTACGTATGGTGCGGCGGCCTCATGGACTTTCGCAATGGGGGCGTCAACTACGACTGGGCTTGGGACGACATGCCCGTGACGCTGGACGCACCGAATGCCAACGGCCGGCAGGGGTTCATCGCCTTTATGCGCGGCCGGCCGCTCTATCTCTGCGGCGCGCTCTGCGAGACCGAACCGGCGGTGCAGGCATTCTGGCTGAAGTGCCTCGACACCATGATCGCCGCCGGCGTGGACGGCGTGGATATCCGCGAGGAAAACCACAGCATGATGACCGATTTCCCCGAGGACTACGGCTTCAACGACGTCATTCTCCGTCAATGCGGCGACCTGAAGGGCCAGGCGCTCCTGGATCGGATAGCCAAGGTGCGCGGCGACGCCTACACCGAGTTTCTCCGCGCTTGCAAGCAACGCCTCGCCGCCCGGGGCCTCAAGTTGCGTTACAACCTTCAGGTGGACTGGTTCCGGCCCGACCGGCCGCGTAACCGCGCCTGCGCCTATCCGGCCAACCTGGAGTGGCAGTGGCAACGCTGGCTCGACGAGGGGCTGCTGGATGAAGCCGTGTTGCGCAGCTATTCCATCCGGCATCACGGTGAGCCGTTGGAGACCGTGCTGCACGATGCCGTGACGGCCGACATGGCGAAGCGGTGCGCGGCGAAAGGCGTGCCGCTTGCGTTCAACCGCTACATCAGCGCCAGCGGCGGCAAACTGGTCGAAGACCTGCGCCGCGTGCGCGCCGACGGACGCTTCAGCGGCTTCATTTTCTATGAAACGTACGATTTCATCCGCTTCAACGCCGAAGGCGGCGCGACCGTGAGCCTGGAGCAGGTGAAGGAAGCGGCGGCGGCGCAGTGAGGGACGCGACACGCGACACAAGGAAGGATAAAACCGCATGAACCGAACCAAGATGGGTTTTCGCCAGATTCATTTGGATTTCCACACCTCGCCGGCCATACCGGACGTGGCTTCGCAATTCGACGCCCGCCGCTTCGCGAGGCTGGCTAAAGCGGCCCACGTGGACAGCATTACGGTGTTCGCCAAATGCCATCACGGCCACCTCTATTTCAACACCCGGCACCCGGCGCGGCATCCCGGGCTCCCGCGCGGCTTCGACCTGCTGCGCCGGCAGGTGGATGCCCTGCACGCCGAGGGAATCCGTGCGCCGATCTACATCAGCGTGCTGTTCGACGAGTTTGCGGCCCGGAACCATCCGGACTGGGTGGCGGTCAAGCCAGACGGCGGACGCTGGGACGCGGAACCCTTCGGCGCCGGTTGGCATTTCCTGGACATGTCCAGCCCCTACCGCCAGTACCTCACGGAGCAGATCCTGGAGATCGTCGAAACCTTCCGTCCCGCGGATGGGGTGTTCTTCGACATCTGCGGAGACATTCCCTCGGCCAGCCGCTACGCGAAAGAGGCGATGACGGCGCTCGGACTCGATCCACAGAGCGAGCGGGACCGCAACGCGTTCGCCCATCGTTTGGGGTTGGACTACATGCGCGAATTTCACGCCATCGTCAAACGATCCAGTCCCGGGGCCACCGTGCACTTCAACTCCCGTCCGCTCACCTTCCTGCCCGAGGACGTGGCCTACCTGACGCACGTGGAGGTCGAGGCGCTGCCGACGGGCGGCTGGGGATACATGTACTTTCCGACCAACGTGCGCTACGTCCGCAAGTTCGCGCGGCCCTACGTCGGCATGACCGCGCGCTTCCACAAGTCCTGGGGCGACTTCGGGGGGCTCAAGCCCGAAGCCGCGCTGCGCCACGAGGTCTGCCAGATGATCGCGCACGGCGCGCGCTGCAGCATCGGCGACCAGATGCACCCGCGCGGCACGCTCGACGCGCCGGCCTGGGAGGCGATCGGCCGCGTGTACGCCTACGTCGAACAGTGTCAGCCGTGGTGCGAGGACGCCGTGAGCGCCGCCGACACCGCCCTGGTGCGGCCCGCGGGCGGGGGAACCTACCATGTGCCGGCCGGCGGCGCCTGGGACGGCGCCACGCGCCTGCTGATGCACCTCAAGCAGCAGTTCGACGTCGTGGATCCGGGCGACGATCTCGGCCGTTACCGGCTTTTGATCCTGCCGGACGAAATCGCGGTGTCTGCGGCCTTCGCCCGCGCGCTCGACCGCTTTGTCGCCCGCGGCGGCGCCGTGCTCGCCACGGGCGCGAGCGGACTCGACGCGGCCGGCCGGCCGGTGTGGAAGGCCTTGCCGATCCGCGGCCCGGCGGAGCCTTCTCCCTTTACGGTCGCATACCTGGAGCCGGCGCGCGGCCTGCGGGGCGAGTTGCCCGCCATGCCCTGCGCGCTGTACGAAAAGGGGTGGCGCGTGCGCGCGGCGGCCGGCGCCGAGGTGCTGGCCACGGTGACCGAGCCCTATTTCGAGCGTTCGTGGCGGCATTTTTGCTCGCATGCGCAGACGCCGCCGGCGAAGCCCACGCGCTTCGCCGCGGCGGCGATCAAGGGCCGGGTGGCGTACATCGCCTACCCGATCTTCCGCCTGTTCGGCACGCACGGGCACCTCCCGTACCGTAGCCTCGTCGCCGCCTGTCTGCGCCGGCTGGCGGGCCGCCCGATGGTGGAAATCGCGGCTCCGGCCACGACCGAAGTGTCGGTGATGCGCAAGGGCCGCGCCACGGTGGTGCACGTCCTGTACGCCGCGCCTGACCACCGCAACGGGCTGGATATCGTCGAGGACTTTGTGCCCCTGCGCGACGTGGCGCTGTCCGTGGCGCTCCCGCGTAGGCCGACGCGCGCGCTGCTGGCGCCCTCCCGCGAACCCCTACCGCTGGCGTGGGCCGAAGGCCGGGCCGAAGTCACGATCCCGCGCGTGGACGGCCATCAGATGATGGTGTTCGAATAGCCGGCGTTGAACGCCACTGCTTAGATTGTTCCGACTGGACATGATGCGCAAAAATTGAACATCCAACGTCGAAGTTGGGAAGTCTGGCGTTCGATGTGCGGCGTTCGAGATTCGATGTTGGATGTTCAATGTTCGATTCTGCTGAGAAAGGCGACTCCACCCCCTTCATCTCGTCCTCGTTCTCGTTATCGTTATCGAACCCCCCAGCGAAATCGAGGACGAGAAAGAGCACGAGAACGACCACAGCCCAGGGAATTTGCTTTTCAGCGGAATCTAATGTTCACAAACGCCATGGAGGCACACAAATGACGAGCAAGCATCGGACGTCCAACCTCGAACCGCGAACCCGTAAGTCTTGGCGTCGGCCCGCGGCCTTTCTCCTGGCGCTATGGGCGTGGACGGCGGTCTCCGCCGCGCAGGCCCGGACGACGCTGGACCTTATGGGCGACTGGGCCTTGCGGCCCATTGACGGCACGAATTTTGGCGTCCCACCCATTCCGCCCGTCCCGCTACCGGCGGAACCCGGAACCGATGGCTGGCGCGCCGTCACGTTTCCCGGGGGCTGGAACGACGGCCGCAGCACGGGCGCTTGGCTCGTCAAATCTGTGGTGCTGCAGGACGATCCGGCAGGCCAGACGGCCCTGCTCAAGTTCGATTCCGTCGGCTTCGCGGTTCGCGCCCACGTGAACGGGAAAGACTGCGGATTCGCCCACAGTGGCTACGCCCCGGTGGAGTTCGACGTTACCCGGGCGCTCAAGCCCGGCACGAATGTCATCCAACTCGCGGTGACCACCGCCGCGCTCTACCCGGAGATGATCAACCATACCGGCATGGAGTGTTTTCAGGCGGCGATCCTCGGCAGCGACCGCAAGACGGTCTCCCTGTGGCAGCGCGCCCGGCTGGAACTCGTGCCCGCGGTTTATATCGCCGATGTTTTCCTCAAGCCCGACACGGTCAACCGTCGGCTGGTCGTGGATGCGGAAATCGCAAACACGACGGACGGTCCCGCGGCCGTGGAACTGACGGCGACGGTCTGCGAAACCAACGGCACGAAGGTTTTGACCCTGCCGCGAGCGACTGTCCGTCTGGCCGCCCGCGAGCGGCGCGTGGTCACGCTCTCCGCCCCTTGGAAAAATCCCCGCCTCTGGTGGCCGCACGACCCGCACCTGTATGTGCTGCAAGCGGAGATGCGATCGGTCGGATCCGACCGATCGGACCGATCCGATATGCTCTCCGCCCGCTTCGGCTTCCGCGACCTTACCATTCGCGGAATTGATCTGCTCCTCAACGGCAAGAAGCTGCTCATGCGAGGAGTAAGCTGGACCCGCTACACCAGCGTGCACACCAGCAAGGAACAGGCGCGGGAAACGATTGACCGCTTCCTGCGCGATTGCCATGTGAATGCGCTGCGCCTTCACGTGGATTCCATGGAGCAGTACGTGCTCGACGCCGCCGACGAGGCGGGTGTCCTGCTGCTGGTGCAGTCGCCGATCGCCGCCGGAGGGGGCGGGATCGGCGATCCGGCCGTCTGGGCCATTCTCGACGACATGCACCTGCGCTACGTCAAGCTCTCGCGCAATCACCCCAGCGTGGCCATCTGGGGCGTGGCCAACGAAGCCGGCGGCATGCGCCCCTGGAACCCCACGCCCGCGTCGCCCTTCCTCGCGGAGCGCATCCGAAAAACCAAGGCCCTCGATTCCACCCGGCCCGCCACCGAGGCGCACGATTTCACCATGCTCGGCGCCAGCGACCTGATGGACCTGCCGACCCAATGGCAGTTCTGCCAGGCCAACACCTTCCCGCTGAATTGTCGTCTGTGGTTCAACACCGGATATGATCTCAACGAGTACAAGTTCGACAGGCCTATGGTTAATGACGAATGGGGCGAAGGCAACTCGCCCTCCGGGGCGGCCTGCTGGTTCGGCGACAAGGCCTACATCCACCCCGACCGCGGCGGAGATGTGCGCTCCTACTGGGTGCGCTTCAGCCAATCGGTAGACTGCTACATGAATATGATCGAGCAACGACGCCAGCCGTACTGGTGCGTCTCCATGCCGTTCGGAGACCGGTTTGGGTTCTGGAAGATGCCGTTTGGGCACTACGGGGAGTACACGTACGAGCCGGCCATGGTGGAGTTCGCCCAAAAATCCTTCGCGCCGGCGATCGTGGCGCCGAAGGATTGGAACGGCGGCGCTTGGGCGGGCGAGGAGTACGTCCGCCCGATGATTCTGATGAACGACAATTTTTACGACCTGGCCTGCGCGCTGCGCTGGAGCGTCACCGATGCCGGCGGTCGAGAATTAATCGGCGATAGCCGGAAGTTCGAGATTCCGACCGTCACCCACCAGGATTTCGACCTGCGCTTTACCATGCCGCCGAGCGACCGACCCGCCGAGTGGAAACTCAACTTGGAGTTGACGGACGCCAAGGGCCGCAGCCTGTACCGGGACAGCTACGATCTGGGCGTTCTGCCCCGGCCGAAGCTGGCCGAGTTGAGGCCGGTTGTACTCTGGCCTGAGGCCGGCACTCTTGGAACTCTGCCAGCAGATCGTTTGCCGCTCAAGCATACTGTCTCCAACCAGTTGCCCGACAGGAACACTGTCGTCATCGTGCCGCGCGGCGCCAAAGTGCGTCCGAGTCAATGGCGCGCGCTCGATGCGTGGATGCGCTCGGGGGGAGCGGCGTTGGTGCTGGCCGACACTGGTCTCCCCAATGCGTTGGCCGGCACGGAACTGCGGTCGAGCGGCCATCCAGCCGTGATTGGACATGTCCGCGCGGCCGATCATCCCGTGGTGGCCGGATTGCCCCAGCCCGCGCTGCGCTACTGGCTGGGCGCGGCCGGCGAGTTCGACAGCATCCCCTACCGCAAGAAAATGCCTCATCTGTACATCAGCACCATGGCGTTGCGGCGTCCCAGAGCCGGTCATTCCCTCACCCTTTTAGATGGCGCTGCCTATGACCATTCGGGCACGTCGGGTCTCATTCAGGCGCTACTCACGGAGATTCGTGGCGGCCAAGGGCGGGCCTTGCTAACGTCGCTGCTACTGGCCGAAGCGATTGGTTGTGATCTGGGAACCGGACGACCGAGTGAGCCGGCGGCGCTCTGGTTGTTGCATCGGTGCCTTCAGTACCTCCAGA
>Ga0101944_10005174_pt1 | contig 15153 bp, 10 predicted proteins | sample DewCreD2012metaG_FD_75245 | JGI IMG/M metagenome (GOLD analysis project Ga0101944, IMG submission 75245) | Hot spring sediment bacterial and archeal communities from British Columbia, Canada, to study Microbial Dark Matter (Phase II) - Dewar... ...
ACAAAAGTAAGTTCCCTCGTACTAGGCTTTTTAACACGCTCTTAAACAACTAACGGGCGGAGCCCCCTGTCAGATTTAATGATTTGGCAGGGGGCATTTTTCAAAAGCTATCCAGGAAGAAACTGGATACCCATGTTGACGTTGGAGGATTCTGTGAAAATCACAACATCTAAAGGAGAAGAGCGATGGGCCTATTGGTTGCTTGTTCTTCCAGCGGTTCTGCTCTATTTTGCCGTCATAACCTTCCCTACCATTTTTTCCATCTATCTGAGTATGACAAACTTTAGCGGAGGTCAGCTTTTTGGGGCGGAACTTACATTTGTGGGATTCCGTCATTATGGAGAAATGTTTAAGGACCCTTATTTTTGGCTCGCTTTAAAGAACAATTTTTATATCATCCTGGTTTCGGTGTTTGGACAGATTCCGATTGGTTTTGTCCTTGCCTATGTTTTATTTAGGAAACTAGTAGGTCTGCAAAACTTTTTTCAAACCATGGTATATCTCCCAAATACGATTTCTACTATCGTGATAGGGGTGATGTTTCAATCCTTTTTTTCCCCCTATGGGGCCTACACGGAATTACTCAAAAAAATAAATCCTACCTACGAAAATACCTTAATGCTGGATCCTAACCTTGCAATGATCCCGGTCTTAATCGTGATTCTGTGGATGTATACCGGTTATTATATGATCATCTTTTTAGCGAACATGCAAAAAATTGACCAATCGGTGATCGAGGCATGCCGGATTGATGGGGCCAATGAGTTTCAGACCTTACGGTTTCTTATACTGCCTGCCCTTTCCGGTGTGATTGTGACCACCGCAATTCTGGCTATTTCCGGTTCATTAAAAAGCTTCGATTTAATATTTGCCATGACGGCGGGAAATCCAGCGAGGAGAACCAGTGTGTTATCCCTATATATGTTTGACAACGCCTTCCGCGGTTCACCGGATTATCCGTTGGCAAATGCGATTTCGACTTTTATGGTTGCTTTAAGTTTTCTGTTAATTATTGTGGTCCGCGCTGTAGAAAAGCGTTTTGGCGGGAGAGAATAATATGGGAAGAGAAATACGGCATAAAACAAGGGCCGCTCTGGTATACAGGTTCATTATGTATCTGGTGTTTGGCATCATTACGTTTTTAACTATTTATCCGCTCTTATGGCTGGTGATGTCCTCATTAAAAACTACCCAGGCTTTTCAGATGGATCGTCTCGGTCTGCCGAATCCGATATTTTTAAAGAACTATCCCATGGCCTGGAAAATTGGCCATTTTGATGTGCTCTTTTCCAATTCGGTGTTTTACACGATAACGACAACGATAGTGGTTCTTATTCTATCCTTTGCCGCGGCTTTCGGATTTGCAAAAATTCCTTCCCGTTTTACCGGCTTTTTGCATGGCAGTTTTGTTATTGGAATACTTCTGACCCTGCAGTCAATTATGGTGCCCCTTTTTCTGATGACAAACGCGGTTGGCCTGTACAACACCCGCATCGGGATTCTCATCCCCTATATCGGCATTGGTTTACCCATGGGGATTTATCTGGGTACTGAATATATTAAGTCAATTCCCGATGCGCTTATAGAATCAGCCCGACTTGAAGGGGCAGGATACTTAAAGATATTCTTTTCGATAATAGCACCTATGACAAAACCGGTGGCGATAACGTTGGCTATAATATCCTTCACCGGTATTTGGAATGAGTTCATGTTGATTAACATACTGGCTTCTAAGGAGGCCATTAAGAGCCTGCCCGTAGGGATTCTTAAGTTTTCTGGGGCCTTGGCCACGGACTACGGAAAACAGTTTGCAGCCCTCAGCATTGGTATGGCACCTATGCTTGCCTTTTACGCCCTGTTTCATAAACAGATAACCCAGGGTGTTTCAGCAGGGGCTGTAAAGGGGTAAGGGTAAGGGGTTACCTGACAGGCGCGGATGGGATTAAGGCTTTGTCACCAGCCGTATCGCAAGAATCTTCACCCACTAACAGGTGCATCAGCTGGACGAGGCCGCTATCCAGGCGGCCCCGGGCGGCTTCATCGTCCAGGATGAAAAGGGCCTTAGGGATGGGGACTGCTTTTTTATAAGGCCGGTCCGCCGCAGTGAGGGCATCGTACACATCGGCAACGGCGATGATTCTTCCCTGAAGGGGTATTTGAGCCCCCCTAAGCCCTTCGGGGTAGCCAGAGCCATCGAGCATCTCATGGTGAACTTTTATATAATCCGGTATATGGCTGTATTCAGCTGGCCAGGGTATACGGCGGACAAAGTCATAGGACCGGACCACATGTTGTTCCATTTCTTTTCGTTCTTTAGCGTTTAGGCTGCCCCGTTTAATTTTCAGATTTTCTATTTCTTCCTGGGTTAAGAGGGGTATGGGTTCATTGTCTATTCCCTGGACTGGTGGCAAAGGAGCTGAGAGTATCCGGGATATGGCTGTTTCCGGGTCAATCTCGGTTACTGTGGGTATATTGATGGTTTCTATAAGTTTAGAAATTTCGATGATTTCTTTAATCGTCCGTTCCCGCTCTTCATTCAGCCGTTGTATTGCATCCTTCTGTAAATGGGATTCCCGAAGGGCAAAATCCAGTTCCAGGGAACGGCGCAGGTATTTAAGCCTGAGCTGAAGCTTTTCAAAATCTTCTGGATATAGTTTTCGTTCCTTCAGGAATATGGCAGGGTCTATATACACCTTTCCAAAGTCATGGAGCAGAGCAGAGCAGCGTATTCGAGTTCCTTAATTTCCGACTCTGAAAACCGAGCTTGCTTACCTTCCTGTTCATCCCTGCTATTTAGGAGCCGGGCCAGCTTAACCGCCGTCATGGCAACCCGGTATGAATGACCGCTCGTAGCGGGGTCCCGCTGTTCCACGGCCTCTATGGCAGCTAGGACGAATTGCTCAAATTGGTCCTGAATCCGCTTAATCATCCGGGCATTTTCCAAAGCCACCGCTGCCTGGGATGCAATGGCTTCCATAAGGGCTTCGTACCGCTTTTTAAAAGGGACTACACAGGTATCGAAATCTTCGGGGCGTGCCAGAATGATATTCCGGGAATCCATACAGCTTTCATGGTCCTTTTCTTTGGAATTGATAAGCTGAATAACTCCTACAATGGTATCTGTATGGTCCGACATGGGAACCGCCAGCATGGATTTGGTGCGATAGCCTGTCTTTTCATCGAAGCTCTTGTTAAAGGAGTAGGGGACATCGGCAGGCAGTGAATACACATCGGCCAAATTAAGGGTTCTGCCGGTAAGGGACACAAAGCCTGCAATGGAGGCCGTAGTCCGGGGCATGGTGAATTCTTCATAGTTTTTTGTTTTTAAGGATTGATTGATGGAATATTTGAATCTGAGATAGGAGCCCTGGTCTCCCGTTTCTACGAGAAAAATACTTCCCGCATCGGCACCGGTAATATGCTGGCTAATTTCAAGAATACTTCGCAGTAAGAGGTCTATGTCCCGCTGGCGAACCAATTCCTGGCCAATTTGAATGAGGAGTTCCTGGTCGTGGTAGGCATCGAGCAGTTCTTCATAGGAAAGATTAGAGTGCATCAGCGGCTCCCTGGGCAATGTTGTACAATTTGGTATCGTTTAAAACCGGAGTAATTTCTACGATGTTCATGCCCCTAAGATAAACCAACAGGGTTTTTACCGGTTTGTCGGAAAAGGCCTTCCCGGCCCGATGGTAGCATTCAAGCTGGATCCGGTGCTCTTCGCGTTGCAGGACCTTGTCGGTTTTAAAATCGATAATTATACAATGGTCCTCGGTTTCAAAGATTAGGTCCATGCTTCCTTTAATAAGGATAGTATTACCCTGGCGGATAGGGAGCAGAAAACCGTATTCAGTTCTAAGCTGGGGCCGTACTGTTTGGGCTTCCTTGAGGGCTTGCTGGCCATAATCGGTTTGCAGAAATTGGTGGGCCAGCGCTTTGGCTTCATCAATAAAAAGGTCCTGGTGCTCTTTGGAGATATTCGCCTTTGTAAACTGAGCCAAAAGTTCTTGCGGAACTTCTTCGCCTCTTTTTTCTAGGATGTTTTGGATAAGGCTATGGCAGAGGGTACCGAAGAGGGTTTCCAGGTCATTACCGGAGGCAGCCATAATGGGGTCTACCTTGAGTTCCGGTAAAACCAGGCTATCTTCTGCCGGAATTTCCAGGGGATACATTGCTTGATAGAACCGTTCCATATTCGTAGGACTGGTGATGCGGGAAGGAACGAGTTTTAGTGTGATGGTCTCCTGCTTATAAAAACCTGTGTCATTTCCGACAGTTATAGCTGGCGCTGTTTGTCCCTGTCTCATGTGACTTAATGCAGACCTAAGCTGGGCTAGCTCTCTTCCTCGCTCCGTTATGGCTATGGGGGGCATGGGGTACAGTTTATAAAGTTTTTCTGAAACATTATCTATGCCAAGCGCAAGGAGTTCCAGGAAGCTGATTTTTTTCTTATCAGGTTTTGGTTTGGTAAAAAGGGTGGCTGTAAGATTGCTGAGCTCCGGACTATACTGGGATTTGGTTTCATCAATGTTATCCTGACTGACCTTTCTGCTTCCCGCAATAATGATTTTTCGCTCTGCCCTGGTAAGGGCCACATAGAAGAGCCGCTTTAATTCGGCCAGGCTTTGTCTATTTTCTGTTTCCCGTAGTTCTTCGAATAGGGGATTGGCAATCTTATCCTTCTGGTTTTTGCTGTAGGGTTTCCAGGAGATGACCGGACCATAGGTTGTGCTGTAAAAGTAGGGTTTATCATTTTTAAATGACTGTCCTTCGGATCCGGCCTGGGGAATGATGACCACGGGAAATTCGAGTCCCTTGCTTTTATGAATGGTTATGAAGGTGATCGCATCGGTCCGTTTGTCGGTTTCGTCCCCCTCTACTTTTTCCGGGTTACCAATAAGGGGGGCCAGTTCATCCAGGAAGGCGGCCAGAGTCAGGTGCCGCTGGTCGGCCTGTATGGCCAGGTCGTAGAGTAGTTCAAAGTGTCCCAGGGTAGGGGCCATGTCGCTGTCACTGAGGAGACTCGTCCGGTAACCCGACTCATACCAGAGCCAGGCTACCAAGTCTGCGATTCCTCTTGTATCAGCCATATTTGAGATTCTTTTATATAGTTCAGTTCCGAGCTCATAACGGAAGCTGTCTTTTTTATCAGCCTGGCTCCAAAAGTCTTCGGGCAGTGCTTCAAAGGGCTGATACCAGTCTTTTCCTTTAATGTGGAGCATGAGTTTTACAAAACTCTGGTCGCTGAGATTCACAAAGGGGGAACGTAAAACTACAGCATAGGCGTTGGTATCCTGGGGAGAAACCACTAACTGCAGAAAGGCATAGATGTCGTTGGCCGGGGCATCTAAAAAAAGCCCCCGGGGATCGGCGCTGACAAAGGGAATGCCTACAGTACGGAATACCCGTTCATAGACCGATTGATGGGTGGTGGTTCTAAACAGGAGGGCTACATCCTGGTACTGAAATTCTCCTGTCTGTACACCCTGGATAATTCGCTTTGCCAGGGTAATCGCTTCTGTCTCAGAGGTTGTACAGTGTTCCTTCTGTTCGGCTTGGGTTTCATCATTGTTTTCGCCGTTTTCTTCGTTTTGGGTGTCTTCGTCCGATTCGGTATTGTTGATGAATAGTTCCACCGGTGTGGTACCGCTCCGATTACGGGCGGGGTTTGGCTTGGCTTCCGTATAGGCCGCTTCATAGTCTTCTGTGGGATTGCCGAAGACTCCAGGAAAGAGCTGGTTAAAAAAATCGATGAGTGCCGGCTCTGACCGGTAATTGGTGCTGATTTCGAGCTTGCTCTGGTCCGATGATTGGGGCGTGTTCTTGAGTTCTGCTGAAAGCCGTTTAAAGACCGAAACATCGGCACCGCGGAACCGATAAATAGATTGTTTTTCATCGCCCACAAAAAAGAGTTTATCCGGCGCAAGTTTGTCCGGCAGAGGAATCCCAGGGCTTGCTTCATGCTCCGCTTCGGCTAATAGATAAAGCAGGTCCTTTTGCTTTTCATTGTTGTCCTGGAATTCATCAATCATGATGGCTTTAATCTGCTGTTTATAATAGGTTCTCAGCGGCAGGGATGTTTTTAAACTATCTACCGCGATGTCGATAAGGTCGCTGAAAGAGAGGAGGGCTTCGGTGCGTTTTTTTTGGTTAAACCGCTGGGCAAGTTCATCCAGCAGGACACCGACTTGCTGAATCTTATCTCTCTTAGCATAAAAGGTTAGGAGCGAAGAGAGGTTGATACAGAGGTCTTTGGCTTCACTGAATAATATCTTGGCCTGCTCCAGGTTGCTCCCAGCTGTGACATTGCCAGGTTTACTAATTCCGGTAATCTCGTTGCACATATTTACAAGATTGGCATGGTTTGCATCGCTATAGGTGTCGGAAATATCCTGATACTTCCTAAAGGCATCCACAATGGCGATAAGACTTTTTTTGCCTGTCTTGGTGTCCAGCTGTGCCCCTTCGGCAAAGAGTGAGGAAAGACGGGGCAGTACCTGATTGATACGGCGGAGGAGTTCATCAACCTGAAGTGTGGCAAATCCTTGGTAGGAAGGGACATCTACCAGGGGAAGCTGGTACTGGCAGAAATCGGCCAGGAAGTCCTTTACAATGAGGTCAAAAGAAAAGGCGGCCACCAGTTCCCTGAGGGCCGGTTCGGCCTGGTGTTCCATGAGGAATTCCATGGCGGTTTGTTCTGCCAGGTTTTTAAGCCGCCCTTCGTCGATGGTAAAGTTCGGCGGTATGCCATAGTTCTGACAGGTGCCGCGGACTATGGAGGAGCAGAAGGAGTCCAGGGTGTCGATACGGGCTGTGTCAAAGCGTTCCAGCTGTTGTTGCACCCAGGGGTCCTTCAGTTTGGCCAGTTCCTGGTGAATGCGGCTGAACATTTCCGCCGCCGCCTTTCGGGTAAACGTAAGGGTTAAAATGGCATCCACAGGGAGTTTCTTGTCCTGGACAAGCCGGACATAGCGGCGGGAAAGGACGGTGGTTTTACCGGAGCCTGCACCGGCGGAAACTACCACATTATGGTCAGCCTCATAGGCTTTTTGCTGTTCGGTATCGAGTTTTTTTTGGTCGCTCATGCTTTTTCTCCGCCAGAAAAGGTTATCCGGCACACCGCTTTTACCGGACAGTCGGTGCAAACACTGCGATTGGCCGGAGCCGCCACGGGGTACTGGCCAGTTTTAAGGTACTGTACCATATCGGTGAGGGTATTGTTTAATGCTGTAAGGACCGGCTCATAATCGGCCCGTAGCACCGGCAGTTTTGAATTTGTTTTGGGGGGACCCGCGGGATCGATAACCTTGATGCTGCTTCGTTGTTCTATGGAATAAAAACTTGCCCGGCTTACCGTTGTCTTAAGTTGATTCTCAGCCATGGTGATATAGGCAGCCATTTGGACATTGGAAACCATCCCGTTGGTATCCAGCACCAGGTCTTTTTTCTTTGGTGCATTGTTTGTTTTATAATCGACAATGATTAGTTCCCCGGCATTATCCATGAGGATGAGGTCCGCCGTACCTGCCAAATAGATGCCCAGCTCTGGGTAGTGCTTTCGCAGGGGATATTCAGGTCCCAGGACTGAACAAGCGTCGAGATTGGGGATTTCCTTATCGATGTAGGTGAAAAGGTGTTCCTGAATCCGTTCGGAGAGCATTTCATAGACCGATTCCTGAAAGGCACCCTCTTCATTTCGTTGGGCTACAATCTTTTCTTGTATCAGATTATGTATAAGCTCTTTATAACTAGTAATTTCATTGGCCCGGATTCGTTGTCCAGCTTTCTCTTTTAGGCTATTAAAAAAAGCTTCCAGAATTGCGTGATAGAGGATACCGATATCCTTCTGCCCTATGGTTTCAATTTCCAGCTGAGGTTCTGTAATACTAAGGCCCCGGGTCAGGAGCCATTGGAAGGGGCAGGTGATGAATTGGTTAATATCGGTGGGGGAAATATGATCCGGATTTTTTTTTGTGGTAAGACTTGCATACAGAGCATCCCGTAGGGCTTCCCCCTCGATAGGGGACTTACGGAAATCCTTTTTACTATCGTAGGGTCTATAAGCATGCCGACTTCGTTCCCAGGCCAATTTTTGGATTGCAAAGGGGGCTTTAGATTCCGGAAAGGAAGAGCTCTTTTCTTCTATAACATACAGGTCTTCCAGGGGCGGTATATCCTGTCCCCGTAGGTGCCGGATCCGATCTTTGGAAGTGAGGGCCTGATGGGGTATGGTGTGGCCCGTAAAACCCCGATCCGGGGCGGTAAAGATGGTGACAGGCGAAAAACCATAGGCATCGATAAAGGCTTTGGATCGGTCGATGGATAGAACACTGAGGAACCGTTTCCGGTCTTCCCGAAGAAAGGGTACCGGGTCCACCATCACGGAAATTCCATCCTGGGTAGCGTTCATCACGATGTGCAATTTCGGTGCGATACCCGCCGCAACCCGGTAAGGATATATGGCAATACCGGAAAATTCAGATTGATGAACATAGGTGGTGTTTTTGAGATGGGCTAGAAAGAGAGGAAAGGCCTTTCCGGTGGAGCAGTCCGCCAGGTCCTGTTCTGTTTCGATGAGCCGGGCCAATTCTTCCATGGCTCGGGCATAAACCTGATCCGCTACTATAACCATACGTTCCCGGTCCAGGTGATTTCCCGCAAAGAGGATTAGCTTGGTTCGCAATTCTTCGAAACTTGTAGCGGTGACGATGTCTGTGATATCCCGCTTAAGCTGTCGGTAAAACTGCTTCAGGTTGATGACCGGAAAGGATGTGCCGATTTTTTTGTCCAGAATGTGGCTAAAGGTGTCGAGCCAGACATCTACTTCCTTACCACCATCGCTATAGCCGCTTAAACAGCGGTATTCCAGGCCGAAGCGAAGTAACTGCTGAATCAGGTTCGGGTCTTTCCAGGGTATGGAGCGGTCGGTGAGGAGGTTTTTAAGAGACTTGTAGGACCAGTGGCTCTGGTAACAGGTCTGGAGCTGTGAAAAAAGGCGGCCCCCGCTCTGGTCGGTGATGGCTGAGCCCTGCCGGAGGCTCACCGGGACACTGCGAAGATCGCATTCCAAACAGAGTTCTTCCGCATACTCTTCCAGGCTGGGGATGCTCAGGGCAATATCGTCGATACTGAGAATGGCATTATGTACCAGATTAGAAAGCAGGTTAGCCACATAGCGGATTTCTTCCCGCCATGAGGGAAACGAAAGGAGACTTCTGTTGAGGAATTTAAGGATCTCCGCTTGCTCAGAGCGGTTCAAGTCTGCCGGTATAGGTTCATCAATATGAATATCCTTAACAGTATAGATCTGTACTGATCTGTTCTGTTCCCGCAATTCCGCTTCGTAGGATTCCCAGTCATCGGCCAGGTCAGGGAACAGGAGTATCCAGCGCCGACCCTGGTCCGTAAAGGGGGACCGAACCCAATCTGGTTCGTAAAGTTTGTGGTTAGCGAGGAAATCCGAATAGCGGTGAAAGAGGGTGCGTAGGTCCTGCAGGTAGGGGTCTCCTGCGGCTCCAGGTACGGTAGACTTTTCCATAATGGTTTTAAGCGAAGGGAGTATGCCGCTTATGTAGTTAATAAAGGGATTATATTCTGAGGCATAGGAGGGGGGCAGTAGTTCTGTAAAAAGGGGAGAACCAGCTTTTGCTTCCCGGGCGTTTTCTTCCAATAAAAAAGATGAAAAAAGGATACGGCTGAGACCGTTTGCGGGTCGCCGCTCCGATTGATGTACCGAGAGACACTGTTCTTTAAATTCATCCCAGGCGATAAAGCGTTCCAGAGCGATAGGAGACTGCTTCAGTTCGCAGAGCCGCCGGGCCCAGAATTGGGCAGGTACGGCGGATGGGAAAACAAAGACAGAATTTCGGTCGGAAAGGTGGAAATTAAAAATATCCAGCAAGGTTTGAGGGGCCATGCCTTTATTGTATCACAGGGCTGGTCTTGTTTAAAAGGAATGAAATAAAGGGAATGTTGCGATGGTAATCATTGACTTATTGATTATATCTGCTAAAGTTTAAATAAAAGGAGGCTGTTATGGAAATAAAAGAAACTATAGAAGCGGTGGAAGATAAGGCTAGTTCCCTGCTTATTAACAAGCCTATCTGGGTTTTCTGGTTAGTGTATACCGGTATAATTGCATTGCTCTTCGGTATATTTTACTTAATAACGACCTTACTACTGTCCCGCTGGTGGGTTCCGGTAATCATAATACTTTTACTCGGTATTACCTGGGGATCCTTTGCATTTGTTAAAGGCACTCGTCAGGATAAGAGTTCATAGTGCAGGCCCCATGATGAAATATATCTATAGTATCGTTCTTGTTATTATTGTTTTATTAGTTGCCCTTTTCGCTAGCCAAAATGCGGGGCTTGTTACTATTTCTTTCTTTACCTGGTCTGCTTCTGGATCCTTGTCGCTTATGTTGGTTGTGGCTCTTGTTACCGGATTGCTGATAGGTATTTTTATCATGTTGCCATCGGTAATAGGCGGATTCTTTAAGCATAGTATGACAAAACATAAGCTCAAGAACCTTGAAAAAAAGGATAAAGAGCATGCCGCCCAGGCAGAATCTAGTACCTCTGAGGTTCCTGCTGAATCGGGAGCGGAAGAGCCAAAATAAGACGAGCCCCTTTATTCCAAAGCCCCTAAGGGTAAATTACCTATACCGCCCCTTGTAAACGATCCAGAGTCCAGGTGATAAACCCGGGGAAGCGGCGGGCCCAGCTCTGTTCGGAGTGGTTCGCCCCTTCGTCAATAACGCAGAGAAGCCGATCCTGCGGCAAACCCCGGGATATGAGGTAGTCCCGGATTTCGATGGTGTCCTGCAGGTACCGGTTCGGGAAGTCTGCCTTTGTGTCGTCGCTGGTTTCGGCGGTGCCGATGTCCAGGTATACCGGCCGATCACTGCGGAACTGTTTTGTGATATGCTCCATGAGGTCCCTTTTGGCGAACCAGGCGGCGGTGGAAAAGGCGCCGCAAAGACCGAAGCGGTCGGGCCGCTCGTAGAGGGCATAGAGGCTGAAAAGGCCCCCCATGGAAGAACCGGCAATACCGGTAGATTTTGGCCTATCCAGCGTGCGGTACCGTTCATTAATAAGGGGCATAAGGGTGTCGGTCAGAAAGGCTAGATATGCCTTACCTTCGCCGCCGGCAGTTTCAAAACCCCTGGCCCGGGAAATATCCAGAGCAATTGCTGGGTTTACCCAGGGAGAGTATTCGTCCAGGCGGCTCATGCCCTGCCGGTCATGGTTGCAGTCCACCCCGACAATGATGATCCTGCGCTGGTCTCCCCGGGCAGCCAGGGTATCCATGGTTTCGCCGATTTCCCAGTGTTTCCCAAAGGTGGCCGTTTCCGGCGAAAAAAGGTTGTGTCCATCCTGCATATAGAGGACCGGGTAGTGCCGCTGTGGCTCTTCGTGGTACTGGGAGGGTAACAACACCCGGACGGTGCGTTTCCGGTTCCCCAGTTGGGGAATGGTAATTTCGAAGGTTTCTAAATTCATGTTGCTATTGTATAAAAATCTGGTTGATGTGTCGATAAACGATTTTTTTCTTTACAATTCTTACTAAACCGGTTTATACTACTAAAACGATGAGCATCCTGGTGTCAGGTCTGGTTAACATAGAGACTACTTTGCAAATAGAGACCTTTCCTCTGGAATATGATCCGGTTCGCTATCCCTTTTGGGGTATTAATACAAGTGTTTCCGGGGTAGGGACTAATGTGAGTCTTGCCCTGCATACTTTGGGGAAGGATGTGTACTTTTGTACCCTGCTGGGAGCGGACTTTTATGGTGAGATGGCCCATGACTGGATACAACGGCAGGATCTTTCTACGGAGTTCTTTATCCGGCGTTTACCCCAGACTGCTCAATCTGTCATTGTGTACGACAAAAGGGGCCGAAGACAAATACATGTGGATTTAAAAAATATACAGGAACAGCGGTATCCAGCAGAGCTTTTCGAGATTGCCTTGGATCGGGTTTCTGCGGCGGTGCTCTGCAATATTAATTTTAACCGGCCTCTGCTTGAAATAGCAAAAAAGAAAGGCATACCCATCTGTACCGATGTGCACACCCTAGCCGATCCGGAGGATGAGTATAACCGGGATTTTATGGCAGCGGCGGATCTGCTTTTTTTATCCAATGAAAAATTATGGACCACTGCAGATAAAGCTGCCCTAGAGCTGATGGAACGGTATAACAACAAACTGATTGTTATCGGCCAGGGAGAACGGGGTGCCCTGCTTCTTGAGCAGGATGGCGAACCTGTTCACCTCCCAGCGGTACAAACCCGCCCCATAATTTCTACCATCGGAGCCGGGGACGCGCTATTATCATCATTCATCAATTTTTATATTGATGGATTTTCCCCACTAGAATCCCTGAAACGGGCTATGGTGTTCGCCAGCTGGAAAATTGGTACCGCCGGAGCATCTCAAGGTTTTCTTAATTCCTATGAGCTTGAAAAATTATATACGCAAGACATAGCGTCTGCGATATAGGAGGAGTATAGAATGATACAGAAACGGATAGCTGTTCTGCTTGCAGGCAGCTTGTTGGTAGGTCTCTTGTTTGGCTGTGCCAGCACGAAGGATGCTGCAGAGAAGCAACCTCAGGCAGCTGGCCCTGCATATCAGACCGTCGAAGCCGGAACTATTGAGAACATGGGGCACCCCAAGATGGATAAAATTATCCCTGCCCATGAAGCTCTAAAACCAGCATCTGATGAAATCGTTATTTATTACCTCAGAAACGATGCTAAATATGAGCCCTGGGGATTCTGGCTCTGGGCTGTTCCTGGCGGTGACGGCGCAACCGTATGGGATAAGTCTAAAAACCTTGAAGTTGTAGAAGGGGTAGGTTATCTGCGCTTTAAGAAAGACGGATCCACCTTTGGTGTAAAAACTGTTGGTGCCGACGGCCTCATGGGTCTCATCCCCCGAAAGGATGATGCCTGGGATAAGGACGGAAACGACGACCGGATTATCGATACTAAGGCCAGCAACGAATGGGTAGTGTTTCAGAATGATCAAAAAACCTATCCCTACGGCCCCTATGTACCTACTATAGATTCAGCCCGGTTATTGTCTCAGACAGAGATTCTGCTCGATCTTTCCGGCCGATATGGGCTTTCTACAGAAAAGGGCGATAGCGGTTTTGTGGTCCAATATGCAGATGGAACTAAAACCCTCACGGTTCTGGATGCGGTGAATAATGCGGATCCGGAAAATAAGCTTAATAACTATACAAAACGGGTAAAGCTCATTTTGACGGAAGCGGCCCCTCTGGATGCGCCCCTTGTGGTTTCTCATCCAAAGTTTTTAGCCCCCGTTCCCGTGGATAGCGGTGCCCTGGCGGCTTCGATGGCCGATTCTATTGTTCCCCCTGAGGGGTACCAGCTCGGTGCAATCTATAATGAGTCTGCTAAATCGGTAGAATTCCGGCTATGGACACCCTTTGCAAGCAAAGTTCAAGTACGGCTATATAAAAAGAGCCTTGCAGAAAAGGCTGACTATAGCCTGGAACTTTCTAAGGATGCTAAAACCGGTGTCTGGAGCGGAACCTTTAATACGGTCGATCCGGATGGTATGTTCTATGAATACGCAGTCTTCTTCGGAAGCAAGGAAATAATTGCCCTGGATCCCTATGCCAAGAGCATGGACGCCTTTATTGGCAGCGGCCTTGGACGGGGTGCAATCATCAATCCTGCTAAGGCTCAACCGATAGGCGGTTGGGAAGGCTATACCGATGTCCAGCTTGCAAAGCGGGAAGATGCCATTATCTACGAAATGTCCGTTCGGGACTTTACAATTTCCCCCGATTCCGGTGTCAAAGCCCGGCCTGGTTCGTACCTGGCGTTCATAGAAAAAATACCTTATCTCAAATCTCTCGGTGTAACCCATGTACAGCTGATGCCGGTGCTTAATTTCTATTACACCGACGAAACAAAAACCGACTATGAAGCCACGGGTCGTTCGAGCGATAATAACTACAATTGGGGGTACGATCCACACAACTACTTTACCCCTGAAGGCTGGTTTGCCACGAATCCAAAGGATCCCTACAACCGGGTTGTTGAACTGAAAACCTTAATTAAGGAACTTCATAAGGCTGGTATTGGGGTAATCCTGGATGTGGTCTATAACCACACCGCCAACACGGCCATCTTTGAAAATGTGGTTCCCGGCTACTATTACCGGCGGGATGTGAAGGGCGGTTTTATCGGTCAATCGGGCTGCGGCAACGATGTGGCTACCGAACGGGCGATGGCGGGCCGGCTTATGCGGGATTCCCTGTATTATTGGGTTGATGAATATAAGGTGGATGGTTTCCGCTTTGACCTCATGGGGCTTATCGATGCCAAGGTGATACTGAAAGCTCGGGAAGCCATTGCAAAGATTCCTGGCAAAGAGGATATCCTCTTCCAGGGCGAAGGATGGAAGATGTATCGCGGCCCTGCTCTGGAAGTGATGGACCAGAACTACATGACCAAAACCAATGAAGTTTCAGTCTTTAACGATGAGTTCCGGGACATTATGAAAGGCGGCGGCATGGATGATAAACGGAAGGGCTTTGTGACAGGCCGCCCGATGAATACAACCATGATTTTCAACAACCTGAAGGGCCAGCCCATGCTGAACTATAAGGCTGACGATCCCGGAGATTCGATGAATTATGTCTCAGCCCATGACAACCTGACCCTGACGGATAACATTGCCTTTAATACAGGCCTTAATGCCAAGTATCCCGAAGAACGGGCTGAAATCGCCAAGCGGGCAAAGCTTGCCAACTTTATGGTGCTTACGGGCCAGCCAATTGCATTCCTCCATGGCGGTGATGAACGGGGCCGGAGTAAACCGAAGCTCAATTCCAAGAGCGAAGTTATCGGCGACTATGTCCACAACAGCTATGATTCATCTGATAACATTAACCAGTTTATCTGGAATGTGCCCAAAGAATATGAAGCCATGGGGAAATGGGTCGCCGGAGTCATAGCGGTTCGCCGTGCAGAGGAAGGTCTCCGTATCGGAGATATGGCCACCATCGATGCAAGCATGAAACAGGTCCAACATGCGGACCAGTTATCCATGGGATGGACCGTAACCTACAAGGGGACTACTCTGGTAATGCTGGTGAATGCCAACTTTGATCA
>Ga0101944_10005177_pt1 | contig 15149 bp, 16 predicted proteins | sample DewCreD2012metaG_FD_75245 | JGI IMG/M metagenome (GOLD analysis project Ga0101944, IMG submission 75245) | Hot spring sediment bacterial and archeal communities from British Columbia, Canada, to study Microbial Dark Matter (Phase II) - Dewar... ...
CGACTCAGGTTTTGGACACTCTATTGTGTTGTTCAGCACGAAGAAACTCATTTCATCGGAATCCGAACGGCCTTTCACGCCACGCTTACTTGCCCGCGGCACGGGGTGAGCACTGCCACGGCCAGCGGCCAGAGACTTCCAGTTCTAAAACAAAGACCAAAAAAGTCCGAACGAGTACGAGCACTCCCAGCGCCCCAAGCTTCTCGAAGTCCAGATCGCTGGTTATAGTGAGGACGATATCGGAAGCCACCAGCAGATCGAGGGCCAGCAAACGTGTGTGGCCGAAACCCGTGCGGAGCTCTCGAAAAGCTTCATGCCGCTCCGTCACCCGGAGCATCCGTTTGATGAAATGCCCTGTCGACAGCACGAAACTGAAGATCAGCACAGCGACAGCAACCGCCTCGAAAGCAACCACTGCCATCTTGAGGAGCTCTAACGTGTGCTCACTCAAACCTATCCTCAAGATTCCGGAGTGCCGCCACGAAGTACTATCCAGATGTTACCGCTGCCCGTTCTCCCAGTTGGTATTCAATTCAATCAGCTCTCAAGGATTTTGCGCAGATCCTCTTCAGCTTCAACCGTCAGTGAGGTTTGAAGCACCTTCCCCTTGAAACCTTTCTGCTTCAGCCTGTCGAGGACCTTTTCACCGGTCACCGTGCGAAAAAGGATGAACAGGGCCGAAGTCCCCTCCTTGAGGTCCGCGGCCAGTTCTTTGATGAATGAGTCGCTGATCCCGACGTCCTGCAATTTACCCGCAAGCGCACCGGTACCGGTCCCCACAGCCAAACCCAGAATCGGGTTGAGGAAGATCATGCCGATGAGCAATCCCCACATCGAGCCATGCACCGCACCCACGGCGGTCAAATTGATGGCTTGGTGCAGCTTGATCTTGCCCTTTTCATCCTTAGTGACCACCACCACGTCGTCCATCTCGATCAAATACTCTTTCTGCAATTTGGCAAGCTCGGCACGCATGTCAAAAGCCGCCACCTGGTCCTCGAACTCAATCACGACTAGCTTGCTCACGGGTCATGCTCCTTTCTTAATTCAGCAAGATTCTGTTATTGGGTGGTGCACACACCAAACGCGACATCACCGACAAGGTCCCCAGAGGCGGTCAGCACCATGTGGCCCGTATTCTCCATAATGGCGATGGTCCAGCCGAACCCGCCTCCGATGTCTTCCCCTCCTCCTTCCGCGCCCTGAAGCATCAGCTTGCCATCAACATGTTTGACCTGATCTATCTGACTCTTGCGGGCGTCATCGCCTTGCTTTTTGCTTTGAATGGTCTTCTTGCCGACGTCGATCCACAAAAACCTCGGCAGGTTGATGTCCTCGGCGCTCACTTCTTTACACTTCTCCCCCGCAAGGCACTCCGTGACGTCATTAACGGTGCAAAGAAACGGCTGCGACCCGTCGAAACCGCCGGCTGCCGCCAAAGCGGGCGCGAAAGAGATGCAGCACAGGGCCAACACGACAGCGACTCTTCCATTCATACCCATTTCTCCTGTTTACAGATGTGGAGCTCAATTCACCGTGTACCCCTTGCCCTCCAGACAGGTTCTATAGGCGCGGTTGAACCGGTCTCGGTCCTGGGAATGCTGGGCGGCTTGCTGCCGGGCCCACTGCTGCTGGGATTGCTCCTCTCTCATGATCTGGTCCGATCTCCTCATGGCGCCCAGCAGCGCTCCCGTACCGGCGCCGATGGCAGCACCTCTTCCGGCATCCCCTGCGATGGCCCCTCCAACTGCTCCAAGCGCCGCACCGCGGACACCGCCCCGGACCAATCCGCCCTGGGGTGCCTCCCTGGAGGGCGGGGGCGCCGTGGCCCTGGGGGTCGCCAAGGGATCAAAACCCGTCTGCTGCCGGGCCCAAACTAAACAATCGGCCCTGTCTCTGTCCATTTGCTGCTGGCTTTGCCCCTGGCTGGGAAAAACGAAGAAATCCTGTGCGGGCGCAAGCTGCGCGAAGGATAACAGGAGAAAAAGAATGGGGGGAATGGACAACATGGACTTCATAATAGGCTCCTTTCCTCACATGAGAGCATTCACTTCATTCAAAGTCTCAACTAACATTGCAATGTCGATGACTCGGCAACCATGTAGGTGATGATTTCGGGGGGAGTGATGAGAAGGCTGCTGGTCCCCTTCAATACGGCGAACGCTTCCGTGCACAAGTATTTATCCAGAGCTTCCCGACTCAGCCATCGATGTAACAACGTGAAGGAGTTCTCGTGCTCGATGTCTCGCAGGACATGATAGCTCAAACAGCCTTTTTCGTTTCGCGTGGGCTCAATCAGTGCCAACAGGGTTTGTCTGAGCTCAAGGCATTTTTCAGGAAGGGCTTTCATTTTTATGATGGCAATAATCATAAGCACCTCTCTGCTGCAGTTCGAGGTTCTACCTCCAGCCCTGATGGTGATAGAAGGCGACCGTTTTGTAAGCGAACTGCTCGGCCAGTCGATCTATATCAGCCCGGATGCCACCCCTGGCTTCCCTGACGACGCCGGCCGCTCCCTGAGTCAACAGCGGGGTTGCGGTGCCGAGGGCGGGTGCCATGACTCCAGCGACTGCCAGGCCGGGCATCCTGTGACCCCGAGCCCCACCCTGTACCTCAGTGATGCGCTGGAGCCCGGTTCCCATCATCTGGTAAACCTGGACCTCGACCTCCAGCATGGTGCTGCCCGCCCCGAAGCCGATGAACATGCGCCTAGCCCGATTTCCCTCGCCAATCGTCACGAACTGACCCTTCACAACTAGAGCGTTGAGAGGGACCCGAGTCGAATCGGTGGCGCGCTGAGCGGCAATGCCGACTGCTTCAAGCTTTTTGACCACCTCCTCGGAAAAGGACCTCGCAACGTCCTGTCCACGTGCGATCTCCAAAGAGGGTGGAGCATCTTCCGGAGCGACAGCGAAATCGTGGATAAGCAGCAAAGGCGGGCGCGCCAGAGATCCCTTTTCCACGGCTCGCCCCGTTCGCTGGGTGGCTGCACTGGCGCAGCCCATCACCATGGTGAGCGCAAGGCCGAGAATCAGGTTTATGGGGCTTCTCAAAAGATTGAGCATTGAATTCATGTCGGGCTCCCTTGGATCTGTCGATGAAACCTGCTCCGGCGCGGGGAAATTTTCCTATCCTTAACACCATTAACGGCAGTCAGGACCCCAACGACCAGAAGCACTCCCGTCCTAACCTCAAGATCCGTGCCGGCAGGGTCGATGGGCCGGTCCTCAGTTTAACACGTTGTTTTTCATTTATATTTTGTGCAAAGTGGAGCTATGAGGGGCTTGGGCCGATGTGCCCATATATGGCCATTTGCCCATATATGGGCACACACGGATTCAAGTGGCATTCACCCACCCCTCAGATCAGCCACGCCAGGATAAGGACGTAAATGACAGAGAAAATCAATTGAACCGCAGTCAAGGGAACTCCATATCGGGCGAAGGTGCCGAAGCTCACCGGTCTGCCATGGGCGGCGCAGATCCCGGCGCCGACCACATTGGCCGAAGCACCGATCAGAGTGGCATTGCCGCCCAGCGTTCCACCGAACATCATGCCGACAAATACAGGCAGGGTCAGAGCGGGCCAAGCGGTGAAAGCTCTCCCCAGAGCCAGCTCCGGGACGAATTCAGCAGCGACCATGTACCCCTTGACGACCAGAAGCATCGCCGCAACCACCGGAATATTGGCCAGAAAGCCGGACGCGAGGGCCACGCCCACCAGCATGACCATGGCCGCCATGAGCAGCTGCGTTCCAAACCACCCGTACATTCCTTGAGAAACGGTCTGCAGGATGCCGGTTCTCGTGATCGCCTCCACCATGAGAAACATGCACATGAGGAAGAGGAGTGTCTTCCAGTCCACATCCTGAAGGACTATGTCTATGGGCTCGACTTTCACCCCATAAATGACGAGAAGCGCCAGGGAAGCACCGACAATGGCCACGGAAGGGGGGAGCAGCGGCGCCGGCATCTTTTCTCCGACAAGAAAGAGCAAAACCATCACGAGCAGCACGAGCAGGTCCAGTACACAGAAGAGAGGACGCTCCAGGCGGGGTGGCGGAAGGTCCGCGGGGAGGGTTCGTTTTGTCTGCCAGATGTCTTTCATCAGCCATGGAAGCACCGGAATGATTACAAGGACGGAAAGCAGCCCCCCCAAGCTCACCTTGCGAAGGTACTCACCGAAGCTCATGCCGATGGAGCTCCCGACCAGAAAGGTCGCGGGGTCTCCCACCAGGGTCAACAGCCCCGCGGAATTGCTGACAATGGCCGTAAGGATAACGGGAGCCACGTAATCGATATTCAGCACCTTGGCAGCACGAATGATGACGGGGGCCAGCAGAATCACAACCGTTGCATTGGGGAGAAAGGCGCACACGGGAGCCGTCATGATGACGATGCCCAAAAGAAAACGCTTGCCGCTACCCCCGGTCGCTTTCAGGAATTGCGTGCCAAGCAGATCGAATACTCCCGTGGGCACCAAGGTCCGCGCCACCACCATGCCACCGAAAAGGAGAGAGATGGGCCCTCCGGCCGTCTGCACCGCATTGAGAAGCTCCTGACTGGTGAAGACCCCAAACAAAAGCATTGTGCTGACTCCGAGGAAGGCAGCCAGGACTATGTCGAGGACACTAAAGGCAATGCAAAGGATCACTCCGGCAAAAATGATGGGAGTAACAATGACTTGCAGATCAGTCATGGAAGACCTCGCTTGGGGAAAGGGTTCCGCAATCCCTTTCGCGTCTTTAGGATTCCTTGGCGCTATCCCGCTTCGATTGGCCTCATCTCGGGCTCGGCCCGCCATATCCGATAACGCACTTCAACGCCCTCGGGTACGTAGACCACCACGGGCAAACGGCTGTTGTAGCGGATGAGGTACGGCTCTCCGGCAAGCGTGACAAAGCGGGCCACCTTTGGTGCGTTTGGATCGACCGCCATCAGCGTACCCCCCATCGGACCGAGCTCCTTCACCACGTAGCGTGGAAATCCCCAGCCCTCGATGATCTCTTCCATGATTCGACCACCGAAAAAGTAGACGTTGTCTGCGTCGGTCATCACCGTTTTACCGACGAGCAATTCCAACCTGAAAAGAGATTCATCATCCTGCTTCGGCAGCTGAAGGACATGTCGAGTCATTCCCTCATCGGCTGGAGGGAAAGCTTTCATGTTGTCCGCCGCCCGGGCGGCCGGGACTGCAAGGAAAAACGACAGAAACGCAGCTATATAAAGTTTCTTCACGCACACTCCTTTCTTGTCCGGGGAGTCAACGTTCGGCTCCCGCCGCGGGCTCCGCCGGATGCTCCAACACCGCGGGTGGATTGCCGTCTTCCATCAGGTATCGGCCCGCAACCCAGCCCACAATGTTCTGGTAGCTCACCCGGCACCAACGGTCCCGGCCGGCCCGCCCGCGCTCGGCCTCGGACATCTTCAGCCACTCGGCAAAGCTTGGCCCGCCTGTGCAGCCAAGATTCCGCAAGCCTCGAGCGTCATGCGGAATTTCCCCGATCTTCCGGCTCCGGGCCGAAGCCTCCTCACGGATGTTGAGGACGCTGCCGGCGGCAACGCCTGTCACGGCATAATAGTCCGGTCCGCCGTCCGCCGCGGCACCGGCGCAAACACCCAGCAGAGCCCATCCAAGCACAACTGCCATTGCCCATGCTCTTCTCGACATATTCTCACCGATAACGCGGAGCGTACATGAGACCGCCCTCCGTCCAAAGCTTGTTAAGACCGCGCTCCAATTTAAGCAAACTGTGCTTTCCCAGGTTGCGCTCGAAGATCTCACCATAATTCCCGACGCTTTCCACGATGCGGATTCCCCATCCCGGGTCGATGTTCAGTGATTTGGCTATGAGCCCATCCACCTCTTTCCAGGACCTTGCACGGAAGTCGTCCTGGCTTTCGAAGCGCGAGCGCACGTTGGTCTGGGTGTAATTCTCTTCCTCAGCCCGAATGAGCGTGAACAGGACCCATCGGACAATGGTGAGCCACTGGTCGTCCCCCCATCGAACCACCGGCCCCATAGGCTCCGTGGAAATCTGTTCCGGCAAAATGATGTATGGGGCTGGTCCACCGGCAGCCTTGTTACCTGCAGTGATCAGTTGAGGTCTTTCCGAAGTGAAGGCCTTGCAGCCGCCCTCGTGCAGCGCCTCCATCGCCTTCGCCTGAGACTCCAGAACCACGGCCTGAAAGTCCCATCCCTTCATGCCGAACACCTGTCTCAGGTTTCCTTCATGCGTGGTTCCCTTGACAACACAAATGGGAGCCCCGTTTAACTGAGCCAGCTCTTGCACCCCACCCGATTTTGAGACCAGAAAACCCTGTCCGTCGTAAAAGAGAATCCCCGCGAAAAGGACTTCCAGAACAGCTTCCCGCTCGAGTGTCCAGGTGGTGTTTCGGACGAGAACGTCCACCTCGCCTGTCTTGAGCGCGGAAAACCGGGCGGCGGCCGTGAGGGGCACGAAGATTGCCTTTTCGGCGTCGCCCAAAACCGCCGCGCTCAAAGCCCGGCAGAAATCCACGTCCATGCCGGACCACCGCCCGTTTTGGTCCTTCATGGAAAGTCCCAGGATGCCGTCGCTCACCCCGCACTTGAGGTTTTTGCGTGCCTTGATGCGAGTGAGTGTATCCACGGCTTGCGCCGGCACGGACAGAGAAAGGACCGCCCCAATGGACAAAACGGACGCAACAACCTTCCCCAAACGATTCATAACAACCCCACTCCAGGTCTTCATCTGGAAGCCTGTAATCCCTTCCCCCCCTCGAGGGCTCAGGGGAGAGGGAATCTCCGGACGATGACCGGTTAAGGATCAAAGACTTTCAACTTGTTGCCGCTAATCGCCCCAGGATTGCTCCATCTTTTTCATGACCTGATCGATGGTGAAGCCGGCCGGCTTCATCCGCGGTGGAAATTCGGCGAACGTGGCCAGAAACTCCGTGACCAGGGCCTGCGCGGCATACATCAAAAAGGAGTGATCGATCATCCAGTCCCAATAGGTGTTCGTCATCGGAAAAGTAGACAAAGCCCGGCCGCGGCCCTTTCTTCTCTTCCCCGGTGAAATGCGGCAAAAAGTTGTAGCCGTCGATGTGGACCTTGAAGGTTTTGTCACCGGCCCGATGGCCCGCCCTCAGCTTCTCCTTGATGTCGGGCTCTCCGGCCGCGGCCAGCAGCGTGGGCAGCCAGTCCTGGTGGGCGATGATCTCGTTGGAAACCGTACCCGCCGGGATTTTGCCCGGCCGGCGCGCGACCATCGGCACGCGGAAGGCGCCTTCCCAGTTGGAGTTCTTCTCGTTGCGGAAAGGGGTCATGGCCGCATCTGGCCAGGAATTCATGTGCGGACCATTGTCCGTGCTGTACATCACAATGGTGTCCGTGGCGATGCCCAGCTCGTCCAGCAGGTCCAGCATCTGCCCGACATGCTTGTCGTGCTCGACCATGGCGTCGTGGTAGTAGGACTGCCGGCGTCCGGCCTGACCGAGGATCTCCTTGGGCGGGTGCACGCGAAAATGCATCCAGGTGGTGTTGAGCCAGACAAAGAAGGGCTTGTCATCCGCATGGGCCCGCTTGATGATGTCCTTTGACGCCGCGACGAACTCGGTGTCGCAGGTCTCCATGCGCTTCCGGGTCAAGGGGCCCGTGTCTTCGATCTTTTGCCTGCCGACGCGGCCCCAGCGCGGGTGCTCGGTGGGATCGTCCTCTTCCGTCGCCCAGGAGTGGATCACGCCGCGCGGCTTGAATCTCTTGTGGAACTCGGGGAAGTCCTTCTCCGGCGGATAGTCCGGGAGCTCCGGCTCCTCTTCGGCGTTGAGGTGATAGAGATTGCCGAGAAACTCGTCGAAGCCGTGTACGGTGGGCAGGTATTTATTCCTGTCGCCGAAGTGGTTCTTTCCGAACTGCCCGGTGGCGTAGCCCAGCGGCTTGAGCAGCTCGGCGATGGTCGCGTCCTCGGCCTGGAGGCCGACATCGGCGCCCGGCATGCCGACTTTCGTCAACCCGGTGCGGTACGGGCTCTGGCCCGTGATGAAGGCCGCCCTGCCCGCCGTGCAGCTCTGCTGCCCGTAGGAGTCCGTGAAGCGGATCCCCTCGTTGGCAATGCGGTCGATGTTGGGGGTGCGATAGCCCATCAACCCGTCCGAGTAACAGCTCAGATTGGTGATGCCGACGTCGTCACCCCAGATGATGAGAATGTTTGGCCTCTTCTGTTGTGCCATGCATTGCCTCCTGGGTTGAATCATGGAACGTTAGTGATAATGCCCACCGTCAGCCAGGCGTTCACCGACGTAGTCTCTCCTTGCCGTTGTAAACCCGCCAAGTTCTCTACAGGCTCTTATGCAGGGCCTTGCCCTTGATCCGGCGAACCCCTTTGTCGTCCGGATTCAAGAGGTAGGCGCCATGGTCTTTTGGGAATATTTCCGCTGCTGACCGAAGAATTTCAGTTGCACCACAAGACCTGTAATTGCCACGATGACGAATGCAATGATTGTGAAAGAATCCAAAACCCTCGAACCCGGATAGAACCAGGTACGAAATCCCCATGCCACGATCATTGCACCATTGAGCGCGCTGGCCACCATGACCATTGCATCCTTTGCGTAGATGAAAACATATGAGCCGGCCAAGGCGCCCACCAGACCAACCAGCAGTGGTATATAAGTGGCTGAAGGCCACAGGGCCCCGACCACGACAGTAACCAGGCCATACCCAAGAATCGCTCCAGCAATGCCGATCATTACACTCCAGTACAGGTAAGCTGCGCTGGCGAACAAGATCGCAAGGATGACCGCAACGACCAGGGCCGCTATCGGATAATCGGGCGCGACGACAGTGACTCCCAGAATGTAGCCGACAATCCCTCCGTAAATCGGCAGAAAAATACGGAAAATGGGATAGCCAAACAGCGCAAAGACTGCACCGTATGCAATGGCCAATACACCTGCAAGTGAGCTCGACATACATCTCTCTCCTTACCGTCGTGAACCTTATAAGTTCTTTAAGCCCCTACGAGATCCCCCGTAGATACGCACGTTTCCGGATGGAAGCTATCTAGGAGGCTGTCCGAAAACACCTCGTTGTCATTTCGAACGGAGCGTAGCGAAGAGAGAAATCTCGAAAAGCAAAGGTGTTACTGCGAGCGAAATTTCTCGCTGTCGCTCGAAATGACCGTTCTCGGACAGCCTCCTGGACGGGTGGTTCTTCTCAATTTCACCATTTTCGATGACGGCCGGAAGGTTAAGGCACCCCGGCGCAATTTGCTCCAATGCTCGCCATCCACCCTGATCAGGAAGGGTGCACGGACGCTGGACCGGGTTTGACGTCTCCACTGTTTCCGAGCCGGCCATGGCATTTCTTGAATTTGAGGCCACTGCCGCAGGGACAGGGCGCATTGCGGCCGACTTTGGGGGGCGGAGCTGCCGGTGCGGCATTTTCCTGCGCCAAAACCTGCATCACCTGCTCGGCGGGCAACCCGCGACGCAACAGCTCGGCAAGGATCTTCAGGGGCCCGTCGACGTGGTGAAAGAAGTGCTTGTAGCCGGCACAGAGGTAATTCAGCCCCGGCTCGCCGTCCGGGGTCATGAGAAACCGGTTCTTGGGACATTCCCCATGGCAGGCAAAAAGCACTTCGCATTCGCGGCAGCAGCCCGGCAGGGACTCCAGCTTGTCGCGGCCGAACTTGCTTTGCCGGTCGGAGGCTGCCAGCTCACCCATGTGGTCTTGCAGGATGTTGCCCAGCAAATACTCGGGATCCACAAAGTGGTCGCAGGCGTAAAGATCCCCGTTGTGCTCCAGGGCAAGGCCGTGGCCGCAGGTGGGATCGAAGATGCACATCCCCGATGAAGGCAGGTGCAGCCAGGAGCGTACCGCAGCTTCAAAAGTCTGCACGAAGACCCTGCCCACATCGCGGCGCACCCATTCGTCGAAGATATCCGACAGGAAAGCGCCCCACTGCTCCGGCCTCACCGTGCGGTCCGAAACCGCCGTCCCTTCCCGGGAGAGGGTGTCCTTTCCCCCGCTGATTCGCTCGATGGCCGGAATGAACTGCATCCAGGTGGCGCTGGCCTGGTCGCGCAAGAACCGGTACACCTCGAGCGGGTGCTCCGCGTTGGTGCGGTTGACCGTGACCAGAACATTGTGCTCGACCCCGTGCTTTTGTAGCAGCCGGAGGCCCCGCATCACCCGGTCGAAGGTCGGATTGCCGGCCCTGTCCACCCGGTAGGTGTCGTGGAGCCTGCGGGGGCCGTCGATGCTGATGCCGACAAGGAAGTTGTTTTCTCGTAAAAACTCGCACCATTCATCGTTCAGCAGGGTGCCGTTGGTCTGCAGGGTATTCTCGAAGCGCATCCCCGGGCGGCGGTGCTTTTCCTGGAGCGCAATGGCACGCCGGTAAAAATCCACCCCCATGAGGGTCGGCTCGCCGCCCTGCCAGGAAACGGTCACCGTGTCCGTGCGGTGGCACTCGATGAGCTGGGCGATGTAGCTCTCCAGCACCTCGTCGCTCATGCGAAAGCGGCTGCCGGGGTAGAGCCGCTCCTTCTGGAGGTAGAAGCAGTAGGCGCAGTTCAGGTTGCAGGTCGATCCGGTCGGCTTGGCCAACACGTGGATGCGCTGAGGAAAGCTTTCTGGGGTCATGAAAGGAGCTCCATTCGAGAAGCGAAATCCTGAAGGGGTGGCGACAAAGGAATTGCGAATGAAAACCCGCAGACTCAGCTACTCCTACTGTCAAGACTTGTGCCAGCAGGCTGAATTGGTGGATTAAGGGAATAAGTTATTGTATTCTAATTAAATCTTATGGCAATTGGAACCGGCAGGATGTCGTGCAGGAATGCCCATATATGGCCAAATGCCCATATATGGGCACTAAGTGGTGAAGGAGGTTCTTCATGCGGTTATGCAACAATGCGCTCTTGACCGGGACAAGATTGCATGGCTGCCATGCCGGTTAAGGATTTGAGCCTTACTTCTCTGGATTCACCGCAAAGACGAACGCATAGCAGGACAGACATGGCTCCTTTGGGAGCCTTTGCGCCTTGACGGTGAGAAAATGAATGAACGACGATCCGGGAATTGACAATACGCTTGAGATTGGGGAATTGAACCATATAGCGCAAATGGTGTGATAAACACCAGAGCGATAGGGAATCGCTGGAAGAAACAAGCAGAGCCTGATAACGATCAGGCTTCATACTTTATTTTCTTACTAACATAAAAGAATAACTCTTGTGATTCAGCTCTTCTAATCAATCATGAAATTGGAACACAAATGTTTTTGACAGCATCGCGAAAGGATGATATCCGAAGAAACCTGCGAATAGCGATTTCTTAACACCTTATCTCCTGGACCTGATCATCTCCGGTGCGGTGCTCAACGGGGCGATTATCGCGCCAAGATTCGTGCCGCTGCTGATGGCTTGGCAACTGTTCGGCCTGCCGTGGTAAGTCTGAAGGTCATGTGCGCTTGAAGTCTCGGCCCCTGCACTGAGTGACAACACTTGAAACCTATCAAGGAGCGAAGTCTTTGGAAATCACTCTTTCAAATGCTCCGCCGGAAACGTTGAAGACCGGGGTGCTCGTCCTCGGCGCCTTTGCCGAAGGCTTGCTGGAACCGGAGGCCCAGCTGATGGACGATGCCGCGGGCGGCATGCTTTCCGCGGCGATCAAGCGCGGCGACCTTGGCGAGAAGGCTGGCTCGATCTTGCTCTTTCCTGGTCCGGCCGGGGCTGCGGCCGAGCGTCTGCTGCTGGTCAGCTTCGGCAAATCCGCGGACCTGGGCGACACGGCTTTCCGGCAGGCGCTTACCGCGACCGCCAAGGCACTTGCCGACGGCGCGGCGAAGAACGCCGTAGTGACGCTGGCCAACATCGATTTGCCCGGCCGACCGCTGGCGTGGCGTGTGCAACAGGCGTCGCGACTGCTTGGCGACGGCGCCTATAAGTTCGACGCCCCGAGCGTGAAGAAGCAGCCGGAGCGAGGCGTGAGGGCGGTGACACTGACGCTGACCACCGAAGCGAAGGCCGAGCTGCAGACGGCGGTTGCCCAGGGACTGGCCATTGCCGAGGGTATCGCGCTCACCAAGGACCTCGGCAATCTGGGCGGCAACGTGTGCAATCCGGCCTACATGGCGCAGACCGCGCAGGAGCTGGGCAAGGAGCTCGGCTTCGAGGTTGAGGTGCTCGAGCGCGAAGACATGGCCAGGCTCGGCATGGGCTCGGCGCTGTCGGTCGGCCGGGCCTCCTACTCGCCCTGCAAGTTCATCGTCATGAAGTACTGCGGTGGCGGCACAGCCAGGCCCATCGTGCTGGTCGGCAAGGGCATGACCTTCGACACCGGCGGCATTTCGCTGAAGCCGGGCGCCGGCATGGACGAGATGAAGTACGACATGTGCGGCGGCGGCACCGTGATCGGCACCTTCAAAACGGTGGCCCGGCTGGGTCTGCCGATCAACCTGGTCGGTCTGGTGATGGCGGTGGAGAACATGCCCGGCGGAAATGCCAGCCGGCCCGGCGACGTGGTACGGTCCATGTCCGGCATCACCATCGAAATTCTCAACACCGACGCCGAGGGGCGGCTGGTCCTGTGCGACGCGCTCACCTATGCCGAGCGCTTCGACCCGGCCTGCGTGATCGACATCGCGACCTTGACCGGCGCTTGTGTAATCGCGCTGGGCGCCCATGCCAGCGGCCTGTTCGCCAACGACGACCCGCTTGCCGCCGAGCTGCTGGCGGCCGGGATGAGCTCCGGCGACCGCGCATGGCAGATGCCGGTTTGGGACGACTACCGAAGCCAGTTGGAGTCGAACTTCGCCGACATCAGCAACCTCGGCGGGCCGGCGGCGGGCTCCATCACCGCCGCCTTGTTCCTCAGTCAGTTCGCCAAAAAGTACAAGTGGGCGCACCTGGACATCGCGGGCACCTCGTCGGTCTCGGGCGAGGCCAAGGGCGCCACCGGTCGTCCGGTGCCCTTGCTGGCGGAATTCCTGCTTGACCGCGCCGCGGCTGCCGCGGGTCGGGGATGGCAAAGCCCGGCCGTCAACGAAAATGACGGGGCTAGATGAAAACCACTTCTGGCAGGCGCTCGAAGTCTTGGCCCCCAAGGACCAAGGTCCACGCTTCCTCCAACGAGAGGGCCTTGGTGGCAGGCCGCCTCCTCCATCGGGAATGACGGGCAGGCGAAATGCGATGGCGAGCCGGATGGAAGAGGCCTTGCGCGTGGTGAGCCATCATCCGGAGAGGGAGGAGGTCACCGGGGTGGATGTCACACCGGTGAGCCGCATGCGCGGTTTCCTTGATCTCACCCTCCAAGCGCCGGAGTTTATCGACGATCCGTAACGGCGGCTTGCCGACCACACCGCGCCCCCGGAGCCGGCTGATCCATGGGACTCAAGCCCCCGATGGCGCGGTCCACTGGATCCCGACGCGCGCCCCATGGCCGTAGGACCCAGCTTCACAAGAGCATCCACGCGCGGGAGCCCGCAGTCGGGTAAACCCGCACCGAGACTCCATGATGAAGACAGAGCCCACGGTACCCGATACGGCGATCCTGCTGGAGCTCATGTTCCAGCTTGGACGGGCCTACCTCGCCTGCGGCGAGCAGACGGCGAAGGTGGAGCAGATCCTGCGCCGCACCGCGTCGGCCTACGGGATGAGCAAGTCGCGGGTGGTGGCTTTTCCCACCGCCGTGTTCATTTCCATTCACGACGAAGCGGGCGAGCGCGTGACCTTGGCCCAATGCGAGCCGAGAACACTGCGACTGGACCAGATGGCGGACGTTTACGCGGTGGGCGACCTGGCACAGAACGCGGAGGTGGAGCCGGAAGAAGGCCTGCGGCGGCTCTCGGCGATCCTGGCACAGAAGGCGCGCTTCGGCGCCGCCGGGATCATCGCGGGCCACGCGATTCTCACCGCCGGCCTGGCGATCGTGCTGAGGCCAACGGTCGCCAACCTTGCGGCGGCGGCGGTGCTCGGTTTCATCGTGGGTGTGCTGATGCTGTTCAATCGCGGGCGGGCTCTGCTGTCGGTTCCAATGCCGGTCATCGCCGCCGCACTGGTCTCGGCGCTCGTTTTTCTAGCGGTGAGATATGGACTGCCGGTGGATCCCCTGCACGCGCTGGTGCCGCCGCTGGTGGCTTTCCTCCCCGGCGGCATGCTCACCCTCGGCATGGTGGAGCTGGCGTACGGCGACATGCTGAGCGGCGCCAGCCGCCTCATCGCCGGCTTCGTGCAGTTGGTGCTGCTGGCGTTCGGCCTCGCGGTGGGCGCCATGCTCGTGGGCTATGCTCCCAACGACCTGATGCTCTCCGCCGGGCAGTATGTGAACGTGATCGAAGCGCCCTGGGCAGGCCTCCTGGTGTTCGGCCTGGGCGTTTATCTTCACTTTTCGGCGCCGCGAAACTCGCTGAAGTGGATTCTTCTGGTGCTGTTGATCGCCTTTGGGGCGCAGCAGATGGCGGTGGGGCTCCTGGGCAGCGAGATCAGCGGTTTCTTCGGCACCCTGGTCGCCACGCCGCTTGGCTACTTGATCCAGCACCACTTCCGCGGTCCACCGGCGACCGTGACCTTCCTGCCCGCCTTCTGGCTGCTGGTGCCGGGCGCCCTGGGCCTGCTGAGCGTCACGCGCATGTTGAGCGACCGTGCCGCCGGGCTCGATGGCCTGGTCATGGTGGTGTTTGTGATCACCTCCATTGCCCTGGGCACCCTGGTGGGCGCCACCCTTTACAAATGGCTCTCCGAGAGCTTCGGATGGTGGTGGTCGCAGCTCGGTCGGATTGGCTCCCATCTCCGGCGCGCGAAGAAAAGCTGAACCGGCGTGGGCTTGGCGGGCTGCGAGTATTTCCGCACTCCAGCCAGCCCGGGAACGACCTCCACAGGCTGGCGACGCGAGCATGGCTCAGGTCACGAACGATTGCCGCCTGTGGAGCCGTGCCACCATTCAGGTGAGACGCATGGCCCCGAGAGGGGTGAATGCACCCGCCTACGTTGCCTCCCCCTCCGCGGAAGCCGTCTCCTTGATGATGTCCTCGCTCGGCAGCTTGCCCGGCGCGTACCTCGGCAATCCCATGGCCGGAAAGATCGCCAGCAGTGAAATGGCGGCGATCAAAATGAACGTCGCTTTCAGCGCGCGCAGGCGCGCCTTCTCGTTGATGCGCCCTGCCTCGT
>Ga0101944_10005179_pt1 | contig 15133 bp, 18 predicted proteins | sample DewCreD2012metaG_FD_75245 | JGI IMG/M metagenome (GOLD analysis project Ga0101944, IMG submission 75245) | Hot spring sediment bacterial and archeal communities from British Columbia, Canada, to study Microbial Dark Matter (Phase II) - Dewar... ...
TAGGCGCGATTCACCCGGTTTCTCAACCGGTTTCTAGCCAGTGATTGGCGAAGGTATTGTAGATGACACCGATTTCGCCGATTTTAAGAACCAAATCTGTGTAATCTGCGAAATCTGTGGACGAATCCCGCCAGAAATGGAAGAGCCATATTTACAAATAAGAATCTCCCCATTGAGCATTGCCGGGGTTTTCTGCATTATCTGATGATAAATTAACGCAAAATTTAGACTGATTTGGTATTCTTTCTCCATTCAGGAGCAAGTCATGGACTCACTCTTCAAATCTGTACCAATTAAATCATCCGAAATTACCCCCAAGCACGTTTACCTATCGCGGCGCGACTTCATCAAAGCCGCCGGGGTCATCGCCGGAAGCATGGCCCTGGCGGCATGCGCGCCCCAGTCTATCGAAACCGATTCTGCCCCTGCGCCAACCGCCGCCGACCCGACGATTGCCGGAAAAACCGACGAACTCGGCGACCCGGTCAATTCGTTCAAAGACATCACCAACTACAACAACTACTACGAATTTACCACCGACAAACAGGGCGTGGCGCGGCTGGCCCGCAACTTCCAAACCTCGCCCTGGGATGTCGAAGTCGGCGGCCTGGTCAAGAACCCCGCCAAATTTGGGGTAGAAGACCTCATTAAGAAATACCAGCCCGAAGAGCGCATCTACCGCCTGCGCTGCGTCGAAGCCTGGAGCATGGTCATCCCCTGGGTGGGCTTCCCGCTTTGGAAACTGCTCAAAGATGTCGAACCGACCTCCGATGCCCGATACGTCAGTTTTGAGACCATTTATAAGCCCGATGAAATGCCTGGCCAAAAAGAACCCTGGTATCCCTGGCCGTACCGTGAAGGTCTGCGCCTCGATGAAGCCATGCACGACCTGACCATCCTTGCCACTGGGCTATACGGCGGCGAACTGCCCCCGCAAAACGGCGGCGGCATCCGGCTGGTTGTTCCCTGGAAATACGGCTTCAAATCTATCAAGGCTGTCGTCAAAATCGAACTGACTGCTCAAGAGCCATTCACGCTCTGGAAGGCCATCCAGCCAAGCGAATATGGCTTTTACGCCAACGTCAACCCCAATGTGGACCATCCGCGCTGGAGCCAGGCCACCGAACGCCGCATTGGCGAAATTGCCCGCCGCCCTACGCTCATGTTCAACGGCTATGCCGAGCAGGTGGCCGGGCTGTATGAGGGGATGGATTTGAGAATCAATTATTGATGGCAAAACATCGCTTCACCCCTCTCCAAATCATCGTCCACCTCGCGGGTTGGATTCCGCTGGCCGTTCTGCTTTTCGACTTGTTCCGCGACAACCTGACCGCCAATCCCATCCAGGCCATCGAACAGCGCACCGGCTACACCGCGCTGGTTTTCCTGGCGCTCTCTCTGGCCTGCACCCCGCTCGCCTTCTTCGGCTGGAAAGAACTGACCCAGCGCCGCAAAGCACTGGGCAACTACGGCTTTCTCTACGCAGCCATCCACGTCACCGTCTTTGTGGCAGTCGATTATGGCCTCAACCTGGAGGCCATCCTGCGCGATGTCGGAACCAAGCAATACATCCTCATCGGCGCAACCGCCTTTCTCTTGCTCGTTCCGCTCGCCGCCACCTCCTTCAACTATTGGATGAAACGCCTGGGCAAGAACTGGAAGCGCCTGCACCGTCTGGTTTACCTCATCGCGCCGCTGGTTGTGCTGCATTTTTTTATGGCGCGCAAAGGCAACATCTTAAATCTCACGGGGGATGTTTTCCAGCCTTTGCTGTTCGCCGTTATCATCGGCTTGTTGTTGCTCCTGCGCTTGGCTCCCGTCAAAAGGGCGTGGACGCGGCTTCGCGCCCGGCTGCTGCCTACCGTTAAAGAGACATCTTCATCGCCGGATTAATAGACCACTGACCTGCCCAGTCAGTGGTCTCTATCGTCTGTGGCCGGTGTTTAGAAAATCCCGCGCACCACCAGCAGGAACCCGATAATCGCCAGCGGGATGCCGATAATCGCGCCGATGATGGTCAGGCTGACCAGCACGCCTACGAGCATGAACACCAGCCCAATCGCAATGGCGATGAAGCGTCCGACCATTTCTACAATCGTCGCAACCAGCATCCAGATGGCCCAAAACGGCCACAGGTACCAGGGGATGTTTCGTTTTTCAGCAGTTGTCATGACAACCTCCTTGTCTACAACGCGGAATTCATTTGATAAGAATCCCGCAACCAAAAACAAGATTGTGTTGATATACGCCAAAGCGGCGCAAAAGATGCAGAACTGGGTATAATGCCGAAATGGACACGAATTCCCCTTCCCTTCCCAAATCCCATTCCCGTTTACAGCGTGCTGCCCAGGCCGGGCGGCGCAGCCGTGAAACTGTCTTAGCCGCCCTGCTGCCGGTTTTCTTTGCGCTTGGCCTGGGGCTGGGATGGCTGCTATGGGGCGCCGACTCGCCTTCAGCGCCCCAGCAGGCCAATGAACCAGCCGCGCCAGCCCGGCGGATTGCCGTCGAAGCGGGCGACAGCCCCGCCCTCGGCCCGGCCGATGCCCCCGTCACCATCATCGAATTTAGCGATTATGAGTGCCCCTATTGCGCGCGCTGGCACCAGCAGGTCTACAAACGCCTGATGAAAGAATACGAAGGCAAAATCCGCTTCGTCTACCGCGATTTTCCGCTCGATAACATCCACCCCAACGCAGCCCCAGCAGCCATCGCGGCTCATTGCGCCGGGGAACAGCAGGCCTACTTCGCTTTCCACGATGCCTTGTTCAGTTATCAGTATGGTCTGGGGCGGGAGGCTTATCTTTCTTATGCAGCCGAACTAGGCCTGGATGTGAAAGCCTTCCAAACCTGCCTGGACGAAAAACGCTACGCCGACAAGGTGGAGGCCGATATGCGTTACGGCTATTCGATTGGGGTCAGTTCCACGCCAACATTTTTCGTCAACGGAATCGCCATTGTCGGCGCGCAGCCTTATGAAGTCTTCCAGCAGGTGATAGAGAAGGAATTGGCCGGGCAGTAATGCGCTGATAACCTTCCCCTTTTAGCGTAAAAGAGCAAGTGAGTTGGGCAGGTGTAAAATACAACTATGACAGACTATAAATCTATCCACTTTACAGTTGATTTTGAAGTAAGCAATCAGGCTTTAACGCTTGCAAACAATTATTTATCGAAGCAGCCAGAACCTCGTCCATTTATTGAGCCGAATGCAGCGGGTTACATTTTCAACTTTCACACGCTGGATATAAAACTTCTCAAGAGAAATATTCAAGCATTATCAGAGAAAGATATTTTCTCAACTGACGATACGTCCGAATCGCAAAAAGCAGGCCAGGTTCTTAGAGTTATTTTCGATGAAGTCAATAAAATCGGCAGTTACGGTATCAAATCTGGCAAGCGCCAATATGTTGATTTCAACATTGAGCGAAAAGTTCAAAACCGAAAAGGCAAGGAACAGAACCGTTCACAGTATTATTACGCTCAGGAACATGGCTTTTCAGAAGTGGAAAATGACCTGCCTGCCAAATTTACGAACCAAATTATTTGCGGCGATAGTTTGGAAGTTCTAAAGGCTTTCCCTGACAACTCCATAGACCTGGTTTTCACTTCGCCGCCATATAATTTTGGGCTGGAGTATGACAGCCACGAGGATGCCCATTTTTGGGATAATTACTTTCAAAAATTATTTGCGATTTTTGATGAGTGTATTCGTGTCGCGAAATTCGGCGGCAGAATTGTTGTTAATGTTCAACCGTTGTTTTCAGATTACATTCCATCCCACCACATCATCAGCAATCACTTCATTCGCAGAAAGATGATATGGAAAGGTGAAGTTCTTTGGGAGAAAAACAACTACAACTGCAAATATACGGCTTGGGGTTCATGGAAAAGCCCGAGCAATCCGTATTTGAAATACACGTGGGAGTTTGTAGAGATATTTTCAAAAGGAAATTTGAAAAAAACAGGGTTACCTGAAAACGCAGACATCACCCCTGACGAGTTCAAAGAATGGGTTGTTGCGAAATGGAGTATTGCGCCAGAACGAAGGATGAAAGAATATGGACATCCTGCCATGTTTCCTGAAAAACTTGCAGAAAGAGTTTTGAAATTATTTTCTTTCAAAGGTGATATTGTATTAGACCCCTTCAACGGAGTTGGAACAACCACAGCAGTTGCCAAAAAACTTGGGCGCAAATTCGTCGGCATTGATATTTCACCAGAATATTGTGATATTGCGAACAAAAGAATCGAGTCTACCTTGCTTTGATAAAGAGAAACCATGCCACACACCATATCTGAAATCCAACAAGCATACAATATTCTTGTTAGCGGAATTGATGAAAAGGCTCATTCGGACGATGATGACGGCCGCAGAGCGTATGGCGGCACTATTAGAGCGGCTAAAGGAATATTGGTTGAAGGAATGGCGAAAAACTTGGTGGAACTAGCGTGGCAAGAATTGAATGGCAAGCCAGAACGTTTAAGTTTCACAAGGGAAACAGTAAAAATTCCGCTAAAACCCGAATATCTAAACAGAGTAAAGCCAAAAGAAGTAGCGGACTATATCAAGGCAAATATTGCGAAATATTTTTATGGACACAAAACAGATGTTCATGTGTGCATTGACAGAAAATTTGTTTTAGGAATTGAGTGTAAAGCATATACCGAGAACGCCATGCTTAAAAGGATTTTGGTTGACTTTACACTCTTGAAGCAGGTTTTCCCTAACTTAAAATGTGTGCTACTTCAATTAGAAAGTCAATTAACTGGGGATTATTCTCAACCATCAAAACCCATAACTTTCGGAAGCCCGTCAACTCATACATTGCTTTCCTATTTTGATGTTGATTTGAATATTATCACATTGCTCGATGGTGAAAGAAAAGTTGATGAGCCAATTCATAAAAGAGAATATTTCAAGAAAATGACAGAGCCAGCACTTCAAAAGGCTGTAAATTCGTTGAAAGAACTTTTGACTGAGTTTTTATAAAGCAGGGTTCTTCTAAAGCCAAAAGAAAGCGAACGTTGCGCGCTGGACAGGTGGAGTCGCTGCTCCACTGTATGGATGGGAATTAGCCGTTTTAAGCGTTTTCTATTTTTGGCGTTTTCCTGCCAAATCTCCTGCCTGCCAGTAACGCTTGCCGATAAACGGAGGAAGTTATTATGAAAAAATTCGTAGCCGTGGCGGGCAACATCGGGGTAGGCAAATCCACCCTGGTCAGTTTGCTGTGCAAAAAACTGGGGCCAGATTGGCAGCCGTTTTACGAACCGGTAACCGAAAATCCCTACCTGGCCGATTTCTACAACGACATGGAAGCCTGGGCCTTTCACTCGCAGGTCTTTTTCCTGACCCATCGCCTGCGCATTCATTACAAGATTTCCCGGCATCCGACTTCGGTTTTCCAGGACCGCAGCGTGTACGAGGACGCCGAAATTTTTGCTCAGAACTTGTTTCTGCAAGGCTACATCCATCCGCGCGATTACGAAACCTACCGCGATTTATACGAAACGCTGGTGCAGTTCCTGCCGCCGCCCGACCTGGTCATTTACCTGCGCGCCTCGGTGCCGACCTTGCTGACGCGCATCGTCCGGCGCGGGCGCGATTACGAGCGCTCCATCTCCGCCGATTACCTGGCCGGATTGAACAAACTTTACGAGAAGTGGATTGCGGGCTTCACGCTCTGCCCGGTGCTGACCATCCCCACCGATGACCTGAACTATGTCGCCCATGCCGGGCATCTCAGCCTGGTTGCGCGTAAGGTCGAGGAAAAATTGACCGGCAAAGAAGAAGTCATCTTCGAGCCGGAAGAAATGGCGCGGGCTGCGGAGGATTAGCCGTGAACGAAGTCCGAGTCATTCCCTGGGCATCTGCCCAAGCCCCAACAAAAAACGCCATCCGCAGTTTGCTGGATGGCGAAGGATTGACCTATTATGCCTGGGGCAATGACCCGCTCGATACTTATTCCGCGCACACGCACCCTTACCACAAGGTGATTTACGTCACGCAAGGCAGTATCACCTTCCACCTGCCGCAGACCGGTCAATCGGTGACGCTCAAGCCCGGCGACCGGCTCGAACTTCCCGCTGGGACTCTCCACAGCGCGGCGGTCGGCGTGGAGGGGGTGGAGTGTTACGAAGCGCACTTTTGATGCAAAACGTCCCGAAGGTTTTTTGCCTGCGCTTGCCTGGCAGCGCAAGCTCGCCCTAATTTTGACCATAGGGGGACAACCTTCGGGACGATGAAATTTAATCCGTAAACAACGGCAAGTGTCCTAGCGCGATAATGTGCAGCCACTTGGACTTTTCGCCCTCGGTAAAGATGGCGGTTTCGGCGGTGACGGTGGCCCCGGCTTTGTCTAGAATCATGCGCATCCCCTGGAGGGTGGAGCCGGTGCTGATGACATCATCCACAATGACGACTTTCTTGCCCTGGACGAGGGCGCGGTCTTTTTCATCGAGAATCAACACCTGTGGCTGGCCGGTGGTGATGGAGAGCGTTTCGGCTTTGAGCGCGTCACCCATGTAGGGCTTATAGGCCTTGCGCAGCACGACATACGGCTTTTTGGTCTCCACGGCAAGCGCATACGCCAGCGGAATGGATTTGGCTTCGGCAGTCACCAACACATCGTAATCGAGAGATGCCAGTTTCTTTGCCAGTTCGCGCGCGCAGGCCTGCACGAGCTCGGTATCGCCGAGGATGTTCAGGATGGCAATCCGCAATTTGGGAGCGACCTCGAACAGGCGCAGGTCGCGCTTGAGACCGGCAACTTCGACCGTGTAGAATTCTTTTTCAGACATGGTTTGTCCTCCACAGGGAATTTTCAGGAATGCGGGTAGTGTATCACGATTCCGTTCAGCCTTTCCAGCGTTTAGCAAAGGCCAGGATGCGGCTTTTGATGTAGAACGCATCGGGGTCGGCCTGTGGGCGTTGTTTTTTGATAAGGGTCATAGCATCGTGAGCCGCGTATCCCTGCGCAATCAAGATGGCCGCGCCCATTGCCACGCTGCGGTGACGGCCATAAGCGCAATGGACAAGCACTTTCCCGCCGCCTGAAATGGTTGCCAATGCGGCATGTGTTCCCTGCCTCAAGAGTTTGAGCGGGATGGGGAACAAGGGATTGTCGAGCGACCGCAGCCAGAGAACTTCCACTGGCGGGTGGAACAGGCCGGCGGGCAGGCGGCGCGCAAAGCGCATGTTTAGCACCAGGCGCACGCCCAGGTTGTGAAACAGGTCATAATCGGCGGCGGTCGGCATCGCTCCGATAAACAGGTCTTCAGTAATTTGTGAAAAATCCATGCGCGAATCTTATCACACAGAAGTACCAAACCTCCCCAAATCGGCTATAATTTTGCTACAAGCATGATTCCAGGAGCAGCCTATGTCTATCGACGATGCGATTAAAGAGATGCAGGCCAAAATTACAGCCGTAAGCGGGGGCGCGCAAATGAAAGTGGTCAAAATGTCAGACGAAGAGGCGCGCATCACTGTGCTGGCCCCTGCCGGGGATATCCAGCCTATCAAGGATGCGACCTTCATGCCGGCCATGGAATTCCTGAATAATGACGGTTTCGACATCCAAGTGCAGGTTTACGATAAAGACGCGCCGCCGCTTTCCGGGTGAAAGCCGCAGGTTTGGGCCAGGGCAGGCATGAGCCTGCCTTTTTGTTTAAAATACACAGTAAAATAGGCGTGAAGTAAACATCCCATCGTAATGGGTTTTGGAGCAAGGATATATGGATATTGGCGAAGTCCTGACCGTTTCTGTTCGCAAATTCTGGAAGTTCAAAGCCTTCTGGCTGTTGGGCGGGTTGGCCGTCATCGTTTCGGCTGTCTACCTGCCGGTCAGTCAATTGACCTCGCTGCCTTACGCCCAAACCCTCTTCCCCGACCTTTTGAGCGGCGCGGAAGAATGGGTGTTGGAACTTGGGTTCGAATTATTGAGTTTTGCACTGCTCATTGCGGTCAGCCTGGTTAGCATTCCCTTTTTTATGGCCGGGATACTGGGCATAACGGTGGGTGTCGTGCGCGCGGAAAAAGAGACCACCGAGGGCTTTTCTTTCATGGAACTTCTTCAGGGCATGCTGCCGTTTTTCTGGCGGGCGTTGGGGGTGCGCGTGGTTTTTATTTTGGGTATGATGATTTTGGGCATTCCCCTCATAGCCTTGACGTTTCTGTTGGGTATTTTTACGATGGGAATAGGCCTGCTTTGCCTGTTTCCTCTCTTTCTGCTTTTCATTCCGGTGAGTTATATTGCCTACAGCCTGATGGAACTGGCCGAAACGGCGGTGGTCGCTGATGACCTGTCGGTCTTCGCTGCCATCTCCAAAACCTGGGCGTTGTTCAAGGCAAATGTTTGGATAGTACTGCTGATGTCTCTCCTGGTTTACCTGGTTATTGGTCTGCTTGGCATTGTTTTCATCCTTCCATTTATCCTGCCGCTGTACCTGCCGTTTTTCAGCGTTTTCATGGAAAGCCAGTTTGCTGCCCGTAATATTCTCCTGCTTTCGATGGCCTGTATGTGCATTACCACGCCTTTCTACGCCCTGGCGCAGGGCATCATGCTCGCCCTGCAAAAAACAGCCTGGGCGCAAACCTACCTGGCCCTGAGCCACAAACCGGCGGAACAAGCCCTGGTTGAATTTTTCGATGTCGGCCAAACTGCATAAATTCCTGCTCCTCCTGCTCGTTTTCAGCCTGGCCCTGCCCTCGGCTTTTGTCCGCGCCCAGGGAACGGCCTCGATCGTTTTGTTCCAACCAGATTCCGGCCAATTTCCGACCATCACTGCCTTGCTGGATGTGTTCGATGAGCAGGGGGAATTCGTCACCGGCCTGACTGCCTCCGAACTCTCAATTCTGGAAAACGGGCAGCCGCTTGGAACGCCCGCTACCTTTGAGCAATTGGGGCAACCGCTCAAGATGGTGGTTGCGATAAATTCCGGCCCGGCCCTGGCGGTGCGTGACGGCATGGGCTTCTCTCGTTATGACAAAATGACCGCTGTGCTGAAGAACTGGGTGGCATCCCGGCCTGCCGACAGTACGGATGATTTTGCGCTGGTCTGGAACGGGGGCATCATTGCCTCGCAGCTCAGCCCGGCGAATTGGCTGGCGCGCTTCGAGACGTTCGACCCGGCCTTGCGAAATTCGGTGGCAGGGTTGACCTCCCTGGCATTTGCCATCGATGTCGCCCAGCAAGCCCCCTCTGCGCCGGGCGGCAAAAAAGCCATCCTGCTGCTTTCCCCACACCTCGATACCCGCGACCTGAACGCCCTGCCCGACCTGATTAACCGCGCCCGGCAGGCCAATATTCGTGTTTTTGTGTGGATGGGCGATTCGGGCGATTACTTCAATCATCGCGGCGCGCAGGCCCTGTTCGATTTGGCCCAGCAGACCGGCGGCCGCTATGTAACGTTTAGCGGCACCGAAACCCTGCCTGACCCCGAAGAATGGGTGGCCTCGCTGCGCTATGTGTACCGCATTACTTACGCTTCTGCCGTGCGGGAAACGGATCAACATACTTTTAATGTGTTGTTGAATGCCAGCCGCCTGCAATTGACCAGCAATCCAGTCACCTTTCAGGTCGAAATCGAGCCGCCCAACCCCGTGCTGCTCTCCCCGCCCATTCAAATTGTCCGCCAAAACCTGGTAGACCAGTTCGATGTAGAGAACTCCCTGCCCAAAACGCAGGAAATCGCCATTATCGTCGAGTTCACCGATACGATTAAACGTTCCCTGGTGCGCACAACCCTATATGTCGATGGGGAGATTGCAGACGAAAACACTGCGCCGCCTTTTGATAAATTCACCTGGAACCTGGAAGAATACCTGGTCTCTGGCGAACACACCTTGCAGGTAGAAGCCGTCGATGCCCTGGGGTTATCCAAGAGAAGCGCGGCAGTACCAGTACAGGTGGTTGTCATCCAGCCGCCAGGAGGCATGGCCGGCCTGATTCTGCGCAACCGGGCGGCAGTTACGATATCGGTCATCGTTGCGGCTGGCCTGGTGTTGCTGGGAATCCTGTTCTTCGGAGGGCGCAAAACGCTGATGGTGCTGGCCGAACGCCGTCGGGCGCGCGCCATGCGCTTTGACCCATTGACTCAGCCGGTCAAAGTGGAAACAGACAAGGCCAGTTCGCGTGCCAATCCTTTCCCCTGGCTGCGCCGTAAAGCGCCGCCTCCCACCGCATACTTTGTCAAATTGACGTTGGATGGGCAGCCTGCCTCCGGCGACCCTGTTCCGCTGACTGGGCGGGAATTGACCTTTGGCACGGACCCGACCCAGGCTACCAACGTTTTCGATCATCCATCTCTTTCTCCGCTTCACGCGCGCCTGCGGCAGGATGAAAACGGAAACTTTATCATCATAGACCAGAACTCGGTGGCCGGCACCTGGGTCAATTACGAGCCTGCCCCAAAAGATGGATGTACACTCAGACACGGTGATGTGATACACTTTGGGCAATTAACCTACCGGTTTATCTTTACGAAGCCACCCGCCCCCCACAAGCCCGTTATCACCCCCTTACCAGCGGATGATTCGCACTGACCGTTCCCACCTCTATGTAACCGCCAAGTCCCATCCGGGCATGAGCGGGAAGAATAACGAAGACAATTTTGCGGTTTCGGCGTATCTCGTTAGTAAGATGAACCCGACTCCGTCTGTGTTTGCCGTTGTCTCTGATGGGATTGGCGGACATCGTGCTGGGGAGGTGGCCTCCGAATTGGTGGTCAACCTCATCAGTGAGGCAGTTGAAAAACGCGAGGGCGGGCATCCACTGGCGGTATTCCAGAATAGTTTCTACAGAGTCAGCGAGGCCATTTTCGAAAAAGCGGAGGAGGATGTCTCTCGCAAGGGGATGGGGGCCACCGCTGCCTGCGCCTGGGTGATTGGTTTTCAGCTGTACATCGCTTACGCAGGCGATTCTCGAATTTACCTAATTCGGGGCAAAAGTATCCATCAGTTGACGCGCGACCACACCTGGGTACAGGAAGCCTTCGAGAAGGGCATCATCGATAACGAAGGGCTGAAAAGTCATCCCAACTTGCACGTTATCCGTCGCTACCTGGGTTCCAGTGAACCGCCCGAACCCGACTTACGGATGTTCCTCGCGCCAGGCGAAACGGACGCGAAAGCCAAATCCAACCAGGGATTGAACCTCGAACCGGGGGATGTCGTCCTGCTTTGCACCGACGGTCTGACCGACCTGGTGGATAATTCCGAAATCCGTGATTCGTTGAATGGGCGCACGCTTTCCCAAGCCGCCGACGCGCTCATCGAACTGGCAAATTCGCGCGGGGGACATGACAACATCACGATTGTCATGCTGGGCGTGCCGCCTGGGAATAAAAAAGCGAGCGTGGCCTGGGTGCCGGGTTGAGAGATGGTTGCCTGTCAATCAAAAAAGCCCTTCGCAGGCTTTTTTTGTTTCACAGAGCGGTTATGATTTCTCATCTTCCTGCAAGTGAATACCGCATTCGACCTTTTTATGCCCCACCCATCGCCCGGAACGCGGGTCTGCTCCCTCCATCACCGGGCGGGTGCAGGGCGCGCAGCCGATGCTCGGATAGCCGCGCGTGTGCAGGACGTTGTAGGGCAACTCGAACAAATGGATGTACGTCCACACTTGTTCCTCGGTCCAGTTGAGCAGCGGATTGACCTTGACCAGCCCGTTGGTTTTGTCCCACTCGATGGGTTGCGCATTGGCGCGGTGTCCTGTCTGGCTGCGGCGGATGCCGGTTATCCAGGCTTTTTTATCCTTTAGGAAAGCGCGCAGCGGCTCCACTTTGCGGATGCGGCAACACTGGTCCGGCTGGCTGGCCCACAATTCGGGGGCAACCTGTTCGTTTTGCTGTTGAACACTCAAGGGGGTGGCGATGCGCGTAAACCGGAGGCCAAAGTGCTGTTCGAGTTGGTCGCGCAGTTGGTAGGTTTCAGGAAAGAGCAAATCGGTATCGAGATAGAAAACCTGCGTACCGGGCGCGACTTGTTGGACAATATGAAGGATGACGATGCCCTCTGGGCCAAAACCGGTTGCCATCACCAATCCCTCGCCGAAGCGGTGACGCGCCCAAGCGATGATTTCGTGCGGGTAACTATGTGAAAAATTATCGGCCAGCAGGGCGATTTCGTCATGAATGCTGAAGGTCATACCGGGTCAGGGACAAGATGAGAGTTTAGGAAACAGCCGCCTGGCATATTCGTTCAGCATGTCTTGTTGACTGGCAGGGAAAGCCATGAAAACTTCCAGAATTCGGTATTTCCCATCGGGTATGGCCCAGGTGTGGGTCAGATAATCGTATCCACCCAGGCGGGCGGTATAGATATACAGGGTGGTATCTCCATCGTTGCAGACGGCAATCTTTTCGACATCCTGGTAATTCGCCAGGATTTGGGTCCGGAACGATTCGTCGCTGAAGTAGGCGTCTCTATCTGCTTGCGTGTGGCCGCAGTTGTATAGCAGGTAATCGACAAAAACAACTGCATTGTAAGTTTCTGAAAGCCAGGCGCGCATGATATGGAATGGCTCGGTCGAATACGTTTCTGTCCATTCCGGGGCGCGAAAGATGCCGAATGCAAACGTTTTGACGCGCAGTTCATCGCGCAGCGTATAGTCGCCCGTGCCGCACTCGGCTCGTTCGAGCAGAAGCCAGCCTGCCAGCGCGCCCCCTGTCAGGGTCAGGCATAGGAAAGCTACGAGAACCGCCAAAAGGATGCCCGCCGCGTTCCTTTTCGGGGCAATAGGGTCGCGTACTTCTACCATTTCTTCACCTTCTCATCCAGCGCAGGGTCAATTGCCGGTCAGTTGCAGGCTGTGAGGGCCGTATTCCATCAACTCGATGGCGTTGCCGTCAGGGTCGGTTATCCAGGCCTGGCGAGAGTTATCCATGCCGAGGCTGATTTCGGTCACAGTCACGCCTTTTTCGAGCAGTTTTTGGCGATATTCCTCCAGCCCGGTCACTTCGAGGCAAAAATGCTTGTAGCGCGTGCCAGGGGTGAGGGCCTGCACCTCCCCGCCCCATTGCCTCGCGGCCAGGGCCTGGTCGAAAAATTCGAGGAAGGTCGAATTGCCGCAACCGAAGTAATAGCCAAAGGCGATGCCCTGTTCGTTATTTAGGGTGAATTTGACCTCCATGCCCAGTTTATTGACGTAAAAGTCGATGATAGTGGGCAGGTCGTCGGTGACAAAATTGAGATGAGCAAGTTGGCGAATCATAGTTACCTCAACAATCCTCTGCAAAATTCTAGAAACTTCTGAATATCCTCGAAATTGCTGACCATGCCGACTGAGATGCGCACCGCGCCGCTCGATTTGCCGTCAATGCACAGGCGGAAGTCATCGAGGGTCAGGCGGTTTTCGTGGCCGGGGCCGTTGAAGCACACATCCAGCTCGACGCGCGAGATGCCGAGGGCCACCTCGCCCGCGCCGGGGTTACAGAAACAGCCGGTGCGCAGTGAGATGTTGGCACGATTGGCTTGCTCCTCGATGGAACGATGGTCGATGGCGCGGCCTTCCTGGTCGAAGAAGTTGACCGTCACCGCGCCGCCGCGTGCTTCCGTATCGGTAGGGCCGTAGACCCTGACGAGCGGGACGCCGCTGCTATGGCGCATGGCCGTCAAATGTTCGAGCAGCCAGCCGGTAAGGCAGCGCACCCGCTCATGGATGGCCTCGATGCCGATAGATTCGATATGCCGCAGGCCGATTTCGACAGCCGGGATGTTCAAGTAATCGACCGTGCCATCCTCGAAGGCGGCGTGACCCTCGGCCAGGTAGTATTTGTCGCCCTGGACGGACGCAACGGTAATTGTCCCGCCCGCGAACCAGGGACGCTGTAATTTGTGCAACTTGTCGCGCCGAGCGATGAGCGCGCCCAGGCCGGTCGGGTAGCCGAAAATCTTGTAAAACGAGAGCGGGACAAAGTCCGGTTTGTAACGGGATAGGTCGAGTTTGTTGGTGGGGGCAAAGGCGGCAGCGTCAAGCAGCACATCCCATCCCTTCTCATGCGCTTTTTGAATCCATTCGAGCGGATGTTTGACCGAGGAAAAGTTGGATTGGGCCGGGTAGGCGAACAGATGATTCCCGCCCGGTTGGGCGCGGGCGAGAAACTCTTCCAGTTGGGATTCGTCCACCCGCAGGTCGGGCAGGCATACCGGGACGTAGGTGACGGTCGCGCCGCGCGCATGGGCAAATTCGCGGATGCCATTGACCGAGTTGTGGTTGTCGAAGGTCAGCAGGTAATGTCCGCCGGGAGCAAAAGGGTACGCTTCGCCCACCAGTTTGAGCGCGCCGCTGGCATTGGGCGTAAAAGCCACGTCGTATTCGGCGGGGTCAGCACAAAAGAAGCGCAGGACCGATTCGCGCGCGCCCTCCACCAGCCGGGTGGCGGCCATCGAGGTTGGGTTAGACGAATGGGGGTTGCCAAAGACGCCAGAGAGCAGGAGTTCCTGGTGCTTGCGAACTTGCGAATCGGCGTACAACCCGCCGCCGGTGTAATCGAGATAGATTTGCCCGCTTCGGTCGAGACGGCTGTAATCGCTGGCGCGCAATTCGTCAATGTGGCGCGTGGTTTCATAAGTGGGATATTTTTGCAGGAAAACAGAACGAAGTTTGTCCATCAACAAAGGCTCCTCGCGCCAATTTAACCATAGATTCTAGTCCTGACCCACCAATTATTTTGATAAAAAGGCCCCCCCCCGTTTTTGGCGGAATTCCTCCACAGATTTCGCAGATTACACAGATTTGGCGTATCTATTCAGGCGGTCGAGAAATTGCGTCGTTTTCCCTCATCCCAACCCCTCTCCCGATGGGAGAGGGGCTATGAACAGGCAAGTTCGCAAGTCTCCTCCCCCGCCGGGGGAGGGCGGAGGGTGAGGGCTGAATAGTTACGATTTGGTTTTTTTAATCGGCGAAATCGGCGTCATCTGCAGATAGATTTTTACTTCTTCCCGTCAAGAACGGTAAAGCCATAAAAAGCCCCGAGTATGGGGACTTTTCTACTTCATCCAAAAAAAGGATTCCTGAACTGCTTACTCATCACCATCCTTCGGCGCGTCCCTGACTACATACAGCGGGCGGCCTTTCACTTCATCATAAATCCGGCCAATATACTCTCCTAGAATGCCGAGCGAGATGAGTTGGAC
>Ga0101944_10005181_pt1 | contig 15125 bp, 8 predicted proteins | sample DewCreD2012metaG_FD_75245 | JGI IMG/M metagenome (GOLD analysis project Ga0101944, IMG submission 75245) | Hot spring sediment bacterial and archeal communities from British Columbia, Canada, to study Microbial Dark Matter (Phase II) - Dewar... ...
ATGGTTTCCGCCTGCTCGGTGATGATCACCCGCACCAAGTCTCCGATGGAGACCACACCCACCACCCGGTCCTTTTCCACCACGGGGAGGTGCCGGATCCGCTGCTCGGTCATGATCCTCATGCACTCCGCCACGGTCGCGTCCGGACCGACGATAATGACCGGGCTGGACATGATATCAGCGATCGGGGTATCCTTCGATGACCGCCCCATCAGAATGACCTTGCGGGCGTAATCGCGTTCGGAGACGATCCCTACCAATCTCCCTTCGTCCATCACCAAGAGTGCGCCGACGCGCTTCTCGTTCATGAGGGCGATCGCCTCGTATACCGTATCCAGTGGAGACAAGGCGAAGATCTCTCCGCCTTTCGCTTCGAGAATGGTGCGGACTTTTATGGGCCGCAGCGCGGCGCCTTTTCCGGTGCCCAGTCCCAGTGGCATCATGGCCTCCTATGCATTTCTGCCATCATACCAGCAAAATAGCCCATCCGGAACGCCGGGCGCCGAAATGATCCCATGCGCTCCCTCCCAGGAACGGTACCATAGATTTCGTGACGCGCCGGGAATTCTTTGGATTTGTGCCTATGGCTGCTGCTGTCAGGGAGCGGCCCGACCCCAAGGCTTTCTATGAACAGGTGATGCGCAACTCCAGCCTTCACGAAAAGGGCTTCGGAGAAGTGTTCTGTTGGAACGCCGCCTACTCGCTGCCCCACTTCCTGCGCGCTTATCAGGCATGGAACGACGGCGCCTGGCTCGAGTGGGGAGTCCGCTATTACGAGTTCATCGTCTCGAAACTCCAGACCGGACCCGATGGGTACAAAGGCTGGATCGGTCCCTACGTTTATGACCCCAGCGTGTGGTGCGACGTTCATGTGGGTGACGCCATCCTGTGCGACGGACTGCTGGATTTCGCGCTCGCCGTAGCCGCCGACAAGCGGCTGTCGGAGAGGTACGGAAAACATGCGGAGCAATACATCGAGATTGCCCGCAAGCACGTATTGGAAAAGTGGGACTCTCGCGGCACCTTTGAGCCTGACGGCGCTTGCGGCGGATACCGCTCGTGGAACCGTTATGGGGCTCCGGGCGAGCTGAAGCATTGGCCGGTGAGAGATGAGGTCAAGAATTCCCGCCTGTCGCTGCCTTTCAATAAGCAGAACGACATGGCTGTGGTGGCGCTGAAGCTCCACCGCCTCACGGGCGAAGAGCGATATCTGCGCCGCGCGGGGCAGATTTTCGCGTTCCACAAGAGCCGCATGCAGTTGCAAGGCGGCTGTCTGCTCTGGAACTATTGGGAGCCGATGGGGCAAGCCGACATAGACCAGGGCGCCCGCAGAACCCGTCATTGGGTGGGCGTTCATCCGGAGCGCAACTATCAGGCCCGCGAAGTGGCGCAGATCGTGGAAGCTTACCATTGTGGCCTCGTCTTCGACGAACAGGATATCCGCCGCATCGTGCGGACGAACCTTGAGGTGATGTGGAACGGAGAGGAACGGGCGCCCAAGTTTTCGAACTCCAACGCCCGGCTGCCCGGCATAAACCACGCGAAGCAGACCGCCGGCACGCTGTGGACTGCGCTCGCGGACTTTGACGAAACCATCCGCCGGCTCATGGCGGTCCGGGCGGGCGGTTCCAGCCCGCGAGACGCGATCATGCGGGCTTATTTTGAGAACGTGACCTGCCGGCGCCCGCCTGGCTTCGCTCCCCGCCATCCCTTGCCCGCAGCCGCTCCTTTCGGCTTCCCCTTTTCGGACTGCACGGAACTCAACATGGCGGCGGCTCTGCCTGCGCACCTGCGCGCGGGAGAAGTCTGCCTGCTGGCTTGCAATGTCCTGGTTCCCGGCAAGTTGGATGTCCGGGTCCGCCCGGTGAAGGGCGACCAGCCGCCGCAAATGCTCGACAGCGGCGAGCGGCGGGGCCAGCATTTCGTCCCATGGAAGCCCTCCCGCCCGGGGAACTTTCTCGTCCGCTGGACCTTTAATGGCGGCTCCTACCGGGAGGCGCCCGTCACCGTCGCCGCGTGAATCAGCCCTCCGCGGCCATCCCGTATTCCTTGAGGCGGTACTGAAGCGTACGCAGGCTGATGCCGAGTTGCGCCGCCGCGCGCGTGCGGTTGCCGCCGTTCCGTTCGAGAGCTTCCAGAATCGCCTGCTTCTCGATCTCCTCCATGGTCACCGGCCGCGAAGGCGCTTTTGCGGTGAAGGGGAGGTCGGCTGCGGTTACAGTCTTGTCGCACAGAATGGCCAGCCGCTGCATCATGTTCTCCAACTCGCGGACGTTGCCTGGCCAAGCGTAGCCCAGAAGGCGGTCGCGCGCTTCGACCGTCAACTGCGGCGCCGGACGCCCAAGCTCACGGGCTGCCCTGGCCAAAAACATCCGCGCCAGCGGCTCGATGTCCGCCGGACGGTCCCGTAGCGGAGGTATCTCCATCGGGAAGGCGTTGAGACGGTAATAGAGGTCCTCCCGAAACTTGCCGTCGGCGACCATGCGCTGCAAATCGCGGTTCGTGGCGGTGATTACCCGCACGTCCACTGTGATTTGCCGCGTGCCTCCCACCCGCTCGAAGGTCCTCTCCTGCAAGACGCGCAACAGTTTCGCTTGAAGGTTGGAGTCGAGTTCGCCGATTTCATCCAGGAACAACGTTCCTCCATGCGCGCGTTCAAAACGCCCGATATGCTGCCCCACCGCCCCGGTGAAGGACCCCTTCTCATGCCCGAAAAGTTCGCTTTCGATCAATGTCGGAGACAGCGCGGCGCAGTTTACCGCCACGAAGACTCGATTCGCCCGTGGGCTGTTGCTATGAATGCACCGCGCGAGAACTTCTTTACCTGTGCCACTTTCGCCCATCAGCAGAACCGTGGCGTTGGTGGGCGCCACCTTCCGGGCGAGTTCGATTACTTTGAGCATGCGCGAGTCATATGCAATCAGAGAGTCGCAACTGAAAGCCTTTCCCGCTTCCTCGCGCAGCCATTCGTTCTCGCTCGCCAACTGGCGCTCTTCCAGGCAACGGCGGACGAGGATCCTTAACTCGTCCGGGCTGGCCAGCGGCTTGCCCAGATAGTCCGCCGCACCGAGTTTCATCGCCTCCACCGCCGAGGCAACCGTGCCGAAAGCGGTGATCATGATGACCGGCGTTTCCGGCAGGTTCTCTTTCACCCACTGAAGCAGCTGCGTCCCTTCCCCGTCAGGCAGCCGCAGGTCGGTCAACACCAAGTGGAAGTTGGTCTTCGAACCTAAACGGATGGCATCGGCAACGCTAGCACCCGTCTGCACCTCGTAGCCCTCGGCTGCGAGGATCGTTTCGAGCAGCTTTCGGAAACCTTCGTCGTCATCAATAACTAGTATTTTTTCCATTGGCTTAGATTATATTTTCTAAGGTTTAGCTTGAGGTAATATGAGCTTCGCCTCAACGCCGCCTTGTGGGCGGTTTTGGATCTCCAGCCGCCCTCCGAGCGCTTCCGTCAGTTTCTTCGCAATGGGTAAGCCCAAACCCGTCCCTGCCGCCTTGGTGGTGAAAAAGGGTTCAAAAAGGCGCCTGAGAGCATCCGCCGGGATGCCCGGTCCGTCGTCTGCAACGGCGACAACCACTCTGTTTTCCGGCCGGTTCCTCTTTGTAACAAGAATAGAACCCGGGCGGTCTCCCACTGCTTCGACGGAGTTCCGGACCAGGTTCACCAAAACGTGGTTGGCCAAGTCCGGGTCGACATACAACGCTCCATCTCCCTCTTCTACCGTCAGCCGTATATTCTTGCCGTCCAGGACCGCCTTTGTGGATGCCTCAAGCCGCGAACGGATTTCCTGCCACTGCACCATCCGCATCACGGGGGTGGGCGTCCGCCCATATAGCAGCAGGTCACGCACCAGCGCCTCCATCCGTGCCGTTTCGGCTAACACCGGCTCAAGCAAAGGCTTGACCGCGGCATCCGCCTTCTCCAGCGCGAGTTGCACAAAGCCCTTCACCGTGCCCAAGGGGTTTCTGATCTCGTGAGCTAACACCGCCGCCATCCTGCCCAAGTGCGCCAAGTGTTGCATTTGCAGTTGATTGCGCTCGAGTTGGGCTCGCCGGAGGGCGCTTTGAATCAGGAATACTGCCATGAAAAGGATGGCGAGGCCGCTGATTGTGGCAACCACCACGTTGTTCCGGGCAGGAATCAGGATGGAGTCTGCCGCCGTTTCGTCCAAATCGATGCGCGCCACAAGTGTCTGACCCTCCCGGTGGAAGGGAATATAGGCTCGGAACACGGCAGTGCGCTCTTGCTTAAGCCGCTCAACGACGTAGAGCTCTCTGCCTTCCAGGATGGACCGCGCCGTCGAATCTTGCACTGGCGCGTCCGGGCGGAATACTTGTAAGTCCAGCAACGCCGGCTCCGTTTCCGCCAAGACTTCCCACTGATCCTGCGCCGGCGGCTGCGTCTCCAGCCGGGCGGCGAGCGAAGCAGCCCGGTTTCGCAACAGGTCTGCGCGCAAGTCCGCCAGGCTCCGAAACGTCTGCACGGCGCTGAACGTAAGAAGGACGGGCAGAACCACAGCCCCCGCGCCGAGCGCAATGCGCGAGACAGTCCTGCCGCGATGGTCCATCCCTCCTCCTAGGTGCAATCCTAACACCGTTTCCAAAACCTGATTTTTCGAGCCTCTGGACACGGATCTGCGCAGCCCTTGCCGAGCCGGAGCCGTAACTCTGCAAAAGTTGCGTGGAGGGGCGGCGTGCCAGTTCAGTTTTCAGTGGTTTACAATTGGAGCGGAGAGTGCACCAACAATAGCCGGAGATAGAAACGATGAGGCGAAGAGGGATGGCTTGGCTGTTAGTGCTGGCGCCCGTGCTGCTCGCGCAGCAGCAGAAGTCGCCGTTGACGGACAACCCCGTCGTCGACTTTAGAGGAAGAATTCAAAAGGTGCAACTCTCCCCTGGGCAGGGAACGCCTTACCTGGAGGTTGTGACGGGCGGCAAGACGACTAAAGTAATCCTAGGCTCCATGCGCTATCTGATGGACAAAGATTTCAACCCCAAAGCTGGCCAGGAAGTCCTGGGAAGGGGCTACAAAGTGGGAGAGGATGTTTACGCCATTCAGGCGGAATTGCCCGCGGAAAACAAGACCCTGAAACTCCGGGATGACAACGGCTACCCGCTGTGGATTCGTGGGCAGCACGGGCAGGGCAAAGGATACGGGGGCGGGAAGCGATGAAGGCACTGGCGCTTTCCTTGGCTTGCGCTTGGGCTCTGCTGGCGGCTGAGCCTCCTCGACTTACTCCCGAGCAGCAAGAGCGGGCGGTGCGTTTAGAGAAATCCCTGCTTGCGCCCTGCTGCTGGGCGGAGCCCGTGTACCGCCACAACAGCTCCACGGCGGCGGAGATCAAGCTCGACATCGCCAACCAGATCGCAGCGGGAAAGACGGACCGCGAAATTTTGGACGGTTACGTTGCCCAGTACGGGCAGCGTATTTTAGTGGAGCCGGAGGGCGCCAAGTGGTGGTGGATGCACGTGGTGCCGGTGGCTGCGGCCGTACTCGGGCTTATTTTCGTGATTTGGCTGCTGGCGCGGTGGCGGAGGAACGTCGAACCGGCCATGCCAGCGAGTTAATGTACTCCTCGATGTTGGTGTAGCCGTCGCCGTCGCGGTCCTTCACGGCGTCGGTCGGGTCCCGCGGATTCAGCCCGTGGGCCTTCTCCCACTCGTCCGGCATCCCGTCGCGGTCGGTATCGACGGGCGGACGTTCGCTGCGGTACTCTGGCCATCCGCCCACCTCCCACTGCGAATCAATGATGTGTCCGGTCCCGGTGCGAACCTGCTCGGCGATGCGGCGGTCCACGGCATCGCGCCGGGGCAGGGACGCTCCGGCGTGTTCCAGCACCTCTTCGTAAGCCTTAGCCGCCGTAGTGGTACGGACCGGCGCCGCCGCAAATGGCTTGTCCATCACCGTCACTTGCTTCTCTTCGCTGAACAGCCGCATGCCCTTCGGGATGGCGTTATCGGCGGCGTAATAGCGGGGCTTGGCGGTCTTGGTGAGGACGATGGCGCCGCGGGTGGTGTTCGAATCGGGTCCGGGCTTCAGATAGTTGCCCACATAATTGGCGTCGAACACATCCCCGGTCATGCCGCTCGCCACTCCGCTCCAGCCATAGATGACGTTGTTGCGGATGTCGAAGGTCGGATAGGGCGGTTTGCCGTAGTTGTCGCCGAGCCTCGGGCTGCGCGCGGTTTGGTGCGCCCACAGATTGTGGTGCATGGTAATGCCCCCCACCGCGCGCACCAGCGAGCCGTAGCCATGCGGTCCCTTATGGTGGACGCTGTGGTTCAAGCCCTCGGCTATGATGCACCATTGCACGGTGACGTCCGAGATCGCTCCGCTCGGCGAAAGGCACTCGTCCACGGACCAACCCGCCGAGCAATGGTCCACAATCACCCGCCGGCTCTCGCCTCCAATCGCCAACCCGTCCACTTCCTTCCCTGAAATGTCTCCGGGACGAAAACGGAGATAGCGCAGGATGACCTCGCTCGCGTCCACGCTCACCGAGGCGCCGCGGAAGCAGACGCCGTCGCCGGGCGCTGTCTGACCCGCGACAGTCAGAAACGGTTCCGTGATCCGGATGGGGGTTTGCAAGTCGATGATGCCCGATACCCTGAAGACAACGATGCGCGGGCCTTTTTGTGTGACCGCCTCACGGAAACTGCCCGGTCCGCTGTCGTTCAGGTTTCTGACCAGCAGCACCTTGCCGCCGCGCCCGCCGCGGGCTCTTGCCCCGAACCCCTCAGCGCCGGGGAAGGCAGGCGCCTCGGCGCCAGCCGCCGAAGCCAGTGTGAAAGCAAAGATCAAGAGCGTTCTCATGGGTTCCACTCTAAGGTGACGCGAGACTTCACGTCCTTTTCCAATTCCGCGCGCCTCAAGAAATACGCCGGCTTGGCCTTCGCCTTGCTGAAAAGCTTCTCGGCCTGGTCGTCGAAGTGCGGCGAGTCCTTGTGGTCGCTATTGCCAAGCGGCAATACCATGTAAGACTCCGGTGGATTTTTCAAAATGACAATCTGTGTGGAAGTCTGCCCGCCCCTGCCGATCATGACGTTGCCTGATTTAGCAAAAGAGATGGCGCGCGGCGTCGCCATGCCGGCTTCCGCCACGGAGCCCCCTCCGACCGGCCAATGCCGCTCCGCGCCCTCTCTTCCGACGCGGAACAGCGTCCCGTACACCGCTCCTTGGGGGAACGAGTTGAGCTGCTTTTCCGCCTGATCGAGCGCCTTGCGGATGGCGTCATCGGTCAAAGAATCCGGCGGCGTGACGGCACGGGCGGCTTCCTTGCCGAGCGCCATTTTGAACAAATAGAACGCCAGCGCGCCACGGGAGTCCGCATCCGCGCGGCGGTTCCAATCCAGCAATAGCTGGGTGAAGGCGCCGGGCGCGGGCTGCGCCTTGCGAATGCGCTCCTGCCACTTGCCCGCTTCGAACACTTCCGTCGAAAACGCGATGTCGATCATCGCTTCGACGGACAGGTCCTTGGCGGCGTCCAATTGCTCCAATGTCATCGCCGCGCGCTGGGAAGGAGGTCCGGGACGGATGTTGTAAAGATAGAAACGATCCTTGTACTTCTCCGGCGTGTACGGCGAGTGCTTCATCATCCACTGGGGCGAGGTGTTGTTGTTCTGCATGTAGCCCTGGGGCGGGTTGTGGATTTGAATCAGGTCGTCGAAGGGGTGAATGCCTTGCCATTCGCACTGCCCCGTGCTGCCCGGCATGGGCTTGGAAGGGTCGCAACCTTTTGGGCGGATGGGAACCCGCCCGTTGCGGACATAAAAAATGTCGCCTTGCACCGTGCCGATCATGACGTTTTGCTGCATCAGTTGGAGCATGGCCAGGGCTTTCTTAGCCTCGGCCAGATTGCGGGAATGGAACACTTTCCACATCTGCTCTATCAACCCGGCTTCTTCGGCGTAAGGAATCGCGGCGGAGTAAGCTTTGCTGCCCTGCCGCGCCACGATCGGACCGTGATGCGTATGCAGGAACTCCACTTTGCGCTCGTCGATCTTGCCGCCATCGAGTTTGACTCGAATCGTTTCCGCCCTGGGCTTCAGGGGGCGCCATTCGGCGCCGAACTGGTACCGCCCCTCCTGGACCACTTCCTCGAAGACGTCCGACGTGTCCGGTCCCCCGGTGGTCATGGCGATGGAGAGATAGCGGTTGTGCCCGAGCGAGGGGAAGGGCAGTCCCAGGATGGCTGCTCCGGAGGCGGCGAGTTCCCCGCCGTAAATTCTCATCTCATAGAACCGGAATTCACCGTACCAGCTCAGATGTGGATCGATCACCGCGTAGGGTACGCGCTCGCGCGTCCGTGAGGGTCCGACCAGCATTTGGTTCGAGCCCCGGTAGGAAGGCAGTTCCGGATAGATGCCCGCGCGCGTCAACTCTGACGCTATCTCACCTTCATGCCAGCCCCAGATGATGTAGCGGCTGAGCGCCACTTGCATCCAGGGTTCGAGCTTCTGCGCCCAAGCGGGAACCTGCTTCGGATTCCGCTTCATGTACAGTTCGACGCCGCGCTGAAATGCCTCCATGCCGGCGCGAGCTTGCGCCGGCAGGGAAGCATAACGAGCCTGAGCCACCTCCCGGTGCCGCCACAACCGCTGGCGGTAGTCATGCTGGAAATACTGCGGACCGAAGACTTCCGACATCGTGCCCTCCGCCCGCCGGTAGTTCTTGAGTAGTTCCTCGAGCCTGTCTTCCGCCTGCGCGTAGCCGGAGCCGAACATGGCGCCCGCCTCGGTCTGCGCGAAGATGTGCGGGACGCCGAACGAATCCCGCAGGATTTCGACTTTCTCGGCGGCCGCCGCCGCGAGGCACACCAATACTCCCATCGTTACCCGCATGAGCATTAGTGTAACCTGCCCGCTTTAGAAATAGAGCTTCATCGAAAACTGCACGTTCCTCGGGTCCCGCGTGGAGGAAATCTGGCCGGAAGTTCCGCGGGAAGCCTGCGTAACCGCCGTTCCAGGGTTGTAGGCGCTGACCGAAGTTCTCACTCCATAGAACTGCACGGTGTTGAAGGTGTTGAAAGTCTCCAGGCGGAATTGAAGCGACCGCCGCTCTCCGACTTTGAAATTCTTGAACAGGGAAATGTTGAAATTTCTCAACCCCGGTCCGCGCAGGATGCCCTTGCCGGTGTTGCCGAACGACCCGTCGACCGGGCGCCCGAACGCCAGGGGGTTGAACCATTCGTCGCGCGTCTTTTGCTCCGGATACACATTCACGCCCCATACGTAATCGGCGCGGGTGGTTCCGCGCAGCGTTCCCGAATTCCCGTTCGCGGTGATGGTGAGAGGCGTTCCCGTCCAGAAGCGCGTAATGCCGGAGATTTGCCAGCCGTTGAGCGCCTGCCTACCGATGGTGTTCCTGAGCTTCCACCGCGCCATGTTGGGCATGTAGATGACGTAGTCGATCGAAGTCACAATCTTGCGGTCGAAGCCCGCCGGTCCCCACTCCCAGTGCCGGTCCAGGTAGTAATTGATCATCGTAGTGTCGGAGTCGACGTCGTCCAAGGTCTTGCTCCAGGTGAAGTTGCCGTTGAGCGTCAACCGTTTGCTGAACCGGCGCATCACGCGCGCCTGGAGCGAATGGTAGACCGAGTTGGCGCCGTAATCGGTGTATTGCACCGTAGTGTAACCCTTGTAAGGACGAATCGCCTCCGGGACGTTGTTTACGTCGCGAAGGATGGTGGTGCCGGTGGTGGTGCCCAGAGGAAGCTGGTTGAGGTCCATCTGATACTGAAGGTGGCGCCCGCAGTTGCCCACGTACGCCACGTCGAGCGCCAGATTGCGCATCAACTGATGCTGGACGCCGAAACTCCAGCTATAGATCGTAGGCGTAAAGAAATCCTTGTTAAAGGCGACCACGCTCACCGGGAACAACACGCCTCCCGATAGCACCGCCGGGCTGAGCTTGTCGATGCTGCCGGCGAAAACGGTGGGCGTGTAGGTGAGAGGCGGATTGCCGAGCCCGCCGAAGTTGTTTACGTTCTGCCTCATCCGCTCGAAGAAAGTTCCGAATCCGCCGCGGATGGAGGTGCGGTTCTTGGCGAACGGCGAATAGGCGAACCCGATGCGCGGCGAGACTTGATTCTTGCGGTGCTTCCCGAAGCCGCTTGGCACTCCGGGCGAGTTCTCTTCGACCATTCCGTTGTAAGGGTCGCCCGAACCTGGGATGACCGCTCCCCGCGTGATGCCGTTGGAGGTGTCGATGCGAACCGCCTTCGCGGGGTCATATCGCTGGGGATCGAAATAGTTTTGCAGCCAGCGCCCGCGCGTGTAAGTAGGGCCTAAATAAACGTAGCGCGCCCCGATGTCCAGCGTCACGCGCGGATGGATGCGCCAGCTATCCTGCCCGTAAAATTCGATTCCAATGAAACGGAACGACCCGTAGAAGACGCCGTTGGTTTGGGTCGTGCTCTGGTAGTTGCCCAACAGGAGATTGGCTAAACCGTTGTTGGAATCGTTGGCGAAGACGCGCGTGGTGGAGCTTGCGAACTCAAACGTCCCGGCGTCGTTCCAGGAAGGCTGCTGTTGCTTGTCGTCGAGATTGAAGTATACGCCCAGTTTGAAGGTGTGGGCGCCGTGCATGACGGTGGTGTTGTTGTACCAGGCGTAGTCCTTGCCGTCGTTGTACCACAGGGAGGCGTACCCGGTGAAGTTGCAGCTTCCCACGCCGCAATTGAAGCGGGGGAAACGGTTCCTGCGGTTGGAGTCCGGGAAGAGCTGCTTGTAATCAAAGCCCAACAGGTCACGGTCGTAGAGCGCTTTGTCCACGCCCGGCGCCACGTCCACCACCTGTGTTTGATGGGCGTAAGTGAAAATGAATTCATTGATGACGCCGCGCCCGAATAGCTTGACGATGTTCCAACTCCAGTTCGATCCCGGCTTTTCGCGCATCATGGGGTAGACCGGGAAGGGAGTGGTGGTCCAAATTCCCAGCCCCTGCTCTTCATGCTGCGAGTCGTTGGACCAGCGGAAGAAGATGTTGGTCTGCGGGCTGACGTGATAGTCGACGCGAGCGATGTCCTGGTTCTTGCGGAGCCTGTAGGAATCGCGCAGCGGGACGCGCATCTGCTCCGGCGCGTTCGGCGTGGCGGTTGCAAGCGACCGGTCAATTCGGTTCATGATCTTGATGAACGCCGGAGCGTTGCGGCTCCACATGGACTTCGGCACGATGTTATCGGGAAAAGGAATGCCGCCGGTGACGTTGCCTGCGGCGTTGCGCGTCACCGTGCCAGGCTGAAACACCGTGCCGTTGCGAAACTGAGGCGCCGTCGAAATGTTGCCGGAACGGAGCATCAGCCGGAAGTCGCCTTCCAACAACTCCGGACGGGCGATGTCCACGTACTGCCCGCCGTTGGGGCGCGTGCCCCGCGTCGTCTCATGGTTGAAGAAGAAGAAAAGCTTGTTGTGGCTGCGCGAAACCAGCCTGGGAATCTGGAGGGGACCGCCGAGATTGCCGCCGAACTGGTGGAAGCGCAGCTTGGTCTTTCTGCCCGTCATATCGAACGGCGGGCGCGCGTCCAGCGCCTCGTTCCGCCCGAAATAGAACAGCCCCCCGCGGTACTGCTTGCCGCCGCCCTTGGTGGTTGCGGTGATGGCGACGCCGGAAATGCGCCCGAACTCGGCGGCGAAAGCCGAGGTGGCTACCTTGAATTCGCCGATCGCGTCGAGGCTAGGCTGTGAGTACTGCGCCCCGTTGTCGCCAACGTCGGTATTGTGGGTTCCGTCCAACAGCACGCTGTTCATGCTGGAACGCGCCCCGTTGACGTTGAATCCGGTGGTGGCGCTGAAGCTCAGCCGGAAATCGCTCTGCGCGTCCGTGGTGACGCCCGGCAGCGTGAGAATGAGCGAGCCGAAGTCGCGCCCATTGAGGCTCAGTTCGCTCACCTGCTCGGCGGTAATGACGAACGACTTCTGGGAGGTGGTCGTCTCGACCATGGGCACCTCGGCTTCGATGGTCACAGATGCCGTGGTTTCGCCCATGGCGAGCTGGAGCGTGCCGATGTTCATGATCTGGCCGGCATCGAGCACCACGCCCTTCTTCTCGAGGATCTTGAATCCTGGAGCTTCGACGCGCAGCGTATATGTGCCGGACAGCAAGGGGCGTAACTGGAAAGCGCCGTTCGCCGCCGCCGCCGTTTCGCGGACTACAATGCCCTTCGCTTCGTCGAACGCCGAGACCTTGGCTTGGGGTATCACCGCGTTTGCGGGGTCCACCACCACGCCTTCAATCAGTCCGCTTTGGCCAAACCCCGCCACGGCGAACATCGCAAGACATACGCATATTATGGATAGCCTCTGCATAGCAGAGCGATTATATCCGGACCATTTCACAGCGGCAAGCGCTATATTTTCAAAATGCCGTCCGGATGCGGTTGGCCCCCTTTTGAACGTCACACGAAACGTCCGCGAGGCCGCCGCCCTTTAGGTCAAAGGCTTGTCAGAAGTCGTAGCGGAGAGCGAACTGCGCCTGACGCATGGAGCGGATCACCCGGTTAATCGTGGCGACGGTATTCACGTTCGAAATGTTCATATCCGGCGCGCCGTAGTTGGGGTGATTCAGCAGGTTGAACATCTCGAGGCGGAAGGAAACGGTGTGGCCTTCGCGAATCCGGAACTGCTTGGCCAGGCTCGCGTCCATCACGTTGATTCCCGGTCCGATCACGATGTTGCGTCCGGCGTTGCCGAAGCGCGGCAAGCCCGTGGCCGGATCCACAGCGGGGACTTCCTTGAACGCGGCTGGATTGAACCAACGGCTGGGCGACCTCTCGCTTCGCGGGAGGTTGGGATTGACCCCATAGACGACATCCGGGCGGTTGTTGCTCAGCCCGCCGGTGGAAGCGAACGTCGGGGTCAGGAACCGCCCGCTCGAGAAGCGCCAGACGGAGCTGAGCCGCCAGCCGCCCAGGTAGCGGTGCTTCCAAGGCATCTGCCAGGTGGCGTTGATGTTGATGACGTGCCGGCGCACGTAGTCGCTGTTCGCCCGGTCGCGCCCGAGGTTCTCGACGTCAAGCAGCGCCGCCTGCACCGTCGAGCCGACGTCGTCCAACCCTTTGGCCCAGGTCCAGTTTCCCTGGAACGTCACGCCTCTCTGTGCGCGCCTGCGCACTTCAAGCTGCATGGCGTTATAGATGGAGTTACCGTTGCTCAAGCGCACGTTGATGGCGCTGGTGCCGAAGCTGTTCTGGTATCGCCTTCTCACTGTGTTGGTGGTCCTGTCGAGGTAAGGACCGTTGGCGTTGATGGACCGGAATAGATGGCTGCCCTTGTTGCCGACATAGCCCAGGCTCGCCACGGTGTTCCAGCCCAGGCTTCGCTCGATGGTGAGGTTCCACTGCTGGTTGTCCGGCAACTGGAAATCGCGCTGAAGCCCGGCGGGCGAAACGCTGGCTGAGGCGCCCGTGGAAGCATACGGCGCGCTCAGCGACAGCGTCGGCTGACCGCCTTGAATCGCCTGGCTATAGCTGAATGTCCCGGCGAAAGGCGGGTTGATGCCCACCGTCTGCAACAAGTACTGGATTGGGTAGCGCGAATAGAAAATGCCATAGCCGCCGCGCACCACCATCCGAGCCGAGGTCACCTGGCGCACAAAGCCGAACCGGGGACCCCAATTGCCATACTGCGTATTGAGCAGCCGCCGCGGCGTGGCGTTCGCCTCTTTGTCGCTCAGCAGCGGAAAGCGCCAGCGTCCCTGCGCATCGGTCAAATTCGCCACCACCAACGGCAGGAACTCGTTTGTGGGCAACTGTCCGTTGTTGCTCGCCACGATGATGGCGCCGGTGTCGTTGTCGAACATCGCCAGCCGGTTCCGCTCCTCGTAAGGGTTCAAGAACAGCTCGTGGCGCAAGCCGAAACTGAGCGTCAGATTGGGGCGGACGCGCCAGTCGTCCTGAATGTAGCTGGCGAGTTCCGTCTGGATGAGAAGCACCTTCGGCTTCACGGGAATCTGCTGGCTCGAGCCCGGTATGCCCAACAGAAAGTCGGCGAAAGAATAACCGCTCGATGTCGCGGCGTTAGCGCCGCGGAACGTGATCTGTCCCCGGGCGTTCGACTGTTGCAGCGAATTCAGATAGATCCGGCGCCCCTCAAACCCGATCTTGATCTGATGGCTGCCGCGCGTAAGCGACATCGCCTCCCCTAAGGTGAAGACATTGTTGATCATCGACAATGCCGCTTCGCCGTATGTGGCCGTGCCGCCGTATTTCAGCGGAGTGAACGCGTCCGTGCCGGAGAACTGGATTTGGGGCAGAGGCGGGATGCCTGGATTGCCCGGCTCGAAGCCTCTCCACCCAAGCTGCTGCAATGTGGGAAGCGAGCCGTTGAAGTAAGTCACGATATCGGAGAAATTCATCGCCCCGAATCGCAGTTCGTTCACGGTGCGCGTTCCGAGCGGCGCTGTCCAGGTGAGCGTCGCGTTACGGGTGTCGAGCGGTTCCGTCCGCCCTACGCCTTGGATACCCATAAGGTTGGGGATGAAGCCTCCGGTGTCGGAGTGGGTGTAACGAACCGCGAGACTGTTGTTGCGCGGGAGCAGGTGGTCGATTCGGACGGTGAACTGATCGCCGTTGTCGTTCTGCTTGGGAAAAGTCAGCGAGTTGTTCGCCAGTCCCGGCGCGGTCGGCGCGGCGAAGAAACCCCGCAGCGCCAGCGCAGAGCGGTCCATGCGCGAAGCCGGGAGCACATTATTCGGAAATGGTTGGCGCGATGCCGCGGGGTCCGTAAGCTGAATCCGCCGGGCTTGAAGCTGCGTGAAATCGCCTTTCCAGAACTCGTCCGGAGGAACCGTGGACAAACGCGTGACGTTCTCTTTTTGCCTGTTGCCCTCGTAGTTGGCGAAGAAGAAAGTCTTGTTCCGCCGCACGGGTCCGCCGAGCGAAAAGCCGAACTGATTGCGCCGGAACGGCTGCTGCTCCATGGTGTTGAAAGGATCCCGCGCTTGCAGGGCGTTGCCGCGGAAGTACCAGAAGGCGCTGCCGCGCAACTGGTTCGTTCCCGCCCGGCTCACGACGCTGACCTGCGTGCCGGCTTGGCCGTATTCGGCCGCCGCCACGCCGGAAGTGACCTTGAATTCGCGGATCAGATCCACGGACACCGGCGCCGCGGAGCGGTTCTGGAAG
>Ga0101944_10005182_pt1 | contig 15120 bp, 12 predicted proteins | sample DewCreD2012metaG_FD_75245 | JGI IMG/M metagenome (GOLD analysis project Ga0101944, IMG submission 75245) | Hot spring sediment bacterial and archeal communities from British Columbia, Canada, to study Microbial Dark Matter (Phase II) - Dewar... ...
GCAGCGCATCCTCGACGAGCGCCTTCTTCGCCTTCATCTCGACTTCGGTCGCCGCGCCGACGTTGATGACCGCCACGCCGCCGGCCAGCTTCGCCAGCCGCTCCTGCAGCTTCTCGCGGTCGTAGTCGGACTTGGTTTCCTCAATCTGCTTGCGGATCTGTTCGATGCGGGCGGTGATGTCGGCCTTCTTGCCCGAGCCCTCGACGATGGTCGTATTCTCCTTGTCAATCACGACCCGCTTGGCCACGCCCATATCCGAAAGCTGGACATTCTCCAGCTTCACCCCGAGGTCCTCGGAAATCAGCCGGCCGCCGGTCAGCACCGCGATGTCTTCGAGCATCGCCCGCCGCCGGTCGCCGTATCCCGGCGCCTTCACCGCGCAGGTGCGCAGCGTGCCCTTGATATGGTTGACGACCAAGCCGGCCAGCGCCTCACCCTCGACCTCTTCGGCGATGACGAGAATCGGCTTGCCCCGCTGCGCCACCTTCTCCAGAATCGGCAGCAGGTCGCGCATCGAAGATATCTTCTTCTCGAACAACAGCACAAAGCAATCTTCGAGCACCGCTTCCATCTTCGGGTTCTGCGGCGACGTCGTTCCCGGCTCCAGCGCGAAATAGGGCGACAGGTAACCGCGGTCGAACTGCATACCTTCGACCACCTCGAGCGTCGTCTCCATCGCCTTCGCTTCCTCGACGGTGATGACGCCCTCCTTGCCGACCTTCTCCATCGCGTCGGCGATCAGCTTGCCGATTTCCTTGTCGTTATTCGCCGAGATTGACGCCACCTGCATGATCTCGTCGCGGCCCGCGGTCTTCTTCGACATCTTCCGCAGCTCGGCCACCGCTGCCTCGACGGCCTTGTCGATGCCGCGCTTCAACGCCATCGAATTGGCCCCGGCGGTCACGACCTTCAGACCCTCGCGGTAGATCGCCTCGGCCAGCACGGTCGCGGTCGTCGTGCCGTCGCCGGCCACGTCGGAAGTCTTCGACGCCACTTCCTTTATCATCTGGGCGCCCATGTTCTCGAACTTGTCCTCGAGCTCGACTTCCTTGGCCACGGTCACGCCGTCCTTCGTCACGGTCGGCGCGCCCCACTTCTTGTCGATGATGACGTTGTGACCCTTCGGCCCCAGCGTCACCTTCACCGCGTGCGCCAGCTTCTCTGCCCCGCGCAGAATCGCTCGTCGGGCATCCTCTTCGAATCTCAAATCCTTTGCCGGCATGCTCGTTTCCTCCCTACTTCTCTTTCTCAATCACCCCGAGGACATCCTCCTCGCGGATGATGAGATACTCTTCATCGCCGATGCGAATCTCGTTGCCGGAGTACTTGCCGAACAGGATGATATCGCCTTTCTTGACGTCCATGGCGATACGCTCGCCCTTGTCGTCAACCCGGCCCGGACCGACGGCGATGACCTTCCCCTGCTGGGGCTTCTCCTTGGCGGTATCCGGGATGATGATACCACCCTTCTTAACCTCTTCCTCGATACGCTCAACGAGGATTCGGTCATGCAACGGTCTTACTTTCACGACTCCTCCTTACGACTAGTTCAGAATTGCCGTTATCGCGGACCTGCGACCGTTCGCTGCTTCAGGTTCCGCCTGCAGGCCCCCTCAAACTACAGTTTGGCGGGAACACCTGTCCCCACCGCACCTAAGCTTCTCCATCCCAGCCCTAACCTAACCTGCTGTCAGTCCCTTAGACAACTTCTCCTGCCGGTCGGATTCACGTCCCCGGCCATCATTCCATCCCGGCATCGGCCGGCCAATATCGGCTATCTCTTTGCTGAGTATGGACTTAGTTGATGGGCGATATCTGAATTGAACAGATGACCTCCTCCTTGTAAGGGAGGCGCTCTAGCCAACTGAGCTAATCGCCCCTCCCGCAAGTATATGCCGGTGCTCCCCAAAGTCAACGCGCCGGCACCAGCCCTGCTCGCCCGGACTCCGGTTCGGCCACCCGGGTCACCGGGGGAGTCACTCCCCCCTCCATCCTGCCGGCAGACCAGCAGACCCCCACTCACCAATCCTACCCGCCATCGCGGACGCCCGCCTCTCCTGTCGGTTCCGCCCGGACGCCCGGGTTGCGGCCCGAATTCGCCTTGACTCACCTGTTGGTCCGGCTTATCTTGTGACCGGCATGGAACAGCCCCGACTCCTCATCGGCGGCGAATGGGTCGAGACCGGACGCCGGCTCGAAGTCGTGAACCCCTACAACGAATCGGTCATTGCCGAAGTGCCGGTCGCCGGCGAAACCGAAGTAGACGCGGCCATCGCCGCAGCCGAAGCCGGGTTCGCGGCAATGCGCACGCTCCCGGCCCATGCCCGCGCCTCCATTCTCAACCGCTGCGCCGACCTGGTGGATGCGCACGCTGCCGAACTGGCTTCGACCATCATCGCCGAATCCGGCAAGCCCCGGCGCTACGCCGAAGCCGAGGTCGGCCGTGCGGTCATGACCCTGCGCTGGGCTGCGGGCGAGGCCGAGCGGATTCACGGCGAAACCGTGCCCATGGACTCATCTCCCGGCTCCGAGCACCGCCGCGGCTTCTTCATCCGCGTCCCGCTCGGCGTCATCGCTGCCATCACGCCGTTCAACTTCCCCCTGAACCTTGTCGTCCACAAGCTCGCCCCGGCCATCGCCGCCGGCAACTCGGTCGTGCTCAAACCCGCCTCGGCCACGCCGCTGACCGCGCTCAAGCTCGGCGAGCTCCTCCTTGAGGCCGGCCTGCCGCCCGCGGCGCTGAACATCGTGGTCGGACCGGGCAGCGCGGCCGGCAACGCGCTGGTCCGCGACGCGCGCATCCGGCTCGTTACTTTCACCGGCTCGGCCCCGGTCGGCGAGACGATCCGCCGCGAGTCCGGGCTCAAACGCACGACCCTCGAACTCGGCTCGAACTCCGGCGCCATCGTCGACGAAACCGCCGACATCGAGACTGCGGTCAGCCGCTGCCTTCTCGGAGCGTTCGCCTTCTCTGGCCAGGTTTGTAACCATACCCAGCGACTCTATCTGCACCGCGCGATCGCCGCCGACTTCTCGGCGCAACTCATCGCCCGCGCCCGCCGTCTCGTCTGCGGCAACCCGGCCAGCCCGGAAACCGAGGTCGGCCCGCTCATCAGCCGCGCTGCGCTCTCAAGCGTCCTCGGCATGATTGACGAAGCCCGCGCTGCCGGCGCCAGTATCGCCTGCGGCGGCATGCCCGCAGGCACGATCCTGCCCCCGACCGTGCTTCTCGACGTCACACCGGAGATGAAAGTCGTCTGCGAAGAAACGTTCGGCCCGACCTGCACCATCGAGACCTTCACCGAATTCGACGAAGCCATCGGCCGGTTCAACGAAGGCTCGCGGATGGGCGTCTGGGACTATGGCTTGGCCGCCGGCGTCTTCACCCGCGACGTCACCCGCGCGCTACGGGCCGCCGAAGAACTCGAGGTCGGCAGTGTCTACATCAACGACTCGGCAACCTTCCGGGTCGACTTCCAGCCCTACGGCGGAGTCAAGGACTCAGGAACCGGCCGCGAAGGCCCCCGCTTCGCCATCGAAGAGATGACCGACATCCGCATGGTGTCGTTCCACCTCGACGGCTGAACCGGATGAACAGCAGCCTGAAGCCGTGCCCGCGAAAAGCGACACGACCACCTCTTGCTGCTTCCTCGCTGCTATTCGCCTGAAGGCCGGGCCGGTTCAGAACCGCAGGAATCTGAGCACACGCTGACCCTGCGGCGTCGCCAGCACACCGAACAGCGGACCGCGCGCACCCGCCGGCGGCTGCCAGACCAGTTCATGTCTCCCGGCCGTGAGGAACTCCTCCAGTCGGGAACCGACCTGCCTACCGGCCGGGTCCAGCACTGTCAGGCTCACCCGGCCGGGCCGGGACAACTCTAGACAAACCTTCGCCGCGCCGCGGAAAGGATTGACACCGGCCCGCGCCCAACTGGACAGCCGGGAATCGGGTCCTTCCTGCACCGGCCCGGACGACAATACCACGAACCTGTCGAATTCGCTCCCGTCCGGACGGACCGAATGAACCACAACTGAATCGCGTTCAACGTCTACGACGGTGAACTGGTACGTCGCCTCCCGGTAAACGGTCCAGGAATCGGGCGGATTCCAGTTCATATGCAACGGTGCTCCGCCGCCACCGGTTATGACGTAGTGAACACCATTGACGTAGCTGTGCTCGTACGCATGGACATGCCCCGCGAATACCGCCGCGACACCGTAACGCTCGAACAGTGGACAGAGATACTGCTGGACTTCGATGTCAGGAAGGTGGGCCCGGTTTGTCGTATACGGCGGTTTGTGCAGGTATACGAAGACATAGCGTATGCTTGAATCAGCGCTGTCCGACCGCAACTCCGCCAGAAGCCACTCGTACTGCTCGCTGGCGGGCGCGAAGTCCGATTCGGTGTCGACGCAGTGGAAAGCCGAATTACCGTAGCGGAACGAATACCAACGTTCGTTACCGGGCAGGGCAAACAGACTGAACCAGTTAGCCAGATTACGTGCGTCGTGGTTGCCCATCGCTGGAAACAACGGCATACGACTGAGCAGGTATCGCTCGATGTTGAAGAACGTCTGATACTGAACAGACGTCCCGTCCTCCGTCAGGTCGCCCACATTCACCAGCAGCCGGGGCGCTGGAGTAGTCAGCATCATCCGGTCCACGACGCTTTGGTGGGCGGCGCTGTCGGTGCGGTTGTCGCCATAGACTATGAACCGGAATCGACCGGCAGGAGTCACCGGGGTGTGAAAAGTTAAGTCAGCGCTGCTGTCGGAACCGGAGATTGCACGGAAGTGATACAAAGTGTCGCTAATCAACTCGGTCAGCAGCAGCTCGTGGCTGCTGGTTGAATCAAGATGCTCGGTAACCTGCCCGTAGCCGGTTGTCAGGCCGTAGATGACTTTTCCCGGCTGGGGCATTGCGGTCTGCCAGCAAACGACCACGCTCGAGTCGGTCATACTCTGCAGGTAAGGTTCCTTCACGAATTCGGCCTTGACACTGGCTACGGCCAGAAACGCAAGTATGACGACGCAACGCACGGTCGACAGGCTCGGCATGATGCGCAGGGTCTGAACATCGCGGGTTGTCATCGACGGACGGATGCGCGCGTTCATTGAACCAGTCCGCGACCGAACATCAGCCCCGGCGTCTCCTTGACACCCAACGCTGTCCGCGAGTCCCACCCCGACGGAATGCCATCCTGAAAAGGACCAAGCCCGGCTGCAGGTCACCCGCACCGCACCCCCGAGCCGCAGCGACACCGGAAACTGGCAAGACCTATCGTCATTCCGTGAGAACGACTATCCCCTTGTCGGTCAGACCTGCGCCCGAGGCCCGGATGATATAGGTTCCGGCAGGCAGACGCCGACCAGCATCATCATCTCCGCCCCAAGCCAGCCGCACGGTTCCGGCCTGTCTTCCTCCCTGCAACAGTGTCCGCACCTTGCGCCCCTCTGAACTGAACACTTCCACGCTCAAGGCGCCGGACTCCGGCATCACGAAGCTGACGAGGACCCGCTGACGGGAAGGGTTGGGCGAGACGAACACGAGCCCGCCCACCATCATTCCCGCAGCTCCAACCCCGACCGGGTCGGGCCGGACTTCCACCGAGTCCATTGTCGGATGCCGGACTATCGAGTCGCCAAAAACGTAGGCATAATTCCACTCACTCCGGTCGCCGTGCAGATAACGCTCAAGGAAGGCGGTCAGGTGACGTCGAACCACGAGCTGGGTCGTCTCGCGGCCGAGCGCGTCCGCGCAGTCGGCCCCAAACAGAAACCACTGGTCCATGAAATCGGTGTGGCTTGCTCCACGAATCACCGCAAACGTCCCCGGTGCCGGTGCCGAATCCCAGAATGCCTGCCGGACTTCGCGCCAGGGCGCGATGTTATCCTGCCCTCCGGCCAGAATCATCTTCGGCAGAAGCAGGTGGGCTGAATGGGTCGGTGGACTCGACTGGGGACTGGCGAGTGCGGCGGCGGCACGCAGCGTGTCAGTCAGCCCCAGCGTGTCTGCCGCCAGCAGGGATATGCTACCGCCCATGCTGTGGCCGACGAAACCCCAGTTCCAACGGTCGAGCCGTCCGAAGAAACGGTCGCCGCTCACAGTGTCGCGCGCGCTCACCCACCGCGCCGCGTCGGCCATCAGTCGTGCCCGTTTGTCGTGCTCCGGGACGATTATCGGATTGGAGTAGGTAGGCAGCACCACGACGTAGCCCCAGCTTGCCAGATGCCGGGCGTAACTGAAGTAGGAGCTGATGCCGATCATCCAGCCGTGGCCGAAGGCAACAATCGGCGCTGGCACTGCCGACTGCGGAAAGATGCCGGCCGAATCCGGATAGTAGATGCGCGAACCGCGCATCATCTCGGTCGTGCCGGGAATGTCCTCGGTCCGGTACGCGTGCCCAAACGGCCCCGGCGCAGCGAAGTCGCGCCCTTGGCCAAATGCTACAACAACCAAGACTACCGCCGTGATTACCACCCGCATCGTCTTCAGGTTAGCACAAGACTGCAGCGTTAGCAAGCCCGGTGGCTTCCTTCTTGACTTCCCCGCTACCGCCGGTTTAGAATCTTACTCGGTGCGAAGAGTAACTCCCACCTTGATTGCCATCTGCGCTGCCGGCGGCCTGCTTCTCGCCTACCTGCGCACGCCGCCCAACGCCAACACCGGCCGACCCGGCGAAGTCACCTGCGCTAACTGCCACGAAGGCGTCACGGCAGCTGCCGAATCAACCCGTCTCGACGGACTCCCTGCCGCCGGATACCGGCCGGACTCGATTTACCGCCTGCGCCTCACGGTGCGCTACAAGGGAATGAAGGCGTGGGGCTTCGAGATTACCTGTGCCGACTCAGCAAACGGACCGGCCGGGACATTCAGGATTATCGACTCAATCCACACGCAGCTCGGGCTCAGCCGCGGCTTCAGCTACGTCAAGCAGACCGGCCGCGGCGCTCACAAAGGCAAACCTGACTCCTGTTCCTGGACCTTCTCCTGGCAGGCGCCGGCCGCAGGAACCGGCCCGGTCACGTTCTACTGGGACGCCCTGCCCTGCAACAACGACGGCGGCGTCTATGGCGACGTCGACATCCCGGGCAGATTCACACTCCCGGAATGGTCTCCGCCCCGCAAAACATCTCGCCGCTATCTCTGGCACTACGCCATCCCGGAGAGCTCAAGCGTGGTCGTTTCCTACCGTGGTCGAATCGACCCGCCACCGCGAATCTTCTCTGCCGCCGGCAGGCTCGCCGGCATCTTCACTGTGGAGGAGACCGACGCCGGGACTCTGCTTGTATGGCCCGGGCTGGACTCCGCCGGCAGACCGGTCCCACCCGGCGACTACTTCATCGAGCTGAAGGAAGCAACAGACACGGTTCTCAGGGTCCGGTTCGCCCCGCGCGAACGGAAACAAACGGAGGAAGAACAGCGATGAAACCAGCCCTTGTTCCGGCTCTGGGTTTACTGCTTGCCGCCTGCGGAACCGGCAGACCGCCTGCCAAGTCCCCTGCCCCCGCGGTCTCGTTTGCGCGCGACGTCCGTCCTATACTCGATGCATCATGCCTCTCCTGCCACTCCGCAGCAAATCCCGGTGGCGGCTACTCGGTCGAATCCTACTCTGACCTGTTCGCGGCCGGCCGCGACTCCGCGCCCAACCTCGTCGCCGGCAAACCTGAGGCCAGCCTGCTCTACGTCTACGTCAAGGATGGCAATCACCCGGCCGGTGCCGGACTCGACTCGTCCCAGACCGATATCCTGCGTCGCTGGATTGCCGCCGGCGCTCGCGATGATGCTGAGTCGCTGGCCGGACCCTCCTTCTCCAAAGACATCATCCCGCTCTTTACGGCAAAATGCATGCCTTGCCACGACGGCAGCCCCGGCGCCAAGTCGGCGTACGACCTCACGAACCACGCTGGCGTAACGAAAAAAGTCGAACCCGGGAATGCCAACTCCAGTCCGTTGTACAGGACACTGGAATCAGGCCGGATGCCCCCGTCCGGCAAGCTCGACCCTGCCAGCATCGACATGGTGAAGAAATGGATTGATGCCGGAGCCGCAGACAAGTGAGTTTGCTGATGGAGCGCGCCATCCTAGCTGTGCTGGTTTGTGCGCTGCTCCTCGCCTGCGGGAAGTCGCCGCGTCCTGTCCCCGACGACCCCTCCTTCACTGCCGACGTCCAGCCGGTATTCAACTCCCACTGCATCTCCTGTCACGGAGCAACGAACCCATCCGGCGACTATTCTTTGACTAGCCGCACCGGCGCTCTCGGCTCCGGTTCCGACTCGGTTCCGAACGTCATCCCAGGCTCTGCCGACTCGAGCAAACTCTATCTGCGCATGACCGGCGCCGAAACCCCGTTGATGCCGGCTGGCGGCCCGGCACTTGACTCAATCAAGACCGGTACGGTCCGCAACTGGGTAAACAAGGGAGCAAGAGACAACTGATGGTGAATCCATGTTCCGTTTGATTGTCTGCATATCGCTTTGTGCCACGGCTGCGGCCGGCTATTCATCAGGCCCGCCCGACGGCAAGACTGGCCGGCCCGGCGAAGGAACATGCGCCGACTGCCACTCCTTCAGCGGCTCCGGCGACTCGACTTTTCTCTCCGGCCTGCCGGTCGGCGGATACAAGCCCGAGTCAACCTACGCCCTGACTCTGACCGTGAACTACAGCGGACAACGCCGCTGGGGCTTCGAAATAACCGCCACCGACCAGTCACAGACTCAGGCCGGGCAGTTCGTCGTCTCTGACAGCGTCCACACCCGGCTCTCTTCTTCAGGCGGACGTCAGTATGTCAAACAGACCACGGCCGGCACTTTTGCGAACCAGACCTCAGCCACCTGGCAGTTTGGCTGGCGGGCGCCAGCCGCGAGCGTCGGCCCGGTCACGTTCTACTGGTGCGCCAACGCTGCCAACAACAACGGTTCGGCAGCCGGTGATTACAGCCTTACCGCCAGCCTGACGATCCCGGAAGCCGGTATTGAAGAAGAACCGACACCCCGGCGCCAGCTCTGGCACTATTCCAGTCCCGGCCGGAACCGCGTCGTCATACACTATCGCGGAATCCCGGAACAGCCGGTCAGGATATGGTCGGCCGAAGGTCGGCTCGTCCGCACGCTCCGACCGACTACCGACGGCGAAGCGCTGAGACTGGACTGGGACGGCCACGACGAGGCCGGTCGGCTCGTGCCCGAAGCCGGGTACTTTATCCGGCTTGGCTCCGAAGTCAGCGAGGTCGTCAGGGTCCAGCTTGTCCGCTGACAGTGTAACACTGATGACCACTCTACTGCTCCTGTTCCTGACCACCTTCCCGGGCGTGCGGATCGCCGGTCTGCCTACCGGCGCCCTGCTCGAAACCGGCCGCTGGCAGGTCGATATCTCCCACCGTTTCGCTATCCCGGTTTTCGCTTCTGGCTGGAGCGAAGACCCCCTGCAGGCCCTGATCGCCTCAAACACCTACGTCGCTCTCGACCATGCCCCGGTTCGCGGTCTTGCGCTCGGGCTCGGCCTGTGTCCAACCGACCGGGTCGCCGAAGTCCACGCCCTCTGGCAGCCGTCCGGCTTGGGCCGGTTCTATCTTCTCCCGCAGGTCTCGACCGGCCTGCGTAACCTCAGTCTTGAGAACACCTGGTTCGCTATCGGCGCTGGCGTCCCGCTTGCTCCAATCCGTAGTATCGCCCTCTCCGCCCTCCCCCGGTTCACGACCAATACCACCAGCCACTACGTCTCCCTCGGGCTGGGAGCCAAACTCGAACTTGGCCCGGACTTCCGCCTCGGGCTCGAAACCGAACCGCTGCTCTACCGCATCGAACCCGGTCATTCCGGTTTCGGACTCAGCCCTGACTCGCTGGCCTGGAATCTCGCATTCGAACGCGAACTGGGCTGGCACAACTTCGTTCTCACGCTAGGCAGTGCCCGCGCCTCGATTCCGCCTTACTCGTTCCGCGACGGAATCGTCGGCCTTGGCGCCGGCGGTTTTCGTATCGGCTTCCACGTCCTCCGCAAGCTCTGATACAACTGGGAGGTTTCCATCCATCACGAAGCTAAAGTAAGCTGGTCTGGCCGCATGACATTCATCGGCAGAGCCGGCTCCAACCATCTTGTGCCGATGGACGTCGGACCGGATTCCGGCGGCGACAACTCGGCAACCCGGCCGCTCGAACTGCTCCTCGTCGGTCTCGGCGGCTGCACCGGCATCGACGTCGTTTCCATCCTCAACAAGATGCGAGTTCCGCTCGCCGGCCTCGAAATCAACATCCGGGCCGACCGCAGCGAAGAACATCCCAGAGTCTACACCCGCATTGAAGTCGAATACGTCTTCTCCGGTCGCGACCTCGACCGGGAGAAGCTGCAGCGGGCGGTTGAGCTGTCGCAGGAGAAGTATTGCTCGGTTTCGGCCATGCTCCGCAAAGCCTGCCCGGTCGGCTACTCGATTCGCACGGTCGAAACCTGAGTTAGCCCGCGGTTCCACTTGCGGTTGCGCTTGACACCAGCCCCAACCGGCCTACAATTTCAGCAGTTGCAAAAGGAGGAGCACTTGCGTCGAACCGTTGTCGGCCTTCTGTCCGTGGCTGCTGCCTTTGCCATTATCTTCTCACTGTCCTGCCAGCGCACAAACGACCTTGACGAAAAGGCCCTGCGCATCGTTTCCGTCAACAAGGGCGAGCCGGTCCGTGTTGACCTCGCCGACTTCGGAGTCTACCGCGACCCCGAGGACCCTGAGGCCGAGCCGGTGCTGTTCGCGGTTACGAGCGAAAAGGTCGTCGACATCGAGCTTCAGTATGTCGAAATCGGCGTCGGAATGCCGACCTGGACTCCGTATCAGGCCAGCATCAGACAGTTCGAGATCACATACCGGTGGGTCATGGGTGAAGAAGCCAACTCACCACCCGACCGCGTGCGACTGCCGATGCGGGCGGCTGTCGTTTCCGACCCGTCCGGCGACAAGACCACTACCGCCCGGCTGACCATCGCCCCCACGGCCTGGCAGACGACTTTCTTCGACATTCCGGATGACCCGTTCGAGGGCAGCGACCCTGCCGTCTACTCCGCAACCATCAAGGTCAGCGGCTACGACGACGCCAGCGGGATGTCCCTCGAAGCCAAGACCGACGTCGAAGTCTCGATCGCCAACTACTGGGACGACATTTCGCGCATCGGCCAGTAAGGCCTGCCTTTTCGCATCGCGGCTGCCAGCCGAATCCGGCTTGGCATCTGTGCAGTCGGAATTAGTAGACTGCCGAAAAAGGAGGATTCATGTCCAGTCAAAGTAAAATCGCCCTGCTCGCCTGTCTGCTTCTCCCCTCTCTCCTCGTGGCCTACACGGGGATTGGCGGTGGCCGCGGTTTGTTCCGGGTTCAGGATGCGCTTGTTGACGAAGCCGGCCTGAACGTCGGACTCCACCTCGCCGGCCGCAACCCGACCTTTGTGGAGAACGAAGAAAGCCGCAAGGGCTGGATTGGCGACCTCATCGCTCCCTCGCTCCACTACATCCCGCTTTCCACCCGGTTTGTTGGTCTGGAGGGCTTCGCCTCCTGGGGCGGAATCTTCCAGTATGCCGACTACCGGGGAAAGAAGTACGACATGGGTCTGCATGACCTGAAGGCTGGTGCCAAGCTCTCCATCCCGGTAATTCCGGTCCTCAAGCTCGGCGGCATGGCCAGCTACACCATCCTGCCCCGCAGCACCGACAACCGCTGGATAGACGACAACTCCTTCCCCTACCGCGAAGAGGCTCTGGCCTGGGCCGGACTCGCCTCGCTTCGCTTCCAGGACCTGACCGCTTCCGCTCCCAACCTGCTCTTCAACTACGGCAAATCCGGCGACCAGACAATCTACGGCGCCGGCGTCGAGCTCGCCGCCGAAGGACTGCAACTCTTCACCGAAATCACTTCGCGCCAGCCCGACGCAACTTCGACCGGCATCTTCGACACCGAAAACGGTGTCATCCGGCTCACGCCCGGCGTTACATTCGGCTCACGCCGCGGCCTGATGCTCTCGGCCGGCTACTCCTTCTCGTTCTCCGACCCGGTGCCGAACGAAGTCATCGTCGGCCTCAACGTCGCCACGCCGTTCTTCCGCCGCGAGCCGCCGCAGCTCGGCACCGTGGTCTTCACCGTCACCGACGAGTTCACCGGCCAGCCGGTTCCGGCCGTGGTCAGCTTCCCGGACCGGCCGAAGATGGCCGTGCAGAAAGTCGACCCGGGCACCGGCGTGCTCAGAATTGACAAACTCCAGGTCGGTGCGATCACGGTCAGAATCGAAGCCGACGGCTACTCGGCCAAAACCGACGCCTACGCGGTCGAACCCAGGCTGAGCAAAACCTACTCCGTCACGCTCCGTCCGCTTGTCACCTACGGCAAAATCGCCGGCACCGTAACCGACGCGGCCACCGGCCGGCCGCTGGCCGCCGTCGTCGAATTCCCCGGCTCCGAGCTCAAGGCATTGACCGCTGACCCCGCCACCGGCTCCTTCCGGCTCGACAACGTTCCCACCGGCACCTACACCGCTACTGCTGCCACCGAAGGCTACTTCAAGTCGTCGCAGACCGTCGACGTCCGGCGCGGCGAGGTAACGCAGGTCGCCTTCGCGCTCAGTCCATCGGCGTTCAAGACCACCATCACCGGCCAGGTTACCGACCGCGGCACCGGCGCCGCCCTTGCGGCGAAGCTGTCGTTGAAGGACGCCAGAACCGGACAGGTCGTCGCCGAAGTCAACACCGACCCGGGCACCGGCATCTACGTCGCCGAAATCCCGGTCGGCACCTATGCCGTCACCGCCACTTCCGAAGGCTACATCGACCAGTCCGCCGCGGTCGCGGCCGACAAAGACCGCACCGCCAAACAGGACTTCGCGCTCGTCAAACCCGGCACCAAAGTCACGCTAAAAAACATCTACTTCGACTTCAACAAAGCCACCATCAAACTGCCGCAGTCGCAGGAAGCCCTTGACGCCGCCGCCAAGATTCTCAACGACAACCCCACCATCCGCGTCGAAATCCAGGGCCACACCGACAACGTCGGCTCCGACTCCTACAACCAGCAGCTTTCCGAAAAGCGCGCGTGGAGCGTCGTCAATCACCTCGTCCAGAACCACGGCATCGCCGCTGCCCGCCTGACTGCGGTCGGCTACGGCGAAGCCCAGCCGGTCGCTGACAACTCCACCGAAGCTGGCCGCGCCCTCAACCGCCGCGTCGAGTTCGTGGTCCTCGGCGAAATCAAGTAACTCCCGGCTGAACCCGGAATCAGGAGAGGAGGCCCAGAGCCTCCTCTCCCTTTTTCCTGCCACTCGACCCGCGCCGGCGGATGGTCACAAGAACATCCCTATCAATCGCTTAGCTCGCTGCTCCCGACCTGCGGCCACGCCTGCCCCACCCCGGGGGGAGTCACTCCCCGGGTCACTCCCCCAAGGGCTCGGTCCCGGACAGCCCCGCCGCTTCCGGTCTCGAATCAAGCGACTGGCAGAACCGCAGCCCGGTTCAAACCACCGGAAACGCCCCGGCCCGCCCCGGCGACCGCTATTGACATAGCTCTGGTGCAGACTACATTCTGATGTCGGCGGCGAATCCATGCGCCCTGTCCTCGCCCGCCGCCGAGAGGCAAGAACTGTCAAAGGAGGATGCATGAAGAACGCTGTGGCAACTCTGGCTCTGGCTGCCCTCATTCTCGGAAACGCCGCGGCCTATCCGGGAACCAACGGTAGCCGTGGCCTTTTCCGGGTCCACGACGCGCGCTCCGAAGGCAACTGGAACGGTACGTTGCAGCTCCGAGGCGTCTTCGCCACCTGGCCCGGCGACCGTTGGGACCCGGTTGGCGTCGGCTTCGACCCCGGAACCGCCCTCTACGCTCAGGAAGCACTGGCCGCAGTCAGCCTGTCACCGGTCAAGTGGTTCGAACTCTTCTGCTGGAGCGGCGGCATCCGCGAAACCGCGGCAACCGCGGCCATCGACACCGCCTTCTACGGCTACCACAGCCTCGCGCCCGGCCTCAAGATTTCGCTTCCCACCATCCCGCTCGTCAAGCTCGGAGTGATGGGCTCATACAGCATCTACCCGATTCTCGACGACTTCCGCGGCGGCTGGGCCTGGGGAAGATTCAGCACCCCGTTTGTCAACGGCATCACCTGGACCGGACTTCTCACCCTCGACCTGCCCGAGCGCCAGGCCTGGACCCCGACCATCCACCTCAACTACGGCCAGGCCTATGACTCCTACGACACCAGCAACGTCGCGGTCAAGACCACTTACTCGACCCTCGCCGCGGCTCTGGAATACGAAATCGACAAACTCGACCTGTTCGCCGAGTTCGTCTCGCAGCAGACCGGCACCTCGCCTTTCGGCAGTTCCGGCCGGATGTTCCTCACCCCCGGCATCAGAATCGGCTACCTCAAACCGCTCCTGCTCGAAGGCGGCCTTTCGCTTGGTCTGACCCGGGAAGTCGCCCCGGTCGAAATCTACGCCGGACTCGGTCTCTCCGGCTCCCTCTACAAACCCCGGGTCTATACCACCGGCAACGTAATCGGCTCTGTCCGCGCCGCGAACACCGGCGAACCCCTCGCCGCCGTGGTCAGCTTCCCGGCGCTGGCCGAACCCTCGCCGCTGAAAACCGAGCCGGCCCAAGGCACCTTCAAGGCCAAAGGCGTCCGACCCGGCATCGTTGCCATCCGCGCCGAAGCCGAAGGCTATCTCTCCGCCGAGCAGACGGTTGAAGTAACTGCCGGCAAGACCTCGCGCATCGACATCACCCTCAAACCCCGACCCACCGCCGGCTCGCTCGCCGGCAGAATCACCGACCCGGCCACCGGCAAACCGCTTGCCGCCAGAGTCGCCCTGAAGGGAACGACGATTCCGCCGGCCAAGACCGATTCCGACGGTCGCTACAGCTTCGTCAGCCTGCCCACTGGCGACTACACCGCCGAGGCATCGGCTGAAGGCTATCTCACCGCGACCCGGTCGCTCAAAGTCGAGCCGGACAAAGAAACCCGCGCCGACTTCACGCTCGTGCGCCGGGAAGTCACGATCCCGCTGATGGTCTACTTCGACTTCAACAAGGCCGACATCAGAATGCCGGAGTCAAAGGAAGCTCTCGACGGCGCGGCGCGGATAATGAAGGACAACCCCGGCATCC
>Ga0101944_10005183_pt1 | contig 15119 bp, 8 predicted proteins | sample DewCreD2012metaG_FD_75245 | JGI IMG/M metagenome (GOLD analysis project Ga0101944, IMG submission 75245) | Hot spring sediment bacterial and archeal communities from British Columbia, Canada, to study Microbial Dark Matter (Phase II) - Dewar... ...
GTCCTCGACCGCGTGAGCACCGGGGTGGAGGCGGCGACCGTCGGCGCGGCGGCGCCGGACCCGTGGGGCGCGGCGCTGCTCGGCGGCGCGCTCCCGGCCGAGGCCGGGCGACGCGTCGTCGCGCTCCGGCCGGTGCTCGACTACACGCAGCTCCTGAACGCGGCCCCGGCCGTCAACGTGATCCGGCTCACCGCGGCGGCGCTCGAGCTCGACCCCGCCCACGGCTACCGGGTGCGCATCACGGGCGACCCGGTCCTCAACTACGAGGAGCTCCTCGCCATCGGGCGGCAGAGCCGCCTCGTGGCGATCGCGTCGTTCGTGCTCTTCAGCGTCGCGGTCTGCTTCGCGCTCAGGTCGGTGCGGATCGTGGCCGCGCTCCTCGGCGGGCTCCTCGCGAGCCTCGCGTGGACGAACGCCTTCGCGGCCGCCACGGTCGGCGACCTGAACCAGATCTCCGCCGCGTTCAACGTGTTCATCGTCGGGCTGGGCGGGGAGCTCGGCATCCATGCCTGCATGCGCTACGCGGAGCTCTGCGCGGGTGGCCGTTCGCGGGCGCAGGCGCTCGTCGAGACGGGCGAGACCGTCGGGGGCTCGCTGGTCTCCAGCGCCGCCACGACGGCCATTACGCTCCAATGCATCGTCTTCCTCCTGTCTCCAGTGCCACGCGAGGCATCCTCTCCACTTGGACCCGCTCCGCCACGCCTCGCCCCTGGCGCGCCCCGCGTACGCTGGGTGCTGGTTCTCTCCCGGAGGCGGGGCCTGCGCCCAGTCCTCCGCGTATCTGCATGAGTGCGGGAACCGTCCCGGAAAAGCCGGATCGTCTTGCTACGCTCCCGACTACCGCAACCGGGCCAGCACAGTGTTCTTTGCCGGCTTCGACCCGGCCACCTGAAGCTTCCGCTCTTCCTGACCTGCCATCAGATCCGCCCTGATGCCGTTGCCTTCATGAACCTCCCTGAGGAAGTGCTTGTCCCCGTACCGGTAGAACGTGAGTCTCGCCCCCTGATCGGCTGGACCCGCCGAGGTGAGATGGACGAGGAACAGGACACTCTCCCCGGTGCTGTTGTTCCGGACGATCATCACGCGGCCTGGATCCGCCTCGACCCTCACAAAGCTCCACTCGCCCGGCGAACATTTCATGTCCCGCACCACGAACGGGAATGGAATTTCCGCAATGACTGTCCGTTGAGCCCTCACGAGCGGCGCCGCGCACAGCAGCGCGACAAACAACCCTGCCATGATCCTTCCCATGACTTCTCCCTTCTTCCAGCCGCCTGTCCTTCCGTTCACCTCCGAACCGCGCTGGAACATCGATCGCCCTGAATGTAAACCCGCCTGCCTCGTCCGCCTAGTCGCACGAATATGGGAGGCCATCCATCGAACCCCGGAGCCAGTCTGCCGGCGCCGCCCTTCGTGCCCTCGCGCTCCGGGGGCTCTCCGCCGCGGCCGGCATCGGCGTGAGTGGCAACTGAGGGGATCAGGAGCCTTTGCCGGATGGATGGCCGGTTTCCGAGGCAGAACCTAAGCCACCCACCCGTCCCGCAGAGCTTTGGCCACCGCTTCCGACTTCGAATGCACGTGCAGCTTCCGGTAGATGTTCTTGATATACGTCACCACCGTGTGGATGCTCACGCCCATTTCCGCGGCGGCTGTCTTGTAATAATGCCCCTCCACCAGCAGGCGGAGCAGCTGCGCCTCCTGCGGGCTCAGATGATAGTCCGCGCCTGCCGGAGGGCGGTGATTGCGGAACAGCTCCATCACGCGGCGGGCGATCTCCGGCGACATCGGTGCGCCCCCGCGCAACGCCTCCCGGATCGCCTCCAGGATGCGGACCGGCGGCGTACTCTTCAGCAGATATCCGCTCGCTCCCGCGCAGATGGCCCGGAAAATCCGGTCGTCGTCGCCGTACACGCTGAGGATCAGAATTTCCATCTGCGGATGGCGCGCCTTCAGCCTCTTCGTCCCCTCGATGCCGTCCATTCCCGGCAGCCCGATGTCGAGCAGAACCAGATCGGCAGGTTTCTCTGTCATCTCCCGCAGCGCCGCTTCCATCGTGCCGAAGGTCCGCGTGCACTTGTAACCTTCCATGCTGGAAATCAGCAGCGCCAGCCCTTCCCGCACTTCGCGCTGGTCCTCCACAATGACCACTTCCAGCACGGCTCCTCCCTGAGCGCCCCGGATCTCAGACCGCCTGCCCTCCGCCCTTCGCCGCCGCCTCCCGCAACTCCGCAGCCTCTCTCTTCCGCGCCGCGCGCAATGGCACCCGCAGCGTCACCTCCCATCCGTTCTCGCCCGCCGGCCCTGCCTCCAGCCGGCCGCCCAGCATCCGCGCCCTCCACCGCATCCCCTCGATCCCATGCCCTCCATCCCTGCTCCCCTTCCCCTCGCCCGGCGCAGGACCGCCGTCGTTGGCCGTCGACATGACCAGCGAGCCTTCTTCCACCTCCAGCTTCACCCGGGCGAACGTCCCTCCCGAATGACGAACCGCATTGTGGATCGACTCTTTGAACACCGCCAGAATCTGCCGCCTCTGCTCGGGATCCAGCTTCGCCTTCATTACGTCTTCCGTCGCCTCGAAATCGAGCCGCATCCGCGCCGTCGCGAGCATCTCCGACGCCACCGCCCGCATCCGGTGAATCAGATCCTCCGCCCGCTCCTGCCTCGGCCGGATCGCCCACACCAGATCGCTCAGCGATCCGATCATCTCCCGCGCCATGCCGGCCACACGCTCCAGAGCGTCTTCCTTCACTGCATCTTCCCGGCTCATCCGCGCCGTCTCGCTCGTCAGCGCCACCTGTGTCAGCCTCACGCCCAGCTCATCGTGCAGGTCCGTGGCGATCTGCATCCGCATCCGCTCCAGCGCCAGCGCCCGCTTCCACCGGCTCCGGTAGATCCAGAAGCCTGCGAGCGCCGCCACCGCCGCCGACATCCCCACGAACCACCCCCGCCTGTAAATCGGCGCCGTCACCGCAAACTCCAGCACCGCCGGCGCCACCGCGCCTCTGTCTCCCTCCGACCTCACCATCAGCCGGTACCGCCCCGCACGCAACCCTGCCAGAGCGAGTCGCCCGGCTGGCAACGGAGCGCTCCACCCTCCTTCGGCTCCCTCCAGCAGGTACGTATAGCCCTGGTTCTGCCCCTCTGCCGCACCCGCTGCCGCGAACTCCACTTCCACCGCCCCGCCCCGGTCCGGGAAAGTGTATCCGCGCAGGTTGCGTTCGCCGAACTCTGACAATGGCAATGCCACGCCACCGGCTTTCAGCGCCATGAACCGTACCGGCCCAGGCAGCGTCTGCTGCCGCGTCTCCGGCTCCAGCCTTGCCACACCGTTCACGCCGGCCGTCCAGATCGCCCCCTTCCGGTCGCAGATCATCGTGCGGACCGGGCCCAGCGGCAACCCCTCCGCCGTTGTGTAGTGTGTGAGCCGCAGCGGTCCGGCCTCCGGCGGATTCGCCGGCTCCAGTCGTACGACGCGGCTGTGCATGCCCACATAGATCCGGCCCAGATGGTCCTCTGCCAGCGCCGTCATGTACTGAGTCGGCAGCCCATGCTCCCGCCCGTAGCGCTGAAACACCGGCCTCTCCGCTCCAGGCTGATCCACACGCCGCAGCCCGTCGGCGCTTGCAATCCACAGCCGGCCCTCCCGGTCTAGAAGCAACGCATTCACGAAACCCGCCGGCCCGCCCGCCTCCACCCCGAAGTAATCCCATTTCCCGTTGCTGTACCGCGCCGCCCCGCCCCCGTAAAATCCCGCCCAGATCTGTCCCTGACGATCTTCGGCGAACGCTGTCGCCGCCAGAGTCTGCCGCGCACCCTCGTCCGTGCGGATCTCTTGGCGGATGAACTTCCCCTGCCGCCGAAGCCACGTCGCCACCGGTTGGTCGGTCGCCATCAGCGAGATCCAGATGTCGCCGCGCGAGTCTTCGAATAACCGGAAGATCCCGTTCGAGGGCAGCCCGTCTTTCATCGTGTAATGCGCCTTCGGCTGCGCCGCCGCCAGGCCCTCCAGCCGCTTCTGCGGGCCATACCGGAAGATGCCTCTTTCACTCGGAACCCACCAGTCGCCTTCCTTGTCCCGCACGATCCATTGACCCCATCCCCACCCAAGCTGAATCGCGTCCACAAACATCTCCCGAGGCAGATTCAGCTTCACCGTCCGGAAGCCAGTTCCATCGAACCAGGACAGGAACCCGCCTCTGCTCGCCACCAGCCCGACACCCTCCACATCCATCAGCACGTATGTATCGGGATTCGGAAGTCCGTCTTCCACCCCGAACAAGACAAATCCCCGCCGCAGAATCTTCGTCACGCCTGCGTCCGTAGACGTCAACCACAGATTGCCCTCGCGGTCTTCCGCGATCGCGTTCGTGAGATCCGATCCCAGCCCGTGCTTCTTCCCGAACCGCCTCACGCGCAGCTCGCGAGTGCCTGGCGCCCGCTCCAGCTCTGTCAGCGCGTTCGTCGTCGTCGCCAGAACCCGGCCGTCCGACGTCTCAAACAGATCCATGACCTTGCTGCTGAGCTCCGTCCCCCACGCCCGGTACGTCCGCTCCACCACGGGACGCCCAGGCATGGGCGATGGCGCCAGCAGGACCACGCCACTGTCCCAGAATCCTGCCCACACCCTGCCCCGGCTGTCGCAGAGAATCGAGGTGGCCTCGTTCTGCGGTAGTCCCTCCCGCTTCGTGAACCGCTCCACCTTCCCCCCATCCCGCCACCGGAACAGCCCTCCGCCGCCAGAAGCCCACATCTCTCCCGAGGGATGCTCGCAAAACTCCCGGATCGTAAAGTCCGACTCCCCGGGCGTGAAGCCCAGGTCCAGCTTCTCGAACCGCGCCACACCCGCTCCGCCTTCTGCGCGCACCACCTTGTACGCTCCGCCGTTCGTGCCCAGCCACAGCCCGCCCTTCGAGTCCTCGAACAAAGTGAGCACCACGCTGTCCGCCCTGTGAGGACCGGGCGCGGAACACTCGAACAGCCCGCCATTCCCCCGCTTCGGCAGCAGACGGCATAACCCCCGCCCCGTGCCCACCCACAGGGTCCCGTCCCTCGTCTCGGCAACCACCGTCACAATCGGGTGCGGCAACCCGTCCCGCTGATCGTAGGTGCGGAAGCGTGCTCCGTCGAATCGCGCCAGCCCCTCGACCGTTCCTATCCACACCAGTCCCCGCGAGTCCGCCAGGATGCTCGTGGCATCATTGTGCGGCAGCCCGTCGGCCGAGGTGTAGACCCGGCAGGGCAGGCGCGCCGCCCAGACTGGAACCAGCAGGGAAAGAACCAGCGCCCCGGTTCTCCCCCACGCCGCTGTCATCACGCCTCCTCCAAGCTCTCTTTACGCCTCTTGCCGCGCAAATATAAGAGCAGGGAAGCAGGATCGCTTCTTCATGCGGAGAAGAGAAGGCGAGGGGCCAGGTTCGATCCTCAAAGAAGCCCTCAGGAAAATCACCAGCCCTGCAACCGCAGGCTCGCTCCGCAAGGCGGTCCCCTCCTTCGCTGCCGCTCCGCGGACACGCCGCCCGGACCCCTCGCGCGCGGCCCCGCTTTCAGCCGGACAGACGGCGCCGGATCGTAAATGCCCTGGCCGGGTTCTCCCGCGTGAGGCGGCGAATTTCCCCTTCCCCCAGCCCCGCCCGCCTCAACTCCGGCAGGAATTTCTCAAACAGGATCGTATAGCCCCGCATCGGCCGCTTCCCTCCCGCCCGGAAACTGTTGCCGTCATGCGACAGCAGCACCCGGCTCAGATGGCCCTTCGCGCGAAGCCGCAGCACGAGTTCGAGATGGCGCTCGAGCGTCCCCTCGTCCAGCCCGTCCAGACTGATCCACGCCCCCGCCTTCGCCGCCTGCTCCAGCGCCTCCTCCTCGCCGCTCTTCACCTGATTGGCATGCACCCAGATCCACGCCTCCGCCAACACGCCTTCTTCCCGCAGAATCGCCATCTGCTGCAGGGCCGCATCCGGATTGCCGCCCGTATGCACGGCGATCGTCAGCCCGCTCTCTCGATGGGCGATCGCAGCGGCGCGCACAAGTTTGGCGTCGATCTCCGACAACGGGCCGGCGTCAACGCCAATTTTGAGGAACCCCGGCCGGATCCCCGTGCCCGCGATGCCCTCCCGCCACTCGCGCACCCAGCGTGCGGCCAGCCGCGCCGCATTTTCTTCGAAAGCATGCTTCGGCACATAGCGGTCCGAGGCCGCTCCGTAGTAGCCCGTGTTCGTCAGAATGTGCAGCCCCGTCTTCTCCGAGATCGTCCTCAGCAGCAGGGGATTCCGGCCGAACCATGCCGCCGTGGCGTCGGCCACAGTTCCGCAGCCCAGCTCCTTCACGCGCCGCGCATAGGGCACGACGGCAGCCAGCAGGGCGGCCTCATCGTAAACAGGAGGCTCGCCGGGCTCCTCTCCAAAGTTCGAAAAGAAGTGCTCGTGCGGAAGCATCAGGCCGAGCGATTCCGGCGCCGCCAGCCCGCGCACCGTCATCACACGGCCTTCCTCGGCCTGCCACACGGACATCAGCGCCGCCGCGAGGCACGCCCTGCGGGTCAGCTTCACTGCCGGCATGGAGCCATCATACAGCCGCTCCGCCGGACTGGCCGGCCCTCCGGAATCCCGCCACGCCCCCGAAACGCGCGGCGCCTGTGCGCCCGGTCAGCCCTCGGCGGCTGCCGGCGCAGGTTCCGCTTCCGGGATCAGCCCCGGAATCACCTGGCGGAACACGTCGTCGATCGTCTCCGCGAACAGGAACTCCATCTCGTTCCGCACGTTCTCGGGCAGGTCGCGCAGGTCTTTGGCGTTGCGCTTCGGCAGAATGACGCGCCGGATGCCTGCGCGCCGCGCCGCCAGCGTCTTCTCCTTCACGCCGCCGATCGGCAGCACCCGGCCCGTGAGCGTGATCTCCCCCGTCATCGCCGTGTCGCTGCGCGCCGGCTTCTTCGTGTAGAGCGACGCCAGCGCCACCGCAATCGTGATGCCTGCCGACGGGCCGTCCTTCGGAATCGCGCCCGAAGGCACGTGGATGTGCACGCCGTAGTCGCTGAACAGCGCCGGGTCGATCCCATAGGCCTCGGCATGCGCCCACAGATAACTCTGCGCAGCCTTGGCCGACTCCTGCATCACGTCGCCCAACTGCCCGGTCAGCGTCAGGCCCTTCCCTTTAGGCAGCAGCATCGCCTCCACATAGAGCACGTCGCCGCCGGACGGCGTCCACGCCAGCCCCGTCGCCACGCCCGCCGGCAGGTCCTTGCGCGCTTCTTCGGGCAGGTAGGTCTCCGGTCCCAGCAGTTCCACGATCATCTCCGGCGTCATGACGATCGGCTCGCTGCGCCCTTCCGCAAACTTCAGCGCCGCCTTGCGGCACAGGCTGGCGATGTTGCGCTCCAGGTTCCGCAGCCCCGCCTCCCGCGTGTAGCTCTCGATGGTCTTCCTGATGCCCTCTTCGGGGAACTGCACGAGCTCCGCCGTCAGCCCCGTCTCTTTCAGCTGCCGCGGAATCAGGTAGCGGTTGGCGATGGCAACCTTCTCTTCCTCGCTGTAGCCGGCCAGCCGGATCACCTCCATGCGGTCCAGCAGCGGCTGCGGAATCGTCTCCAGCGTATTGGCCGTGGTGATGAACATCACCTTCGACAGATCGAACGCCAGGTCCAGATAGTTGTCGCGGAACGTGCTGTTCTGCTCCGGATCCAGCACCTCGAGCAGCGCCGAAGCCGGGTCGCCCCGGAAGTCGCGCCCCAGTTTGTCCACTTCGTCGAGCATCAGCACCGGATTGCGCGCCCCGGCGCGCCGGATGGCGTTGATCAGCCGCCCCGGCAGAGCGCCGATGTAGGTGCGCCGGTGGCCGCGCAGCTCGCTCTCATCGTGCATGCCGCCCAGCGAGAAGCGCTCGAACTTCCGCCCCAGCGCCCGCGCGATCGACTGCCCCAGCGACGTCTTGCCCACGCCCGGCGGCCCCACGAAGCACAGGATCGGCGCCTTCGCCGACGGGTTCCGCTGCAGCACGCCGAGGTGTTCAAGGATCCTCTCCTTGACGTCCTCCAGCCCGTAATGGTCCTCGTTCAGCACCTGCCGCGCACGCGCGATGTCGAGGTTGTCTTCCGTCTCGGTGAACCACGGCAACTCGAGCACCAGGTCCAGCCACGTGCGGATCACATGACGCTCCGGGCTCTGGTCCGGCAGCCGCTCGAAGCGGCGGAACTCGCGCTCGGCTTCCTTCTTCGCTTCTTCCGGAAGCTTCGTTTCATCCAGCCGCTTGCGCAGCTCCTCGGCTTCCGCCTTGGCCGGGTCCTCTTCGCCCAGCTCCTGCTGGATGGCCTTCAGCTGCCGGCGCAGCACGTACTCGCGCTGCTCCTTGCTCATCTCCTCCTGCGCTTCGCTGACGATCTTCTGCCTCACCTCCAGAATGCGCGCTTCTTCGGTGATGTACTGCACCGCCAGCTGGAAGGCGTCCTTCAGAGTCGGCGACTCCAGCAGGTGCTGCAGCTTGTCCGAGCCCAGGTTGAACGCCGTCGCCAGCAGCCACATCAGCTGCTGCGGATCGTCGGCGCTCGACAGCAGGTTCGAGATCTGCTCCGCCGCCTGCGGGTTGATCCGCTCCAGCGTCTTCGCCGCCAGCTCGAACAGCGCCGTCTGCAGCGCCCGCTCCTCGGTCGAGTGGTCCGGCACCAGCGGCATCGGCTGCGCCTTCGCCTGCAGGTACTGGCCCGTGGATTCGATCGACAGCACGCCCACGCGCTCCAGCCCCGACGCCACGATCTCGATCAGCGAAGGCGTCGAACGCAGCACCTTGCGGATCTTGGCGTGCGTGCCCACCTGGTGCAGATCGTCCGGCCCCGGCAGCTCCGTCTCCGGATTCTTCTGCGTCAGCAGGATGAGGTGGCCCTCGTGATGCTTGATCGCCGCTTCGACAGCCGCGCGCGACGCATCGCGCCCCACCGACAGCGGCAGGATCAGCTTCGGAAACAGCACCACGTTCTTCAGCGGAAGAACGGGCAGCGTGAGAAGATTCGATTCCTGGTTCTGGATGGCCGTTTCGCTCATGGTTGCCTCGATCCTGCGTTGGCTATTGTTTCAGACGCGCGCCCCGCCTCACTGGGTGCGGACGGGCTCTCGGACTTCGATCTCAAGAGCGCCCCGCGGCGCCGTCACATACAGGTGCGCGCCGTCGCGGATCCTGCCCTCGAGAATCCGCCGCGCGATCAGCGTTTCCAGTTCGCGCTGGATGGCGCGCTTCAGCGGCCGCGCGCCATACTCCGGCTCGTAGCCCACCAGAATCAGATGGTCGCGCGCTTCGTCGCTCAGCTCCAGAGTGATGTGCCGCTCGGCCAGGCGCTTCCGCACGCGCTCGATCTGGATGTCGACGATGCGCCGCAGATGCTCGTGCGTCAGCGGATGGAAGATCACCGTTTCGTCGATCCGGTTCAGGAACTCCGGCCGGAAGAACGTGCGCAGGTTCTCCGGCGGCAGGTTCGACGTCATGATCACGATCGTGTTGCGGAAGTCCACCGTGCGGCCCTGCCCGTCGGTGAGCCGCCCGTCGTCCAGGACCTGCAGCAGCACGTTGAAGACATCCGCGTGCGCCTTCTCGATCTCATCGAACAGGATCACCGCATACGGCCTCCTCCGCACCGCTTCCGTCAGCTGGCCGCCTTCCTCGAACCCCACATAGCCCGGGGGCGCGCCGATCAGCCGCGCCACCGTGTGCTTCTCCTGGTACTCGCTCATGTCGATGCGGATCAGCGCCCGTTCGTCGTCGAACAGCGCCTCGGCCAGCGCCCGCGCCAGCTCCGTCTTGCCCACGCCCGTGGGCCCCAGGAACAGGAACGAGCCAATGGGCCGGTTCGGATCGCTCAGTCCCGCGCGCGAGCGCTGCACCGCCTCCACCACCGCATCCACGGCGGCGTCCTGCCCCACCACGCGGCGGTGCAGTTCGCTCGACAGGTGCAGCAGCTTCTGCCGCTCGCCTTCGAGCAGCCGGCTCACGGGAATGCCCGTCCACCGCGACACCACCCGCGCGATGTCTTCTTCATCCACCTCTTCCTTGATCAGCCGCTCGCGCGTGTCCTGCTCCGACAGGCGCCGCTCTTCTTCAAACAGCGCCCGCTCCAGCTGGATCAGCTTGCCGAACTTCAGCTCGGCCACGCGGTTCAGATCGTAGGCGCGCTCGGCGCGCTCGATCTCCAGCTTCGTCTGCTCGATCTCCTCGCGCAGCTTGCGGAGCTTCTGGACGGATTCTTTCTCGGCTTTCCACCGCGATTCGATCTCGGCCGCCTCGCGCGTCAGCGAGAACAGCTCCTCCTCGATCTTCGCCAGCCGCTCGCGCGAGGCTTCGTCGGTCTCTTTCTTCAGCGCCTCCCGCTCGATCTCCAGCTGCATCTTGCGGCGCAGCTTTTCATCCAGCTCCGCCGGCATCGAGTCGATCTCCGTGCGCAGCCGCGCCGCGGCTTCGTCCACCAGGTCGATCGCCTTGTCCGGGAGGAAGCGGTCCGAGATGTAGCGGTTCGACAGCACCGCCGCCGCCACCAGCGCCGCGTCCTTGATCCGCACGCCGTGATGGACTTCGTAGCGCTCCCTCAGCCCGCGCAGGATCGAAATCGTGTCCTCCACCGTCGGCTGATCCACCATGATCGGCTGGAAGCGCCGCTCCAGCGCGGCGTCCTTCTCGATGTACTTGCGGTATTCGTCGAGCGTCGTGGCGCCGATGCAGTGCAGCTCGCCCCGCGCGAGCATCGGCTTCAGCAGGTTGCCCGCGTCCATCGCGCCTTCGGCCTTGCCCGCGCCCACCACCGTGTGCAGCTCGTCGATGAACAGGATGATCTGGCCCTCGCTGGCCGCCACCTCCTTCAGCACCGCCTTCAGGCGCTCCTCGAATTCGCCGCGGTACTTCGCGCCGGCGATCAGCGCGCCCATGTCCAGAGCCACCACACGCTTCGACTTCAGACCCTCGGGCACGTCGCCGCGCACGATCCTCTGCGCCAGCCCCTCCACGATCGCCGTCTTGCCCACGCCCGGCTCGCCGATCAGCACCGGGTTGTTCTTCGTGCGCCGGCTCAGCACCTGAATCACGCGCCGGATCTCTTCATCGCGTCCAATCACCGGATCGAGCTTGCCCTGCGCCGCCATCTGCGTCAGGTCGCGCCCATAGTTTTCAAGAGCCTGATACGTGGCCTCCGGGTTCTGCGTCGTCACCCGCTGGCTGCCCCGGATCTCCCGGATCGCCTGCTCCAGCCGCTCCCGCGTGACGCCGTTCTCGCGGAACATCTGCCCCGCAAACCCGTTGCCCGCCTGCAGCGCCAGCAGCAGATGCTCGACCGAGACGAAGTCGTCCTTCATCCGTTTGGCTTCCTGCTCGGCGTTCCCCAGCACCGCCGCCAGCCGCTGCGTCAGGTACATCCCCGACGCGCCCCCGCTGACGGTCACCTTGGGCTGCCGCTCCAGCTCGCCCAACAGCCTGCGGTGGAGCTTCTCCAGATCAAAGCCCGCCTTCAGCAGGATGTTTGGGGCAATGCCCTGCTCCTGCTCGAGCAGCGCCACAAAGAGGTGCTCGTTATCCACATGCTGGTGCGACAGGCGCGCCGCCAGCGTCTGCGCCGAACGCAGCGCGTCCTGGGCTTTTTCGGTGAAACGGTTGAGATCCATAGGCCGAACTCCGGTGCCAGCTCTCCTGGGTTCAGGATAGCACGTTAGTCAATCACTGTCTAGAATCTTTAGTGTGATTCTATCAAGCTTTGACGCCACCGTCCCTGAATCCGTTTCACCCCCGCCAGAACTTCTTCTTCCCGCCACCCGGCACGCACGCTTGCCTCTGGATTGTCAACAGCTTCCGGCCCCGCCCCGGCGCGCCCGCCCCGCACGCACCTCCGGCAATGCTACCTTGTAGTGTTCCGGAAAACATGGGCTGGTTCGGGTCATGGTACGCCCGCTGGATGGAGCAGTGGGAGGAACGGATGTGCTTTGCGGCCACCAACCGCGTCGTGCGTCCGTTCGAATGGGGCCTTGAGTGGACCCTCCAGTGGCCCGTGGCGCGGCGGCTCGGCGCGGACGACGGACTGCCGCCGCTGGACCGGATGCTGCGCCTCAGCCTCCTGGCCATCGAGCACAGCGAGGAGTTCTTCGGCTACGAGCCCGTCCGCGACTACCACCTCTCCGGCGGCTTGCTGCGCTTCACTTCAGCCGTCAGGACCCCCTACGAGGAGAACAACGTCGTCCACGGCCAGTGGTTTCCGGGGAAGAACCCTCGCAAGGCGGTCCTGGTGCTGCCCCACTGGAACGCGCCCCACGACGCCCACAACGCCCTCGCCCGGGCCTTCCAGAAGTTCGGCGTCAGCGCATTGCGCCTCAGCCTCCCCTACCACGACTACCGCATGCCGGCCGAGCTCCAGCGCGCCGACTATGCGGTCAGCTCGAACATCGGCCGCACCATCGACGCCACCCGCCAGGCGGTGATCGACATCCGCTCCGCCGCCGACTGGCTCGAGCAGCAGGGCGCCGAACGCATCGCCGTCGTCGGCACGAGCCTCGGCTCCTGCTACGCCTTCCTCGCCAGCGCTCACGACCCGCGCCTCGTCGTCAACGCCTTCAACCACTGCTCCACCTACTTCGCCGACGTCGTCTGGACCGGCCTCTCCACCCTCCATGTCAAACAGGGCCTCGAGGGCCACGTCGACCTCGACACCCTCCGCGAGCTCTGGCTGTGCATCAGCCCCACTGCGTATTTCTCGAAATTCAGGGAAAAACCCAAGAAATCGCTCTTCCTCTACGCGAAATACGACACCACCTTCCTGCCCGAGCTCTCCCGCCAGACCATCGAGCTCTGCCGCAAATTCGAGCTCGATTTCCGCGAAGTCGTCCTCCCCTGCGGCCACTACACGCTCGGCGAAACGCCCTTCAAGTTCATCGACGGCTACCAGCTCGTCAACTTCGTCCTGCGCAACCTGTAATTACCCCACCGCCGCCGCACTGCGGCTGGCCGCTCACTCCCGGCGCCCCGCGCTCCCTCAGAACGGCCGCCGCGGCGCCGGCTTCGGCTTCTCCCCCACAAACACCAGCACCACATCCACGCTCTGGCTCTTCTCGTCCACCCGCTCTTCGTGCTTGATCTCGCTCAGAAAATCAAACAAGTCCATCTCCCGGATCCGTTGCGCGAACGCCGCCGCATATCCGCCCCGGTACGGCGCCCCGGGCTTGATCGCCCACAGTTTGCGGATCGCGGGTTCCGATTCCAGATCCAGACCCTTGATCTGCAGCCGCCCCATCGTATACACCGGTCCGGGATCGACGTCCACAAACAGCTCCACCGCCTGCCGGTCCTCCCACAGGCGCCGCGAAGCCTTATAGGACGCCTTCATGTGCCCCTTCTCTTTCAGCTGCTCGAGCACCCGCAGCATCCCCTTGCCGATGTCAGACATCCCTGCCACGCCCCCGACCGGGAACTGGCCGATCTCCTGAATCTCCTCGTCGGAAAACGGAGTGCCCCGCACCTGGATCTTCTCCAGCCTGAACACCGGCCCCTCGTCCACCTCCACCGTCACCACCACGCCGAACACTCCCTCCGCCGGCGCCGCCGTGATCTTGGTCCACGAAGCTTTCAGCCGTCCCACGGAATCGTAAATCGGCCGGATCTGGTTTTCCAGCAGAAACCGGAAATTCGGCTCGAAATAGGGCGTTCCCACCGCCAGCTGAACCATTTCTTTTTGCAGATAATCCGCCCGGACCGCTTTCGTATTCACAAACCGCACATCGGCGATATTTGGCGGCGGCGCCTTCGGACCGAACAGGATCGTCAGCTGATCCTTCCCCACCAGCGTCACCCGCCCCGCCATCGGCTCCTTCACGCCTTTCTCCGCCGCCAGCTTCTCCAGCACCCCTGCCAGCCGCTCCAGCAGCAGCCCGGAAGGCGGCAGCTTCTCCCGCATCAGCGGAAACTCTCTCCGCGCCCTTGCTTCAAATTCCTCCCTCGTCACCGGCACGCGGTCGAGCATCCACGGCAGAAACTGCTCCGGCTCCGTCACCTCAAACGTCACTTCCAGCCACTGCTGCGGCGTCAGGGAGTATTTCCAGCCCACTCCCTCGAAGCAATCCGTCGCCAGCAGCCGGTCCCGCGCCTTTTCCAGATCCGCCATCCGCACACGCTGCTCCACCCGCAGCCCCAGCACAGGCAGCACTTCCCCGATCGTGAAGCGCTTCAGCCCGGTAATCGTGACGGACCGCAGCACATACACGCCTTCTTCCGCCGCCGGCTGCTTCGCCGCCGGCGCCTTCTGCGCCCGCGGGCGCGCCTTCGGGGCCTGCCCCGCCAGCGGCAGCGCCGCTACCAGCGCCCAGATGACGAGGTATGTCATTTGGTTTCATTATGTTCGAAAATGCCGGATGTTACACTGGAAAGGATGGCCTACGACGTCCTCGTCATCGGCAGCGGGCCCGGCGGCTACTCTGCTGCCATCCGCGCCGGTCAATACGGGCTGAAGACCGCCCTCATCGAGAAAGATCCCTACCTTGGCGGCACCTGCCTCCACGTCGGCTGCATCCCCACCAAGGCGCTGCTGCACACGGCGGAGGTCTGGGATTACTTCCGCAATCCGGCTGCCCAGGGCATCGCCTGCGACAACCCGCGCCTCGACTACCCCAAAGTGCTTGAGCGCAAATCGAAGATCGTCTCGACCCACGCCAAAGGCATCGAGTTCCTCATGAAGAAGAACAAGGTCGAGGTGATCCGCGGCTACGGCCGGCTCCTCGGCCGCGGGCGCGTCGAGGTCCTCTCCGGCAACGAGTCGCGCACGCTCGAGGCGAAGAATATCATCCTCGCCACCGGCAGCGAGGCGCGCATGCTTCCCGGTCTCGCGCCCGACCAGAAGACCATCGTCACCAACGTCGAGATCCTCGCCCGCACGGAAATCCCCAAAAGCCTGCTCGTGATCGGCGCCGGCGCCGTGGGCGTCGAGTTCGCCTCCATCTTCAAACGCTTCGGCGCGGACGTCACCATCTTTGAAATGCTCCCGCGCCTCGTGCCCGTGGAAGACGAGGAAGTCAGCAAGGAGCTCGAGCGCCAGTTCAAAAAGCAGGGCATCGCCTGCGAGACCGGCGCCCGCGTGCAGAACGTCGAGCGCACGGAAAACGGCGCCCGCATCGAGGTGC
>Ga0101944_10005184_pt1 | contig 15117 bp, 15 predicted proteins | sample DewCreD2012metaG_FD_75245 | JGI IMG/M metagenome (GOLD analysis project Ga0101944, IMG submission 75245) | Hot spring sediment bacterial and archeal communities from British Columbia, Canada, to study Microbial Dark Matter (Phase II) - Dewar... ...
TGGTTGTCGGTACCACGAGGCGATTGGGGACGCGAAGGGGGATGATCGTGCGGCTCGAAGATAGCGTCGGGAAGATCATTTCCGCCGCCAGAAAGAATAGGGTGGCCCTGCTGTTTGGCAGGGAGAGGAACGGGCTCACAAACCGGGAAGTGAATGAATGCGGGTTGCTCATTACGATACCGTCCGAACCTGCAACCCCTTCCCTGAATCTCGCTCAGAGCGTTCTGCTGGTAGCGTATGAACTGAGCAGGGGATCGTATAAGACCTCGCTGCCGGAACTCGTGACACAGGACAGATTTCCCCATCTCTTTGCCCGGATCAAAGCAATCCTCGGACTCCTCGAATATATCCCACGGGGCGACAGGGACCTCGAAAGAAAGATCATGAAAAACCTGAAGCACCTTATCGGCAGGTCTGGCCTGACCGAATGGGAACTCAATATGCTGTATGGAATCTGCTCCCAGGTGGAGAGGAAGCTGCAACCCGCAAGCAAGCTATAGCCAGACGGGTTTTTTTAAAGATTCACGAAACGAAGCCTCATATCAATGGTAAGGCATACTGTGAAAAATTCAATCGCAAAGTTTCACCTTTGAAATATTCGGTTGTCACTATTTGACCTTTCGGATGTATTCGATGTTGAAACTGGATTGCGATCAAAAGAGGAGGAGAGGCGCAGATTCTTCGAACTGGCGGATCGGTTAAGCACGTCAACAGATGCAAAAGAACAGCAGGAATTGAAGAAACAACTTGTCCGAATGACTTTCGGAGAATGAGTGTCGAAGATCCGGTGGACCAACCTGCCTCCCGCCCTCCGCGATCATCTCTTTGATGGGCTTCGAGAACGGCAAATCACTGCCGAGGATCGCTATAAACTGAAACTCTGGCGAGAATCTGAGCCCGAAGCCCCGGGTGGCGACTGGTATAAAGCTTTCGGCTCATTCAAAGTCTGTGGCAGGGGAAGGTACCCCAAGACATTCCTTCTTCGAGGGCAACCAGCCAGTGGCAAAGAATTGTAAATCAAAGCCTTTGATCTGATCTTTTGAAACGAGCCTGCTTAGCAGAATGTTTCTTTCCGGTAAAAACGTTATTACTGAAGCAAGGATCCAACGGTGCGCAGTTGATGAAGTTATGTTGCGTCTAAAATCAATCTTTGAACCTCAATATTTGTGAGGGTTATCCGCAGTCTACAAGGGTAAGTCATTTTGTGTCTTTATGAAGAACGTAATTCCTTTATAACAATGCGCGCTTACCCTCAGAACATCTTCGGTTCAAAATAATCCTTGAACGGTTTGCACGTATCCTTCTTTTTGCAGCCCGACTCGCAGACTTTTCTATACTGGAAGCTGTCTGCTTCACATTTTGTAACTGCGGAAGATGGGTTAATCTCTCCGCATACAGCTTCCAGAGGCAGTTTCCCCCTGTAGTATTAAATTATCATTTGATTTTGCGTTATTCCTTTGTGTATATTACGCCTATGCATACCAAATGCTCGCACTCGCCTAAGGGTTTGAAAGTTTCGTCCGGTTTTCGTGGCCGTATCTGGATTGATGGGAAGGAAGGGACTTTCCTGGGATACGGAAGGGTCATCCTGCTTGAAAGAATCCGTGAATATGGCTCTATCACTCAAGCGGCTAAATCAATGGGAATGTCCTACCGGCATGCCTGGGAGCTTGTAGCCTCGATGAACAGTCAGTCCATACGACCTCTCGTTGAGGCTGCTACAGGTGGCAGGGGAGGAGGTGGCGCCTGTCTTACTGAAGATGGAGAGAAGGCTATTACCCTCTTCTGGCAGTTCTATACTGACTTTCAGCAATTCCTGAAGCAGGAAGAGAAAAAACTCATCTCATTAAAGCGAATCGGCAAAAAGAAAAGGAGATCATGAAAAAAACTGTATTGATTATTTTATTGTTTCTTGGAGCATTGTGCCTTCCCGGAGTCATCACAGCAGCAGAGAAAGAGATAATCTGTGCATCTACCACAAGCACAGAGAATTCAGGGTTATTCGGCTATATTTTGCCCATCTTTGAGAAGAAGACAGGCATAAAGGTCAAAGTTGTTGCCCGCGGTACCGGTGCAGCAATTGAGATGGGGAGAAGAGGAGATGCAGATGTAGCTCTTGTGCATGCAAAGGAGCAGGAATTAGAGGCTGTTGATGAAGGTTTCTTTGTTAACCGCCACGAAGTAATGTATAACGATTTTTTAATCATAGGCCCAGCCGATGATCCTGCCAGGATAAAAGGTCTTAAATCTGCATCTAAGGCCTTTCAGAAAATAGCAACGGCTGGAATTCCATTTGTTTCGAGGGGAGATAACTCAGGCACGCATACAAAAGAATTGACCATTTGGAAGAAGGCAGGGATAGAGACCAAGGGACAGAAATGGTATCTTGAGGTTGGTCAGGGGATGGAAAAGACCCAGAGGATAGCGGTTGAAAAACGCGCGTATACTCTGACAGACAGAGGCACTTGGCTTGCAACAAAAGCCAAGGACAACGTGGAAATGAGAATTGTCCTTGAAGACGACCCTATATTATTCAATCAGTATGGAGTAATGGCTGTTAATCCGGAAAAGCATAAGCACGTGAAATACAGAGAAGCTATGGAATTTGTGAACTGGCTTATTTCAAAGGAAGGCCAGCAGGCTATTGGTTCGTTTAAAGACAAAAATGGCAATCAGCTGTTTATTCCGAATGCAAAATAGCAAATAGTAACGTCTTCTGAAATGAATTCCATGACAGAAGGTTTTTTAAAGGCATTTTCCCTTATATGCAATCTCAATCAAGAACTTCTGGATATAATATTGCTATCTCTTAAAGTTTCAGGGATAGCTCTCATTATATCATCCATCATAGGCGTTCCGGCAGGTGCTATTATAGGCCTGAAGAAATTTTCAGGGAGAGGGTTCATAATCACCCTTCTAAATACTTTTATGGGGCTACCCCCTGTTGTTGTAGGTCTTTTCGTCTACCTTTTACTATCGAGGAGCGGGCCTCTTGGCTTTATGGGTTTATTATATACACCATCTGCAATGGTTGCTGCTCAGACCATTCTTGCATTGCCTATCGTAGCATCTCTCTGTCATTCAGCAATTGTTGCTGTTGACCCTATAATCGGACAGGCTGCAATAACCCTTGGCGCAACTCCATATCAGAAAGCTGTTGCCATAATAAGAGAGGCAAGATATGGGATTTTATCATCTATTATTGCCGGATTCGGCAGGGCTATGGCTGAAGTCGGCGCAATACTGATCGTAGGGGGAAACATTGCAGGTTATACAAGGGTGATGACAACGACAATAGCACTTGAAACAGACAAAGGAAATTTTGAACTTGCGCTTGCGCTGGGAGTGATCTTGCTGATTATCTCTCTCCTTATCAATATCGCTTTGCACCTGATTCAGAGAAAAGGAATGGCAGAAACAATCAGATGAACCTTCAGTTAAGGGCCTCAAATATTTCGAAAAGTTATTACGGTAATCGCGTTTTAAAGAACGCTTCATATTCGTTCAATAAAAGCGGAGTTTATGTTTTGACCGGTCCGAACGGCAGCGGCAAATCGACCTTCCTCAGGATATGTGCGCTCCTTGAAGAACCTGACTCAGGAGAAATCAACTTCCTGTCGGATGGAAAATTATTGATGAATGATATTGCAATGAGGAGAAGAATTACCCTCCTGCTGCCGAAAATCGGCGTCTTCAATACATCTGTTTTTAAGAATGTAGCCTATGGACTGAAAATAAGGGGGTATAAGTCTGACGAAATAAAAGAGAAGGTTGATAAGGCATTGGATTTTGTAGAGCTTACCCATAAAAAGTATCAGAAGGCGATTACTCTCTCCAGCGGAGAGACACAAAGGCTCGGCATTGCGAGGGCACTGGTTATTGATCCGGAGATACTTTTTCTCGATGAACCAACAGCATCTATTGATCAGAAAAATACCGAAATCATAGAGAATATCATCCTAAGAATGAAGAACTATCATAAGACAACTGTAATTATGACCACCCATGATATGCAACAGGGAAGAAAACTTGCAGACTACTTGATGGTAATGAATAACGGACTAATATCAGCTGATGAAAGGTCTGCTCATTTTCGACCGGATAATCCGCCTATTTTTGCGTGATGCAATTCCCAAACGTTAAGCGAAACTTTTAACCTTAGTCAGACTCTCTTGCAGCGAATTTCGAATTGAACTCAGCACCAAATGAAAACTATCCAAAGTGTTTCTTTTATGAAGGAGTCTCGGCTGGACACATTCTGGGACTCGGCAACAGTTCGAATGGAAATCATCGTTTCCCTTCATGTTGTAATAGTCTCCATATTTTCCAGATCCGCGCCCGTCGAGCATCTGACGGACGTTCCGTCAAAGTACATTTCGACATTCCTGATAATGGGTACTGTTTTGCCGGGATATTGGACATTCAGGTTCAGAATAGTTTTATGGATTAACAGGATTAAGGTATAGTAAAAGATATGAGATTCGAAGAGCTGCAAATCCCTGCAAGGGTGTTGCAAGGAATCAGGTCTGCCGGATTCACTGAGTGCACTCCGGTTCAGGCTTTGACACTACCTGAGGCATTGCAGGGCAGAGATATCGCAGCCCAGGCTCAAACGGGTACGGGCAAGACCGCTGCGTTTTTGATTATATTATTCTCACGCTTGCTTGCGGTCCGTTCATTGCAACGGGGCTCTTCACCACGGGCCCTTATTATCGCGCCCACCCGGGAACTGGTAATCCAGATAGATGCCGAGGCAAAACTGCTTGGTAGTCCCGCTGGCTTCAGGATCGTTTCTGTATATGGGGGCATCGATTATCTGAAGCAGCGTGAGGAGATCTCAAAGAGTGTTGACGTACTCATCGGAACGCCCGGCCGGCTTATCGATTATCTTAAGCAGAAAGCATATAACCTGCGAAAGACTCAGTTTCTCGTGATCGACGAGGCTGACCGTCTTTTCGACATGGGCTTTATCAGGGACCTCCGGTATCTCCTCAGGAATATGTCTCCTTACAATAGACGGCAGTCCATGCTCTTTTCCGCAACCCTGTCCAATCGCGTACTCGAACTCTGCTACGAGCATATGAATAATCCCGAGCGTGTTGTGGTAACACCCGAGAAGGTTATGGTGGAACAGGTCGAACAGGAAATTTATCACGTTGGCGCCTCCGAAAAGTTTGGTGTTTTGCTGGGAATCCTCAGACGTGAGTCCGGCGGTCGTTATCTCATTTTTTGCAATACGCGGGCTGCAGCCGAACAACTTGGAGTGATCCTCAATGCTAACGGGTATGCCGCTGCTGCAATCACCGGTAGCCTTGACCAGAGCAAACGGCTGAAAGTACTCTCCCGTTTCAGGAGCGGTACACTACCAATTCTTGTGGCTACGGATGTGGCGAGCCGGGGACTCCATATCGAAGGGGTGACGCATGTAATAAACTACGACCTTCCCCAGGATTCGGAAGACTATGTGCACCGAATTGGCAGAACAGCCCGTGCTGGGGCAGGTGGTCGGGCGATAAGCCTTGCCTGCGAGGCATACGTCCAATCGCTTCCGGACATCGAGGAATTCATCAGACAGAAGATTCCGGTTATGTCACTGACAGACGAAATGATAGTAACCGGCTATCGCAAGAAGCCGAGGCACGAAATGAAGAAATGTGCCCAGTCGAACAGAAAAGACTATCGGGAAATGCACCGGAAAGAAAAACCACCCCTTCGGGGTAACATATTGCCCGATTCTAAAAAACAGGTGACCGCCGGAAGCGAGAGAAGCCGTCAAAGAGGGCCACAGGGGGAGTCCCGGAAGTAATGCAGAATAAGGGGACAAAGAATGTGCCATGTCTCTATTCGACTAATTAACAAGGAAACGAAATTTTCATGGGAATCATCACTTTTCATCTTATGTCGGCAGAGCGCATTGCAGGTGTTATGAGTCTTGTATGAGCGCGAGACCTGATACGCATTGATATGGAGAAAGCTATTATCGTCACGATGGATACTCAGACAATTCCTTTTCAGATCAGGTACAATCAATCATGCATCAAGAGAAAATTGTCGTTCAGCCGGCAGAAAAAGGTGAAAGAATAGATACTTTCCTCGCGGGGAAAACCGGCATCACCCGATCACAGATACAGAAGATTATCGAGAAAGGCGAGATTGACGTCAATGGAAGGGTGGTAGCCCAGCATTACCGAATTAAATCAGAGGATGTCATTCGTATCTCACGTGAGGAGGGTCGAGATGAAGAGCTTATTCCTGAGCCTATTCCCCTTGACATTCTCTATCGGGATGATCATGTCATAGTGGTGAATAAACCTCCCGGCATGGTTGTATACCCGGCGGCCGGACATGCCCGTGGTACGCTCTTGAATGCCCTCGCGTATTCGTGTGCCCATCTTGCATCGGTTGGAGGGCCTCTCCGACCGGGGGTTGTGCATAGGCTCGATAAGGATACATCGGGAGTTATGGTTGTCGCACTGAACGACGCTTGCTATTACAGCCTCGCTGAGCAGTTTCATGTGAGGAGCATCAACAGGAGATATGGCGCACTCGTGTATGGAGCATTGAAGGAGCACGAAGGACGGATCGTCTCGATGATCGGACGATCGGTATCCGACCGCAAGAAGATGTCAACGAGATCAAAGCGGGGGAAAGAGGCGGTAACGGAATGGTCGGTGCTCAGGAGGTTCGGGAACGCGACGCTGATAAGAGTAAAACTGGGAACCGGACGGACACATCAGATACGCGTGCATTTTGCCTCCATCGGGCATCCGGTGCTTGGCGACAAGACTTACGGGAAGAAAACAGCAATAGAAATCAAGGGGCGGGGCAAAATTCTCTTTCCCCGACAGATGCTGCATGCTGCATTGCTCGGATTCATCCATCCTGCGAGCGGACAGTACATGGAATTCTCAAGCCCTTTGCCGGATGATATGGCTCAGAAAATGAGGGAACTTCAGGCTCTTAATCCCCGAAACTGATACCGAGGGATCGAGCCGTGATGATGATATCCGAGTCGGGTGAGATGCATTTCATCTCCCTGATGGCTTCGCTGATAGGAACCTCGACGATATCATTTGAACGCAGAGCGACCATGCTCCCGAATTTCCCGGATTCGGCAAGCCTCACTGCGGCGGCTCCAAACCGGAGCGCAAGTAAACGGTCGAATGTCGTCGGAGCACCCCCTCTCTGAAGGTGCCCGAGGACGATATGCCGCGTTTCCTTACCGGTCAATCTCCCGATAGCGTCAGAGACTTTCCTTCCGATGCCCCCAAGCCTGACTTCCCCTCCGCAGACCGGACCTTCGAGGACGGTGATATCTCCGCCGATCGGTTTCGCTCCCTCTGCGACAACGACAATCGCGTAGTCCTGTCCGATCAGCGCAAGTTGCCTGATTTTATTGCACACCTTTTCGATATCAAAGGGTATCTCCGGAATCAGTATTGCATCGGCTGAACCGGATATTCCCGAATGGAGTGCAATCCATCCAACATACCGACCCATCACCTCGACAACCATCACCCGGTCATGCGACTTTGCCGTCGTATGCAGTTTGTCGATAGCCTCGGTTGCGGTGTTCACTGCGGTGTCAAACCCAAAGGTAAAATCGGTAAAACTGATGTCGTTGTCAATGGTCTTCGGAACGCCGATGATCGGCATCCCCTTCATGACAAACTGATTCGCAATCCGGAGGCTGCCATCGCCTCCAATCGCTATGAGCGCGTCGAAACCGAGCGCCTTAAAGTTCGAAATGATCGTGTCCGATATATCTGTTTCGGTCTCTGTGCCGTCCGGCTGGCTTACGGCAAACTTGAACGGGTTCCCCTTTATTGCCGTCCCGAGTATTGTCCCCCCGAGGTCCGTAATGTCCCAGACTTCTGCAGGGGTCAACCGGACGATCTGTTTCGTATCCACGAGCCCCCGGTAGCCATATTTGATTCCGTACACTTCCCAACCCTTCTTGCTGGCGGCGAGAACGACACTACGAATAACGGCATTGAGCCCGGGGGCATCGCCTCCACCGGTATTGACAGCTATCTTCATTCGATGACCTCCACTGCTTCTTTGATTGACACCCTCGGAGGAGGGGATGGAATTCTGGACGGATAGCCAACGGGAACGATGGCGACCGGTCTCAGGTGGCGAGGACAGCGCAAGATTTTGACCACTTCACTCTCCTGAAACGCGCCTACCCACGTAGAGCCGAGTCCATGTTCATGTGCAACGAGCATCATGCCCATGATGCTGAGTGCCACATCTTGAATGGAATACAGATCAACCCCCCGCGCTCCATATTTATGAGATATGCGATTGTCGGCGCAACCGACAATGACAAGCGGCGCCTCCGTAATAAAATACTGATTCAGTGCGGCCCGGGCAAGCATTTTTTTTATCTGTTCATTTTTGACAACGTAGAATTTTCGCGACTGGAGATTACCGGCACTCGGCGCCCATATCAACGCCTCCAACAGCGCGCTCACGAGGTCGGCCGGAATGTCCTTCCTCTGAAAATCCCGGATGCTTCTGCGTTCTTTGACCGCCCTTAAGATATCCATCCCCTGGAGATCCCCATTACCAATAACTAAACATCAAATAAACTTCACCGTGCTGATTGTTTGTTTCTTGTAATTTGGTCATTGGTTATTCAGTGACTCATGGTCTCCAGATCTCCTCAAATTTGCCATTCCGCGTAATCCACACAACGTACGGGGAAACCGTAACATCCCCCTTTGCATCGAACTTGAGTTTTCCGAGTGCTCCTTCGAATTCCATCGCATGTAGCGTGTCGACAATCAGTTTTCCCTCGGTACTCTTTGCCTCTCTGATAGCGGTCAGGAATATATTCGTTGCATCGTATGCATAAATCGAATACGGCCCGACTTCGCCGAATTTTGCCCGATAGTGTTCGAGAAAACTCTTTGCGGATGGAATATTGTTCGGATCCGGGCTGAAGGTGAGAAGCGTGCCCTCCGCTGACGCCGGTCCGGCAATCTCGATAAATTTCGCATCGATCGTGCCGTCGCCGCTCATGAATGGGGCATTAAGCCCGAGTTCTTTGGCCTGTTTGACCAAGAGACCCGCTTCGGGATAAATACCTCCGAAGAAAATGAGCTCCGGCCGCTTGTTTTTCACGGCCGTTAAGATCATCTTGAAGTCTTTATCACCCTGTACGATTCCCCCATAATAGACGACCTCAACGTCACCGAGGAATCGTTTAAATTCATCAGCAAGCCCCTGACCATATGTCGTTTTATCATGGAGGACGGCGACGCGCTTGAGTTTGAGGACCTGAGAAACGTATTTCGCGCCGACATTCCCCTGCTGATCGTCCCTTCCGCATACCCTGAATACATTGCGATACCCTTTATCGGTAAGTTGGGGATTTGTCGAGCCGGGGGTAATCATCGGAATGCCGGCCCTGTTGTATACGTCGGAGGCGGGGATAGAACAGCTTGAATTGAAATGGCCGATGACCCCCACCACACCCTGATTGACCATTTTGTTTGCAACAGAGACGGCCTGTTTGGGGTCGTGCTGGTCATCGCTGATGATCAGCTCAAGTCTCTTACCGAGGACGCCGCCCCTGCCGTTCCATTCCTCGACAGCAAGAGCAGCACCGTTCTTGAAATCCATGCCCATTTTGGCTTGGTCGCCCGTCATCGGGCCGGCTATGCCGATCTGAATGACATCATCTTTCTTCTGGCATCCTAATACTACGATGATGCACAAGGAAAGGAGAGCCCATAATAACCGTTTCACGTTAACCTCCTCATGAATGAATTATCTTCAGGAGTCTTCCGGCATTCTTCCGAATATCTCCTCTGAGGATCGATGAGGCCACTGCAACCGCATCGACACCGGTGTCAAGAACCGATTGCAGATTCTCGGCAGTAATGCCACCAATTGCGACGATCGGAATCTTCACCTGTATCCTCAATTCTCGCAGCACCGCTACCCCTTTTGGGATACCGGCATCTTTCGTTGCCGTATGAAAAATAGGTCCAAAGCCGATATAGTTAGCGCCCGACGTTTCGGCAGCGATCGCCTGTTCTATGGAGTGCGTGGAGATACCGATGAGTTTCTCCCCGCCGAGTATTTCGCGGGCATGCCTGCACGGCAGGTCGTCCTGACCGAGGTGAACCCCCTCCGCATCGATCGCGCAGGCGACATCGGTGTGATCATTCACGATGAGGACGGCGTTCCGATCTTGGGTGATACCTCTGAGGTTCAGCGCGTTCCGGTAAATTTCCCGCCTCGATCCTTCCTTGTCCCTATATTGTATCCATGCGATCCCTGCATCGAGCACTTCACGCACCATCTCTTCAAAGGAATACTCGACGCTTCTGCGATCAGTAATAAAGCAAATACCGCCGAGGTACATGGCGGCTATGAGGTTTCACGGTGGCTGTTCATCTTTTCGATGAAATTGGTATGAAACATACCGTTGATAAAGTCAGGATGGCTCAGGACTTTCTTATGGAACGGGATGGTCGTATTGACCCCTTCGACGATGAACTCTTCGAGGGCGCTCTTCATCTTTGCAATGACCTCGGTTCGGTCTTTCCCGTGGACGATCAGTTTGGCAATGAGGGAATCGTAGTGGGAAGGAATGGTATACCCTTGATAAATAGCCGTATCGACCCTTACCCCCGGCCCACCGGGCAGGGAGAGGAAAGTGATCGTGCCGGGCGAAGGGATGAACCGTTCAGGATCCTCAGCATTGATCCTACACTCCATCGCACAACCTGCCGGACGAATCTGGTTTTGCCGGTATTCGAGCGGGAGCCCGGCAGCGAGCTTGATCTGTTCCTTAATGATGTCGATACCGGTTACCGCCTCCGTGACCGGGTGCTCCACCTGGATGCGCGTATTCATCTCGATGAAATAGATATTGCCCTTTGGATCGATGATGAACTCGACGGTGCCTGCATTCCGATATTTGATTGCACGGGCGGCCTTTACTCCCAGTTCGCCGATACGCTTCCTGAATTTCTCGGTTGTCGAAATCGGCGAGGGGGATTCCTCGATCAGTTTTTGATGGCGTCTCTGGATGGTGCAGTCCCTTTCGCCGAGATGGATCGTGTTGCCCTTGTTGTCGGCAATGATCTGGACTTCCACGTGTCTCAGTTCCGGGATATATTCTTCTATATAAATCTCGCTGTTCCCAAAGGCGGTAAGGGCTTCCCGTTGAGCGAGAAAGAAGGACTGTTCGAGGTCTTTCTCCTCTCTTACGATCTTCATGCCGTGCCCGCCTCCTCCGGCGGATGCCTTCAGTATGATCGGGAACCCTATCTTCCTGGCGACTTTCATCGCTATCTCCTCATTGGGAACCGGCCCGTCGCTTCCCGAAACGACGGGTACACCCTTCCGTTTCATGATCTGCCGCGCCTTTGCCTTATCGCCTCCGAGTCTGATATTCTCCGCAGTCGGACCAATGAAGGTTATCCCGGATGTGGTACAGGCTTCTGCAAAATGATAGTTCTCAGACAGGAAGCCATACCCGGGGTGAATTGCATCCGAATCGGTTATTTCAGCGGCGCTCAGTATCGCAGGGATATTCAGGTAACTCTGGGTGACGTTGGGCGGTCCTATGCAGACGGATTCATCTGCGAGCCGCACGTGAAGTGACTCTCTGTCTGCTTCGGAATATACCGCAACCGTCTTAATCCCGTTTTCTCTGCACGCGCGAATGATCCTGACCGCAATCTCACCGCGGTTGGCAATCAGGATCTTCTTGAAGGTTTTCATGCCGGGAATGTGTTCTGATCAGAGCGGCTCGATGAGAAACAGTGGTTCTCCATATTCAACAGGCTGTCCGTTTTCGACCAGGATTTTCACGACTATCCCGTCGGTCTCACTTTCGATTTCATTCATGAGCTTCATGGCCTCGACGATACAAAGAACCTGATTTTTTTTTACTTTCGAACCGATCTCAACGAATGGATTTGCATCCGGCGAAGGATACCGGTAGAAGGTGCCGACGATCGGCGAGGTTACCGTGACGAGTCTCTGCGTTTCATCCGGGGTCTCGGCAATGATCTTGTCGTGGATCCCCGAGGATTTCTGAACAGGTATATCAAGGGCCGAAAGGATCTTTTCTCTCCTGATTCTGACCTTCGTGCCTTCCTTTTCTATCTGGAGTTCCGTGATGTCGGTTTCCTTGAGAAGTTCGATGAGTTCCTTCAAATCCTCAAGTTCCATTATTTCACCCTCTCGATGTATTCAGACGTCCTTGTATCGATCTTAATCGTATCCCCTTCATTGATATGAAAGGGGACCTTTACCATAGCCCCTGTCTCCAACTGTGCGGGTTTTCCTCCTCCCGAAGCCGTATCGCCCCTGAACCCTGCGGGGTCTGTTTTCACCACAACGAGCTCGACAAACGTCGGAATCTCAACACTGATCGGCTGCTCTTTGTGGTAAAGGACTTTTACGGTCATGTTTTCCTTAAGGAAGTTCTTGGAGTCACCGAGTTGATCAAGGGAGAGCGGAATCTGTTCGTACGTCTCCATGTCCATGAAATAGTAAAGACCATCCTGGCCGTAAAGGTATTGCATGCTCTTTTCTTCGAGGCCGGGTCTCTCCAGTTTTTCGCCGGAACGGAAGGTCTCCTCAAGAACTGCACCGGTCTTCAGGTTTTTGAACTTGGTCCGGACAATAGCTCCGCCCCTGCCCATCTTCACATGCTGGAAATCGACTATTTCACAGGGCTCACCTTTATACTCCACCTTGAGCCCCTTTCGGAAATCGCTTGTCGAAATCAAAATCCGTACCTCCTGAATAATGTGCTCTATTGTAGCATTTTTTGCAAAAAATTCCACCGAACACCGCCGTCTCACGATCCCGATCGCAACGATTATTTTACAGTATAATCAGTGTGTTCTCATTTCTCAGCCGATTCGTTGCACTATCTCAGATGCTCATGTCTGGAGGAGTTTTTTTTTGCTTGACAGTGGCTTTCAAAGCAGGTAATCTTACGAGTTTTTAAAAATACATCAGAGGAGGGGTAAGATGAATCATCGGATACTATCTCGCTGGAGGAACGTCCTATTTCTCGTCACCTGCATATCTCTGCTATCTGCCGGATCTGCTTTCGGGGCGGGATTCGCGCTCATTGAAAATGGCGTTCGCGGGTTGGGTAATGCCTACGCAGGCGGTTCTGCAAGCGCCGAGGATGCCTCAACGATATTTTTCAATCCCGCCGGGATGAACCGCCTGCCCGGACATCGGATCATCGCCGGGGCCCACTATATTATTCCCTACGCAGATTTTGATGACAAGGGATCAACGCATGTTACCGGATCCCCGCTGAGCGGCGGGGACGACGGCAACGGTGCTGACGCAAAAATCATCCCGAATCTCTATTACAGCAGGGAGGTCAGTGACCGCTTCTCCGTCGGTATCGGTATCAATACGCCATTCGGTCTCGCCACAACGTACAGCAGGGATTGGGTTGGGCGCTATCACGCGGTCAAGAGCGACCTGATGTCGATCAACATTAACCCTTGCGTCGCGTACAAGGTGATGGACAAATTCAGCGTCGGCGTTGGATTCAGTGCGCAGTATGTCGACGCGGAACTGTCGAGTGCCGTTGATTTCGGGACCATTGGAGCTGCCTTCGGTATCCCGGGACTCTTACCCCAGCGCAATGACGGATATTTCAAACTGGAAGGAGACAGTTGGGGGGTTGGTTACAACCTCGGGCTCCTCTATGAATTTTCGAAAAATACCCGTATCGGTGCCGCATATCGTTCGAGAATCGAGCACACACTCGAAGGTGACGCCGACTTCTCGCATGTCCCGGCACCGCTCAGTGCGTCATTCCGCGACACCGGAGCTGAGGCAGATGTTACCCTGCCGGACAGCCTTTCGATCAGCCTCTTTCATCAGTTGCATCCCCAGTGGGCGGTCATGGCCGATTTTACCTGGACAAACTGGAGTCTCTTCGATGAATTGGTGGTGAAATTCGACAATGATCAGGCCCCAAACCGGACGGTCGAGAATTGGGACGACAGCTACCGTTATTCTCTGGGTGTGTCGTACGTTCCCAATGGGAGCTGGACCCTCAGAATCGGCACGGCGTATGATACATCGGCAGTCAGCGACAAGAAATACCGCACACCGCGTATCCCCGATGGCGATCGCATCTGGGCTGCGCTTGGTGCAGGATATGCGTTGTCCGATATGTTCGGTTTTGATTTCGGATACGCACATCTCTTCATCAATGACCCCGAAATCGAGAAAACGGCAACGGGCGATGACAGATTGCGGGGTGCTCTCAGGGGGTCCTTCAGTGCCCATATAGACATCGTAAGTTTCCAGATTACGATGAAATTTTAGGATGCTCCTCCACCAGCATTTTGTAAAGGTCGCGAAGAGGTGCGGCAGTAAACTTGCGTTTATTGACCGCACTTCCGAAAAGCGCGTCACCTATACAAAGGCGCTCATCGCATCTCTGATCCTTTCGGACAAATTCAAGAAATATGCGGAAGGATTCCTCGGGATCATGATCCCGACATCGGCCGGATGCGCGCTCTCGATCCTCGGCGCGCTCATGAGCGGAAGGACGCCGGTAATGATCAACTATTCGACGGGAGCCGCCGGTAACGCGGTCTATGCCCAGAAGAAATGCAACTTCAGGACGATCATCACATCCAAAGCACTCCTTGAAAAAATCAACTGTCCCGTCATGGACGGGATGGTATTTATTGAGGATATTATGGAGAGCATATCCGCAGCGGACAAACTGAAAGCGGCATTCAAGGCGAAGCTCCCCGCGACACTCATTTTGCGGATCATCCACGGCGGCCAGGAAGATGACAACGTCGTGATTCTCTTCACGAGTGGGAGCGAAAAAGACCCGAAGGCCGTGCAGTTGACGCATCGGAACATCTCCTCAAACATCGAGAGCTTCAGCAAAGCAGTTTCTCTTTACCAGGACGACGTCATGCTGGCGAACCTCCCTTTTTTCCATGTCTTTGGACTGACGGTTAACCTGTGGACGCCTCTCTATTTCGGCATGACGATCATCGCTTATGCCAATCCGCTAGACTACAAGATGATCTGCACCATCGTGCGCGAAGAGAAGCCGACTATCATGGTTGGTACGCCGAGTTTCCT
>Ga0101944_10005188_pt1 | contig 15105 bp, 13 predicted proteins | sample DewCreD2012metaG_FD_75245 | JGI IMG/M metagenome (GOLD analysis project Ga0101944, IMG submission 75245) | Hot spring sediment bacterial and archeal communities from British Columbia, Canada, to study Microbial Dark Matter (Phase II) - Dewar... ...
TCGAATACCTGCGGGTTTTCGTCAATCAACTGCGGAAGAAGCTCGAGCCGGACCCCTCAAACCCCGAGTATCTGCTGACCGAACCCTGGTTCGGCTACCGCCTGCGCTTGCCCGGACAGAAGTAGCCGCGCCCCGGGCGGGCTTTATGCCTTCTTTACGTCCACCCGTATACACTCGAACTGGACTGGGGAAGGTGATGCGCGGTCAAGGCGTGGTGGTGCTCTACACCGAAGCCGGGCCCACTCTTGCGGCGCTGAGGACGGCGCGGCGGCTCACGTGGGAAAGCGGCGGGCCTGTCCGGCTGCTGGTGGCGGTTCCCGTACCGTATCCGCTGCCGCTGTCGGCTCCGGCCGTCCGCCGGGAGTTCACCGAGCGGCAGTGCCGGCAAATCGCCGCGCAGGCCGCGGTGGCGGCCCGGATCGAGCTGTGTCTGTGCCGCGACCGCCGCGACGCCCTCTGCGAACGCCTGGAGCCCGGATGCGTGGTGGTCCTTGGTGCGGGACGCCGCCACTGGTGGGGCGCGTCGCAACGCGGTCTGGTGCGGTGGTTGCAAGCACGCGGCCACAGCGTCGTTCTGGCCGCGCCGGACAAGGAGGCCGGCAAATTGACGCCCAGTCACAGCGTCGTGCAATTCCGGATGCCGAACTCAAACCATTGAGGCGGGGGAACCATCGACCCGGGGCGTAGTCCGCGGCAGCGGACAGGGTACTTTCGAGCCCGAGCCCGTCAGCTAACCTCGCAGGCGAATTTGAAAGTCACCCCTGGCCGGGGTGAAACGGAGACCTCCCGTGATCGATCAGAGTACTCGCGTGACGCCGAAGGTGGTGGTTGCCACCAGCGTCATGCTCTCATTCATCTCCTTCTGGCGGGCGGCCGCCATCGTGCTGAACGACATGGCTTCCACCGCCTACTACATCGGCGGCATCGCTGAAACCGCCATCGGCAAGGCGGCTCCCTGGTTTGTGCTGGCCATCATGCTGTTCGCCTACGCGGTCCGCGCCGTCTATATCGAGAGTTGCAGTATGTTCGTGCGCGGCGGCGTCTACCGGGTCGTGCACGAGGCGATGGGCGGGACGCTGGCGAAGTTCTCGGTGTCGGCGCTGATGTTCGACTACGTGCTGACCGGCCCGATCAGCGGCGTCAGCGCGGGGCTATACCTCGGGGGGCTCATCAACGAGACCGCCGAATTGCTGCACCTGGACGGAATCCGCGTGCCTCCGCCCGCATTCGCGGCGGCGTTCGCCATCGTCGTGACGATGTACTTCTGGAGGAAGAACATCATCGGCATCCCCGAATCCAGTCAGAAGGCCCTGCGAATCATGCAGGTCACCACCGTCATGGTGGTGGTGCTGGTCGCCTGGTGCCTGGCCACGATCTTCAGCCGCGGCTACCAACCGGTGCCGGCGCCGCTCCCCTCCAATCTCCACTTCAGCCGCGAGGCGCTCGGCTGGCTGGACGGAACCCTGTTGCCGGCGATTCCGTTCGTCGCGATCCTGATCGGTTTCGGCCATTCCCTGCTGGCCATGAGCGGCGAAGAGAGCATGGCGCAGGTCTACCGGGAAATCGCGCATCCGAAGCTGAAGAACCTGGAACGGGCGGGTTTCGTGATCTTCCTCTACAGCATGCTGTTCACCTCGCTCGTGTCTTTCTTCGCCGTCATGATCATCCCGGACGGAGAACGCGCGAAGTATCTGGACAATCTGATCGGCGGCCTCTCGGTCTTTCTGGTTGGACCGGCGCCGCTGCGCCTGCTGTTCCACGGTTTTGTGGTGCTCACCGGGACGCTGATCCTGTCGGGAGCGGTCAACACGTCGATCATCGGCTCGAACGGAGTCCTCAACCGGGTCTCGGAAGACGGCGTGCTGCCCGATTGGTTCCGGCATCCCCACCGGCGGTTCGGGACCACGAACCGCCTGATCAACCCGCTGCAAATTGTCACAATTCTGATCAGCCGCGGCGACGTCTATCTGCTCGGTGAAGCCTACGCCTTCGGGGTGATGTGGAGCTTCTTCATGAAGGCCCTCTCCGTGCTGGTGCTGCGCTACAAGCGCCCCGAGGGGCGGGAGTGGAAGGTTCCCCTGAACGTCCACGTGGGCGGCGTCGAGATCCCGGTGGGCCTCGGCTTGATCACGCTGGCGCTGTTCTTACTGGCAACGATCAACGTCCTGACCAAGAAGACGGCAACGATCTCGGGCGTGACGTTCACGCTTGCGTTCTTCGTGGTGTTCGAGCTTTCCGAACGCTACTATCGCGGCAGGCGGGCGGGCCGCGCGCCGGAATTCGAGAAGTTTTCCGTACAGGTGTCCGACCGCGTTTCGCTGGAGGCCGTCGCCGTCCGGCCGGGAGCCGTCATCGTCGCGGCGAGGAATCCGAACCGGCTGGACCACCTCAACCTGCTCTCCCCCGACCCCGCCGCTACGGTTCGTCAGCTTGAAGCGATCGGCGGCATGAAGCTTTCGGAACGCATGGCGGACGACAGCCTGCTGTGGATGGATCCGGGAGCCGAGCAAGTGCGCCATCATATCATCAGCGTGGTGATGGACATTGTGAGCCGTTACGACGTCGACGGCATTCATTTTGACGATTATTTTTATCCTTGGCCAGCCACCGGCTATACGTTTCCTGACGAGCCGTTGTACCAGGCGTATCTCGCTGGCGGAGGAACGTTGAGCAAGGCCGACTGGCGCCGCCGCAACGTCGACGAGATGGTCCGGCTCGACGTCCTTGAAATGAAGTTCAGAGACGTCCTCTCCCTTATGGTCACATTCCGTCGCCTCGACGATCTCCGAAAAGCTGAAAGCGCATACTGATTCCGATTCCGACTCAAAGGCCTTGATGATTTTAGACAAAGGCGTCTCCACCCTCCTTGCCGGCCAGAACGATTTTACCTTCCTTCTCCAGTTTGCGCGCCGCATTCAGGATGGTCTGCTGGGCGGCCTCCACGTCGCTCAGCCTCACCGGACCCATGACGCTCATCTCCTCCTCGAGTATCTGGACGGCCCGCTGCGAGAGATTCTTGAAGATCTTGTTCTTCAGCTCGTCCGAGGCGGTCTTGAGGGCCAGGGTGAGCTCCTCGTTTTTCACCTCGCGAAGCAGCTCGCGAACGCCCTGATCATTGAGGCCCGCCAGATCCTCGAACACGAACATGAGCTTGCGCACCTTTTCGGCGAGGTCCGTGTCGTTTTCCTCAAGGGCCTGGAGGATGCTGTCGCCCGTGCGGCGATCGCTGTGGTTGAGGATCTCGGCCACCGCCTGGACGCCGCCCAGGATCTGCTGGGTGCCTTTCCCGACGGAGAGGAGCTCCTTCTGAAGCACCTCGTCCACCTCCCTCACCAGGTCCGGCGGCACGGTCTCGAGGTGAGCGATGCGCTGGATCACTTCGAACTGCAGGTTTTCAGGCAGATGGGCCAGCACCTGACTGGCCTTTTCCTGCCCCAGGTGGACCAGGATGATCACGATGGTCTGGGGGTGCTCGCTCTTGATGAAGTTGGCCAGAACCCTGGGATCGATCTCCCGGACATATTTGAACGGAACCTGCTCCTTTTCGAGCTCGATGGTCGTCATGACGTCGGCGGCCTGGTCCTGGCCGAGAACGCTGGGAAGAAGGTTCTTCAGGAAGTCGTCGCCCGGGGTGTGAATGTCCGCGTCTTCATTGAACTGGGCGGTGAACTCCAGCAGCAGCTCATCACAGAGCTCTTTCTTGACCCCGTGAATGTTCGTGAGCTCCGTGCCGAGCTTCTTGATTTCCTCGGTGGACAGATTCTTGAGGATCTGGGCCGAGACCTCTTCACCAAGAGACATGAGGATGATCGCCGCTTTTTGAGCGCCAAAGGGCTTCTGCATTACGCCTGTTCCTCCCTCAATATGGCCCGTATGATGGCAGCGGCCTGGTCGGGATTCTGTTGCACGAGCTGAAGCGCCCGTCTCCTCAGAGAGAGCTCGCGCTCGACGGGCTCATCCGGAAGGCTCAACACCTCCTGGTCGCCGCCGGGGAGGGCTTTGCCGGGTGCCGGCAGCTGCTTCAATTCATCGCCCAGGGTTTCGAACCGACGCATGAGCGGACGAACGATGAGGAAGAAGACGAGCAGAACGATCAGCAGATTGATGGCCGGCTTCATGTATTCCCGCCCGAGCTTGACCCAGCGGTTCTCTGTCTTGACGAACCCGCTTTCGGCGGACTCGGCCGCGAAGGGGATGTTGGAAACCGTGATCTGGTCTCCACGGCTCTCGTTATATCCAATGGCCTTCTTGACGATGTCCTCCATTGCCTTGATCTGCTCGGGGGAACGTCCGACGAAAACCGGCTCCGGCTTCCCCTCGGCATTGGGCTTGATCTCGTAGGGTCCGTCCACGAGCACCGCGACGGAGATCTTTTTAACGTTCCCCGGTGAATGCACGATCTGGCGGTTCACCCGATTGATCTCGTAGTTCACGGTTTCGCGCTGGCGGCTCGAGGCCTTCTGACCGGCACCTTCCTTATCCTTATCCTTGTCCTTGCCCTGGGGAGAGCTCTGCATGAGCTGGCTTTCCACGTTGATGGGCACATCGGGGTTGCCCTTGGCGCCAAGCTCGCCTCCCTGGCTGTTTTCGGTGCTGCGCTGCTGGCTTCGAATGACCTGACTGTCGGGGTCGTAGATGTCCTCGGTCACCTGCATCTGGTTGAAATCCAGGTCCACCGTGACCCGGGTGGTCACCTTGTTGGCTCCCGTCACCTGCTCCAGAAGGGACTGGACCTTCCGGCGTATGTCTTCCTCGAAGTTGCTCCGCACCTGCATCTGGAGCGTCGAGAGCTGCATGGTGCTGTCGAAGGCGCTCTTGCGAAAGAGCACCTGTCCGTCGGTGCTCAGGATACTCACCTTGTCCTCGGTGAGTCCCTGGACGGCGCCGGCAACCAGGTTCACTATGCCCTGAACCTGCTGGGGCTCGAGGCGTGCACCGTTCCTGAGCTTGAGGACCACGGCCGCGCTGGGCGGCTTCCGGTCTTCCATGAAGAGGCTCTCGGCGGGCAGCACGAGATGGACGCGGCTCTCGAGGACTTCGTTCAATTCGTTGATGGTTCGGGCGAGCTCACCCTGCAACGCCCTCTGATAGTTGATGCGCTGAACGAATTCCGTGCTCCCGAGCTTCTGCTGGTCGAAGATCTCGAAGCCCACACCGGAACCTTTGACGACGCCCTGGGTGGCCAGCAGAAGTCGGACCTCATGAAGCTGCTCCCTGGGCACCGAGATGCCACCGGCTCCACTGAGCTGGTAGGTGATCTTCTTGTTCTTGAGCGTCTCGACCACGCTGCCGAGGTCCTGCTCGTTCAGGTGGGAATACAGTGGTGTGTACTCCACACGGTTGACCGTGTAAGTCAGCAGGGCCAGACTGCCGAGGACCACGGCCAGGGAACCGGCATAAAGGATTTGCCGTGCCCTGGGGAGGCTCAGAAAACCGGTTTTCCACCTTCCGATGAGATCAAAAAAGCTTTTCATCTGGCATCAAGGACTCTGTTCGGGCTAGAACTGCATTCGCATGACTTCCTGGTATGCTTCCAGGGCCTTGTTACGGACTTTGGTCAGCATCCGCAGGCTGATGTCCGCCTCTTCCAGCTTGATCATGGTCTCGTCAATCCGGACGGCCCCCTGGATCGCTCCCTCCTGCATGGCCCGGTCGGCTTCATGCTGCAGGTGATCCACCCGGCCGATGGTTTTTTCGAGTACCTGGGCGAACCCCGGTTCCGAAGTCGGCAGTCCGTCGCTCAGGACCTTGTCCTGGGGGAATTGCAGATCGCTGGGGCGAGATAAAACGCGCATGGTCGAGCTCCTGAATCGCGGCAATGGCTACGGCACGAAGCGGAACGCTTCATGTCGGCGGCGGCCGGGTCTTGAGGATGCGGTCGCTGGCAGATGTTTCGGCATGATCCGCTATCTGCCGATTTCCAGGGCTTTCAGGGCCAGCTGCTTGGCCGTGCTCATGGCGGCCAGATTCGCCTCGTAGGAGCGCGAAGCCATGACCAGGTTCACCATCTCCTCGACACTGTTGATGTTGGGCATCTTCACGATCCCATCGGCATTGGCGTCCGGGTGAGACGGATCGTAGATTTCCTTGAAATCCCTGCCGTCGGGGACGATGGCATTGACCCGCACCTTTTGGAGGTCTTCGCTCAGGGCCCCGTCGAGAATCTCGCCGAACGATTCCTGGCTGGGTACGCTTTCATAAATGACCGTGCGCCGCTCATAGGGTTTGCCGCTGGCTGTCCGGGTGGTATTGGCGTTGGCCAGGTTGGCGGAGATCACATTGAGCCACGTCCGGCTGGCTCTCAATCCTGATGCGCTGATCTTGAACGCGTTCTCGAGATCCATTAGAGGCCTCCTTCGCCGATGGCGTGCTTCATCATGGAGAACTTTTTGTTCAGCATGGTCACGATGAACTGATACTCCATGCTGTTTCGCGAGAGCTTCATCATCTCCGCGTCGAGGTCCACGGGTCCTGTCTCCACGAGATCAACGGATCCCATCGCGGCTCGCGCGTCCCCGGGATCGACATGCTTGGGGCTGGAAAGGGTGAGGCGCGGCCGGGACTGCTCCAGGGACTCCCGCAGCACTTCCTCGAAGGAAGTCTCCTTCGCCGAGTATCCCGGGGTGTTGAGGTTGGCCAGATTTCCAGAGATGACCTTCTGATTGACGGAACTCAGATTCAACCGATCCTGCATGAGCTGAATCGTGCGGTCGAAAACCACGTTGGAATCACCCATCGTTCCACTCCTGGGGCAGTCTTAATGCTCGTCGCCGGTGGCGGCGGCAATGGCTCGGACTCTCCGGGTTTCGGAGATCTTTGCCGGTTGAAAACGGAGAGCACCCTTGCATGGCATAGCGAGGGGACCAACGAGCAAAACATGTACCATGCTGAAGATGAAAGGCATTTTTACGCCACTTCGATCATGGGCTCGCCGGCGCTCCGATATTCGTGGAGCTTGTTTCTGAGGGTCCGGACGCTGATCCCCAGAATCTCCGCGGCTCTGGTCCGGTTTCCGCTGGACGAGGAAAGGGCTCTGAAAATGAGGCGTTTTTCCATTTCGCTGATGGGCATGAGATCGATCTCGGATGCCGGCTCGACGCAGGAGTCGTCGAGAATGAGGTGATCGAGGGCGAGCTTGCCCTTGTGGGCCAGAAGGACGGCCCGCTGAATGGTGTTCTCCAGCTCGCGGACATTCCCTGGCCAGGTATGTGCCTTCAGGGCCTTCAAGACCTCGGGCTCCATTCCCTCCACGGCGCATTTGTGCAGCCTGTTGTACTTCTCGATGAAATGGCGGCAGAGCAGAGTGAGGTCCTCGGGTCGCTCGCGAAGGGTGGGGATTTTGACTGGAATGACGTTCAGACGATAGTAAAGATCCTTTCTGAACTGGCCGCTCTTCACGGTTTCTTCCACTGAAAGGTTTGTGGAGGCGATGACCCGCACGTCCACCCGAACCGGTCTCTTCCCTCCCACCCGATCCACTTCGCTCTCCTGAAGCACTCTCAACAGCTTGGATTGGAGATGAAGCGGTATCTCCGTCACTTCGTCGAGAAAAAGGGTTCCCGTGTGTGCCAGCTCGAACTTGCCTTCCTTCTTTTGGAGGGCGCCGGTGAAAGCCCCCTTTTCATAGCCGAAGAGCTCGCTTTCCATCAGGCTTTCGGGAAGTGCCGCGCAGTTGATGGCCACAAACGGCCTGGTCCTGCGGTCACTGTTCCGATGGATGTAGCGGGCGAAGAGCTCCTTGCCTGTTCCGCTTTCACCCTGCAGGAAAACCGTCGCACTGCTGGGGGCAACCTTTCGCACCATGGCCTTCAGCTGATTCATTGTCGAATTCTGGGTGATGATGTCGCTGTGACCCGCAAGGCCGGACGAACCGCTCTCGGAGTCGCCTAGCCGATGCTCCAGCCACTGAATGGTCTTCACCAGGCGATCCATGTCGAGGGGACCGGCCCAGAAGTCAAAGGCTCCCCCCTTCATCATGGCCACCGCATCCTCCAGCCGGGCCGGCTGGCTCAGGACGATGACGGGCACAGGGTCGTCCAATTCGCCGCAGGCCTCCAGGAGGAGCTGAACTTCCTGGTTCTGACCGCCCAGGTTGCAGAGGATGACGTGCGGCAGCTCCTTCCTCAGAAAGGAAATGGCCGCCCGCGGCGTCTCGGCGATGTGCAGGGCATGGTTCATCTTCTTAAGTTCCGAGACAATGCGCTGAGTGTCTTGGGATGTCATTGCCGTGATCAGGACAACCATGGTGTTTCACTCCGGGTCCATATCTACCGGGTCCCCGCTCTGGGAGCCCCGCCGTTGAGCTCGAGGTACCCGATCTCCTGCTCGGCAGCCGTCTTCCACAGGCTGTTGGTGGATCGGGCAAGCTGTGCCAGTCGTTCGGATGCCTTCTGGGTTTGGCCCATTTCTATGTAGGTCCTTGACAGCTCATAATTGAGGCGATCCCGAATCGCCTCGGGCGGTGAGAGCGCCAGGAGCTGCTCCAGCACCTCCGCGGCCTGGCCGACCTGTTTCAAGGCATGATGCGCTCGATTTTGCAGGAGGCCGATCCGGATGCGGGGTTCCCCTTCGTCCAGCCCGGGGACTCGGGTCAACTTGTCCAGAAAAGCCAGCGCATCGGCGGCCCGGTCGGACATGATCAGGCTCTCCACGTAATAGAAAAGGATGTCGGGGTCCGTGGCTTGGAGGTTGTTCTGCTTCTGGATGTGCCTCAGAAGCTCCTGTGCAGCCTGAACATATTTGCCCGTCTCGAAATAGGCGATTCCCAGGTACATGCTTTTCTCGAGCTGGTGGGCTTCTCCCTGAAGAGGCAGGCAGCTCAGGATGGTGCGCTCTGGGTCGCCCATCTGGAAATAGCAGCGCGCCGCCTTGAGGAGCCATTCCTCGTTCTTCGAGCCGCTGAGGGCATACAGCCGTTGGTAGATTTCCGCCGCGGCGGGGTAAAGCTTGAGCATGAAACAGCTCTCGGCGATGATGCTCAGGGACTCCGGAGTCATATGAGGATTCAGGAGTTCCTGGTTGTCCTGGAAGAGACGGAGGGCTTTGGCGAAGTCCTGCCCCGAGTGTGATTCACGGATATAGTCCAGGAGAACCAGCACCTTGAGATCGAGCAGTTCCTCCCTGGCCTTGGGAGTGGTGTGGCTCATCAGGCCCTTTTCGATCCATTCCAGGGCTAGGGAATGGTTCCCGCGCCCCCTCTCCCAGGATGCCAGTCGGAACGTGAGAAACTCCCCCATCGGCCCTGTCATCGGGTATCGAGAAAGCTCCTCATAGATGGCGGAGGCTGCGACCGTGTTGGGGGGGGTCTGCTTTTCGAAGTATTCCGCCCTCCGAATCCTGGAAATGACATAGCCTTCGGTCTCCGGGAAATACTTGTCGATATAGAGATAGACCTTCCTCGCCAGCTCCTGATCGCGGGTGTACATGAGACTCTCTCCGATCTTCGCCAGCAGGAGGTCCTTGCCGGGAGCATCCTTCTGGATGTTGAGATACCACATCAGGGTCGCGGCGCTCTTGTCGTATACCTGGTTGGCGAAATACGCCTCCCCCAGAACCCTCAGGATCTCGGGTCGCGAGATATGGCCCGTGGGATCATCCTCGAGGGACTTGACCAGGACCGCCTGGGCTTCCCGGTGGGCCCCGAGCATAAAGAGGCCCTGGCCCAGATAGGCGTTGGCCTCGGCGACCACGGGCTTCTCGAGGGGGCTGTTGAGGGATGTTCTCAGGGCCTGGACGGATTCGATGTAGGCGCCACGCTTCAGGAGGGCCTCCCCAAGACGCATCCAGGCAAGTGGAGCCATGGAATGCTGGGAGTGGTTGTTGAGCACCTGTTTGAAGGACTCCTCGGCTTTCTTGAAGTCTCCAAGGGCGAGGTGACAGAGGCCGGTGCGAAAATGGGCCTGCACGGCCTCGGGCGCACGCGGCGAGGCGCGAAGGGCCGAGCGGTATTCGTCAATGATCCGCGCCGCCACGGGAGTCAGGTTCCTTGCGTGCTCGTCATACAGCGCGTCTCCACGGGCAAACGGCTTCTCACCCTGGTCCTGGAGCCCCGAGTCGGCCGTCGCGGTGCCCTCGATTCCCCGCCCGACTGTGTTACGCTCGGGCTCATGGCCTTCCGATTGTGGGAGGGGCGCCTGTGGCCCCGCCGAGGCCTTGCCGCGTCCAGGCGCCTCACGCGAGATGTCCACGATGAGGTGATAAGCGGTCTTGCCTTTGGCATCGACCCGGTGCTGGACCGACGAGGCTCCCTCCCGAAAACCGATCAGGACGACCGTGGAGCCGTCGCTCTCCTCGATGCCGATGGAGGTGACGGGATGGGGCCATTTGGCCTTCAGCGCATCGCGACCGAGCCTGGACTTGAGGTTGGAAAAGACGATGGGAAAACCCGAGTCGGAATACGGGCCCGTCGAGAGGGGGCGGGCGCCTTCCAGCTCCAGGACAATCCGCGCCTGTGTGGAATGTCGGGCCGTGCGAATCCTTTTGAGAACGGCGTTCTCCGCCGCCGCTTCGGCAACCGGGGCGAAAAGGAGCGCCCCCACCAAGGCCACCAGAATGGTCCGCACGGATCGAACTTGCAGAGACTGCCTGGTATTGCGGCACAACGCCATTACACGTTTTCCTGGCTTTTCCTCTTCCCAAGGTGACGAGGGCTGTCGGGAGATTCCAATTCCATGCCGCTCGCGCCAGTGGCACGGCCTCACGCACGGCCCGGCTTAGACGGAGGCCGGCCGAGCTTCACCGGCGCTGGATTAAGCAAGGCATATGCCAGGCGGAGCGGAAAGGGGAAAGGGCGAGCATGGGGCTGTTAGTATTTTGACTTACATGGCCCCCAAGAGATAGGTCAAAATAATGGCACAACGGATCGGTGGGATGTGCCTGGAAAACTCATGCGGGATAAACGATTTTCTTCTTCTTCATTTTTTCGATGAGCGTGGTGCGGTTGAGGCCGAGAAGATTGGCTGCACGATTCTTGACGCCGTTCGCCCGCCGCAGGGCTTCCATGATCAGGTGGTTTTCAAGGTCGTCCAGGGTTTTCTTCAGGTCCATGCCCGATTCGCCCAGCGAGATATCCAGGAGGGAGTTGGGTCGTGTCGCCTGACATTGGCGGAACCGTGGGGGGAGGTCGTCCACATCGATCTCGTCGCCGTCCGTGAGGATGACCAGTCGTTCGATCAGGTTTTCCAGCTCTCTTACGTTTCCAGGCCACGGGTAGCGGTCCAGCGTTTCGACGGCGGCCTTGGAGAGTCGTTTGAGGGGGATTTCCTTTTCCTGGCAGTGACGTTTCAAGAAATGATGGATGAGAAGCGGCACGTCACCTTCACGCTCCCTCAACGGTGGCACGTGGATGGGGATGACGTTCAAACGGTAGAAAAGGTCCTCCCTGAAGGAACCCTCCTCCACGGCCTTTTCGAGGTCCTTGTTCGTCGCGGCGATGATCCCGGCATCCACCTGGATGGTTCGCCCGCCGCCCACGCGCTCGAAGCGTTTCTCCTGAAGAAAGCGGAGGAGCTTGACCTGCAGCTTCTGGCTCATTTCCCCGATTTCGTCCAGAAAGACCGTGCCCTGATGGGCCAGCTCGAAGCGTCCCTTCCTCTCCTTCAGTGCCCCCGTGAAGGCCCCACGCTCATGCCCGAAAAGCTCGCTCTCCAGAAGCTCCTCCGGAATGGCGCCGCAGTTTATGGGTACGAAGGGCTTGTCCTTCCGGTCGCTGTTGAAGTGGATGGCGTTGGCGATGAGCTCCTTGCCCGTGCCGCTTTCGCCCAGAATGAGGACGGTGGTGGCCGTTCTGGAGACCCTTTGGATGGTGCGGTAGAGCCGCTGCATGGGGGGGCTCTGGCCGATGATGTTGGCGAATCGCTGCTGAATCTGCGAGCGCAGAAACTCATTTTCCTCTTTGAGGGCGTTGAGCTCCTCGGCCCGCTGGAGGATGATCATGATTTCGTCGAGCTTGGCAGGCTTGGTGAGGTAGTCGAAGGCTCCGCGCTTGACGGCCTGAACGGCGGTTTCGATGGTCCCATAGGCCGTCAACAGGATGACCATGGTCCCAGGGCGATTTTCATTGAAATGATCCAGAACCTCCATGCCATCCATTCCCGGCATGTTCAGGTCGGTGATGACCACATCGTAGCTGGTTTCCTCAGCCTTGGCGATGGCTTCCGTCCCGCTGGACGCCACGTCGATGGAGTATCCCCGGTCGGCCAGTCCCTCCACGATGAGCTCGAGGGTCAAGGGCTCATCATCGACCACCAAGATTCTGGGGGCAGGTTTCATGGACTCTCGTTTTTATTGTGTTCTTTTAAAGGATTGCAGGTTCCAACAACCACCTGATAGTCAAGAATCTATCACATCCTGTGATAAATTCAAGAATCCAGTGATCATCAGAATACAAAACACCGGTGATCAGAGTGATCCGGAGACAGGACCCTCAGGGCTTCACCTGGCTCCGGACTCTCGGGGCCGATCGGGTGGCGCCCAAAGTTCGGCCTTCGATTTGATTCGGAGCAGTCCGGGGCTCCGGTGGAAAAGCATCTGGCGTGACTCGACTCCCCGCTTGAGGAAAAACGCCTCGAGCTCATCGAAGAGCACAGGCTTGTCGGGGTAGGTGAACCGTTTCTCCTCAAGCAGAAGATGAGACCAGGCGTCGCCGACTTCAGGGCGCCCATCGAAAACCTCCCCCTTCACCCGGGCGCAGAGAAACATGGCGCAGGATATCGGGGGGACCTTCCACATGCAGCCGGACGATCCCAGGAAGACGCACCGCTGGGTCAGGTTGGGGCGCTCGAGCACGGCGGTCAACGCACGGCTCTCTTCTTCCGATGAATGCACCAGGTTGATCACATGGTCGGCGAAGAAGGTGATGATGCTCTCGAAGCCGCAGCACGCGCTCAGGTTCGTGTCAAAGCAGAGCTTGCCGCACAAGGAGCGAAAGTGGGATTCAAAGAGCTCCCCAACGCGCCCGCGGAATTCCAGGTAAGGTTCAACGGACACCCTGAGGAGCTCAATCTCTTTCTCCGGGAGAACCGACAGTACCTCAAGAATCGAGAGTACCGTGGCCAGTTGATCCCGATTGTACTCGCTGATCTCGGCTGCCGCGCGGCCGGTCAACAGACTCCTCCCCAAGGTAATGCAAACGCTTTACAAAAATTCATTCATTGCCTAATAATGCCTTTAATGCGCTTGTGCAAGCTGTATCCTCGCTTTTACTTCACAGGGCCAGGGGGGAACGGACGTCATGACGGATATATCAATGGTCTTTGTAACCGTAGGCAAGGAGGAGGAAGCGCGCGAGATCAGCCGGACTCTGGTCCGGGAGAAGCTTGTCGCTTGCGTGAACATGATTGCTGGAGTGCACTCGATCTACTGGTGGAAGGACGAAGTGTGCGACGACCGGGAATGGCTTCTCATCATGAAAACGCGCAGTGCCCTTGTGCCTGCCCTGCAGAATCGGATCAAGGCTCTCCACAGCTACGAGGTCCCCGAAATCATAGCCTTTCCCATTGAACAGGGTCTGCCGGCCTATCTTCAATGGGTTCTGGAGAGCACCGCAAGCCGGGAAGGCGCGTGAGGAGCCAGGTCTTTTTTTTGCGTAATGGAGGACTTTTCCTGAAAAGTACCGGGTTCGAACGTATGGACATTGAACGAGGAGGACAACCATGAAGAAAATGGCTGTGCTTTTGTTTCTGACCGGTATCGTGGCGGTCGCATCACCGGTCCTGGCGGAGCAAAGGTATCCGCTGGGCTTCGGGAATGTCGCGGTCAAGGTGGATTATTTCAGGTTCACGGACAGCGATATGAAGGATCTGGACCTGGAGAACGGGGTTTACGTCGGTGTCGAGGGTTACGTGTCGCTTCTTCATCCCAACCTGTATTTCGGATTGGAAAGCGGATGGGCGGGAACATCCGGCAACCTGGAAACTGCGGGTTTCAATGTGGATTTGGATGCCTATTACATACCCATCGAATTCAACGTCAAGTATGTATTCGAGATCAATCCCTGCCTTACCATCGATGTGGGTGGAGGCGGCTCCGCCAACTACTTTAATGTTGATGTCGATGCCGATGGTTTGTCCGGTGGCGAAGATGACTGGATCTGGGGCGGCCAGGTGTTCAGCAGCATAAACTACAAGATGGGTCAGTGGTTCATGGGCGCCAATGTGAAATATCAGTTCACAGACTATATCGACATAGCCGCCTTCAGGGATATCAGGGCATCCAATTTCAGGGCGGGTGCTCAAGTTGGGTTTATCTTCTAATTGATTTCAGCCCAAGGCTAATGGCCGGGCTTATCCATGCGGATGCGCACCGAGGCGGCGTGGGCCTCGAGGCCTTCCAGCTCGGCCAGCCGGACGATGGAGGCGGCGTCCCGGTTCAGGGCCTCGCGAGAGTAGGCTATGACGCTGGTCCGTTTGAGGAAGCTCTCCACCCCCAGGGCCGACGAGAATCGAGCGGTGCCCGCGGTGGGCAGGACATGGTTTGGCCCGGCGTAATAATCCCCGACCGCCTCCGGGGTGAGCTCACCCATGAACACGGCCCCGGCGTTCCGGACCTTTCCCAGCAGGGCCAGGGGTTCCCGGACCTGGAGCTCCAGGTGTTCGGGGGCAAGCCGGTTGGAAAGATCGATTCCTGCGTCAATGTCCTCCACGAGAAAGGCGGCCCCATAGCTCTCGATAGCCTGGGAGGCGATCTCATTGCGTGGGAGCTTGCCCATCTGTTCCCGGAGGGCTCCATCAACCCGCCCAACCAGGGTCGCATCGGTGGTAATGAGGATGGCGCTGGCCATGGGGTCGTGCTCGGCCTGGCTCAGGAGGTCCGCCGCGATGTACTCCGGCCTGGCCGAATCGTCGGCCACGACCAGGATTTCGCTGGGACCGGCCAGCATGTCGATCCCCACCACTCCGGACACGAGTTTTTTGGCCAGAGTCACATGGATGTTGCCCGGCCCGACAATGACGTCAACACGACCGACGGAGCCGGTTCCGAATGCCAGGGCTGCAATGGCCCAGGCGCTTCCAATCTTGTGTATGCGGCGGATCCCCACCTCACCGGCGGCGACCAGAAGGCAGGGATTGATGCTCCCGTCCCGGCGGGGCGGGGTGACCAGGGCCA
>Ga0101944_10005189_pt1 | contig 15099 bp, 9 predicted proteins | sample DewCreD2012metaG_FD_75245 | JGI IMG/M metagenome (GOLD analysis project Ga0101944, IMG submission 75245) | Hot spring sediment bacterial and archeal communities from British Columbia, Canada, to study Microbial Dark Matter (Phase II) - Dewar... ...
CTGGCCCGCGCCAGACGGAACGCCAACGCGCCGCTGGAAACCGATGCCGACGGTTTCCTCCGCTTGGAAAGCGACAAGCCCGGTCCGCACACGCTGTACCTGGGCGCGCAACGGACGCAGAGTTGGAACCGCAGTTTCTGGCAACCCTTCAATCTGGATCTGCGCAGCGGCGAAAACCGGGCGTACTGGATCCATGCGCACGGGGCCGTGCTGAAGGGTTCGGTGGTTTCGGCCAAGACGGGCGAACCCCTGGCCGATGCCGAAGTGATGGTGCGGCGCGAGGACGGTGCGTCCGTTGCCGCGGTTCTCGGCAACTGGCCGGCAGGCCAGAATCACCCGGCGGCGAACCTGGGCAGCACCGATGCGAAGGGCCAGTTTTCCGTCGAGAACGTGAGCCCGGCCTCGTTGCGCATCTTCGCGCGGCACAACGACTATGCGCCCGCACCCGGTCCTGCGCTCATCGTCGGCGAATGCCGCGCCTACACGCTCGACGAGCCGATCCGTCTGACGCCCAAGGCCGAGGCGTGGGGGCGTCTTCGCGTGCAGGTCCTGGACGGGAACGGCAAGCCGTCCAAAGGCGCCAAGGTTTCGCTGCGGTTGACGCCGGTTCGCCCGTCGGAGGAGGATCCCCAGGCGGACGCGCAGGGCGGCGCGTGGATGGTCTGGCAACAGCGTTTCCAGAACCGCCAGCCGGTGGGGCTCAACGCCAATGACGAAGGCTGGGCGGAGACGGAACTGCTGGAACCCGGCGCGTACCGCGTGGTGCTCCAGCCGGGCGATCCCGCGCAGGGCCGTCAGGACCAGGAGGACGGGCGGGTGGACCTCGGCGAGGTTCTGGTCAAGGCGGGCCAGACGGTTTCGGTGCCCGGCAGGACGGCCTCGAAAAGCGGCAGCCTGAGCATCCGCCTGAAAGCGGATGAAGCGCAACCGCACGGCATGCAGCCCGTGCGCGTTTTCGCCTTGCGTCTGGACGATCCCGACGTGAAGTCATGGATGTCCCAGCCGGCGGCGATTCAGCCGTGGATCCTGAACATGCTGCTGAATCACGATCGCGGCGCGCAGTACGTTCATCAGCCGAACCAGGAAGTCGAACTGCGCAACCTGATGCCGGGCCGCTACGCGCTGGGTTTCCACTCCATGCGCGACCAGCGCATCGGCTGGGTTTTCGGGGTCGAGGTGAAGGCCGGCGACCGCACGGTCGTGCCCGAGATCGACCTGACGGAATCGGCCGATCCGAAAGACGCAGGGGCGCCCAGAACGCTCAGCGGCGTGCTGCTCGGCGAAAACGGTCGACCGGTTTCGGGCATGGCGAACTGGTCGCTTCGCGGCCGCAATTTCAGCAACAGTTCGAACACGGCCGCTCATTTTTCGATCAATGTCCGGCAGGGCGGCCCGGCGGACACGCTCACCTTCACCTGCTCCGGTTATCGTCCGTACACCCTCGATCTGCGCAAGCCGATCCCCAACCCCAACAACCTGGTCATCCGGATGGTCAGGCAGAAGTACGGGAACCTGACGGTCACGGTGCGCGATCCCGACGGGAAGCCGCTCGAGGATGCGACCGTCATGCCCATCTCCGCCGCGCGGAAAACCCCCAACCGGGATCGCGCGGCGATCACAGGCCCCGAAGGCACCGCCCGGTTGACCGGCCTGGCTTTCGGTCCCCGCGAAATCGTCGCGACACTGGACGGCTACTACCTGCCGGAGCCTGCCCGGGTGGAGATCGAGGCCGACCAGTCGAAGGAACTGGCGATCGTGTTGCGGCCCGGCAAGACGGTCGCCGGCCGGGTCGTCACGCCGCCCGGTGTCGATCCGGCGCACGTTCTCGTCTGGTCGAGCCGACCCCCGTCGGCGGTCTTCGGCCATCCGCAAGACTTCTGGCGCTGCGGGCGGGTGGATGCCGAGGGCCGGTTCGCGATCGAGGGCCTTCCGCCCGGAACGCTCAAGCTGCGGGCACAGGCGCCCGGGTTCGTTTCGGGAGAAACGACCGTGACCGTGGGCGAGGCCGGCGAGCCGGTGCTGAACCTGGCCCGAGCGACGAACGTGCTGGTGGACCTTGGGAGCGGCGTCAGAGGCAGCCTGCTCCTGCTGAAGTCCGGTACATGGAAGCCCCAGGAGTTCTTCGGCACGCCCTCGGGCGGTTTTTCGGCATTGCTGGATGGCAACGGAAAAGCGGTGGTCCCGGACGTGATTCCCGGCATCTACGATCTGATCTTCACTCCCGCGCCAGCCACTCCTGTCGTCGGACTTCAAATGGCCGCGCAGGTCATCGCCTCGGGTGTGCAGGTCGAAGGGGGCGCAACCACGTTCCCGCTCAGGCAGGAATGCCGGGTTGGCGCCGCCACGTTGGTTTTCCAGGTCGACATGGCCGACAAGGCGGGCAGCCCGTTCGGCTACAACCGCGTCCAGCATGGGGTGATCATCGAAGGCGCCAAGGCCTGCGCGTACATGCACCTTTCGGACCTGAGCGGCCAGATGCCGCGGAAACCGTGGTTTACGAAGGGCACGCCGCCCGAAGGTTTTCCTTCCGGAGACGACGTGCAACGTTACCGGGTCGGGAGTCTGCCCGGGGGCGAGTACCGGATTCATCTGTGCCGCAACACCTGGAATCGGCGCCAGGTTTCCCAGGAGAAACCGGTCCTGCTGAAGACGGTGACCGTGGAAGATGGCGGCACGCTCGACATGGGCCGGATCGAATTTCCGGTCCCCCAGGCCGATGACGAAGGGGCCGAAGCCGATCTTTCCCTGCAGGTGGGCGAGGACGAGTCGGACGAAGACAAGGCGCTCCGCTGACCGGGACACGGAAGACGGTCGCGCGGGTGCATGAAATCGATCCGGCCGTCATCGAAGCGCTGAGTACCGCGCCGCAGAAGTTCCAGACCCATCGTTTCGTTTGCGGCTGCGGGTCCGGCTCTTCGTTGCTCGTTCGTCACCGATCTCCTCCGGATAGGCTCCTCGCTCGCGCCTCGATCCGGACCCGCATCCGTAGCGCACGGGGTTAGGAACTTCTGCAGCGCGGTACTGAGGCGCGATCCGTGGTGCGGTTTCGTTTCCCGAGGCCGGTGAAATGGCCGAAACGATCCCGGAAGATTACCGCTGAAGAGCGGCCATTCCCGCGCGTCCCATACGGGTGGAGCGGTCTCGGATCATGAACGATGACGAAATGGAACCGTCCAGGCCGCGCTTCGACCTGGTCCGCCACTACACGCTGGCCAGCCTGGTGGTCCTGACGGTCTTCGGCCTGACGATCCTGGTGCTGGTGAGCTACTGGATCCAGGAATCCTATCTCTACACCGAACGCGAGGCGGCCGACAACCTGGCGGAAGAGATCGCGACCCACTTGGAATCGACGGGTTTCACGCTCCAATCCGCGGCAGGGGCCACCGCACCGACGAGCAACCCGACCCTGCGACATCTGTTGGAGAACTTCGGGATACGCTCGGTGGAACTCTTCTCCCCCGACGGCACCTCGATTCTTCGGATCGGATCCGCGCCCTACGCTCCGGCGGACTGGAGTGCGGGCCGGGAGGCCGCTGGGCGAGGGCAACCGTCTTCCCGCTGGAATCCCGAGGACTGGGCGTTCCTGTCGGTTTTGCGCAACAGCGGAAGCTGGGTCGAGAGCTACGCGCCGATCCGCGCCGCCGGGAAGATCGTCGGCGTGGCGTACCTGCGGCGCGACTGGAATGCCGTACTGTCCGCGGAGCATCGCGTCTGGACCCCTGTCCTCTACACGGCACTCGGCGGGGGCCTTCTGATCTTTCTTGCCCTTTGGCTGATCGTGCATCGCGCCGGCCAGCAGATCGGCCGGCAGCAAGACGAGATCTTCGCCGCGAACCGCCGACTCCAGACGCTGGTGGAGCAGTTGCGCGACGCCAACCGCTCCCTCGCCCGGATGGACCTGCAGAAAGACCATTTTCTTGCCGTCTGCAGTCACGACATCCGCAGTCCGCTGATCGGCGTGGTGGCCGGCTGCCGCCTGTTGCTGAAGGGAAAACAGGGCCCGCTGACGGAGAAGCAGCGCGAGATCGTGGAGACCGGTCTACGCGCGGCCCAAAACGTCCTCGACATGACCACGACGCTCCTGGACTTGGCGCGCATCGAGAATGGCGCCGAGCAGTTGGTGGTCGAGCCGTTGGATTTGAGCGCCCTGCTGCGCCAATCCTGCGAGGCGCACCGCTGGGCGGCGGACGCCAAGCAGGTCCAGCTGCGGCTGTCGCTGCCGTTGCAGCCGGTCATGCTGGAAGGCGATCGGCTCAAACTGCTCCGCGTCTGCAACAACCTCATGTCCAATGCCGTCAAGTACTCGCTGCAGGGCACCGAGGTCTGCGTGGAACTGGCCGCCAAGGCCGATCGCGCGATCTTCAGCGTGAAGGATCAGGGTCCCGGAATCTCCAAGGAGGACCAGGCGCTGCTGTTCGACCGTTTTTCCCGACTGGCGCGCCACAAGCGCACTCGCGAGGAAGGAACGGGGCTCGGCCTCGCCATCACGCTGGGGCTGGTCCGTCTGCACTGCGGAACGATCGACGTGGAGTCCGAACCGGGACGCGGAAGCACCTTCCGCGTCGTCCTGCCCGTGCGGCATCCGCATTCGACGCCTGCGGCACGCAACCCCTCCGCGAGTTGCGCGGCCGCCGAGGACCTGATCGGCCGGAAGTAAACGGCCTTCCCGGCGACGGCGATGGCCGGTGTTCGCGTGCCTTTTGCCATCTGGCCAGCCCGCGCCTTCCCGCCTATACTGGGTCATCCCGGGTACTGGATGCGACAGGAGGACCGGAGCATGTACATCGTCAGCGTGACCGTTTTCGTCAAACCGGAGAACGTGCAGCAGTTCATCGAGGCGTCGCTCGACAATGCGCGAAACACGCGCCAGGAGCCGAACAATGTACGTTTCGACGTCTCGCAATGCGAGGAAGATCCGTGCCGGTTCCTGCTGTACGAGGTCTACCGGACCAGGGACGATTTCGCGAGCCATCAGAAGACGGCGCACTACCTTCGCTGGCGCGAGGCGGTCGCGCCGTGGATGGCGCAGCCGCGGCAGGGCATCAAGTATGGAAACATTTTCCCGTCGGATGCGGAGTGGTGATGGTCGGCCGTGACGAATCGCCCAAGCCGATGCCAGCCTGGGCTAAGTACCGCGCCGCAGAAGTTCCAGGCCCCTGGCGCAGCGCCTGCGGGCCCGGCCCTTCGTTACCCGCTCGTCACAGATCTTCTCCGGATGGGCTCCTCGCTCGCGCCTCGATCCGGACCCGCATCCGCGGCGCACGGGGTCAGGAACTTCCGTGGCACGGTACTTAGCGCGCCCGCGCCACGGCCTTTTCCCGTGCCTTCTCGAAGATTTCGATGTACGCCCGCGCGCAGCGGCCCCACGACCAATCCTGGCGCATGGCGCTGACCTGGACGCTCCGCCACACGTCGGGCCGATCGCGGCGCACGGCGAGCGCGCGGTCGATCGCGTCGAGCAGTCCGCGCGAGGTGGGTTCGTCGAAGAGAAACGCCGTGGCCGTTCCCTCCGCCAGGGTTTCGGGCGTGCCGTCGACCAGCGTATCGGCCAGGATGCCGGTCCGGCGCGCGATCGGTATGGCGCCGTAACGCAGCGCGCAAAGGTGCGTCGCATCGCTGGGGGAGTCCAGCCCGGGGCGGAGCAGGATGTCGCTGCCGGCCATCGCGAGCCGCATCAGCTCGTCGTTCTGCGTCCAGAAGACCGAAAGCCGCTGCGGATGCAGGTTGCGCAGGCGCTGGAAGAGCGTTTTGCAGCGTTCGTCGCCCGTCCCCACGATGACCAGACGCATCTCGCGTCGCACCAGTTCGTCCAGCGCCTGGGCGACCAGCACCACGCCGGCACGTTCGGTAAGCGGCCCCAATAATGCGGCGATCGGCCGTCCCCGGTCGTCGTCCCATTCGCAGCGCTGGAACAGGGGTCCTCGGTTGCGCGACTTGGCTGCCGGGTCGGCCGCCGAGAAACGTTCGGCCAGTTTTCCGTCCAGCGCTGGGTCCCAGTCCTGCGTGTCGATGCCGGCGACGATGCCTTCCAGGTCTGCGGCGCGTTCCCGCAGAAGGCCTTCGAGGCCCGAACCGCCATCCGGCTGCTGGATCTCCTTCGCGTATCCCGGCGACACCGTGGTCAGGGTGTCGGCGTAGACCAAGCCCGCCTTGAGGAAGCAGATCTTTCCATGGAACTCCATCTCGCGCCAGTTGAAGTGTTTCCACGGCAGGTTCAGCAGGGGCCAATCCCAGTGCCAGAATTGGCCGAGGTAGCCGATCTGGTGCACGGTGAAAACGCTGGCGGCGCGTCGAAAGAATGGCCGTTCGGAGAACGAGCAACGCAGGTACGCCGGCACCAGGCCGGCCTCCCAATCGTGCGCGTGGAAGAGGTCCACCGGATCGCCCAGCGTCTCGGCCGCCTCCAGCGCGGCCCGACACAGGAAGAGGAAGCGGCTGCAGTTGTCGTGGTAATCGCCGCGCGCGTCTCCGTACAATCCCTCGCGATCGAAGTACCCCTGGTTCTCGACGAGAAAGAAATCGACGTTCTGCGGGGAAGGTTGGGCGCGGCGCAGGCGCCACGGCACGATCTCGGCGCCGACCAGCGTCGTCCCCGACGCCACCTCCGGCGCATCGATGCCGCCGTCGCGCGCCGAGCGGTAGAACGGGACGAAGACGCTGACCCGCTGTCCCAAGGCACCCAACGCTTCGGTCAGCGAACGCACATGACGGCCCAGTTCGCCGGTGCTGGCGAAGGGCGTCAACTCGGGCGAGATCGAGGCGATGTGCATGACGGGGCTTCCACCCTTTCTCTGCAGCGCTCTACAGCTTGACGTTCCGCAGGAACGCGGCGGCATCCTCGGGCGGCACGGGATTGATGTAGAAGCCCGTGCCCCACTCGAAACCGGCCACGCGCGTCAACCGCGGCGTGATCTCCAGGTGCCAGTGGAACTCGTCGCTGGGGGCCGTCCGGAACGGCGACGTGAAAAGCATGTAATTGTAGGCCGGCGTCCCCAAGCCCTTCTCGATTTTCAGGAGCACGCGTTTGAGGAGGAAGGCCAGCTCTTCGCCGAGCGACGGATGCAGCGCTTCGAAGTGGCTCTGATGCGTCTTCGGCAACACCCAGACTTCGAAGGGAAACCGCGATGCGTACGGCGCGAACGCCACGAAGGAACCCGAATCCATCACCACCCGGACCTGCTGGTCCAGTTCCTGCGAAACCAGGTCGCAGAGCAGGCACCGCTCGCGATATTGGAAGTACTGTTTCATGCGGTCCATCTTCACGCGCAGCGCGCGCGGCAGGATCGGCATGGCGATGAGCTGGCTGTGCGTGTGGTAGAGCGTCGCGCCGGCCGCGGCGCCGACATTCTTGAAAAGCATGCCGTACTGGAGCCGCTGATCGCCCGCCAGGTCGTTGAGCCGGTCGCGGTACATGCCCAGGATTTCGACGACATGGCTGTCCGGCAGACCGGTGAAACTGCGGACGCACTGCGGCGTTTCGATGATGATCTCGTGCGCGCCGATGCCCTGCATGCGGTCGTAGACGCCGACGCCCCGTTTGTCCAGCTGTCCCTCCACCATCAGCGCGGGGTATTTGTTGGGCACGACACGAATGCGCCAACCGGGCTTGTTGGGAGGCGAGTGGGGTTCGCGGACGGCCGCGATCTCGCGGGGCGTCTTGTCCTCGTTCCCTTCGGCGAACGGGTCGAAACCCGGAGGCGGCTCGGGCGGCTCGGTCAGAAAAGCGCCCGGCCGGTTGGCGCGCTCGGCGGTGATGATCACCCATCGGTCGGAGACGGGATCGCGGCGTAGTTCGGGCATGCGGGTCGCGCTTCCTGGGCCAGTCTTGAGAGCGATTCTTCTAACCCGACCTGACCTTCGCGCCAAGCGAGAACCCGGATCCGCCGCTCAGTGGGCTTCGGCCGCCGCCGTTTTGAGCCGTTCGAATTCCTTCAGGCAAGCCTCATAGGCGCGCTGGCGATAGACGCGCTGCACTTCGTCCTTCTTCTTGTCGACGGCCGTCTGCACGGCGCGGTTCCTCTTGCCGATCTCGAGAAACCTGGCGATCTCGTCGTCGGCCTTGCGGATGTTCTGTATCTCCCTGCGGAGGACCTGCGCCATCGCCGCGTTCCGACCGGTGCCGCCGGCCGCCTGCGCGACGGCCGATTCGCTCTTCTCGTCGCAACGCTCCAGCAACGCGTCGATGGCCCGATGAACTTTTTCCCAGTCGGGATCGCCCAGTGCCCGCGCGGCCTCGCCCAGCCGCTCGTCCCGGTTCAGCGGCGCCAGCAGCCGCTCCGCGCGCTGCCGGACTTCGAGATCGTCGTGCTTCAGCGCTTCCTTCAAATACGGGATGGCGGCCGGACCGGCCTCCGCCAGCCTCGCCTGCGCCTCCTCGCGCTTCTGGAAATCGTCGTCCCCCAGCTGGGCGGCCCACGCTTTCAGCTGCTCGGGATCGGGAACGTCCGGTTCGGCGGCGGACGCCGGACCGGGCGAACAGAAGACCAGGAGCGCAAACGGCACGGAGACGGCGGTCCGTCGAAAGTTCGACACCGCTCGAACAGCCGCTTTTCCCGAACCATCCATGGCCACGGTATCCGCTTCATGTCCTGGCGTGTCGTTCGAGCGGCCTGTCGCCGCAACGACCCATCGGCCACACCGGGCACGGAGGGGCGTTCCCCATCGTCCAGCCCTGCTCCGTGCGCCCCGCGCCCTCCGCGTCCAGCGTAGCGGCAGCATCATTCGGTCGCGGCGGCGCCCGCTTCCTTCTGGTCCTTGTTCCTGGCGTGCAACTGGTCGAACTCGCGCTTGCACATGAACTCGATGCTGCGCTTCATATTCTGTCGATAGCTGGTGAAATACTGCTGCATGTACTGGTTGCCCAGTTGGTTCGCGTTGAGGATATACTGTTGCTGCTGGCGCTCCCAGTTCTCCCACTGCTGACGAAGCATGCGCGCGATCTGGCCGGTCTGCCCTTTGCCGTCGGCGGCCTTGCGCACCGCTTCTTCGGCACCCGTCCCCTCGCCCAGTTCGTCGCAAAGCGTGGACAGGGCCTCCTTCACGTCGTCCCATTGGGCCGACCCCAATCGCGCGATGGCGGCTTGGATGCGCGGGCCGGCGGTCAATCGGCGCAGGAGCGCTTCGGCACGCTGGCGGATCTCCGCGTCGATGCTCTCTTCAGCGGCCTTCTCCAAGGCCACCTTGGCGGCCGCACCAGCCTCCCGAAGCTCCTGATGCGCTCGCTCGCGCACACGAAAATCGTCGTTCCCCAGGTCGGCAATCTGCTGGGCATAAGGTGTATTGGAAACAACAGCTTCCTGCGCGAAAACCGTCGCAGAAAGAAACACCAGAATCGAACCGTATGCCAATCGCATCGTCACATCTCCCGTATAATCCAAGTAGTATATGAACATGGGAAAGCGCTCAAGAGTCAAAGGCAAGCTATGGATTTTCGCGGGGTCTGCGGGTAGATTCCTCGCTGCCAACGAAGACGGTCTCAACCAGTGGACTTCCTACTCCTTGGACCTTGGAATTGCCGAAAGGGGATGCCGTGAGCAAAAATGGGAAAAAACCGTCGGGCCGGAAGACACCTCTTCCACAGCCCAAAAAAGCCGCTTCCAAGCGCGATGCGGTCCGCAAGCCGAACCATCCGGTCAAGCCCATCGCCAAGATCGCGCCCAAGCCGGTGGCCTCCACGCCCAAGGCCTCCGCGTCTCGAAAATCCAGCCGTCCGGCCTTGCCAGCCGAAGCGACCGAATCGAGGAAACCCGTTGTGGCGCCGGTCATTCGCCCCCATGAGCCGCTGGTTCGCAGACAGCGTGACGCCATCTCGGCGGACGCGCAGAAGGCACTGGCCGACCATGCCAAGACGACCGTAAAGAAACCCGAAGAGCGCGTCAAACCCGAGACCAAGCCGATGGCTGCCGCGGAACATCCGTCGGGGAGCCGTCAGCCCAAGGCGCCGGCGCCACCTCCCGAAAAACCGGCCTTGCCGGCGAAGCCGAAGGTGCCTGCGCCGCCGGTTGTGCTGGCCAAGCCGCCTGCTCCGGCCAGTCCACCCATGGCTGCGAAGCCGGCCGTTCGGGAGCCGGAGCCGGCGCTTCCCGCCAGAGCCGCCGAGCAGAAGCCGATTGCGGCGTACTTCCGTCCGGCCGCCGCCGAACCTCGGGTCGATAAACGCGGGGCCCCGCAGGCAGGCACGCCGGCACGCGCGTATGTGCCCGTGCCCGCCGAGAAGCCTGCATCGGTCGCTGCGCCGCAACCCAAGGCGCCCGCGGCGGCGCGTGCCCCCGCCCCTGCGAACCCGGTGCCGGATGAAGTCGCGGCGCCCCGGACGCCACCGGTTCTGATTCCCACCGAGAAGCCTGCGGATGTGCCCAAGCGAACGGCTCCCGAACCCAGGCAAAGGAGGAGCATCGTGCGTAAGAACAAGAACGTGCCCGCTCCAGCAGCGACATCCGTCGAGCCCCAACCGATCCGCCCCGGCGAACCGGTACTGCCCTTCGTGGGTCCGCAATTCGTTCGCGGACCGGAACCGATGCCGCAGAGCGAGATCGACCGGGGCAAGCCGATCCCCGAGACGTATGCGGTGGACCGCCTGGTCGCCATCGTGCGGGATCCGCACTGGGTCTTCTGCTACTGGGAACTCACCGGCGATCTGCTGAATCGCATTCGCGGGTTGCGTGGGGAGGCCTTCGTCCAGTCGAGCGCCTGGGTGCTGCGCCTGCATCGGTATGCCGAAGAGATGGCGGTCGATGTCCAAGTCGATCCGCGCGTGGGCAACTGGTACATCCACGTGGGACAGCCGGGGGAATACCAGCTCGAACTGGGGCTGCTTTCCCGCGAGGGCGAATACCTGACGTTGCTGGCCTCGCAGATCGTCGTTACGCCTTCGGATCGTCCCTCGGATCTCACGGATGAGGAATGGCAACTGCTCAAGGGGCGCGAGGAGGAACTCTATCAGCGCCTGCTGAAAGAGCTGGGTTTGACCGCCGATGCCCGCAAGCGCGGCGTCTCGGGATTCGTGGGTGCCAGCGGCGTGCCTTCGAGTTGGCCGGCGGCCAGTTGGCGGCTTCCGGGCAGTTTCCTGGGCGCGTCGTGGGGGCAGAGCGGCGTGGGCTTGACCGGCGCCGCCAGCGGCGCGGGCCTGGGCGGGGCCAGCGGCGCGGGGGTGGGCGGGATCGGCTGGAGCGGCGTGCTGGGTCTTTCCAGCGCGCTGGGGGCGTCCGAGAGCGGGCGGCCCTTGTTGCAGGCCGAATGGGTTTCGAGTTTCCTGGGCGCGTCCGGTCGGCCCACCTCGATGGGTTCGGGCGGGCTCATGGACGTCGGTTGGATCCTCGGCGCCGATGGGCGGCACGAGGTGGTCATGCTGCGTCCCGGAGAAGCGGGCGGTCCGAACTGGCACCTGCAACCCTACCTTCCGGCTCCGGTGACGATGGACGGGTTCAACGTCAAACTGCCGCGCGTCGTGCACGGAGTCCCGCATCCGGCTCCCAGTTGGCCGCCTCCGGGCGGTTCGACCGGCGCCGGCATCTCGACGGTCGGCGAAGTCGCCCCGGCGATCGTGCCCTGGGCGCATCCGGAACCGGTGAAGCTGACCGTGGAAATCGGGGTGCCCGGGGAGGAAACGGAAGCGGCGGATGACGTGAAAGACGGGGGGAAGGCTTCGAAGCCCGGACGCCGCAGCGCTCAGCGCCGCGGCTCGGCTACGGCCAAGTCGCGCACGCGAAAGGGCCGCTGACGCATCATTCGTAGATGACCGACGTGAGCACCTTCAGGCCGCGGCAGGTGGGACAACGCACCATGTCTGCGCCGTTCCCGGCACTGACGAGGCCCCTGGCTCCGCATTCCGGACAGGCCCGGTGCTTGTGTTCTTTGACCTTGAAGAGGCTCTCGGCGGCCAGGGCCCTCAGGATGGCCAGTTTGGTCTCGCCGTACTGCACCGACCACCACGTGTCGGGATCGTCCGAGTATTCGGGATGGACCTGCTGGGGTTGGGGTTGTTGTGGCGCGTTTCGGCCTGCGACGCGGCGACCGCCGCCCCCGCTGCCTCCGCCGCCGGTCGGAGCACTGGCCTGAGAAACGCCCTCGCGCAGCCAACTTCCCTTGCCGTAGTTGGCGACATGTTTCGAATAATAGATGGGCGTCTTTTCCAACTGGCCGTCGCGATAGACCGCGGTCTGGCGGAAACGGTCTTCCCAGATCGTCCGGACTTCGCTGGGCGGGATGTTGAGCGTGCGGCTGATGCGCTGGACAATGTCGCCGCCCAGGCCGCTTTGCGTGTCGGTCACGTAGGCCTTCAGGTCGGAGAAGGAAGGCGGGATCATCTTCACGCCCAGGCTCAGGTCGACATCCTGGATGGCCAGGATGCTTTTCCGGGGAACCTCGATGGTCAGGTCGTCGCGCTGGATCGTGACGGCTTCGCCGGTCTCCGAGGCCAGCCGGCCGCGAATGACCATGCCTTCCTTCGTGGTCACCTGTTTGCCGGGAATGGCGGCCACCGGGCGGTTTTTCGCGTCGATCTTGGTCTTCTTCATCATCCGTTCTTCGATCAGATCGTCGGTCAGCGTGTAGTACATGAAGACGACCTGCTTGACGAGGTCCACGCGGCGCTTTTCGGTGATTTCCGGCAGCATGGATTCCACTTTGGTGCGGAGTTCGGAATTGGGGAAGTTGCGGACGAAGGATTTGCAGCGCTCCAGGGCCGAGCTGTATTCGGCGCGGAGGAGGTCGCGCACGATCGTCTCGTAGAGCCTGCGTGCCTGCACTTCGGCGTTCTTGGCCAGCAATTCGCTCCGGAAATCCCGCGCCAATTCGGGAACCCGCGCATCCAGGGCCTCGGCCATGGCCAGATACTCGATGGCATGGCCATAAAGCCCCATTTGCGCGCAGTCGCGGGCGAGTTGGAGGTGGTCGTTGGCGGAATCGGCCGCGGGCGGGCGTCGTTGGAGCCGGAACTCCAGACCCTCCTCGGGCGAATACACGTCGCTCTCGCGCTTCTGGATCTTCTCTTCCCTCTCCACCAGGTTCGCGGGAATCTGCAGGACCTGCGTGGCGGTCTTGAGACAGCGGAAACCGGGTAGGGCCCGTTCGGGGCACTCGCAGCCTTCCAGCGATTTGTTTCCGGCCAGGAAAAGACGGACGCAGTCGACCTTCTCGCCCCACAGCAGGTGAGTGCCTTCGGCGGCCACTTCGATGCCGAAGAGTTTCTGGATATGGCGGCGCTGCGATTCGTCGAGCGTGCTCCAGCGGAACGTCAGCACGTCGCCCGTTTCGGACCACCGGAAACGGAAGCCGCCTTCCGTCGGAGGAGGAATCAGATCGCCTATGTACGGTTGCTCGCCGACCACGATCGTCACGTCGCGGATCTCGCCCAGCCCGCTCAGCGAGGGATGCTCTCCCGCGGCCAGGAGTACGGGAACGAGCAACCATCCGCAGACCGGGATGAAGGCGTGGCGCATGTCCGAAATCCCCTCTTGTGGTGCCGGCCTCCGCGTCTCTCCGGCGCAACTATGACGGGGAGCACGGCATCTTGCTGCGGGGCGTGTTCAAAAAGGGGCCTCGCATGCGCAGGACGTCGCCCGGCCAGGGAGGATCTCGCGCGAGCCGATCCGGACGCCCCTGCGTGCGTTCGAAGTACTGCCTACCCGCAGGAACAGAAGCGCAGGTCAAGGTCCCTCGCCGCCTTCGTCTCGTCCACCCGACCGACCGGCGTTGTGTGCGGGGCGTTCTGGACCATCTCGGGATTCTTGAGCGCTTCTTCCGCAATCTTCTCCATCGTCTCGCAGAAGCGGTCCAGTGTCGTCTTGCTCTCGGTCTCCGTCGGCTCGACCATCATCGCTTCCTTGACGACCAGCGGGAAGTAGATCGTCGGCGGGTGGAAGCCGTAGTCGATGAGCCGCTTGGCGACGTGGAGCGTCTTGATGCCTTTGGCCAGCATTTCGTCGGTGGGCGTGACGATGAACTCGTGCATGCACGGTGCAGCCATCGCGCGGCGATACGTTTTCGAAAGACGCGCCAGCAGGTACGCGGCGTTGAGCACCGCGTGCTGGCCGACGGCCGCCAGGCCGTCGCCCCCGTGGAGGCGCAGGTAGGCATAGGCGCGCACCAGGACGCCGACATTGCCGTGGAAGGCGCCCACGCGACCGATGCTCTTCGGGCGGTCGAGCGTCAACGCATAGGCATCCCCGCGCTGCTCGACGCACGGCACCGGCAGGAACTCGCGCAGGTGCGCCTTCACGCCTACCGGCCCGGCGCCCGGTCCACCGCCGCCGTGCGGCGTGCTGAAGGTCTTGTGGACATTCATGTGCACGACGTCGAAGCCCATGTCTCCGGGGCGCGCGACGCCCAGGATCGCGTTCAGGTTCGCGCCATCGTAGTAGAGCAGCCCGCCCGCCGCGTGAACCTTGTCGGCGATCGCGCGGATGTTCTTCTCGAAGAGCCCCAGCGTGTTCGGGTTCGTGAGCATCAGGCCCGCGACGTCGGGCCCCAGCGCGTTTTCCAGACCCTTCAGATCGACGTACCCGTCGTCCGTGTCCGGGATCGAAACGACCTCGTAGCCGGCCATGGCCGCGCTGGCGGGGTTGGTGCCGTGTGCCGAAGTGGGCACCAGGATCTTGCGGCGTGCCTTGTCACCGCGCGCATCGTGATAAGCCTTGATCAGCAGGATACCGGTCAGTTCACCGTGCGCGCCGGCCAGCGGATTCAGGGTCACGGCATCCATGCCGGTGATCTGGCTCAGCCAGCGTTCCAGATCGTAGAGCAGGTGCAGCATGCCCTGGGTCGTCTCGTCGGGCTGCAGCGGGTGCAGTGCGGCGAAACCCGGCATCCGCGCGGCGAACTCGTTGAGCTTCGGGTTGTACTTCATCGTGCACGAGCCGAGCGGGTAGAAGGTGCTGTCGACGCCGACCTGCCGGCGGCTCAAGGCCATCACATGGCGAACGACTTCCAGTTCGCTCAGGCTGGGCAGTTCCGGCGGTTGCTCGCGCAGAAGCCCCTTGGGCAGCACGTCGCTGGCCTGCCGCGCGCCGGCCGGTTGCGCCGTCGGGAAGTAGATCTGTCCCACGCCGGGGCGGGATTGCTCGAAGATCAGGTTCATCGGTTGCTCCTAAACACCGCGGT
>Ga0101944_10005191_pt1 | contig 15096 bp, 13 predicted proteins | sample DewCreD2012metaG_FD_75245 | JGI IMG/M metagenome (GOLD analysis project Ga0101944, IMG submission 75245) | Hot spring sediment bacterial and archeal communities from British Columbia, Canada, to study Microbial Dark Matter (Phase II) - Dewar... ...
GAGGGCTAGGGTGAGGGGAGATCTTGATTCTGTAAGCCCCCCTCACCCCGACCCTCTCCCCCCGAAGGGTGGAGAGGAAGTCACCCTCACGCTAATCCACGATGATCCATAAATTCCACCTACTTTGAACAGGTGGTGGCTTAATGGTAGGGCCGGGTTGCGTCCCGGCCGGCGTTGGCGGCGCTGATCCCCATTTTCGGCGGGACAGGATCAGCCGTTCCCTGGAAGTCTCCAAGGGAGTCCGGGCTCAAAGGGGGAGGCCGGCGCGTCGTGCCTCGTCCACCAGGCTCTCTGGGGCCATCCGGTCGAAAACCAGGTTCAACTCCCGCTCGACGATGCCCGTGGCCCGCTCCAAGGCCCCCAGGGCTTTCAGCAGAGCCTCGTCGGGAATCCCCACCACCAGGATGTCGATGTCCGAGGCCCGATCGAAAAAGTTGGGCCGCAGGATGGAGCCAAACAGAAAGACCTCCCGGGCCCCCAGGGCACGCAGCGCCGCCCCCGCCGGCCGCACCCGCTCGATCAGATCCAGCCGCTCCCGCTCTATGGCCGCAAGCTCCTCCTCATAGCGCCGCTCGAGCCCCCTTCTGCAGGCGAGACGATCCGTTTCTTCCATCATGGAGCTGCCTCCAGAAATCTCTTGAACCGCATCAAGTCATCTCTCACGCTCTTCCACACGCCCTCCAGGCTGTCCATGATCCTGAAGACCCTGGCAGGGTCGATAAGATGCGTGTACAGGTGCCGGAAGAGGTGCCGAAAGGACCTATACTCCTGCAGGTCCCGGTAGCTGGTCTCCGAAATGACCGGCGGTCTCATGCCGGGGCGTTCGACGCTCACCGCCTGCAGGAGCTCCCCATGCCATTCGGGGCTACGGCCCCTTGTTCCGTCAATCTCTCGCACCACAGCCTCGAACATACGTTCGAGCCCTCCGTAGAAGCTGTGCAGGCAGGCAGCGAGACTGTCGGCCAATATATCTTCAGAGCCGCTCCTGGCAAACTCCAGCCTTAGGGCATGCCGGTTGAGACAGGTTGCGACCAGCCGGTCGAGGTCGATGCATTCCCGGTGAATGAGTGCGGGCAGCAGGGTTGCCATCATGATGCGCTCTTCACACCAAAACCATTCCGCATCTCTTGTGTCTGCTCAAGCTCATGGCGTTTCAGTCGATTCCAGAGTCAAGAGCAGCCAACCGAAGGGCATTGGAGGTTTCCCGTTTTCCTTGACGCATCGGGTGCGCGTGGCGCCCATTGCACGGATGGGCCTCCCGGCCTGCCGCTTGGAGCACCGCGCTTCGAACTCCCCCCTCCCCATCCTGGCGAATGCACCTCGAATCCCCCTCTCCCCCGAAAACGGGGGAGAGGGCAGGGTGAGGGGGATTGCGGATTCAATCCTTCCGGCACCTGACATGAGGCGCGCCGTCGCCGTCCCCATCAGGTCACCTGCTGCACACGGTCCCCAATGGACTATTCCGCTTGGATCTTTTCGATGGTGATGCGATTGCCTTGGACCATGACCGAGACCCGCGCATAGACCGGTTTCGCCTTCTTGGGTTCAAAAAGCGGTTTATGTAGTGATTCGGGAACCACCGAACGATCCACAATTCTTATCGGAGCGGTTTTTTGCCGACCGTCGGCATGTGTGGCCGTCAAAGTCTGATCATTCTTCTTCCACGAGAGCGTCGCCCTCTCCCACACCTCCAGAGTGCCAGCAAAGGGCGGCTGGGATTCAGGAATCGGTGGGAGACTCGCTGAATGACACTTTTCCTCCTGCAATAGAGCAGTGTCTGTCAGAGGGGACAATTGTCCATAGCCCACGGCGGTCTTGGCCCCAAACCCGAGCCAGTCGAAGGCATGATGGAAGGCCGCCTGGACCAGTCCCTTCCATTGGCCTTTCAGGGGCTCCGGAAGACGCACCGTGGCACAATGGACAAAAAAGGTGAACGAGCAGCCGGGCGCCACCGTCAGAAAGGGATTGGGAATCGGCTGGCCGCAGTCTGCAGGAGTCAGACCCTTTTGGTAGTAATCGGAATAGTGCGGTGTGAGGATCTCGATCCTGAGGAAATCCGATCTCTTATCCTGAATCGGCGGTACGGGGAGCACATCCCAGAAGGACAGCGCTCCTCCGAAATGGATCTCTCGAATTTCGACCGGTTTCCGGCCAGCCGCTTTTTGCTCGGCAGGCAACAGGGCTTCCATTAATCGCATGGGATCGGACTCGTAATTACTCAAGCGTTCCCTGGGTAGAACCTGGCTCATGAAAAAGCGCACGCCGTCGACATCCCATTCTCTGCGTTGAATGGCGTCCCGGAAGGCCTCTGTCTGCTGTTGAGCGAGCTCCATTACGGCCGGGTCACGGTTGGTTCCCCTGTCTCCTTTCAGGTAAGTGCTGGAAGCGTCGAACCCAAAAAGGAGCCACAGATGGGGATACTGCCATCCTCCATTCCCCCCGAACGCCCCTGAAGCCAGGTTCTCGGCTGCACGCCGAAGGATACCTTTCACGGCGCTTCCCGGCAGGTAGGGCAAGCCATAGGGATTCAGAAAGGAAAACCCGTTTTCCAGGGGGTGCTCGTTTCCGATACCGGTCATGAAAGGCGCCGTGGAGAAGGCCTGGAATTGAACAACTTCCCCTGCCGCCCGGTCAGCCAGAACTTGCTGCCTGTCGACCAGGTCGGCCAGGAGTCTTCGGCTGTCGTCGGACAAGGGGAGGACTTGTTTGAGTGCATGGGGCTTGCTCTTGTCCTGCGCATCGGGATTCCAGTCGGTGTCCCTCCAGAACGGGAAGAGCAATCCGAAGCGTAGGCCGGGGCTGATGCTCTGTTCCAGCTTATCATGGCGGAGCACATGCTTGTCCAGATACTTGGGTACGGCCGGGCGGCCCATGGGGCTTCCTCCGTTAGCAGGGCGGCTTGAGGCTCGCCCGTTGTTCATCAAGCGGCATTCACCGCCGAGGCAAATTGCCGAATCCACTTCAGCAAGGCCATGGCTTCCTCGGTCGCCTGGCGATAGACGAGAGGCTGAGATTCGTACAGCGCTCTCATGATATTTTGGAAACTTGCCTGCGTTTCACTCTCAGGGAATGGTTTTATCCCATGGAATCGCCTGCCTAACCAGTTGCATATGTGTTGGCTGAGCTCTCTGAAATGAGACTTGCTCTTCCCCTTGCTCTCGAAAAACGCGAGGGTTTGCATCAATCCATTGTTCATGATGAGGGCGGGCGCCGCCTTGGCAAGGTTCTCGTAATCCTTGCTCCAGCTCCGGCTAGCCTGTTGCCATGCGTAAGCGGCTCTTTGCTGTTCGAGATCAGGCATTTGCGTTCCCTCCCACGCTCTTGAAGATGACCTGTCCACGACCCGTCGTCGCGTCTCCGCCGATCTGGACCAGCCGTTCATGGAGTCCCTTGAACTGATCGCCGCCCCGCAGCAGCGTCTCCATCACTTTGCCTGCCTTGAGGCGGTCTTCTCCTTTACGCCGTTCGTCCGAAGCCATGATGACGGAAAGAAGCAGGCTTTCAGGAGGCAGATTCTCCGTGTAGAACAGGCCGCCGTCTTCGGCGGTGCCCGTCACGTCATCGATGCGCACGTGAGGCTCCACCACGGTTGCGTTGCGCACGAAGTAGCCGAAGTCCTCGTCATGGAGGACGACCAGCCCCCTCTCCATCCGTTCCGCGAAGAAACGGAATGCGTCACCGGAAGGGAACGCCATGCCGGCCAGTTCCCGAGCAATGGTTTTCACATGGCCGTCCTCCTTAGCCTGGAATTCGAAAGCCTCCAGGGGCAGCCGCCCTTCAGTGCAGGCATCCGTGCTGGAAACCAGGCTTTGACCGAGGTCAGGAGTGGGGACCGTCCATGAAACGGACTGCCCTGACAGGCTGAGGGCCCGCATTGCGCGGGCCAGGGCTGTGGGCGACGTAGCGTACAAAAAGGCCTGGCGCATGGAGCGCACCGGGAAGCAGACGAGTTGGGCATCGCTGAAACTGATGGCTCCCGCGAATTCGGAACCGCCTTCTCCCGGTTCCGGCCCGAAAATACTTTTCACTTGGTCGGCCGCCGCCTTGTCATGAGGCATGGCCTGGGCCTGCGCCCAGAAATCGTGACGTACGGCTCCCTTGAGCCCGGACCCGGCAAAGACCGGGTAATCCGTGTGCCGTTCCCGCTGAATGGGGTTGTCGATGACACCCAGCGCCGTCCCGGCCCCCATGTGCACCGGGCTCACGCAGTAAATGAAGACCGCTCTCTGTTCCTGGTACATGAGACATCCCTCTTTCGTTTCGGTGAACAGTTAATCGCCTGGCCATGCAGCCACCAGAACGCTGTTGAATCCCTCCGCCCTGCGCTGTGCTCCGAACGATTCCTCCGCATCCCACAAACCGGTCTCCATGATGTCGCGCAGGGGATCCACTCCGCCCTGGAGACCTTCAAACCAGTAAACGCTTCCTGGAGGAACCGCGCGCAAAGCTTCTTTCGGTCTCTGGAGCGCCAAATCCCACCCGCTCACCACTTCGTGGCGCTGCACGGCCGCGGCCACAAGGTTCGCGCGGAGCCCATGATACTCCCAAACCCACTGCCCGTTCACCTCCCGGCAAGCTGGGGGAAGCCAGCCTTGGGTGAAAAAAGCCGGTGATGTCAAGACGAGGCGAAACCGCTTTTCCCGGGCGATGCGATCCCAGGGGGGGGCAGGCAGGGCAGGTGAGCACACGCTGACCTGTACCCCCCTACCGTCTCCGCCGAAACGGAGCGTTCCGTTTTGGGGAACGAGACCGTCGGCCCCGGCGACCCCCACGAGGAACCCCACATCGGCAGCCAGGGCAATGGTCTCCGCCGTATAGATGCGGCCGGACTCCGCCGTGCCCGTGGCTGGCGCGAGGGCGATCCCCAAACGCGTGTCGAGCTCCCAGAGCTCCCCACGCCGCAGCAAATCCTCTCTTGAGACCAGGCTCCCCTCCAGGTAGCGACACAGACCGTCGGCCGAGAGCCAATAGCCGGTTTCGGGCTTGAAAGGGGCATCGGTTCGCAGCACAGGAAACTGAGGGAGTGGACAGCCGCAACTCATTACATGCTTGGGAGGACACGGTCTCAGGAAAGTTGCGGTTAGTCCCGATTCGTTTTTCCGGATGACCAGGTCGGCGGGAGGCGGCAGGCACGGCTCGACCAAGCCCCTGTTCCTGCGCCCCAGGGTGAACAGGCTCACCCGGAAGCTTCCCGGCGCTTGAGGTGTACCCAATGCGGACTTAAGAGGTTCGGCCGGTTCGATCCGGCAGCGCCCGAATTCCGCCGGGTCGCACCCTCCGTCCACGAGCATTCGGGACCTCAGGCTGCCTGCGGCCAGGGACGGCCACGGCGGCATCAAAGCCTCGCCGTGGGCGCCGGCCTCCCCAAAAAGTCTGTTTCCCCGCAGATACAAGACGTCAATGGGTTCCAGGAAACGGTATTCCACCTCGCACCCCTCTCGATCAGGTCAGTCGTCCAATGAGAGTTCAACCCTGCCCTCGCGAGCCAGGAACTCCGCCACGGAAATGTAGTCGACAATGAAGTCGGTGAGCTTGTTTCGGCCGGTTCTCCCCTGAACTTCCAGCGCCAGCTCGACGATCTCCTTAGCCACCCTGGCCGCCGCTTCCGCCGCCTCGTCAGAGGTCGCCTGACGCCTGAACTGCCGCGCCAGGGTTTTCTCCAGCATCGACCGGAAATCGTCGCCGCTCCCGCCCGCCTGCCGAAGCGTATCCTCCGAAGGCAGATGCCGGCTCCATTCCTGGGCCAGATACACGGCGCGCCGTGACATTCTCTTCTGCGCCATCAGGTTGCGGAGCTCGATGAGAGGCTCCATCGCTGTGGGAAGACTTTCAGCTTCCTCCGGGCCCCAGGGGCAGGTCAGTTGAATCGCCCCTCCCCCCCGCTTGAGCACGTCCACAGCGAAAGCGTTGCGACCACCCGCCTGCTTGGCCCTTTTCTCGGCCTGGCGCAGGACACGCAAAACCCGGTTTAACGGTGCCATGTGATGGGCCACCACCGCCCCGATGGACGCCGTAGCCAGCCTGCCCATCGTCCTCAGCAACGTTCGACGCCCCTCCTGATGCAGCCACACGTGCCCTTTTCCAATCTTGAGCTCCTCGCTGGACGGGAGGCCCAACAATTGTCGGGTATGCTCCCCAGCCTCTCCTTCGGGGAACACCCCGCTGTAGCACAACCGAAGCGTCTGCATGGCCGGCAGGAGGTCGTCGATGCAGATCATGGCCAGCACATCGTCTCCCCCCGCATAGATCAGTTTACCCTTGTAAAGGTCCTCCAGAACGTACCGGGTCAACGCGAGGGCAAAGGCGTTGAGGGCGCCGGAGATGGCCATGTGCCTGGCGGGAGAAGATGGCCTTAAGGTTTTGAGATATTTGCTCAATACATCGTTTTGGGCCCTCTCATCGATGGCCTTGCTGATCTTGGGATGCCAGAACCGCTCGTACGGCTTGCGGTAATCGTCCTCACTGCCCGAAATCCAGGCGCCCATCCGGTCTCCGTCCATGAGGATGAGGGCGTAGTAGGCTTCGGGCTTCTTCCCGAACAGCCTTTCTACACCCTTCTCAACGTCGTCGAGGACCTTGTCGGCCTGCTCGCCCAGCGCCGGATCGCTCCCCAGAGCCTTGTCGCGCAATTCATCCAGGAAAACGGGGAGACCTTTCACAAAGTGCTGCACATTTTCCGGCTCATCGCGAAGCACACCCTCCAGTTTCCTCGGTAGTGCTGCAAATGTCTTCCCCCCAAGAACCTGGGAAGTCCAATCTGTCACTGGAATCGCGCGTTCTTCCGTCGGGTGCTTCAGCCAGATCTCCAGGCTCGTGCACAAGGCCATGGTATGCGTCGAAACGACATAGCGGTTCACGTTTTCAACATGCTCACTGACTTCCTTGCGCAGGAACAACCTGGGCCACAAGCGTTTCAGACTGCACGGCGCGCAGAGATGCTCACCCTTCCGTGCCCAGCTCTTTCCCCGCTCCGACGCCTTCGCCCAAAGAGTGTTCCGGCGTTCTCCGGGGGGGATGTGCAGGTCCTCCTGCCTGGCGGCAAGCCATTCCCGTTCACCGCACAAGGAGCATCGGTAGCCCGCCTGGGGCAGCTGGAGGAAAGGTCGAAGGGATTTGCCCGCTCCATGCACCCGGTCGAGGAGGTCGTACAGTGCGGGGTAGAGGACCCCGGGATTGGGCTTGAAGAAGGTCCAATCCCCCGCCCTCTTCTCGGACTGGAGGTTCCTCCAGCCGTCGCTTCCAAGGAAGCCGGGCTCTTCCTTTCCCGGTGGAAAGAAGTCCTTCAGCGCGCTCTGAAGAGCGGATGCATCGATTCCGCCACCGGCTTCTCCGATGAGAGACCAGGGAACAGCCGCCCAGTGCACCTTGGGAAAATCCTGCAGTTGCTGCTCGATTTGCGTCCATGCATAGACATCTTTGGAACTGTCGGTCCCTGCAGCTTCAGCGACATGCTCCAACGCCAGATGCGCCCTATGGAGGACCCACTCCCTGACGCCCTTCGTGACCTCGATGGCGATCTCTGGGGCCTGTCCGGCTGGGACAAGGCCCACGAACCGGTTGGGCAGGGCGGCCACAAAGAGCGGGTTGGAATCCGACCTGGACCTGCGCCACGTTGCATTTTGGAACAGATCCTCACGGAGCCCTTCCTCCCCCTGGAGCCACAGATCCACGGCAGGAACGCCCCGCAGCTGGGGAAACAGAATGGAATCCGGCCCAGTTCGACTGCAGACGACCTTAATGGCCTCCCAGGCCATGCGGGAAAGCAGGTGTGATCCCGCCCAAAGGTCCGATGTGCTCCGGCTCTGAGCGATGAAATCCTGTACGGGGCCGAAGCTCATGAGGAGAAGCGCCGGAGTGCCGTCGGCGTCCGAGCAGAAAGCCCCGGCCAAGGCCGACGTGAGGTCCAGGTGCGCCCAGATGCTGTGATCCGGGACCCGCGTGTCCGCCGGAAGCAGGCCCCACAATGCGCCCAGCCCCGACGCGGGGGCTTCCGGGCCGAACCGCCAGAACGCCAGAGCCGTCCTTCTGTGATCGACCTTCCCGTCCTCGTTGCGATGGATGAGGTTCGAGAAATGGTCGATGCTGACGGCCTTCAAGTGCTCGGGGTCTTCGCTGAATCCCTCTTCAACCGGCACCGGATCTGCAGAGAGAGGATGGATGAGGACAGGCTCCCTGTCGAAATGCGCCTGGGCCCAGTCGGCAAAGGGGCCATCTGAGCCCTTTCGCGGAAACTGCGGGCGGTCCGCAGCTGAAGCCCAGTGGTCGGCCTTTCGAACGGCCTGAAGCAGTGTGCCGGGGAGGCCCTGAGGAAAAAGCTCCCCACGCAGCCTCTGAACGGTCCCTCCTTCATGCCCCAAGGCGTCCCGGAAAAGGACCAGCGCCTTTTCCGCCGGGTCGTGGGTCCACGCCGCCAGTTTTGCGATCCAGATCTTGTCGACTTCGCTCATGATGTCTGACCTATATGCGTTCGAAGGAGTTGTTTTGATCAATTTTTTTGTGCACCCTCTGCCAGATCTTCAATTCTTTGGCCTGCACCGCTTTGAGATCGCTCAGGTTCCCATTGAAGTCCTTAATCAGACTATCCGGTAGCCTACAGGGGAGGTGATAAATGATGCCGAAATATTGGTCATTCTGCCGGGCGACTTTGAAACGGATTTGGTTTGCCAAGCGCCCCTGCTGCCAACCGTTCACCGCGTGGTTCGTCACCGGATAAGCGACAATGTGTCGGTCTTCCAGGCGCCCCTTTGGACCGTTAAATGGCAGAGCAGTTCGGAATAGAATCTTGGCTTCCGCCAGTTCCTTCACCACTTCCGACCATGATCCACACGATTTCTTCGACTTCCAGATCAGGACCGACTTCTCCTCCTTACCAATCGCGTGGGGCCAATCTGCTTCCAGGCATTTACCGACAGGGCGCGACAGCTCTTCGATCAGAGGGTCTGCCGACTTCAGAGAATCAAAACCTCTAAAACCTTCCCCTTCGAGGATGAACGAGCCCCAACCGTTGCGGGACCTGCCTCCGGCAGTTCCGAACCAATGCATCAATTGCATTGTGGTCCGTATGGCTTTTGAGTGGCACTCCGGGTAGCAGATAGTCAGTTGAGCCTTTGCATCCCTGTCCAAAGCTGCTCCAACAACAAGTCGACTGCCTTTGGTTTTTTTGTCAAAATTCAGGGGGCCATATCCAAGATAAAGATGAGCCCCAATGCCATTCCGAGCGACTTCGACCTCCGGATGGACCACTCGCGGCTCTTTTGTGGGCCAGCTTTGTAGAGTACCTGGATTCCAGGAATCGAGCCGGATCAGCACTTGACTCCTCATAGCCCATGATTTGCCCTGCTCCCCGTCGAGCCATGCGTGGCCGAAAAGCCTGCCTTCCGCCTCACGGAGCTTCTTGTGGTCATAGCCGTGCTCCTTGGCCGCAAACACCCGCCACCACTGGCGCATCAGCGCCTTGAAGGGCGGCGCACGCCAGGCGCCTCTCTGCTCGGCGTCCCCGAGAAACGCCGGAGTGATGAATCGAACCGTGTATTTCGCCATCTGCATCGCTGGCCACCTCCCAGAATTCAAACAAGCCTGTTGCAAGCAAGTGCCAGGTCCCAAGAGTCCCCGTTCATAGACCCACGCGCCTGAAATCCCCTCAAGCCGTTGATCATTCATTCTTCTTCAGCAGTTCCATGAACTGCCCGAGGGATCGGTTCAGCTTCTTCTTCAATGTCTGGAAATCCTTGTCGCTCTTAAACTTGCAGTGCATGACGTCGTTTCGCCACCCCGAGAAATCCTCTAAGAGGTCGAGCAGAGCGGGTTCCACATACCCCCACACGTCAGAGATCTTCTCCTTTTGGTCTTTCGCCTCTTTCGACCACTGTTCCACGTCCTTCTTACGAAGCGCGGGGCACATGGAAACGAGCTTGCGAGCTTCCTTGCTGCCCGAGTCCAGTCCCGAAGCCTCGCAGACACGGGTGATCATGGATTCCTGAAGGATCGAGTAGGCCTGTGGCACCATGTCGTGCCTCAGGCACCAACCGACGGCCCCCAGTCCTCTTTGGACCTCAAGACCCGCATCGACTCCCTCTACCTTGAGCACGCCGACCTCTTCTTCAATCAGGTCCAGGAGGGGCACGAACGCCGCCAGGAGCGGATCCTTTCCTCGACGCAGCTTCCTCAGGTGGAGCGGGATATCCTCCCACGGGGGCTTCCGGAAGATGTCCTTGCCGCGGCATCCGGCGATGGCGACGCTTGTCTTCTCCAGATCGCCCGCAAGGGTCTTGAGCAGTCTTGCGTGTTTGCTGTTCGCTCCTGTGGTCCCCGCCCTTACTTGTTGCCCAAGCGTTCCGCAGTGGCCGAACTTGACGAGCTCGCTGACCGCCCGGCTCCACTCCATCAGCTGAACGAACGGTGTGAGGTCGAAGATCGGAGTCGTATTGGTTTCCGGATCGCGAGCTTCGAAGGCCCCGTAATAGACACCTTCGACCGTCATATTCCGGAGGGTCCCTGCGTATTGGAGACAGGCGAGCCCGATGACGGGGATGGATCGGAAAGAGTGTGTGATATCAAAAGACACGACATCCCCTTCCTCCACCTGGTCGAAGACCCGTTTGAAGATATCCCAAATCTCTTCAGGGGATTTTCCCTCGGGGATTTCAACCGGCGTTAGCAGAGGGGCAACCTCGCTCGATGCGGCGGCCAACAAACCTTCCTCACCCAAAAAGTTCTTTTGGTGCGCGGATGGCGTAACAAACACGACGATCCGTTCAGGCCTCAGGTGCTCTGCAAGGGCCAGCTGAACGTATTTGACCGGCGCCGATGACGACTTACCCCATTGGTATCTGCAGGGACTGTAATCCCCCGTTCCCAGAAAAGTGATGAGTTTCCGTGGCATTGGATATCCTGACTTCGATGCTAAGGTTTGTGACTCAGGTTGATCTTCATTGAGGGGTTTCGCTGCGATCCATCCATCACTTCACACACAATAAAACGTATGTAACTGGGCAGAGTCGTCCACAGGTAACACTGATTGAGACTAGGCCGGCCTGCGTGATCGCCTTGCAGCCTGAGTCGGCTAGAGTTTCTTTCGAGCGAGCGGGACGCCCGGTCGTTGCAACGGTCATGCGTACATGAGTCTCCCTCGGGGTTCGGGGATGGGGCGTCCCAGTTCGAGCGCCGTCTCCACCCATTCCCGGATCGCCGTTTCGGCATTAGCCACCGCTTCCCGGTATGTCTGGCCATCCGCCGCGCAGCCGGGAAGCTCCGGGACCTCCGCGACAAAGGCCCCGTCCTCCTCGCTCCAGTAAATCACGAGCTCATAGCGGTATTGGGCATCCATGTTATTCTTCACCTCCCAATCGATATTTAATAATGATCTGCCTGATCTGTTTGACCTGGTAGGGCTTTGCCTTTCCTCCCGCTCTGGGCTGAAGATTCAGGATCTCTTCCACTCCATCCTTCACGAAAATGTGGTGGCTTCCCCGGATCCGTTCCGTGAATCCCAGAGTCCGCATGAGCTTGCGAATGCCCTCGAAGTCAACGTTCGCGTCAGAGCTGCCTCGCAGGATACGGGCAAGCAGTTTCTCATGCTCGGTCATTCAGTGGTCTCCCTCAAAGAACGTTCTTGCCGGGCCACTCATTCACAGCGCTTCTCCTCCAGCCATTTTCGTCATCCCACCCGGTACCGTCCCAGGCCGAAGGTGGTGCCCTTGCCGACGTTGACCCAGGCGCCGAGGGCGAGGAGCGGCAGAAAGGGCGTGAGACGGCCGCGGTAGAGAGCCCGGCCCACGAAGCCCCCGAGCTTCATCCTCCGGTCCTGCCGGTTGGAGTAGCGCTCCCAGTCGTGCCAGCGGGTCTCGTCGCGCACCAGCTCCACCCGGGCCGCGTCCTCCAGGAGCGAGCCGTACACCCACTCTCCGTTCCCTCCGCAGTGGAAGCGCACCAGGTTCTCCATACGCCTCAGGAGGTTCCCGACCAGGAGATCGAAGCGCGGCTTCCGGCACAGCCCCCCCCGCTGGATGAAGCGGGCCGGGGTGTCGAAGCGCACCTGAAGCTCCGACAAGCCCGGAACGGCGCTCCCCGCATCGCCTCCCGCTCCGCCCGGGGCAGGGGAAGGCTCCGCGCCACCGGCCCGTGTTCCCGACATCCCCGCCTGCTCCAGTCCCCCCGATCCCGGCCCCTCGGGCGACCACGCCCGTCCGTCCCCCGTCGTCCCGACTCCGGCCAGGGCGTCTTCCACACCCAGCAGCTTCGCCGGCAGGTGGAGGTCGCCGTGGGCGTACACCTCCTCCGCGTCGACGCCCCGGCCGTCCAGGGCCAGCACGCGCAGCACCTCGAAGGTTCCGCGGCCCTTCCCGAGCCCGAGCTCCCCCATGCGCTGAAACGTGTAGACGAAATACGGCAGGAAATCAGCCGCCCGGCCGATGAGCGTCACCCCGAAGGAAAAGACGCTTCCCGTCTCCTGAACACCCAGCGGATGAGTATCCAGGTTCAGGACGAAGGGGTGGGGGGCCGACGTGTACCGCTTGAGTTTCCCGCTCTCCCCATCGAGGGAGGTCTCGAAGGTGTACGAATAGACGCAGCGGGAGCGCAGCAGGCAGGTCGGGCACTCCTGGTGCCGCAAAACACAGCACGTCTGGCGCAGGGCCATGCCGAAGGCCCCCCGGATGGTGCTCCCGAGGTAAGGCGGCAGCAGGATGTTCCGCGTGGCCCGCACCTCCACCCGGAGCCGCAGGCAACGGAAAGGTTTGAGCGCATCCAGGATGCCGTTGTTCAGACTGTCCATGTTCGAAAACCTGCCCTGAAAAGTTGTGAGCCTCCAGCCTCCGGGCTCCGGTTGAAAACCAGCCCGAATGCGGGTCTTTTCAACGTTCAGTACAGTTTCAAAATAGAATTGTCCTCTTTAACCTTGTCATGCCATGCCGACAGTCTTTCGGCCGGGCCCCGGTTTCTTGTGGATTCCGGCTTGAAAACCGCCGGAATGACGACCCACATTTTCAACACGCCATTTGCGCGGCGACGTGTCACGTTCAGCCCGAAGGGGCGGCGGAAGCTGGTCCGTCCTGGTCCAGACGGTCACCGCCGACCCCGCCATTGCCCCTTCTTCCTCCACTCACGGCCTCGAAAGGGAGGTTTTCAAAAATATTCGAAACGACAGTGCATCCGCCTCGATGAACGGCCGGGGTATTTGAGCTGTCAGCTCTCGGCACCTCGTGCGTCATCCCCGCATGCTTCCGGCAAGGATCCCTGGTCTTGAAAAGCTCCGGATTCCCGCCGGGAACCTGGGGCCATGACGTCCAATACGGTCACTCCATTGGCCGGAGGACTGCTCACTGGGCCTGGGAGCCTCGCTCCAGGCACGACTCCCGGGCGAAGCATGGATGGCTCGGCTCCCGTCCGCCACATGCATCGGGTTTGAACCCTTGACGCAACATGGTTTTGAAAAACGGACGCCCGGGGCCGTGAGCCAGGGATGCCGGCCACGACCGCCGGAGATCGATGCCTTCCAGCATGGAGGTCCAGCCATGGAAAAGCAGGCCGCCACGGTGATTCCCCACCCGGCCCAGTCGCGCCCGGGGGACCCGCACCCTGAAGCCCCGTTCGACACAGCGGGCTCCACGACACCTGGTTCCGGAGTCCAGGGGGATTCCGGGCAGCACGTCGAAGCGCCCGGGAAAACGCCCCACGACGATGACTTCCTGGCCCGCCTGGCCGAGCAGTCGGTCCACCTCGAGCGGCTGCGCCAGGAAAAAAGGCGCTGTCTCGGCGAAATCGAAGCCCTGCGCGCCGAAAACCGCTGGGAGGACATCCTCGCCCTCTTCCACCCCGTGGAGGAGAAGGTGCCCGAGCTCGAGGCGGTGGGCCTGGCCCACGCCCTCCGGGCCGAGATCGGCTTCGCCCTGGGCCACCTCGGCCGCTACGGGGAAGCCATCGCCCTCTACAGCGCCTGCGTCGAGGCCGAGCCCTCCAATTTCCACTTCCACGCGGGGCTCGCCTACACCGCCTACGACAGCCTCTATGCGGCCAGGGCCCGCAAGGTGATGCTCCACCCGGCCGAGCGCAAGACCCGCATCGAGCTGGCCCACCGCCATTTCGCCGCGGCCAGGGCCCTTCGGCCCGACGGCGTCACCAACGCCTACCGCCAGGGGATGCTCTTCAAACAGATCCAGAGCAAGCCGGACAAGGCGCTCCCCCTCTTCGAGACGGCGGTGAAAAACTGGCGGGCCTACACCGACGAACTGCGGCAGGCGCGCCACCAGGAGCGCAAGAACTACATCAAGGCCCTCTACCAGCTGGCCTCGTGCCTCCTGGACGCGGGGCAGCCTCGGGAAGCCCTCCATCACCTGGAGGACTGCCTGCGGGAGGACGCGGCTTCGAACCATCTCACGGAGCTGCACAAGCGCTTCGCCCTCGGGAAGGTCCACTTCGCCCTGGGCGACCACGCGGCCGCACGCGCAGCGCTGGAAGCCGCCGCCGCCCACGCCGAGCCCGCCGAGGACGATTACGTCTTCGAGCTCCTGGCCCGGGTCCTCCTGGCCCAAAACGACGCCGAGGCCGCGATGGCCGCCGTCAACCGCGTGCCCGGCCACCGCAGGCGGCCTTACTTCCGATGGACCGAGGCGGACGTGCTGGCGGCCCGGGGCGACATCGAGAGGGCCTGCCGCGTCCTGCGGGAAGCCGCCGACCGCGACCGGCGGGGAAGCCACAAGGCCCTGGCGCGCCTGGCCCGGCTCGAATTCCGCCGGCGCAACTACGAGGAGAGCCTCGCCGCCGCCCGGAAGGCCTGCGACTTCTTCCAGGAGACGTACGGGAATCCCTTTTTCGACGGGCTCTTCTGGACCGCCGCAGCTCTCCTGCGGATGGGGCATATCCAGGAGGCCCGCGGGACCCTGGCGGACCTCGAGCATCTCCAGCCCCAATACCCGAACCTCGCCCGGCTCAAGGCCATGATCGAGGCCGAGGGCCGGTAACGCCGGACCAGGTCCCTGCCCGCAGGCTGGTCCGCCGGCCATGGTCGTTGAGGTTAACAAGCGGCGTTTCCATAGGCACCCTGGGTGCCGGCTCCCGGCTTGAACGATGCCGGGACAAGCTTCGCCGGCATGACCGGCG
>Ga0101944_10005192_pt1 | contig 15095 bp, 11 predicted proteins | sample DewCreD2012metaG_FD_75245 | JGI IMG/M metagenome (GOLD analysis project Ga0101944, IMG submission 75245) | Hot spring sediment bacterial and archeal communities from British Columbia, Canada, to study Microbial Dark Matter (Phase II) - Dewar... ...
TGCGAATGGGACACGGCACAATTCACCGCCAGGGTGCCGTGCGCCGCAATATGCTCGTGCCAGGGGATAGAATACGTTGCGTCATAGAGGGCGTCGGGCGTATGAGCAGGAAACGATGCAACCGGCAAAAAAATTCTGCTGGCGATCCGCGACCACAGACAGGCGCGATAGGCGATTTCAAGCGGGCCACTGAACGAAACGCCTGCACGCGTCTCTTTTACTGCTCCAGCGCCATAGCTTTTCAGCTCATGAACCAGCAAATCTTCCATCCCCTTGGGACAGGTGGCAAAAAAGGCGTGATGGGGCATAATTATGTAACGATTTTAAAAAGTTAATAAAGCACCGGCATCGCGGCACCGTGCAAAGCAGCGACCGGCTAAACCTCGCCCCCATGCAGTCTTTTATCAATGGCGTTGATGAGCGCCGGCACCCCTTCTCTGGTGACTGCTGAAATAGGATATACCAGACCTGCATCAGCCTTTTTTATCTGCTTGAGAAAATAATGGAATGCGTGGCGGTCGGGATCAAGGTCAATTTTATTGGCTGCGATGAGCATTTTCTTATGGGAAAGTCCCTGGCCAAATTTTTTTATTTCTCTGCGCACTATGCGCAATGCTTCAGCCGCAGGGGTATCGGCAAACGACGAAACATCTATAACCACCAGCAGCAGCCGCGTCCGCTCTACATGCCGCAAGAATTGAATGCCCAGCCCCTTGCCGTCGGCCGCCCCTTCAATAATGCCGGGGATATCCGCCATGACAATGCTGCGCTGATCAGCACGGGGAATCACCCCCAGATATGGTTGGCGGGTTGTAAACGGATAGTCAGCAATTTTCGGGGTGGCCTGAGACACGGCAGCAAGGAGGGAAGATTTGCCCGCATTGGGCAGGCCAAGCAACCCCACGTCGGCGATAACTTTAAGCTCTAACAATGCCTTCACTTCAACTCCGGGCCACCCTTTTTCAACATGGCGGGGGGCGCGATTGGTCGAGGTGGCGAAATGCTGATTGCCGCGGCCTCCTGAACCACCCCGCGCCACCACCACCGCCTGTCCGGGTTCTGTGATTTCAAAGAGCATTTCTCCCGTCTCTAAATTGCGCACCACCGTACCGAGAGGAACTTTTACTATGAGGTCTTTCCCTTTTTTGCCGGAACAATTATACGGCTTCCCCGGACGGCCATTTTGGGCAAGCAGCCGCGGCGAAAAACGAAAGTGTGCAAGCGTATTGATGGACTGATCGCCAACAAAAATAACCGATCCGCCGTCGCCGCCGTCGCCGCCGTCGGGACCGCCCCGGGGGCGGTATTTCTCCCGACGAAAGGAGAGACATCCGCTCCCGCCGTGTCCTGATCTGATTAAAACAGTAGCCGTGTCAACGAACATAAGCAATATCTGATAGGTGCCGTCAGCTATCAACCCAGAGCCATCGGCAAAAGCTTGCAAGGTCCGACAGTATGACTAAAACCGGCACGTGCCCATTCATATCTCGGCAAGAATCTTGAATTTTTTCTCTCGCCTAACCGCCGCGATATACCTTTCAGGAGCAGGTGCAGCTGCAGCCGCGAAACCTTGCAGTTGTTTTTGTGTAAGGCCGGAGCGCCTCAATATGCTGCATAAATCCCGGCTCTTTCTGATAAGTCATTATAACAAAAAAGCCATTATTGAAACAGTGTTCAGTTTCAATAATGGCGCATGCACACATTCCCCGCCCGCACCGGTAGCACGGTAATCAGACAGTAAATAACTACTGATAAAAATCTGCCTGGCAATGAGATGCGTCTTAGTCGGCAAAGAATGCCGCTTACCAGTTTCGGCGGCCGCTGCCAAATCCCCCTCTCTCTCCTCCTCCACGCGGTCCTCTTCGGCCGCCGCCACCGCCGCCAAAGTCTCGTCTGCCGCCTCCGCCCCGCCGGTCAGCAGGGGGACGAGCTTCGTTTACCTTCAGGCTTTGTCCCTTCAGGTCCTTGCCGTTCATGCCTTCAATTGCGGCCTGCGCCTGAGCACGATCCGGCATTTCCACAAATCCAAAGCCGCGCGACTGGCCGCTGAACCGGTCTTTGATAATTCGCGTTGAATCTACCTTGCCGAAGCCTTCAAATGCCTGGCGCAATTCATCTTCAGTTATCCCTGCAGCTAAATTACCCACGTAGATATTCATTGTGTTCTCCTTTGTGGTGTGCTCTATAAAGAGCGCATTATTGGTTGTGCGCCAGTTTCTTCAGGTTGAGAAACTGCGCAACAGCGCCCGCTGAGGCATCAAGCACGACGGGCTTGTTGATAAATTTTTTCTGCGGGGTAATTTCATACTCCGCAGGGTAGGCATTCTCAAAATACATCTGCTGAAAATTGGAAAATTTGAGCTGATGGGAGGTTGAATCAACCACCACCCTGTGCCGTTTGTGAACCATCCCGCAGGCAACCGCCTTTCGCAGACCGGCTATTGATTCTCCGCCCTGGGTGCAGACAACATGGCCGTAGCGATTTGCCTGAAGCATGCCTTCAATGATCTCCTGCTCCTCAACCTCGACGGTCATAAACTGTTCCCGAAAATGATTTTCAACCAGGTGCCGCACTTTGGGAAACGAGACGGGATCGCCGATCATGGCAGCTTGGGCCACGCTGGGACGCACGGAAACCGGCTGGTAGGTGCCGGTTGCTTTCCATTTTGCCACCGGATTGGCATGGGTGCTCTGCACCCCCAGTATGAACGGCAGTTCAGGAATAATATCAAGGCTATAGAGATCAATAAAGCCCTCCATGATGGCGGTTACATTGCCGGCATTACCAATAGGCACCACCACCACCAGATCTCTGGTATCATACTGGAGCTGCTGGGCCACTTCATAGGCATATGATTTCTGCCCCATAATCCGAATTGGGTTCTTTGAATTAAGCAGGCACACTTCGTAATGTTCCGCAAGTTCCTCAACGATCTTCATGCAGTCGTCAAATACACCGGGTATTTCAATCACGGTTGCGCCGCTGGCCAAGGGCTGCGACAACTGCTGGGGCGTGACTTTTCCCTGCGGCAGGAGCACCACTGATTTGACCACCCGCTTGTCAAGATAGCTCAGATACAGGGCGGCCGCCGCAGAGGTGTCGCCGGTAGAAGCGCAGATGCCCAGCACATCCGTTAACCCGCGGGTGCGTATGGAATAATTGATGAAGCTACTTGCGCTGGCCATGCCGCGGTCTTTAAAACTTGCTGACGGATTAAACCCGTCATTTTTTACAAAAAAATCAATGCCCACGTCCCGGCTCAGCTCGGGGTTTGCCCGCACCAGCGCCGTATGTCCTTCGCCCAGGTAAATGACATCATGAAGCGGAATAGCGGGAAACAATATTTCCTTGTACAGAAAAATCCCCTGCAGGCTTTCAATGCTGAGCAGCCTGCGGTAGTTAAAAATCTTCTGCCATTGGGACCCGGGGATTTTTTTTAGGGAAGCAAAATCCCTGTCGCGCAGCCGCAGCAGGCTTTTGCACGATGGGCAGGTATAGAGGAATTGATTGAGGCTGAAGGTTGCGCCGCATGCTATGCATTCATAAACCACATCGCCCGTATAATCGGGAATCAGATAATCCCTGATGTCCGGCGGGAATTCCCGCAGGTTAATTTCTTGCATTCCTGTTTTATTATGAGCTGGCATTATAAGTCGTTATCATAACTACTTATAATGGTAAGGCTATACTAATTAATCATTCAAGTCAACAATCCTTATCATTGGCCTTTCCTCACAATTTTTCGTTACTACGATTATAGTACGGATGAGGGACCTGTCGCGCCACTATGTTCATGTGGCTTCATTACCACGCCGGCACCGTAGGTATTCCGCACATAGCAGGCGGTATTGAGAGACTTACACGGCTTTGGCTTTCCTGTCTGATAATCCCTTGCGTTTTCATGTTCCCGTGTCAAGCGCCTCAACTCTAAAGGCACTTTTTGGGTAAAAGTCCTGTTCTCATAAGGCAGGATTTATCGGGCTTTCATTGACAATGGCGTCGTGCTCACAGTAAAATAATTATCATGAACAAAAATCGCCCCTCTATCGTTCCGCAACAGGTGCAAAAAAACCTTGAAGAAAAACGCGCTCGGCTGCCCGCACTGCCGGGCGTGTATCTGATGAAGGACATCACGGGTACCGTCCTTTATGTCGGCAAGGCAAAGAACCTTAAACATCGTGTCAGATCGTATTTTCACCATCCGCAGGATCAGCGCTATAAGACACAAATCCTGGTTTCCAGAATCGCGGACATTGAAACGATTGTCACCAATACAGAAAAAGATGCTCTCATCCTTGAGAACAATCTTATTAAGAAATACCGTCCGCGCTTTAATGTAAGCCTGCGCGATGACAAGAATTATCCTTATCTGCGCCTCTCTCTGGATGAGCCTTATCCGGCCCTGACGATTGCCCGCCAGGCGCACACGGATGGCGCGCAATATTTTGGGCCGTTTGCATCTGCCGCAGCAGTGCGCGAAACGCTCAAGCTGATCAACCAGATTTTCCCGTTGCGAAAGTGCCACGGCAAACGCCTTGAAAAAAAACGACCGTGCATTTACTACCAGTTAGGCCAGTGTCCTGCTCCGTGCTGCTGCAGGGTTGATGAAAAAGAATATCGAGAAACGGTCCATGAAGTGCAGCTCTTTTTGCAGGGGCGCGGCAGAGAAATCATCGCCTCGCTCAGAAAGCGGATGGAGCTGGAATCCCAGGCGCTGCGTTTTGAACAGGCAGCCCGCATCCGCGACCGCATTAAAGCGCTCGAGGAAACCCTTGAGCGGCAGACGATTGTCAGCCTTGATTTTACTGACCGCGATGTGTTTGCATGGCATCGAGAAGAAGACCGGATGGAGATGGTGGTGCTTTTTGTGCGAAGCGGGCGGCTGAGTGGCAGCCGCAGCTATACCCTGCACAATCTCTCGATGCCTGATGAAGAGGTGCTGTCTTCATTTCTTACCCAGTTCTATGATACGGGAAAATTCATCCCGCAGGAAATCATCGTTCCGCTTCCGCTGCCGGATAAAGATCTGGTTCAGGACTGGCTGCGCGAAATCAGCGGCCGCACTGTGCCGATAATCACGGTGACCCATGGAGCCCGCTATGAACTGCTTAAAATGGCAGAGCAAAACGCCTGTATACTGTTTAACCGCAAGGCAGCCCCGGCGCCGCGCGATAATCGCGCCCTGCTTGCCATGCTGCAGGAAAAGCTGTCCCTGAAAAATTTTCCTGCCTGCATTGAATGTGTTGACATCTCCAATATCTCCGGCACTTCGGCGGTTGGCGCAACCGTGCGCTTTGTGCAGGGCGAACCGAACAAGGACGGCTACCGGCGGTTCCGGATTAAAACCGTGCAACAGGCGGATGATTATGCCATGATGTATGAGGTGCTGTCGCGGCATCTCACGCGCCTGCAGGCCGAGCAGCGACTGCCTGATCTGCTCATGGTTGACGGGGGAAAAGGACAGCTTGCGGTGCTGCTCCGCGCCTTGCAGGATGTGGGTATCCACAGCGTTGACGCTATAGCGCTGGCTAAAGGGCGCGTCCCGGCTCAAAACAAAACAGGGCGCGGCGCTCAGGAAGATAAAATATTCGTGCCGCATCGGAAAAGTCCGCTCATGCTTGCACCGCGCTCTGGCGCCCTTCTTCTCTTGCAACGAATCCGCGACGAAGCGCACCGCTTTGCTATTACCTATTATCAAAAACTGAAAGGCACGCAGGACCTCAGCTCCCCGCTGGAACGCATCAAAGGGATCGGAAAAATTACCGCGCAACGCGTTCTTCAGCACTTTGGCTCGCTTGAGCACATAGAGGCGGCAACACAGCAACAGCTTGCCATGCTCCCCTTCCTAAATAAAAACCAGGCAGCGCTTATTTACCAATTTTTCCGGAAGGATTTGACGCCGCAGCAGTCCTCAAAAATCCCCTCTCAAAACCCGGCCAATGGCGCACCCACTCGAGAACCGTAAGATCACGCCGCGGCACACAGTCAGACAGCTCAGCGCGGCCGCACTTCCCAGCCGCTATTAACGAGGAGCTTATAGAACGCCTTTGATTGATTGAGAATCATGCGGGTATGGGAATTCAGTTCATCAATAATCTCTTCTTTAATCGCGGGCGCAGCGACTTTCTGCAGTTGTTCAAGCCTGATGGTGGCAAATGAAAGATAGTCCAGCATTTTATTGGTTATAACATCCTTAAGCGGCTCGATCTCAGCCAATTGAATGTTGCTGGATATTTCATCAAGAGCCGCCATCCGCTCTTCTGGGCGCTGCTCCTTGATGCATGCGGCAAGATCGAGCTCCTGGGTCTGCTCGTCAATAACAATCCGTTTAATGGCGTGCAACTCTTTCAAATACCCGGAGATTCCCTGCAGCCGTTTTTGGATGCGTTCCAGTATAGCGTCGTTGAGCAGATGACCGGCCTTGAACCGGCACAGGTCTCGGTCTATTTTCTTAAGGGGGCTGTGAATATGGGCAATGGTGCTTTGAGAAAGCGCTTGGAGCGCCTGCCGTTTCCGTTCCTGAAGCACCCGTTCGGGGATACGCTGCGACTCCTGGTGGCCCTGGTGAGCGGGTTGGTCTTCCAGATGAAAACGCAGCCTATAGTAAGAGGCTAATTCACCCAGCGTTTGCGGCTCAAAAGCAGGAAGTTCGGGCAGATCTTCATGGAGGATTTTGAAAAAGTTAAGTCGGGGAAAAATCATCAGCAGGCGAACCCCCGGATCAATCATCTGGCTGCGGAGGAGAAAATGCGCCAACGTTACATATTCGTTAAACAGAAGCTTGAGAAATGACAGCTCATTCTCTGTAAAGTCGCTGCGCCTGCTCTCTGCTGACGAGAGCTTTTCCATAAGTGACGGCTCATCAAAAGAGAAATGAAACCCCTTGCGGCGGACAAACTGCAAGGGACGACTCGGCGCGTCAACCTTAAACATGCGGGGTTGATAGCTGCCTTCACCGGCGGTGGTGCCGATAAAATTACACCGCAGCGTATGTTCGCTAATGAGCGGAACCAGGGTTGCCTGCTTTATGCCAAAAGGCAGACATATAAAACTCGCTCGATTATCATTCTCCATGCTGATATGAAACGTCACCCCGGGTTCATGCAGTCCCAGCTTTTCAGTCTCCCGCACTGCCTCCAACAACCGGCCAACCGTTTCTTCAGGGGTTGAACTGGTGGCGCTTATGAGCACTTCATCCAGAAACCGTCGCGCATTGCTGATCGGCGCGAAGGCGTCTCCCAGACCAAAATGCACGCGAAATCCAAGGTCAAGGGTCATGAGGCGGTCTAATAAAAATTTTCTATCCCCCAGCTCCTTAAGGCGGTAGATAAATACGTCAAGTATGTTGCCGATAACGTATTCATAATTTTCCAAAAGCTGCCCCGTGTGCGGATCGGTTGCCATGGTAAGAATCAGGCTCTTTATGAGTTCGTTCACCGTGGCTTCGGATGAGCCCTGCTTGAGACCCCGGGTCAACTTGAACTTTACATTAATTTGCTGCCCCTGAAATGTGACGTCAACATTATCGGAGAAGTTGCCCTCAAAATAGCAGCCCTGCTTGAACCACAGGTCTGTCATTTCACGGACTATAGCCCGTTCAATCTGAAATAACCGGCGTTTTGGTATCGCCGATGTTTTAATTTCTTTCAGGTTCATAGGTGAGGGGAGATGAACTGAAAAATCTGCACATTATTAATTGAAAAATATAAAACCGGACGTCCCGGCAAGACCTTGTTGAAAAAGACGAATGAATTTTTACAACAGTATTTCCAAGACCGCTGAATAAATATGCTGCAATGCGGCGGTGTCTGTTTTTTTGCCACCATCACGGTGTGAAAGATACCCTCAAGTTTGTTAATCGCCATTTTCTGTCTGACGGGTATCATCTTTGCGTATTTTATGCCAGCATACAAGCACGAACCAGACCAGAAGACCCGCAACGCCGATAACCACCATTAGCTCTATCCCGTGATGTTTAATATCACCCATAATAAGCTTCAGCGCTGCCCCGAAAAAATAACCTCCCGCGCAGAACGTGATCGTCCAGAAAAAAGCGCTTATAATATTGAGAATCACGAACCGCTGCACCGAAATGCCGCTCATGCCTATGACAAAAGGCGCTATAATACGCATTCCATACATAAAACGGAAGCCAAACACTGCCAGGTTTTGGTAGCGTTTGAGAAGAGCGCGAAACCGGGCCGTGCGCGCTTTAAATGCCGGTCGTTTTTCTAAAAATCCCTTGCCCAATGTGTTTCCCATAAAATATACACATTGATCGCAGAAAATAGTGGCAACAGACGCAATGACAATGACCTGCGGCAGCTTCAAGTATCCTAAATGAACTGCAAGGCCCGCCAGAACCAGGATGGTTTCTCCCTCCATGAGTGCGCCAACGAATACCGCCAGATAGCCATAGTTGTTGATAAGATGCTCTGCTGACATGGTTTTAATTTGCAATTCCCATCTTCGTATGCTAAAAAAGACCTTAGAAAATCAATATAATTATATCATTTAATTGCTGTCCGACAAGTTGTTACTGTGACCGAAAAGGGGGTATTAAAATAGTCATAGCTCACGCCTGTTTACGCAACCGCTTTTCTGCAACGCTGTCATAATCTACATTATTATATATTATTATCACCGCATGAGGGCTTAATCAAGTCATGAACGCAAGCCTGTTTGCAGTGCTGTCATACATATATGGTTCCATTCCATTTGGGTATATTGCCACACGCATTCTGACCGGGAAAAATCTTACCGAAGAAGGAACCGGCAATATCAGCGTCACTAATACCTTTAAAGTCGGTGGCACCGCTGCAGGCATTGTCAGCATTTTAGGGGAAACCTCCAAAGGGGTGGTGCCGATTATGGCAGCAAAAACTTTCTTCCCGGATAATCACCTGGTTATGTTTTTAAGTGTGTTCTGTTCGCTGGTTGGCACCAGTTTCTCTGTTTTCCTTAAAGGCAAAGGGGGAAAGGGCAGCACTGCAGCCTTCTGGAGCATAGGTATCCTGTCGCCCTATGCGTGCGTGACCCTGCTATGCACCTGGATCGCCCTTGCCGTCCTTGCGCGAATAAGCATTCACTTCAAAAAATTGCAGCTTCTTTTCATTCCGGGCATCATTTATCTGGTAGAACGCGATGTGGTTTTTACGCTTTTTGGTTTATTGACCAGTCTGCTGTTTTTTTGCACTAACTATCTGCGCAAAGATGATTTTACGTATTACAATATTCTCCAGCAAAAACAAGGTCTCCCGCCTGCTACGTAGAGGGACCTCTTGCGCCATATCATTAATACGCGAGCCCTTACCAGCCGGTAAGACCTTTTGCCGGGATGGGAAATGAAGATGCGTTATATTTACAACCTTAAAGACCTCAAACGGTCTTCTCATATTGGCAATAAGGCACAGTCGTTACTGTTTCTTGTTAAAAAGAAATTTGCGGTGCCAAACACCTGGGTCTGCTCTTGGGACGCTTTTGCTGAATTTCGCAGCGGCTCTTCGCAGGTTTTGCGACGGGTCGCAGAGGAATTGTCAGCGCAGGTGGACATGAGCCGTAGCTATGCGGTGCGTTCTTCGGCGAATGTAGAAGACAGCGAGACCCTCTCCTTTGCAGGACAATTCAAGAGCCTGTTACATATTCAGGGACTGGACGCCATTTTAAACGCTATTGAAACGGTATGGGAATCAGCCAGCGCTCCTGCGGTGCAATGTTATTTGAAAAAAAATGCTCTTGACCCGGCCGGCATTAAAATGGCGGTTATTATCCAGGAAATGATCCAGCCAGCCTTTTCCGGTGTTGCCTTTAGCCGGAACCCCATCACCGGTATGGACGAAACCGTGGTTGAAGCTGTCAGAGGAACCAGCGATGTGCTGCTTCAGGAAGGGATCACCCCCTGCCGCTGGATATATAAATGGGGCGAATGGATTGCGCTTCCCCAGCACGAGGACGTGCCGCGGGATATAATACGGGAGGTGGTTACCGGCACCCGAGAGATTGCAAAAACCTTTGGCAGGCCGGTTGATGTAGAATGGGCATATGCAGATTCACAGCTCTACTGGGTGCAGCTTCGCGAAATAACTTCGTTAAAAAACCTCAACGTCTATTCTAACTACATTGCCAAGGAAGTGCTGCCCGGTGTCATCAAGCCGCTGGTCTGGTCAGTCAACGTGCCCATGGTGAACAGCGCCTGGAAGAAATTTCTCTCCGAGCTGGTGGGCGAGCTTGCCATTGACCACAATGCCCTTGCCCGCTGTTTTTACTATCGTGCGTATTTTAACATGGGCGTCATCGGCAACATCTTTGCTGCGCTGGGACTGCCGCCTGAAACGATAGAGCTGCTCATGGGAATTTATCTTGAGGGCTCCGAAAAGCCGTCGTTTAAGCTCACGCCGCGCATGATAGTGCGCCTGCCGCGCATTATGAACTTCTGTCTGAAAAAAATATTTTCTACTAAAAAATTCCCCGAAGTATTCAGCACCCTGAGACAGGACTATCAGGCTTTTAATAGAAGTGATATAGACGCATTATCTATGACTGAGCTGCTCCATGCGATAGACCGGCTGTGCATGGTGTCACAGCGGACTGCGTATTATAACATCATTGCCCAGCTTCTCATGGGGCTGTTCAACACCCTTCTCAAGGCACAGCTCAAGAAGCTGGGCGTTGATTTTGCCTGCTTTGATCTGGCATGGGGTATGAATGATCTCAAACGGTTCGACCCCACCATCCACATCCTGGCATTGCAGCAGCAGGTGCAACAGCTTCCGGAAGAAATCCGGAGCCGAATGCAAACCGCCAGTTATGACGACTTTACCCGGTTGTCTGGCACTGAACATTTACAGAAAGATTTGGCGCATTTTATGGAACGATTCGGTCATATCAGTGACAGCGGCTGCGATTTTTCTGCAGTGCCGTGGCGTGAAACGCCCGAGGTCGTCATGCGCATGATTACCGGCTCGTCCCGGAAAGAAAAACAGGAGGTGAGAAAAATCTGGTTTGATGAGGTGCGCATGTCGCATCTGCGACGCTGGCTGCTGCGCCCCCTGTATGTCCGGGCGCAGACTTATTGGCTCTACCGGGAAGAAATCAGTTTTCTCTTTTCGTATGGATATGGTCTGTTTCGCAAATATTTTATGGCGCTGGGAGAGCGCTGTGTGCAGCATGGTTTTATTAATTCGGCTGATGATATTTTTTATCTTTCTCTGGACGAAATACGTGCTATTATTGAGAGCCGCGACGCCGAACGAAACTATGCCGGCGTTATTGCCCAGCGAAAAAAAGAGATGCAGGATTATCAGGATGTGCGCCTCCCAAGTGTAATTTATGGAGACCAGCCGCCTCCCCTGACGAACCATTCCGGAAATACATTAAAGGGCACGCCGACCTCGCGGGGCTATTACCGCGGCCCGGTTACGGTGGTCAGGGGGATCAAGGACTTCTCCAAAGTGGCACCTGGCAGCGTGCTGGTTATACCCTATTCTGATGTGGGCTGGACACCCCTGTTCATGAAAGCCGGCGCTATTATTGCAGAATCAGGGGGAATACTGTCCCACAGCTCGATCATTGCCCGTGAATATAATATTCCTGCGGTGGTATCTGTTTCCGGGGCGTGTCAGATTAAGGATAACACACTGGTGAGCGTAGACGGGTATCAGGGAGAAATTGTTATTCATGAAACTTAAACTTGGCGTCAGTTCCTGTTTGCTGGGCAACAACGTGCGCTATGACGGCGGCCATGCCCACGACCGCTATCTGACCGATACGCTTGGCCGGTATGTGGAATATGTTCCGGTGTGCCCGGAGGTGGAATGCGGGCTGAGCGTTCCCCGCGAAGCCATGCGGCTGGTGGGCGACGTCAATAATCCCCGGCTTATGACGGTTCAGAGCGGAAAAGATTATACCGATGCCATGGTGCGCTGGGCGCGAAAGCGCGTCCGAGAGCTGGAGCAGAATAATCTGTGCGGTTTTATATTCAAAAGCAAGTCGCCCAGCAGCGGGATGGAGCGGGTAAAAGTATATGACGAGCATGGGGTGCCGGCAAAAAAAGGGGTCGGGCTATTTGCGCGCACTTTTATGGAGCATTTCCCGCTGCTGCCGGTAGAGGATGAGGGACGGCTTCATGATCCGGTATTGCGCGAAAATTTTATTGAGCGCATATTTGTGTATAACCGCTGGCAGGCACTGCTGGAGGAGAAAAAGAAGGTGGCGGCCGTGGTTGACTTTCATACCCGCCACAAGCTGCTTATTCTCTCCCACAGCCCTGCTCATTACCAGACTATGGGAAGGTTGGTGGCGCAAGCTAAAACGATGCCGTTAAGCAGGCTGTATGCCGAGTACCAATCGCTTCTCATGGAATCCCTTAAGATAAAAGCAACGCTTCGCAAAAACTGCAATGTCCTCTTGCACATGATGGGATATTTCAAAGAACAACTTTCGGCTGATGAAAAACAAGAACTGCTTGAAATTATCAATCAATATCGCCAAAGCATTGTTCCGCTCATTGTCCCGATTACCCTCATTAATCATTTTGTGCGCAAATACGATCAACCCTACCTCAAAAATCAGTATTATCTGCAGCCGCACCCGGCAGAGCTGCAACTGCGCAATCATGTGTGATAGAGAACCTGACCTTACGCTGCAGGCGTGGCACCGGAACTTCTATTATGTGATGTTTCCCCTGCTCATACCGCGTTGCTACAGATAAATAATGTTTTCCTGATGATAGAGAGAAATGAACAGGAGCAAATAATCGCGCAGGTGCCGGGTGATGAGAAAATTATTTTTAATATGTTCCCGTCCGTTAAGGCCCAGCTTGCGCGCGTATTCCGGTTCGTTGAGGAGCTGCTTGAGATAAAAAACCGTCCCTTCTATCGAGCGGGTTAAGATGCCGGAATATTTATGGGCGATCTGCAAGGGAATGCCGCCCACGGCTGATGCTATGACCGGACGTCCCTTCCACAGTGCTTCTGCCACGGTTAACCCAAAACCTTCCTTTAGGGACTTCTGCAGAACCACTGCAGATGCCCGCTGGAGCGCATTGATTTCAATATCACTTGAAGGCGGCAGAAATATGATGTGTATATCGGGGTCATCCCCGGCAGCAGTCCTGACATCCTCAAGCACCCGCAAACCCTCTGGATCATCTGTTGCGCCACCGCCAGCAAGCACCAACTGGCAATCTATGTGTTTTTTAACCTGGCGATACACTTCTATCACCCCGACCGGATCTTTAAGATAGTCAAAGCGCGAAATCTGGGTAACCAGAGGCCGCTCCGGATCAATCGTAAACCTTTTCAGAACCTCCGCTATCACGGACTCGGGCAAATCTTTATTCTTATCGCTTAATGGATCTATGGACGGTGATATCAGTATCTGCGGGATAGAAAGCACCCGCGAAAAGGCTGGTGCAGAAAACACCGCGCAGTCATAGCGCTCAATAAACTGTTTCAAAAAGTTATAAATCCGCATGTCCGGCTCGGTAAAATCAATGTGACAGCGCCAGATCCAGGGCTTGCCAGCCGTTTTCTTATCAACCAGGGCGATGGGCTGGGGATCATGGACAAATACAATATCGCTGGTGAGTGCCATTTCCGCTGCATTTTCCTGGTTGACTTCAAGAAAGAACTGCAGGTCATCGTCGGTAATCTCCACGGCTGCACCATGGAGGGCATTGTGCATATTTTTGGTAATGGCAAAAAATTTTTCATTGCCTTTTATAACATCCCAGCGCGCATCAACCCCCAGTTGCTTTAATAAGGGCACCATGCGTATAAGAATTTCAGCAACACCCCCGCCCACCGCCGTGGAATTGATGTGTTGAATAACCTTGCCCTGCAGCCTGCTGGCCAGAAAATATAATTCATCTATAGTCGCCTGGCCGACAATAGCGGCATAGTCATGAATATTAAACATAACTGCTGACAACCTTTATAATTTTTTCCCGCAATCCTTCCAGCGTCATGGTATACGGGTCTAACCGGGACAGTTTATCTGCCAATGCAATCTGACCGCTGTCCCGTAACCACCGTGAAAAGTCGTTTTCCGCATTGCGCAGTCGCATACGCGCCTCAAATACGTGGAAGTAGAGTGAATAAATGCTGAGTTTGGGGATTATGTCTAAAAATTCCCTCACCGTGCGGGCGACATAGGGCGTTGGTATAATCACCGTCACGCAATCCATAAAATGAAATTCTTCTCCTGCCTCACAATCAAGACAATACTTACCTTTTGCAATGTAGTCAAAGAGAATTCGTATAAATTCCTGGCGCAGTTCGTCAATGCTGCCAAATCGCACAATATCCACGCTGGCAAGGCTTTCCCCGAGCGCATCAAGTCCTAAAATATTGGTTACCCAGTAGGCAAAATCATTAGGCGGCTCGGGAGACAAATAGTGATGCTGCTGCAGGAAGCGATGCGTATGGTAATAAATGGAAGAAGGGGGAACCTGCTTGATGCGTTCAAGCAGTTCGCAGGGATTTTTTGCTCTTATCCCCAGCAGCTTTACCAGATGCAATTCCGAAAAAAAGTAAAAGGGGTCAGACACTGGCCAGTTCCTCCAGAATCAGTCGTATTTCCTTATAATTGCTGACACTATAGCGTGCCCGGGAAGGACAAAAACCTACCTTGATTGAATAGACGTCCTCGGGCATGACTTTAAACAGGTCTTCATCGGTGCGATCATCGCCAACCGCCAGTATAAAATCATAGAATCTGCCGGCAAGCAGATGTTTAGCTGCGGTTCCCTTGTCTGCGCCAGCGCAGCGCAATTCCACCACCTTATTGCCGTGCACCGCATGCACGTTGACATGCGCAGTAAATTCATCAATTTCATCCAAGAGCTCTCGTGCTCTGGTTGCAGCTAACTCCGGATCAGCTTTTCGATAATGCCAAGCAATTGAAAACTCTTTTTCTTCCACAAACGAACCGGGAACAATATCGGCATACAGGAAAAACAACGGCAGCGCCTGTTGCTTCCAGTCATTTGACAGGGGTATGGTCAATTCCCAGTCCCTGCCAAAGCGCTTGATCCAGACACCATGTTCGGCAACCAGAACCGCTCCCAAGGAGCCAAACCACTCATCCAGTATAT
>Ga0101944_10005193_pt1 | contig 15093 bp, 16 predicted proteins | sample DewCreD2012metaG_FD_75245 | JGI IMG/M metagenome (GOLD analysis project Ga0101944, IMG submission 75245) | Hot spring sediment bacterial and archeal communities from British Columbia, Canada, to study Microbial Dark Matter (Phase II) - Dewar... ...
ATCATATCAGGGGGCTTCTTTGGCAATTGGTTTTGGTTGGTGCCTTACCTTTTACCAGAGTTGCCCCTTTTGTCAATCAAATCTGTGATTTACTGAAATTGGCGCGGCGATTATATCACCCGGCAGGATATAATTGAGCGCATGAACCCACTTCGCTGGTTAGTCACTTATGCCTGCAAACTCGGCCTGGAAGTGATGTGCCGCATCCACAAAGAAAACTGGGAGGTCATCCCTTCCACCGGGCCGCTGATTACGTATGCCAACCATACCGGCATGGTCGAGGCTCCCCTGATTTTTACCCAACTGATGCCGCGCCCGGCAACGGCCCTGGCGAAAATCGAAACCTGGGATAACTGGTTCCTGGGATGGGTCTTTACGCTCTGGGAAATCATCCCCATCCGGCGCGGGGAGGCCGACATGGAAGCGCTGCGCGCCGCGCTGGAGGCCTTGAAGCAGGGTAAGTTCTTGGGGATGTCGCCCGAAGGGACGCGCAACCGCACCGGGCAGTTGCTGCGCGCGCACGGCGGCGCAGCGCTGCTGGCACTAAAGAGCGGCTCGCCGCTGCTTCCGATTGCCCACTGGGGCGGAGAGAATTTTCTCACCAACCTGAAACGCCTTAAGCGGACAGATTTCTACATTCGGGTTGGTAAACCGTTCGTGCTGGATGCGGGCAGCGAGCGGGTGACAAAGGAAATCCGCCAGCAGATGGCGGATGAAATGATGTACCAGTTGGCGAAACTCCTGCCAGAATATTACCGGGGAGAGTACGCCGATTTGGAGAAAGCGACGGAAAAGTACATTCGCTGGCTGTAAGGCGAGATTCATCTCTCTTGTAAGGGAGACGAGATAAATCTCGTTCTACGGGGACAGATCATACCAGTAGGTATTCGTTTTCCATTCTTTGAAGCCCATTTTTCGATACAGCTGATTGGCTGCAACCCGGCGCGGATTGCAGGTCAGTGAGACGCCTTTCAGTCCCATCTGGCGGGCCAGGTCGAGCAAAGCATTGACCAGGGCTTCACCCAAACCCTGGCCGCGCATGGACTCGTCTACGATGACATCCTCGATGTGGGCATGCAAGCCGCTGGGGGTGCGGAAGACGCCCAGGCAGGCCGAGCCAACGATGGGGTCGGTCTCGCCAGGGGAGCGGACGACAATCAACCGGCTAGACGAATCTATCAGGGCTTGCAACTCTTCACGGGTTGGGATGGGGGCCTGGGTCAGTTGCGGTATCAGCCGCTCGAAGGCGGAGAGCAGTTCGGGGGTGATGGAGGTGACAGGGTGAGTAGAAAACGATGACATAGGGAAGGAGTAACCTATTTTTCACTCAACTGGCGGCCAGCTCCATTGATTTGCGCGGCCACAGGCTGAGAATGACATAGTAGCCAACGTAAACAAACGAAGCCCACACCACCCACTGCGGCACATTCGGGTATTGCATGACGCCCCAAATGCCGATAATGCCGTACAGGTATGAAAGAACCAGCGTCAGGCGTTTCAGGCGCGTGTTGCGGCTGGGATACAACCACTTGACCGGCACAAAAACCAAAATATTGAATGCAGCCACAAAAGCCAGGTTGAGCCAGGGGGGCATTTGCATAATCAGCATGTAAAGAACCATCACGTTCCAATAGCACGGAAAACCCTTGAAAAAGTAGTCGTTGGTTTCGTCTGTTTTGGCATCGACCTGGGTAAATTGGTAAGCAGAGGTAAGCAGGATGGCAAAGGCGGCCGGCCAGGCCAGGGCAGGAGGTAATAATTGGGCTTCTATCAGAAACATGGCCGGGACCAGGACGTAGTTCAGGTAGTCGAGAATGTTGTCCATCAACGCGCCGTCGATATTCGCCGCGTATTGTTTCACGTTGGCCCAACGCGCCAGCATTCCATCGAAGCCATCCACGAACATAGCGAGGACCATCCACAGGATAGCCAACCGCCACTCGTGGTTGAAGATAGCGTACAGAGCGAGCAAGCCCCAAATCGCGCCTGTGGCGGTGAAAAAATGCACACCCATTGCCAGGGTTTTGCGCAGCAGCAGATTATTTTTCATAATTCGTCACATCCCGTTGCGTAAGTAGGGGCGCGGTCATCGCGCCTAGAAGCGGTCATCGCGCTCAGAAGCGGTCATCGCGCCCCTGCAAAAATTATATCTTCACCAGCAAATCCTTAAGGGCCGCGCCCTTTTCCAGGTGAATGCGCAAAATGCGCCGCTTGCGCGCCGCCAGGGCCTCGAAATCGCCCAGGGCCTGGGCGCGTTCGAGCGCGCCGAAGGTCATGCCCTGGCCGGGAATGTCAATATCCGCCGCCGAATCTGCTGTGATTTGCAGGAACAGGCCGTTATCGGCTCCGCCCTTGTGCAATTGGCCGGTCGAATGCAGGAAACGCGGCCCAAAACCAACCGTCGTAGCGCAGCCCGTTTTGGCGCGCAGTTTCAGGCGCAATTCGGTCAGGGCCGCTTGCATGGCCGGGTTACGGCGCAAATAGGCATTAATGGCGATGTAATCACCGGCTTTTGCTTGAGCGAGGAACGCCTGGAGGGCTGCCGGGGCATCTGCTACGCTGACAAATGAACCAGGGCTGACCGCGCCGGTGGCCTTGTATTCCACTATTTTGGCCTTGGTCCTGTCTTTCGCATCCTGCACATCGGGCTGGTCGAAGGCATTGACCCCCAACACAGCGCAGGCAATGGCCGTAGCAAACTCCCAGCGATAAAACTCCGCCGCCAGGTTGTACGGGTCTGAAAGGTCGAACACCACCAGCGGCTGACCGGCGGACTGGAGCGACTCCAACGCTGAATCGTGTTCCCCGCTCTTGCGCAGGTACACAAACACCCGGTCCTTGCCATACTCTGACGGATTGCCCAACGGCTCCAAATCCACCGGAACCACGCCCCTGCCCTGCTTACCGGTCGATTCGGCAATTAGCTGCTCCAGCCACGAACCGATGGATTCCAGGCCGGGGTCGGCCACAATTGTCAGTTTATCGCGGCCTTGCAGGGCAGCCTGCGCCATCAATGCGCCCAGTACAAGCCCAGGGTTGCGCCCGGCGGGGACGTCCGGCTGGCACTGCGCGCTCATCCAGCCTCCACTTGCCAGAAATTTTTCGATGTCAATGCCCATCAGCGCAGCGGGGACCAGCCCAAAGTGCGTGAGCGCCGAATAGCGGCCACCCACCAGCGGGTCGGCGTTGAATATGCGGGCAAAACCGCGTTCTTTCGCCAGTTTTTCGAGCGAAGTGCCAGGGTCAGTGATGGCGACGAAGTGTTTCCCGGCGTTTTCGCCAAAGGCTTCCGCTGTCTTCGCCCAGAAATAATCGAACATGGCACTCACTTCCGCCGTTCCGCCCGATTTGGAGGAGACGATAAAGAGTGTCTTTTCCAGGGGAAACTTTGCGGCAGTTTCGGCCACTTGGCCGGGGTCAGTAGAGTCAAGAATGTTGAACGTGAAGCGTTGAACATTGAACACCAGCGACATCACTTCCGGCGCGAGCGAAGAACCGCCCATGCCAAGCAATAAAAAGTGGGTAAACCCAGCGGCATGAGTTTGGGCGGCAAAGTGCTTGATTTCGGGCAGGGCCGCGCGGGAGGTCTCCGGCAGATTGAGCCATCCCAGGCGGATTTTGATTTCGGCTTGCCCAGCCGGGTCGTCCGTCCACAGGGTTGGGTCAATCTTCCACATTCGCTCGACGGCATTTTGTCTTTCCAAAGTGGCTACACGCTCTTTGAGTGGGTCGGCCAGCCCGCCCAAGCGCGAGACAATGACTTGCCGCCGCTCCTCGACCGTCGCCAGCAAAGCCGTGAAGGCATCTGCGAAGGCTTTGACGCCCTCCTCCTCCAGTTCCTGCGTGACGGTGGACATCAGGATACCCAGTTTCTCCAGGTTGGCAATCTGCTGGCGGGCTTCGCCCAGGCCTTCCATGATAGTTTGGGCGGCAGTCCCATGCTCTTTGAAGGCAATCAGCGTTTGGGGCGGAACGGTGTTGACGGTGGCTGGACCAATCAGGTTATCCACATAAATTGTATCGGGGTAATTGGGGTTTTTGGTGCTGGTAGAAGCCCATAGCGGACGCTGTAAATTGGCCTTCGCCATCTGAAGTTTGCCAAAACGCGGCCCGCCAAAGACTTTGCGGAATTCATCATACGCCAATTTGGCGTTGGCAATGGCGGCCTTACCGCGCAAGGGTGAATCTTCGGGCAGTTTGGGGTCAATTTTGCTATCTACCCGCGAGACGAAGAACGAGGCAACCGAGTGAATCCGCTCGATATCTCCGCCCGCCAGCAAGCGGTCTTCCAGACCGGAGAGATAGGCGTCCATCACTTCCTGGTAGCGTTCGAGCGAGAAAATCAGCGTAACGTTGACGTTGATTCCCGCCGCAATGGCCTGACGAATGGCCGGAAGGCCGGCTTTGGTAGCCGGAATCTTAATCATCAAATTGGGGCGATTGACGGTTTGCCACAACTGTTTGGCTTGGGCAATTGTCCCTTCGGTATCGTGCGCGAGATAGGGGCTGACTTCCAGGCTGACGTAGCCATCCGCGCTATCGGTTTCGGTATAGAGCGGCAGGAACAGGTCGCAGGCGGCGCGAATGTCTTCGATTGCCAGCTGCCAGAAAATTTGCTCACTCTCCCAGCCAGAGAGCGCCAGCGGAGTCAGGGCCGAGTCATAGTCGTTCGATTTGGCAATGGCGTTATGGAAAATCGAGGGGTTGGATGTCACACCGCGAATATCGCCGCGCGCAATCATGGCCGCCAGTTCGCCGTTTTCCAGCAGGCGGCGTTGGATGTTGTCGTACCAGAGGGACTGGCCGAGGGCGGTCAGTTCAGTGATTGGATTGCTCATGAGGTTGCTCCTGAAAAAAGATAAAGACGTTTTTGTAACGGTCTGTTTCGATGTTCGATATTCGATGTTCGATAATAGAGGTCGCCAGTCTCCTGATGCTAAACCTGCTCCAGGCAAGGGTCATTTCGGATTTCAGGAATTGTTTGACCTAAATAGGGGAGGGAGGGAAGCCTGTGCCAGCGGCGAAGCAGATGATAAGCGGGAGATGTAAGCAGGCGGCAGGCTTCGACTGCCGGCCTCCAGGCCGGTTTGCGAACTTGTTTAACCGTCTCTGGGGCGGGCAAAATGCCAAAATCCCATGCCGAACACAGGCGGGCAAGAAAATCTACCTGTTCCGCCAGCGTTTCCAAATGCTGCGGTGGATTCTCATCAGGATAGAGGGAAGTATCCAGCCACGAAAAGTTATTCATGTTCAGTATTTAGAAAAGATTCACGAAACCACCGGCGAAGGGTTTCTGCTTTCATGCGCTGTTCGGTATCTGGAATAGATTCCAGGGGACGGTGAAGCGCAATCCGCTCCAAATGCGTTTCGATGGCAAGACGCGCTCGCTCGAAATCCGTATTATCACCAGAGCGGGCTTGCCGCTCCTGCCAGAGCGACCAGCATTCAACAGGTTCGACGATGTTCTGGCTGCATAAAGTGAAAATGTCTAAGAAATCGCGCGGGGCGCCCCGCTCAACCAGCGCGGTCATTTTGGAAGCAATCAGGTCGGGCAGGCTATCGAGGGCGATGCCTTCTTCTTCCAACCAAACCCAATTCCGCAACTGAACGTCGCGAGAAGCGATTTGGAAGCTAAAAACAGTTTTATCGGCCTGCATAAGTTCGACACTGACCACATCACCCCATTTGCGCGTCCTCGTTTGCCCAAAAGACCGAAGAGCAGTTTCGATGACCTGGACAACCTGGCGGCGCTGCTCCTGGCCTGCTTCTGCGTGCCACCAGGCATCGGCATCATGGGTGAAGCGATACTCAAAGTAGTGAAACAGTCCAAGTGCGCCGCCAATCGAAAGATACCCAGAAAGGCCAGATTCCCGCAATGCCCGAAAACAGGCAGAAGCATACGGGGAAATATTCGCTGGACGGCGCGGAGAGAGAGTTTTCACTTCAAGCTATGTTCCAACTGACGAATTTTGCCCACCCGGCGCTGATGGCGTTCCTGGCCGGGGTCGTTGCCAACGAAACGCGCGCCCAGGAAGGCGGCGACAATTTCGCGGGCCGGTTCGGGGCCGATGATGCGCGCGCCCAGGCACAAGACATTCATATCGTCATGTTCCACGCCCTGATGCGCCGAGTAGGTATCGTGACAAATTCCGGCGTAAATGCCTTTGATTTTGTTGGCAGCAATGTTCGCGCCAACCGCGGAACCGCACAGCAGAATGCCGCGCTCGGCCTGACCAGAGAGAATGGCGCGGGCGGCTTTTTCGGCATAATCGGGGTAATCAACGGCTTCGGTGGAGTGCGCGCCGAGGTCGAGCGGTTCATGCCCGGCGGCTCGCACGGCATCCAGCACAATTTGTTTGAGCGGGAAACCCGCATGGTCACAAGCAATAGCGACTTTCATAGACGAAGCATATCCAATGAGTTTTTAGAAAAGAATGTCACAACAAATGTGACGACATTACGCCGGGGATAATAACTCGGGCTGGCTGTCGGGTGGAAGCGAAAGGAGTTTCTTAACCACCTTTCGAAGTTTCTTTGCCGCCTGCACCGCTTCCAACGCCTCATCAGGAGTAATAGACGATAGCATACGCGCCGGATACCGCCCAGCGGTGATGTACTCGTTGAGCAAAGCGGCATCAGCGGCCAATTTTACAAACGCCGAATGATACGCAGAGCAATATTTTAGCAATTCCACCAAATCGTGGGTCTTTTTGAGCTCCCATCCCTTTGAAATCAAATAGGCTTTCAAGAACTTCTCCCCGGCGCTTTGTGCCAGGAAACAAATCGTGTGATATGGCGGCTGCGCGCCTCGTAAACCCTGCTTTGCAAGGCGCAAATCTCCATCGGCATAATTCCACCAGGCGCGAACAACCTGTTCCAACTGGTTATTTCCTTTCATAAACGACTTTACCGTCCCGAAAAATATGATACAGATAGAACGGTTCGCGGCGCTGGAGATACATTGCTACTTCCTCCGGCTTGCTGACAAGAATATCCATCCCAAACTCGCGGCCCCAAAACAGCAAATCGATTTTTCGACGCACAATGCGCTCGTTTTCATCGCCATCGTAAACAATGAACAGGTCAAGGTCGCTATCTGAGCCAGCATTCCCACGCGCCCAGGACCCGAACAAGATGATTTTCTGCGGGTCAACAGCCGCCACGACTTTCTGGATAATGTATTCCAATAGGTCAGGCGTCAATTTGCGGGTTGCCAAGTGAGGGTCTTCGTGGATTAAAGTCGTCATGGTTTCATTATAGCAATTTCATGGCCTGGGCAACAACATTTTCCACCGTAAAGCCAAATTCCTTGAACAGGCGCGCGCCGGGGCCGGAGGCGCCGTAGCGTTCCAAGCTGAGGATGACTCCTGAGTCGCCCACCCAGCGTTCCCAACCCAGGCCGATTCCGGCTTCAACCGCCACCCGCGCCTTGACCCGCGCCGGCAGGACAGTTTCATGATAGGCAGAATCCTGCGCCTTGAAAAGTTCCCAACTGGGGAAGGAAACCACCCGCACGTTGACGCCCTCTGCCGCCAGGCGCAACCCGGCTTCGACAATCAACGCGACTTCAGAGCCAGAGGCCATCAGGATGAGTTCGGGGTCGTCATCACCCATGTCAGAGAGGATGTATGCGCCTCGTTCGAGCAGGGCGGCGTCAGAGTAGGTGGAACGGTCGAGGGTGGGCAAGTTCTGACGGGTCAGTATCAAGGCGGTCGGGGCGTGAGTTCGCGCCAGGGCCACCCTCCAGGCGTGAACGGTCTCGTTCGCGTCCGCCGGGCGGATGGTGACCAGGTTCGGAATAGCGCGCAGCGAGGTGACATGTTCCACCGGCTGGTGCGTGGGGCCATCCTCGCCCACGCCAATCGAATCATGGGTGAAAACCCAAATGGAGGGCAGGTGCGAAATGGCCGAAAGCCGAATGGCCGGGCGCATATAATCCGAAAAAACCAGGAATGTTGCGCCAAAGGGACGCAGGCCGCCATAATATGCCATACCATTGACGACGCCGCCCATACCATGCTCACGCACGCCGAAATGGAAGTTCCGGCCTTGGGGCGTGGCGTGCTGGAAAGCGGGCGTGCCATCGAGTTTGGTGTTGTTGGAGGGGGCCAGGTCTGCCGAACCGCCCAATAGTTCCGGGATTTTGGCGGCAAAATGATTGAGGGCCTTGCCCGAAGCGGCGCGGGAGGCCATCCCTTTGGGGTCGGCGGGGAAAGTCAGCAGGTTTTCGTCCCAGCCCTGGGGAAGTTCGCCGCGCATCCGCCGCTCGAACTCAGCAGCTTTTTCAGGGAATTGGGCGCGATAGGCCTCGAAGCGCGCCTGCCAGTCAGACTGCAAGTCCTGCCCGCGTTGAACCGCTTCACGGAAATGCGCCAGTGCATCTTCGGGGATGTGAAAACGCGGTTCGACCGGCCAGCCAAGATTCTCTTTGGCCAGGCGCAATTCTTCATCGCCGAGCGGCTCGCCGTGCGCTTTGGCCGTCCCCTGGCGATTGGGCGCGCCAAACCCAATGATGGTGCGCACCGCGATAATGGAGGGACGAGGGTCGGCTTTGGCGGCCTGAATGGCGCGGTCAATCGCCTCCAAATCATTCCCATCTGGCACTTGCAGGGTATGCCAGCCATAGGCCTCGAAGCGCGCCAGGCGGTCTTCAGTAAAGGCCAGGTCGGTGGAGCCATCAATCGAGATGTGATTGTCGTCGTACAGGTAAATCAATTTTCCGAGTTGGAGATGCCCGGCCAGCGAAGCGGCTTCGGAGGAGATGCCTTCCATCAGGTCGCCGTCGGTGACGATAGCATAGATGAAGTGGTCAACGATTTTGTGTTCGGGCGTGTTGAATGTGGCAGCCAGGTGCGCTTCGGCAATCGCCATGCCCACGCCGTTGGAAAATCCCGCGCCCAGGGGGCCGGTGGTGGTCTCCACGCCGGGCGTCCAGCCAAATTCTGGGTGGCCGGGGGTGAGCGAACCAAACTGGCGGAAGTTTTTCACTTCTTCGAGCGGCAAGTCGTAGCCGGTAAGATGCAGCAGGGCATATAAAAGCGCCGAACCATGCCCGCCGGAGAGGATGAAACGGTCACGATTCGGCCACTTGGGGTCACACGGATTGTGACGCAAATGGCGTGTCCAGAGCGCGTAAGCCATAGGGGCGGCGCCCATCGGCAAGCCTGGATGCCCAGAATTGGCCTGCTGGACAGCATCGGCAGCCAGAAAACGGATGGTGTTGATGGCGCGTTGTTGCAGTTGGGGATTCATAGGGAACCTCGAGAAAAAGTATGATGGCAAAAAATGTCCCGAAAGTTGCGCAAGTTCCCAAAAACTTTCGGAACGACATTGGCAAAATTTTGGTAAAAACTCGTTGGCTATTTTACCACGCGCCTTTTTGGGATATACTTCTAAATGTTAAGCGCAAACATGAGCAGAGACTCGACAAGCATGGCAGGCCAAAGGAGCAGCGATGGCAACCCCTACCCCACAACAGCAATTTGATTCTGATTTTTCCGCATTGCAAGTGGCCATCAAACGACTGCAAGATGCGGCGCGGCTCAACAGCGCGCGGGGCGCAGTCGAACGGCTGGATGCCGACATTGGCGTCCTGCCCGGCCAGATTGCAGCCTTGCGCACCCAGGGCTATGCCTTCGAAAAGGGGCTTGAGCTGGAAGCGATGCAAATCCAGGCCGAATGGCACGGGATTGAGTCTCTTACCCGTTCCCAAATCGAAACGCAGGCCGCGCCGCTCCAGGCAGAATTGCGCGTACTGGAAGGGCAGATGAGCCAATTGGCAGCACAGCGCGCCAACCCAACGCTCGCGCGCCCACAATTGGAACGGCTAAAAACCAGCATCCAGACCCTTACCAGTAAAACCGAAGCAGCCGAGCGGACGATTTCGAGCGCATACCAGCCCATCAGTGGGAAAGTTTCAGCGCTCAAGTTTCGCCTGCAAAAACTCGAGTGGATGATGAAACAGCTGGCCGAGGCCTCGTTCAAGTTGCTGGCCACCGAAAGCGGCATCATGGCAGTCAAGGCTGTCTGGTGCAAAGATGTAAAAGAACGCCCCGAAGACCCAGATGGCGTCTTGTACCTGACCGACCAACGCCTGATTTTCGAGCAAAAAGAAGAGATTGCCACCAAAAAAGTGCTGTTCATCACTACCGCCAAAGAAAAAGTGCAGGCGCTGAAGTGGGAAGCGCCATTTGCGCTGGTCGAAGAAGTTAAGCCATCCAAACAGGGCATGCTCAAGAACGAAGACCATCTCGATATCCGCTTTGGGCCGGGCGCGCCGCTTCAAACCGTTCACCTGCACATTTGGCAAGAGGCCAGCGAGTGGGTTCAATTGATTAATCGCGCCAAAACCCGTGACTTTGACCAAACGCGCGCCCTGAAAATTGACGAGGCCGCGCAGGAAAAAGTAAAAGCGGCCCCCAGCCAGTGTCCATCCTGCGGCGCAAACATCACCCAGGTCGTCTTGCGCGGTATGGATAGCATCAAATGCGAATATTGCGGATACGTCATCCGCCTGTAACCTTTCAATGCACCAAGGAGAATGCTATGGGAGAAGTAGCAAATTTATTCGGGATCCCGCTGCCAATTGTCGGATTCATTTGTTTCCTTCTGGCGGGGGTCTTTGTGTATGTCTGGCCCAAACCTGCGCAAGATTCTACGCGCGACATGTTGTTGAACATGGGGCTGCACTACCTGCACCCGCTGGCCTGGGTGTTGCTGGGCATGGCGGCTTTCCTGCAAAACCGAAGCGTTCAGGCGGCCATCGTCACCGCCGCCATCGGAGGCGCGGTTTACCTGTTTTTCATCGTCCTGTTGATTTTGAATAAGGCGAAGTAAAAAAACGTCCCGGAGGTAGAAACCCTTCGGGACGTTTTTGATTCAATACCTTGCCTTCAACTCACCTACAGGCAAGATGATTTGTCCCTCGCCAGGGTCACCCAGGCGGCAGGCATGCTCCGGGTGACGGGAGATGAGCCAGGCCGTGCAGGCTGCCGCCAGCGCATCCAACTGTTCGGGGGTATAGACCTGTTCCAGCGGCAACGCGCCCTTCAGCAACTTATGGCGCGTCAGTTCCTCGAAATAATCCATCGGGTCACGAATGCCCAATCCCTGTTCGTACAAAATCAACTGACGCTGTAAGCGTCCTTCCACCGTCGGGCGCGGCAAGGGAGATTGCTCCAAAAGGACGCAAAAAACGGCGTGCGGTTGCGTTTCGAGCCAGGCATGTTTCGCATCTGGGTCTGGATACGGCTTAAAACCGACCGCTTCCAGGCGGCGATAAAACTCAAATCCCAATTGCGTCCAGTTAGAACACAACTCACGGCGCGAAGGTGTGAAAGCCACATTGATGCCGCGCTCACGCAACAGGTGTTCGGCCAGGCGCATTTCCACGCTGCGGCCTGCCACGCGCAAAGAAGGCAGATTTTGGCGGGCCGCTTCCTGACGCACCAATCCCTGGCTGGGTCGCGGCGGGGCGTTGACCGCCGCCAGCGCCGCTGGCAAGCCGCCCAGGAAGGCCAGCGCGTCGTCCAGTTCGCCGTCCTGAAGTGCTATAAGCCGCCCGTTTTTATCCAGCGCTGCCCAGGTAAAGGGTTTGCGCCCGCCGCACGGGTCGATTCCAACGAAAAGGTGTGTATCAAATGACATGGCTGCGCATCCAATATAGTGTAGGACCGGATAGAATCCTGTCCTACACATAACTATAGAGGCAAAATGAAATTAAATCAACTGATTTCGACGCGGTTTTTTTATGGATTTGTTTTGTTGGCAGGGCTATTCTGGATTTGGCTCTCCGCCGCGCCCCAGGGCGGGGTCACTGGCGGCGGCATCCCCGCTCCGCAGGCGGGTTTCCTGGCGCCCGACTTCACCCTGACCACGCTCGACGGCGAAACAGTGAGGCTTTCCGACCTACGCGGGCAGGTGGTTTTGCTCAACATCTGGGCTTCGTGGTGTCCGCCCTGCCGGGCCGAAATGCCCGCCATGCAGCGAGTGTGGGAGGAATACCAGGAGCAGGGCGTGGTGGTGCTGGCCGTCAACTCGACCGCGCAGGATACCCCTGCCGATGCGCTGAATTTCGTCATCGAAAACGGCCTGACCTTTCCCATCCCGCTCGATACCGGCGGCGAAGTGACGCGCCTGTACCGGGTCAGTTCCCTGCCGACCTCGTTCTTCATCGGCGCCGATGGCGTCATCCGCGAGGTGGTCATCGGCGGCCCAATGGCCGAAGCCCTGCTGCGCAGCCGAATAGAACAACTTTTGGCGGTTGTCGAGCAACGTCGAGACAAGGAGACGCGCTGATGTTTCCGATATTGCAAATTGGCCCGCTTGCCCTGCAAACACCGGGGCTGATGTACCTTTTGGGTTTGTGGTTCGGCCTATCGTTGGCCGAAAAATTTGCCCCCAAGCGCGGCATTTCAGCCGAAACACTTTACAACCTGGTCTTTACAGGGTTGATTGCGGGGATTTTGGGCGCGCGGCTCGGATACGTCTTTCAGTACCCGAACGCCTTCCTGGCCTCCCCACTGAGTCTGGTTTCGCTCAACCCGGGCCTGCTCGACCCCTTCAGCGGGTTCGCGGCGGCGCTGATAGCCGGTCTGGTTTACGGGGCGCGCAAAAAACTGGAAGTTTGGAACACGCTCGATGCGCTAACTCCTTTCTTTGCGGTCTTCATGATTGGAGTTGCGCTTGCCAACGCTGCCTCCGGCGCGGCCTTTGGAATGGAAACATCCCTGCCCTGGGGCATCGAATTGTGGGGCGCAAAACGCCACCCCACGCAACTCTATGAACTGGGCGGAGCCATTCTCATCCTGCTTGCGCTTGGCCACCGTTCTAAAGACTCATCCGCGCCCATTGGGACGCTTTTCCTGACCTTCCTCGCGCTGACAGCCGGGGCGCGCCTGTTCTTCGAGGCCTTCCGCGGCGACAGCGCGCTGATTTTGGGCGGTATCCGCGCCGCGCAGGTCATCTCCTGGCTGGTACTGGCCGGGGCCTTGTGGGGTCTGCTGTGGAAAAATAACAAGATGCTATCATCCGACAAATAAAAATAACGTGTATTTGGTGGCTCGTCAATATTTTCCGTGAAAACCTGGACACGGACACTTGCGCCTGCGCGCACACTCGAAATTGACGGAAACACGCTGATTTGTCCGTGTTCGTCCGTGTTTTCCGCGTTTTCCGTGTACGAGAAATCAGTATCACGGAAATTCTCAGAAAGTCTATTATTTGGTACAAGAGACAAATCCACTGCCAACGTTTATAATATAGACATACCGTTTCTCCCACAAAGAACATGGGACTTTCCCAGAGCGCGGCGCGCGCCGCAGCCAAATTCAATATTTTTTGCGCAACATGACAAAAAGGAGGCACCTATGCCCGCATTAGACGATGTCCTGGCAGTCATCCTGGGTGGAGGCAAAGGGGCGCGCCTGCATCCCCTCACCAAACTGCGCTCGAAACCTGCGGTGCCAATTGCAGGCAAATACCGCCTGATTGATATCCCCATCAGCAACTGCATCAACTCGCGCATTTACAACATCGCCGTGCTGACCCAATTTCACTCCGTCTCGCTCAACCGGCACATCACCCGCACCTATCATTTCGACAATTTCCATACTGGGTCGGTGCAAATCCTGGCCGCCGAACAAACCCTGCAAAGCGAAGACTGGTACCAGGGTTCGGCAGATGCCGTCCGCAAACAAATCCGCGAAATTATTGCCTCCGATGCCAAAGATGTCCTCATTCTGGCAGGCGACCATCTCTACCGCATGGATTACGCCGCTTTCCTGCAATATCACTGGGACAATGACTGCGATGTCACCGTAGCAGTACAGCCAGTTCCCAAACGGGAGGCCTCGCGGCTGGGCATTCTGAAAGTGGCCGAAGATGGCCGCATCACCGCCTTTGTGGAAAAACCCAAAGACCCGGCGGTGCAGGCCCAATTCATCAGCCGCCCCGATGACCCCGAGCGACCCTTCCTCGGTTCAATGGGCATCTACGTTTTCAAAACCTCGGTGCTGATAGATATGCTGACGAACTTCCCCGACCACGATGATTTCGGCAGCCAGGTGATTCCCAACGCCATTCGCACGCACGTTGTCTTTGGTTACAACTTCGATGGCTACTGGCGTGACATTGGGACGATTCGCTCCTTCTACGATACCAACCTGGAACTGGCCTCACCCAATGCCGAATTCAGCTTCTTCGACCCCGAACGACCCATCTACACCAACCCGCGCATCCTGCCCGGCTCACAGGTGGAAGACAGTAAGCTGAAAGATGTGTTAATGGCCGAGGGCTGCCGCATCATCAAATCCACGGTGGTCAACTCGGTGATTGGTTTGCGCGCCCAAATTGGGCCAAATGCCACGGTCAAAGACAGCATTGTGATGGGCGGCGATTTCTATGACAGCCCGGTGCTCAAAAAGAACGAGATTCCGATTGGCGTTGGCGCAAAATGCCATATCGAAGGCGCGATTCTCGATAAGAACGCACGCATCGGCGAAGGAACAATTATCAAACCCTTCCCGCGTGGGACCGATATCGATGCCGGCACCTGGGTAGTACAGGATGGCATTGTCGTCATTCCAAAGGACACCACCATCCTGCCAAATACCAAAATTGCACCTGAGTAGCATTTCGGTCACAGGAGGTATTCATCCTCCTGTGACCTTATTTTTTGTTTAATGGAGAATGCTCATGCCCAACCCGCAACCTGTCAAGCCAGAAGAACTGAACTGGCACACACTCTCTTCGCAAGAGGTGCTCAAACGCCTGAATGTGGCCGAGCAAGGGTTAACCACCGCAGAAGCCCAAAAGCGCCAGGAGCAGTATGGCCTGAACCAGTTGACTGAAGCGCCGCGCCCGGGCTTTTTGGCGCTGCTCTGGGAACAAATCAGTGATTTTGTTGTGATGCTGCTGATTGTCGCTGCCATCGTCTCGGGCATCATCGGCTGGAACGAGTATGTTAAAACCGGCTCAACGGCGGAATTCATCGACGCTGGCGCCATTATCGCCATCGTCATCCTCAACGCGACCCTCGGCATCATCCAGGAGCGGCGCGCCGAAGAAGCGCTGGCCGCGCTGAAAAAGCTAGCC
>Ga0101944_10005194_pt1 | contig 15087 bp, 12 predicted proteins | sample DewCreD2012metaG_FD_75245 | JGI IMG/M metagenome (GOLD analysis project Ga0101944, IMG submission 75245) | Hot spring sediment bacterial and archeal communities from British Columbia, Canada, to study Microbial Dark Matter (Phase II) - Dewar... ...
CAGCAGCATAAAGAATTAATATTGTAGTAGTAAACCAATATTGAAATTTAGTTGAAGTAGTTAGAAACAGAAATGCAGCAACGCAGTAAACAATCGCAATTCTCTGAAGAACGCCGGGAATTCTTAATGTCTCCCACGAGAATTGATGACCAAACAACAAGCCGAATGGAAATCCGTTTAAGATTATACCTAGCAAAAACAATATTAAAGTTCTTCTTATAATATTCAGGTAAAGCGATTTCATACTTCCGCCCTGAGCTTTTCGCTTGGTTAGCGAATATGAAATTGCTACACCAACTATGAAAAGGAAGAATGGGAAAATCAAATCTGTAAAAGTACACCCATGCCATTCCGCGTGAAGCAATTGAGGATATACAGCGCTCCAGGTGCCGGGATTGTTCACCAATATCATTCCCATAATTGTAATTCCCCTGAAAACATCAAGAGAGATAAGCCGTTCGGAAGGTTTCATTTTATATTCTCAATAATTTTAAAATTATATGTCGAAAAATAAAAAAGAAGTTGAAATATCTATCCTGTGTGTTTTGTTTTTATTGAAAACAACCAGAAGTAAAATCTTTGCATACGAACAAAATAATTAATTCTAAAATTCGTGACAAATCCTTCGTGCCTTAGTGTCGTTGTGGCTAATTTTTTAACTATCGAATATTCGAGAATTGAATGCAACAAAGTTTCAAAGACACAAAGGGAAAGAATGGATCATAGATGATACAGATGCGACTGATTTTCACTGATTAAACTCTTTGAGTTCTTTGTGCGCTTTTTGGTAAAAGAGTTTTAACCATATAGTTCACGAAGGAAATCTTAAATTCTCTGTGTCTCCGTGCCTCTGTGTTAAAATAAAACTTCACGCAAAGACGCAAAGAAAAAAAGCAATATCATTTAAAAATTTTCTTAAAACTGTTATAAGTAACTATCTGGTAAGATTAAAATATCTGTTTTATTTTTAAGTGTTACTTTTCAAATTATTTTACGAAGTTCAAATAAATGATATCCTGGAGATATTATGAAACTCTTTATTTTATTTATTATGATGACAATATTCGTTTATACACAAACTAAAAATCCAGAATTAACCGCCCTTATCGAAGCAGGTGAATTCAAAAAAGCTTCGGAATTAATTGATAAGATTTTGAAAACCGATATTCTATCACCACAAGAATATTTTCAACTTCAGTTTGAAAAGGAAAGATTGAATAGAATAAGAAAAGACTTTAATAAAACTCCCGAAGACATATTAAAATTTGTGAGGAAATATTACCCTGATATAAACGAAAGCGATTTGATAAAATGGGAACAAGATGGCTCACTTGAATTCAAAATAATTGATGGTAAAAAATGGTATTTCGCTAGAGCCTCATCAAATCTATTTCGAATTAATAAAGAAGCCAAAAAACAAAAAGAATTAGTTGATGGACCTTACAAAGATCCTCTTGATTTATTCTTGGAAGAATATGTGCCTTTAGTTCTTAAAGAATCAAAATTAAAATCTTTACAACTTGTTAAACCTGTCAGATTGAAACTAAATTATACTGTTACAGTTTTAGAAAATGCCGTTCCTGAAGGCGAAGTTATAAGATGCTGGTTACCCTTCCCAAGAGAAGGACACAACAGGCAAGTTAATATAAAACTATTAGCTGTAAACTCTGATGAATATGTAGTAGCAAGCAACTATAATCAACAACGAACAATTTATTTTGAAAAAGTTGCTCAGAAAGATCAACCAACTGTTTTCAATATGGTTCTTGAAGTAACAAATTATGCTGAAGTGAATAAAATAAATCCAAGTGAAATAAAACCATATAAAACAAATTCTGGATTGTTCAAAACTTATACTTCAGAAAGATATCCTCACATTGTCTTTACTGATAAGATAAAAAAACTATCTGATGAAATTGTTGGCGATGAAAAAAATCCATATCTAATTGCTAAAAGAATTTTCACTTGGATAAATGATAATATTCCTTGGGCTGGTGCAAGAGAGTATTCAACGATTGAAAACATTTCAGATTATTGTATTACAAGAATGCACGGCGATTGTGGTATAAAAACGTTATTATTTATGACATTGTGTAGATATAATGGAATTCCAACAAAATGGCAAAGCGGTTGGATGTTACATCCCGGTGAAGTTAATCTTCACGATTGGTGCGAAATTTATTTTGAAGGTTATGGCTGGTTGCCAGTTGATCAATCTTTTGGCTTGATTAATTCAGAAAATGAAGATGAAAAATATTTCTTTTTAGGCAGCATAGATGTATACCATTTAATAACAAATGATGACTATTCAAGTCCTCTCTTCCCTGCTAAAATATTTCCAAGAAGCGAAACAGTTGATTTTCAACGCGGTGAATTGGAATGGAGAGGCGGAAATCTTTATTTTGATAAATGGAAATACAAAATGGAAGTTGAATATTCTGAGCTAAACAATTTTGAGGAATTAAAATGAAAACCAAATTAGTAATTATTTTATTTCTAACTATTCTAATAAAAACTATGGCACAAGTAAATCCTGATATTGAAAAAATAAAATCATTGATTATTGAAACTAAAAACAAATTTGCTCCCGATAAGCGAGTTGCTCTGTTCAATGTTGAACTTAATATCCCAGACAAAAAATATATAGTTCAAGGTGAAACCAATATTCCAGAGGCAAAGGATTATCTAATAATGAAACTTGACGGCGATGGAATTCCATTTGTTGATAATATTACTGTTCTTCCATCTTCAGAATTAAAACAAAAATTTTACGGAGTAATAACTTTATCAGTTGCTAATTTACGTTCAAATCCTGATCATCCTGCAGAACTTTCTACACAAGCACTTCTTGGAACGCCGATTAAAGTATTAAAGAAAGGTAAATCAGGTTTTTATCTTGTGCAAACTCCTGATGGTTATATTTCCTGGTTAGATGATGATGGCTTTGAATTGATGAATAAATCTGAATTGGAACTATGGAACAAATCCGATAAAATTATTTTTATAAAAGAATACGGTTGGGCTTATCAAAATCCTGACAATAATTCTCAACACATTTCTGATTTAGTTGCTGGAAATTTACTTAAACTATTAGATGAGCAAGAAGAGTTTTACAAAGTTGAATTTCCTGATAAGCGAATTGCGTTCGTATTAAAATCAGAATCCGAAAAATTTTCTAAATGGTATAACTCACTAAATCCCACCGGAGAAACAATTCTTCAAACTGCTTATAAGTTTATGGGAGTACCTTATCTATGGGGCGGAACTTCCGCTAAAGGGATGGATTGCAGCGGTTTTACGAAGACTGTTTATTTCTTAAATGGAATAATTATTCCCAGAGATGCCTCTCAGCAAGTTCATACTGGTGAATTGATTGATACCAAAAACGGATGGGAAAATCTACAAGCCGGAGATTTATTGTTTTTTGGTTCAAAAGAAACCCAAGACAAAAAAGAGAGAATCACACACGTCGCAATTTACATTGGCGATGGTGATTACATTCACGCTGCTGGCAGAGTAAAGATAAACAGTTTTGATAGATCCAAACCGAATTATAGTGAGTTTCGCGAAAATGGATTTATAAGAGCAAAAAGAATTTTATCGTCTATTGGTAAATACGGAGTTGACAGAATTTTAGAGAACGAATTTTATAAATAATTATTAGTTACCCGGCTGTCATAAACTTTTCTACTAACTTATTGTTAGTAGAAGTCTTTTCTTCAATAACATCACTAAATGTTTCAATTATCTTAACTGATTCTTCGGGAAGAACTGTGTTGATTGTTCTGTTTACAAAATCAAGAGATATCGAAAGATAATTTTTATTAAGATGTTTTTGTATTATGCCAACGATTCCTTCAAAAGGACCTTCGGTGATTAGTACTTTTTTTCCTTCAAGTTTTTCGTTTGAAATAAAAACATTTTCAGCTTTTGATAAAAACATTTTAAGATTTTGAATTTGCCAATCAGGTACAATTGCAGGTTTACCTCTATCAAACACACATCTTGAAATCGAAGGTAACTCTAATGCTTGAATACGTGCTTTTTCATTACAACTAATGAAGATATAACTTTTTAATAAAATCTCATCAACTTTTTTAACTCTATCACTCCATTTTTTCTTTTTAGTAATTAAAGCAAGATAGTTTTCTATTTCTAATTTATCTAATTGTTCTTTTGCTTTCTTTTCCTGATTAGGTTTTGTATAAAGGACGAACCAATATTTTTTCTCTATCATATTTTATTGATGATTATTTTGGTAATCAAAAAAAATGTCACACTCAATTTTGCCAAAGTGTGACATTGATTTTTAAAATTTAAATAAATTAATTACTGCAATTTGAATACAACTGGTATTGAAACTTGCACTCTAACAGGTTTTCCTCTTTGTTTACCTGGTTTAAATTTAGTTTTCTTTACTGCATCCAAAGCTGCTTCATCGCAACCTGCGCCAATACCTTTGATAATTTTAGCATCTCGCACATCGCCATTTTCATCAACAAAAGCCAAAACATAAACTTTACCTTCAACGCCTGCTCTCTTGGCAATTTCAGGATAAATAATTTTTTGTTGTATTGCCATTATACCACCGATAGGTTCAGGCATTTCCTCAACAGCGACAAAATATTGTGGTTCTTCCTCAACAATTTTTTTGTCTTCTTTTGGAGGAGGTGGTGGCGCCGACATTTCTTGTGTTAAGTCAATTTCAGTTTCACCAATTTCGATATCCTCCAAAACCTCATCAGAAGGAGCTTCAATTGGAATCGGAGGTTTTGGTGGTGGTGGAGGTCTGTTTTCCTGCTTAGTCTGTTGAATATCTTCTACCTGAAACAATTCTTGCGGTCCTTCCAATTTAACTTCAGAACCGGATAAGTCAGGAAAGAATTTGAAAGCAACTATCAGTAAGAATAATGATATAATCAAACTGATTTCAAAAACTCTCCTGTATTTTGCCATTAAATCCGCACTTTTGGTTTTTCTAAGTGGCATTTTTACTCCTTATTTCGAAATTTTATGGTTCTAACTTAAAAAATGATTTTGAATTATCAAATCAACTTTTTTTGATTATTTAACTTTTTAGTCAGGTAAAGGTTCCAATTTTAGCTTCAAAAAATTTCTTAAATTTTCTTTGAATAATTTAGATATTAAAAATGAGAATGAAATACCAACAATTGCTCCAAAAAAATCAGCCAACCAATCAATAAACTCAGCAGACCTTCCTGGAATAAGAAGTTGGTGCAACTCATCAAAAGCGCCATAAGATGCACAAATTAAAAGTGTAAAAGCAAAGGGATATTTTTGAAGTATTTTGATTTTATTTTGAAATAAAAAATTCAGATAGAGAAAAAATCCCAACACGAAAAAAGCCAGAAAATGTTCAACTTTGTCTCCAAGACTAACAGAAGGAAGACTCTCCGAAGGTAATGAAGTCAAAATCAATATTGTTGTCCAATGAATAAAGAGAGGAATTCTTAAAAAAATTAAGATTCTATAAGTATTATTTATCAAAACTGCTCCTTAAAAATTTAATTGCATTTGGAATATTTTTCATTAACTCAGAGCTCATTATACTGTATTCGGTCTTTTTGTATTTCAATAAATCAGCAGCTAAACCTTGTATGTAAACTCCCAAAATTGCAGATTGCAAAATATCTTTTGACTGTGCTAAGAATCCAGATATGACTCCTGTTAGGACATCTCCACTGCCAAATTTTGCAAGCCCATTATTTCCAGTTTTGTTTATAAAGGCTTCCCCATATTTATTGAATATAATTGTCGGAGCTCCTTTCAGTACTAATGTTGTTTTATGTTTTTGGGAAAATTCCCTCCCAAAATTTAAAATATCTTTTTTAATTTCATCAGCGGAAACATTAATTAACTGACTAAACTCACCAAGATGTGGAGTTAAAATGCAATTTGAAAGATTAAGATTTTTAAGATTATCTTTAATTGCAAACAAAGCATCTGCGTCAATTACACAAAATTTATAATCTCTGTTATTTAAAAATAAGTTGACAAATTGTTGAGTTTCCTCTTCCCTGCCCAATCCAGAACCGATTGCTACAACATCTGCCCATTTAATTTTATTTTTCAAAATATCGTAATCTTGAGCTTTAATGAATTTACTTTTCTTATCTCCATAAACTTTTATTACCACTTCAGGCAAATTTTTGTAAATGTATTTTTTTACTAAATCAGGAACTGATAGAATAGATGCACCTGCTCCAGAATAAAACGCCGCTCCAGAAGTTAAGTAAGCCGCACCGGGATAATCATACGAACCAGCAATTGATAAAACTTTCCCAGCAGAATATTTATTTAAAGTTTTTTTTCGTTTTGGTAAAAATGATATCACATCTTCTGCTTCAATCAAATAAATTGAAGTTCTTATTTTATCAAAATAATCTCTGCCAACTCCGATTTCCTGTAAATAAATTTCACCACAATTTTCATAACCGTCAGAAATGAATAGACCTTTTTTAAACTCACCTAAAGTGATGGTTAAGTCAGCATTAAAGGTTATTGAACCATATCCGGTGTCCGCATTTAAACCAGTTGGAACATCAATTGCAATTTTCTTAGTATTAAATGAATTAAGTTTTTTTATTATTGACAAAATCGGTTCTTTAAGTTCGCCTATAAATCCGCTTCCAAGTATTGCATCAATAATCAAATCAGATTTACTTAAATAGTTTATATCTATTAGCGAATTAAATTTCTTAAGTTTAATATTTTTTCTTGTTTTGGCAAGATTGGAAAGAATTTGAAAATTTATTCTGCAATCATTGCTCATCTCATTTTCTTCACCGAGATAAATACATTTAATTTCTATACCTGAATTTGATAAATGACGAGCAACCGCAAATCCATCTCCTCCGTTGTTTCCTTTTCCACAGATAAGTCCAACTGTATTAATATTTTCGAATTTTTCTAAAATCAAATTGGAAATATTTAAGGCAGCATTTTCCATAAGGATAATGCCGGGAACATTAAGCGAGTCAATAGCAAATGAGTCGAATTGTCTTACTTGTTCAGTTGAATATAAAGGGATCATATTTATCAATTAAGTATTTTAAAATAGAACCCCAATTTGAAATTTAAAGGGTAGAATTAATTATACTTAAAAATTTACCAGGGAAAATTCCAAGAATAACTATTAATAAAGAAGAAATATATAGAGCTATCATTCCAGAATTTGTCTTCAAAACATTTAAATCATATTGTGATTCTTTAAAGTATAGCAGTACTACAATTCGCAAATAAAAATAAACACTGATAACACTTGAAAGAACACCAAGTATAGCAAGTATGGTTAAATCGGATTTTATAGCAGCCATAAAGATATAATATTTTCCAAAGAAACCTGCAAAAGGAGGAATACCAGCCAAAGAAAACATCAAGAGTGAAAGCAGTGCAGAAAGAAGAGGTTGTTTATTCGACAAACCAGAATAATCATAAATATCAAGATTTTTTTCTTCTTTTGATTCTATTATACTCACTATTCCGAAAGCACCTAAATTCATTAAAGTGTAAGCAGTCAGATAAAAAATTACTCCAGCAATACCTTCAGAGTTTCCAGCAGCAAGTCCAATTAATAAATATCCGGCATTAGAAATTGAAGAATACGCAAGCATTCTTTTAATATTAGTCTGACTTATAGCAACAATGCTTCCAAAAAACATTGACAGGACTGAAATAACGCTTAGGTAAGGGGTAATGATTTTCGAAGCACCAGAAGTAAATAGAGCAAAAAGTGATACAATTATCGCAGCAAATGCTGCTGTTTTTCCACCTGTTGAGAAGAATGCAGATATGGTTGAAGGCGAGCCCTGATAAACATCCGGTACCCACATATGAAATGGAAATGCAGCTATCTTAAATGAAAATCCTATTAAAAATAAAAGCACTCCTGTAATGAAAAGTAAATTATTTGACAATTGAATAAACTTTGAAGCAATAACATCCAGAGAAGTGGTTTCTGCAGTACCATAAATAAGAGCAATTCCATAAACTATAAAACCTGTTGCAAATGCTCCAAGTAAAAAATACTTTAAAGAAGCTTCAATCGCACTTCCTCGTTTTCTATTAATTCCAGCTAAGACGTAAAATGATACCGACATTAACTCTAAACCCAAAAAGATAACAAATAAGTCTTTCGCGGCAGCCATTAACATCATTCCTAAAACTGAAGTTTGCAACAGAATATAGTATTCTCCAAAAAGAGCATCATATTTTTTCAAATAATCAACAGAGAGTAAACAAACAATCATTCCAGTAAAATTGAAAAGTGCGTAAAAAATATTAACATATCCGCCAGTAGCAACCATATTCTGAAGTATTACAGATTTAGAATCAATAGTGGCAAGAGATAAGATTCCAACAATAAAAAATAGAACTACTGAAAACCAACTCAGGGAAATAACGCTCTTTTTTGAATAAAGTTCAATAGTTACTGATATCAAAATTCCTGCAGATAAAAGAATAACCGGGAGGAAAAAATAAAACTCTTGCAAATTATTAAACATTTTTTAACTCTTACTATTTACTCTGATTATTTGAAACATTAATTGGATTATTTACCTGATAAATAACTTTTTTAGTAGCTTTTTCTGTAATGTTCAAGAATGTGGACGGATATATACCAATCCATACAATAAAGATGAAAATTGGTATCATCACAAAAATTTCTCTTGAGTTCATATCAGTTAGTTTTTCAAGTTTTGGATTTTTTAATTCACCAAAAACAACACGCTGATACATCCATAGCAAGTAAACTGCGGCAAAAATTACTCCGGAAGCTGCAAAAACAGTAAACCACCAACTATTCAAAACTCCTGATTTGAATGATCCAAGTAAAATTAAAAATTCACCAATAAATCCATTTAATCCTGGTAAGCCGATAGATGAAAGTGAAGCAAATAATAAAGAAAAAGCAAAAAACGGTACAACTTTAGCAATGCCGCCGTATTCAGCAATTTCTCTTGTGTGGGTTCTTTCGTAAACAACCCCTACTAAAAGGAACAGTGCGCCAGTTGATAAACCGTGATTAACCATTTGAATCACTGCTCCCTGAATAGACTCAGTAGTTATCGCAAAAATTCCAAGCACAACAAATCCTAAGTGTGAAACAGATGAATAAGCAACTAATTTCTTCATATCAGTCTGAACCATTGCAACCAATGCTCCATAAATAATTCCAATAACAGCGAGAACAGAGATATAAGGAGCTAATATCAAAGTTGCATCTGGAAATAATGGTAAATTAAACCTTAACAAACCGTATGTTCCCATTTTAAGTAAAACTCCTGCAAGAATTACAGAGCCTGCTGTTGGTGCCTGAACGTGTGCATCCGGTAACCAGGTATGGAACGGAAATAATGGTACTTTAATTGCAAAACTTAATGCAAAGGCGAGGAACATCCACAGTTGTAAATCTCTTGCAATTGATGGAGCAATTTTTAATAATTCTGTAAAGTCAGTTGTAAAGCCACCTGTTATTTTTCCTGCATAAACTGCAAGCCATATAATTGCAACAAGCATCAATAAACTACCGAGCATAGTGTAGAGGAAAAATTTTATTGCTGCATAAATTCTTTCTTTACCACCCCATATTCCGATTATAAAATACATTGGGATTAACATTGCTTCCCAGAAAATGTAGAAAAGGAATAAATCAAGGGAAGCAAAAACTCCAAGCATTCCGGTTTCTAAAACAAGCATAAAGAAAGTAAATTCTTTGACTTTATGTTCAATGCTTGACCAACTTGAAATTAAAGTTAAAGGAGTGATAAAAGTTGTAAGTAATATCAATAAAAGTGAAATTCCATCAATTCCAACAAAATAAAAAACGTTAATTCCTTCAATCCATTTGAACTTGTGTATGAATTGAAAATCTGAATTATTACTATCAAACTGGAAATAAATAACTAATGAAATTATGAATGCAACAAGACTAAAAAATAAACCAAGATTTTTTATCAACGCTATTTTATTGTTTTTAACAAAAAGAATGATTAACCCACCAACGAGAGGTATAAAAATCAGATATGTTAACAATAAATTATTTTCCATAGATTAAAAACTCATTATTATCCAAAATAAAGTAAAAGCTATTCCCAAAACCATTATTAAGGCATAAAACTGAGCCAAGCCGTTTTGGAATTTTCTAAATAAAGATGATGAAACATCAATTAGTTTTGCAAGTGAATGAATTAGCCCATCAATAATTTTACCATCGGTAAATTTCCAAAGAACATTTTTTGAAATCACAACGATTGGATTTACAATAATTGCGTCATAAATTTCATCAACATAGTACTTGTTCCATAAAGTTTTGTAAAGTCCACTAAATCTGCTTGAGACATTATCAGCAATTTTAGGTGATTTGAGATAAATATATCTTACTAAGAAAATTGAACTTCCAGCAAAAATAACTGACAAAGTCATTAGCAGGATTTCCTCAAAATGAGAGTGATACCCAAAATGAATAAGTTTTCTTTCAGCATCAGCGAATATTGGACTTAACCAATTATGAAATTGGTTTCCGTGTTCACCAGAGAAAACTTCTGGAATACCGACAAATCCACCAATAACTGAAAGAACTGCAAGAACCATCAGAGGAATTGTCATTACTTTTGGAGATTCGTGGGGATGTTTATCGTGTCCAAATCTTTCCTTCCCTTCAAATGTAAGCAGATATAATCTGAACATATAAAACGCAGTCATCATTGCTGTTATAACACCAACTAACCAGAAAATTATTCCAACATTAGAATAAGAATACCATAGAATTTCATCTTTACTAAAAAAGCCTGAAAGTGGTGGAATACCCGAAATAGCTAAAGCCGCAATAAGAAAAGTCAAAGCAGTATGAGGCATATATTTTTTCAATCCACCATACTTTTGAATATCTTGTTCTTCGTGCATAGCGTGAATTACACTACCCGCACCAAGAAATAAAAGTGCTTTGAAAAATGCGTGAGTCATAACGTGAAAGATACCTGCACCAAATGCACCGACTCCCATTGCCAAGAACATATATCCTAATTGACTTACTGTTGAATAAGCAAGAACTTTTTTAATATCATTTTGAACTATTCCTATAGTTGCAGCAAAGAAAGCAGTTAGTACACCTATTATTGCAACAACCATCATAATATCAGGTGCAGAGGCGAAAATGATTGAAGTGCGAGCAACCATATAAACGCCAGCAGTAACCATTGTAGCGGCGTGTATCAGAGCTGAAACAGGTGTTGGACCCGCCATTGCATCAGGTAACCAAACATATAGTGGAATTTGTGCTGATTTACCAGTTGCGCCAATAAAAAGGAATAAAGCAATAAAACCGTAAGTAACAGTCGAAACTGAAAATGTATTTGCCCTTGAAAAAACTTCATTAAAGTTCAATGAACCGAAAGTCAGGAATATTAAAAACATTCCGAGTAAAAATCCGAAATCACCAATTCGATTTACAATAAAAGCTTTTTTTGCTGCGTCAGCAGTAGTGCTTTTTTCAAATTTTCTATCATACCAGAATCCGATTAAAAGATAAGAGCACAAACCTACTCCCTCCCAACCTAAGAAAAGAAGGACGAAATTATCTGCAAGAATAAGATTCATCATAGCAAAAATGAATAGGTTCAGATATGCAAAAAATCTCCAGAAACTTTTATCCCCGTGCATATAACCAATAGAATAAACGTGAATTATAAAACCGACACCAGTAACTATCAAAGCCATTATTAAAGAGAGTTGATCTACCTGATATGCAAAACTTACATCCAGACCGCCAACCTTTAACCAGGTAAAAAGAGACACAATTAACATCCTTTGGTCTGTTGGAAGAGAAAGAGTTTCAAAGAATGCAAATAAAGTTACAATAAATGAAATACCAATAGTGCTGCTTCCAATAATTCCAATTACTTTTTCATTTTTGATTTTACTGCCAAATATTCCATTAATCAAAAATCCTAAAAGAGGAAGAACTACTGTTAAATAAATCAATTCACGCATATTAAAACTTTACCATTTAAGAATGTTAATGTCATCAATGTTAACAGTTAATTTATTTCTGAAGATTGCAATAATAATTGCCAAACCAACTGCCGCTTCTGCAGCGGCTACAGTCATAACAAAAAATACAAATAGCTGCCCAACAGAGCTTCCTAAATAGGATGAAAAAGCAACTAATGTAAGATTTGCAGAATTAAGCATAAGTTCTATGCACATAAAAACAATTATTGCATTTCTTCTTGTTAAAACGCCGGCAACTCCGACGATAAACATAAATGCACTTAAAATCAGGTAGTATTCAATTGTTATTGTCATAATTAATTTATTTTTTTCTTCCCTAAAATCAGAGCCCCAATGGTAGCGGCTAATAATAGAAAACCAGCTGCTTCAAAGGGTAAAACATAATCTTTAAATAAAATGTATCCAATTGATTCTATCGTTCCGGCTTCAACACTTGCATTAAGATTCTTAGCAATGATATTAGAAGGTCTTGAAAAGAAAATTATATACATAAGCTGAAGAAAAACAAATCCCGCAATTACAAATGCAAATACTTTAACCTTAGAATTTGCTTCAAGAAACTTCTTTTCATTTTCAGGTCTTAAAAGCATTATCACAAATAAAAATAAAACCATAATTGCACCTGCATAAACGATTACCTGAGCAACTGCAATAAACTGAGCATTCAAAGTCAGGTACAAGCCGGCTAAAGATGCAAAATTCAATATCAAATATAAAGCAGCTATAACAGCATTATTTCTTGTTATCATAAGAACTGAAGAAATTGCTGCGACTGAACCAAAAACAATAAAAAATATAATCTCTAAATTCATAAAATTATGGTGTGTTTCTGTAAATCATTCTTGGAAATGGAATTGCTTCTCTGAGATGTTCGAGACCACAAATCCAACTTACTGTTCTTTCAAGACCAAGCCCAAAGCCAGCGTGAGGAACTGAACCAAATCTTCTTAAATCCAAATACCATTCAAAGGCTGATTGTGGAAGATTATGCTCTCTAATTCTTTCGAGCAATAATTCAAGATTATCTTCTCTTTGACTTCCTCCAATTATTTCACCATAACCTTCGGGAGCTAAAACATCAACAGCCAAAGCATATTTTGGATTTTCAGGGTCTCTTTTCATATAAAACGCTTTAATTTCAGCAGGATAATGATGAACCATTACAGGTCTGTCAAATTGTTCTGAAATAATTGTTTCATCTCCACCGCCGAAGTCATTTCCCCATTGAAAATCAACGCCATTTTTTCTTAAAATTTCAACGGCTTCATCATAATGAACTCTTGGAAATGGTCTCTTAACATTCTGAAGTTTTGTGGTATCTCTTTCGAGAATTTTCAATTCTTCTTCTTTGTCTTTCAAAACAGTTTGAACTATATGTTCTAAAAATTCTTCAGCCAAATCCATATCATCATTCAAATCAGCAAAAGCAATTTCTGGTTCAATCATCCAGAATTCAGTGAGATGTCTGCGTGTTTTAGATTTTTCAGCTCTGAATGTTGGACCGAATGTATAAACTTTACCCAAAGCCAATGCACCGGCTTCAGCATAAAGCTGCCCTGATTGAGTAAGATAAGCAGAACCTAAATCGAAATATGGAGTTTCAAATAAAGTTGAAGTTCCTTCGCAAGCACTTGGAGTTAGGATTGGAGTATCAAGTAATGTAAAACCTTTGCCATCAAAAAAATCACGAATTGCTTTTACAATACGATGACGAACTTTCATTATTGCAACTTGTCGTTTTGAACGAAGCCAAAGATGACGATTATCAAGAAGAAATTCTATTCCGTGCTCTTTAGGAGTAATCGGATAATCGTGAGTTTCGTGAATTATAATCAAATCTTTTGCATCAAGTTCGTATCCACCCGGTGCTTTTGGCTGTGCTTTAACAACTCCTTTAACAATTAAAGATGACTCCTGACCAATTCTATCTGCTTTATCAAAAATTTCATCACTAACATTTCCTTTGAAATACACACATTGAGCATAACCTGTACCATCACGAACTACTAAAAATTTAATTTTACCACTTGATCTTTTATTATAAAGCCATCCGGCTATGGTTACTTCTTGTTCAACAAACTGATTGAGGTCTGAAATATTTACTTTCTGCATTAACTATCTATTTTTCTTAAAAATTGTTGCCAAATATAAAGGCAAGACAAAAAATATCAAACGAAAGATTTTTGATTATCCTTGTGTTTCTATTTAACCACATCTATTCAAATTAAAAATATTTATGTGACTAAAGCTTGTTCCTACTTATTTTTTTTCAGTTCACTGAAGTTATCTGAAATAAATTCTGATTAAATTTATTTTTTATCTGCTGCAGTTGGATTTATCCAAATGTTATTAAAAAAAACAATATATGAAGGGCTTTAGCCCCATTTAAATAAACCTGTAAATGATAAGAAAGTAATACTTTTTTATAAAGGATTAAATTGAAAATGAATTTGTTGTCTTTTATTTTGAACTAAAATCAGAGTTTATTGATAAGTTTTAAGTTTATTTTAGAAAACACTGGTTTAACAAGGTAAATTTATTTTCTAAAACCTTAGTAACATTATATACCACGGAAAAAGTTAACCTTATTACTTTATCTTTTGGATAATAACTCTTCTGGACATATAAGGAAAGTTAATAAAGGATTGGATGAATTTATGCTGGTAAAAATCTTAAAGGGATTTTCCGAAGGATTCTGTGAAGACCCCCTGTTACCGTATAATTTCTCACTCAAAAAAAATCCCGATGTGGCTGTCGCATAGGTTGATTTCTGTCAACCTGAACTTGTTTCAGGTTCTCATTTTTTTGAAAATCCAAACATTAGATTCCGAAATAAATTCGGAATTACATCTATGCGACAGCCTCCAAGGGGATTTTCCGAAGGATCCTTTGGAGAACCCCTGTTACCTCATTATTTTCTTTCTCAAAAAAAAATCCCGATGAATTTTCTCATCGGGACTTTGTGACCCCAAGGGGATTTGAACCCCTGTTACCGCCGTGAAAGGGCGATGTCCTAACCACTAGACGATGGGGCCTTGCATTATTTACAAAACT
>Ga0101944_10005196_pt1 | contig 15080 bp, 8 predicted proteins | sample DewCreD2012metaG_FD_75245 | JGI IMG/M metagenome (GOLD analysis project Ga0101944, IMG submission 75245) | Hot spring sediment bacterial and archeal communities from British Columbia, Canada, to study Microbial Dark Matter (Phase II) - Dewar... ...
GGCGATGCGCCCGCCCTTCACCCCCACGTCCGCGCGAAACCAAGGGTTTCCCGCGCCATCCACCACCCGGGCGTTGCGGAACAGGATTTCATAGTCGGCGCTCCACAAACCGGTGGCCGCCGCCAGCAGCAGAAGGCATCTCATCATAGGTAGATTATCGCCGGAAAAGCCGCCGGCTCCCGTCGATGTGCCGCATAATCCGCAGCGGCTGCCGGCCGGTCAAGCCGATGCGGCGCATGCCGCGGGCGTCCGAGGGGATATAATGCTTCAGGAAAATTTTTTGGGGTGTAACATGCTAAAGACTGCTTGGGTGGCGGCCATCGCCGCTTTTTTGGCGTTCGCTCAGAATCCATACGGGCGAATCACCGGCCGGGTGATGGATTCGGCTGGAGCTCTGGTTCCGAACTGCGCCGTCCGGGTGACCAACGCCGCTACGGGCGTAACCGTGTCGAGCGCCAGCAACGCCGAGGGCAATTTCGAGATCCTCAATCTCAACCCCGGCGAATACCGCATCGTCGCCGAGGTTCAGGGTTTCAAGCGCTACGAGCGCGGACCGATTGAAGTGCGCGTGGGCGACGTCTTGAATCTTGAGATCGTGATGGAGTTGGGCGCCCTCACGGAGAGCGTCACCGTCTCGGCGGAGGCGCCGTTGCTCGAATCGGCGTCCGCCAGCCTTGGCCAGGTGGTGGATAACCGGCGAATCCTCGATTTGCCGCTGGCGGGCGGCAACCCGATGTATCTCACGCAGCTCTCGCCGGGCGTTGTGCCTACCAATCCACCCACTCACGGCTGGCTGCCGCACGCCGTCGATGCGGTTTCCAACGTGGCCAGCTCCGGAACCCGCACCCGGTCGAGCGAATTCACCCTGGACGGGATTCCTAACATGAGCCAGGGCGGGCAACTCTCCTTTTCTCCCCCACCGGAAATGGTGCAGGAATTCCGCGTGCAAACCGCCGTGTTCGACGCCTCCGTGGGCAACTTCACCGGCTCGCACATCAACATGGTCATGAAGAGCGGCGGCAATGAGCTCCACGGCAGCGCCTATTTCGGCCACGTCAGCCGCCCGCTTATGACTCGCACGTTCTTTGTCAACCGGTCGATCTTCGACACGCGCACCGGTCCGGTCACCAAGGAGAAAATCGACCGGCTGTGGCCCTACACCAAGACCAACCGCTACCGCGCCAACGTCAGCGGACCGGTACTCCTGCCGAAAGTGTACAACGGACGCAACCGGACATTCTGGGTGTTCGGATACGATAATTTGTTCCGCATCCGCCCCGAGGGCGCCTATTTCACGGTGCCCACCGCCGCTCAGCGCAACGGGGACTTTTCGGAGCTTTTGCGGATCGGCTCTCAATACCAAATCTATGACCCCAACACCATTGCGCCCGCTGCCGGCGGACGATTCAGCCGCCAGCCGTTCCCCGGCAACATCATCCCGGCGGCGCGACTGGATCCGATGGCGCGCAAGCTGACAGGGTACTACCCGGCGCCCACCGAGGTTGGAACCGTGGACGGACGCAACAACTATTCCGATCCTCAAGCGCGCACCATCGAGTACAACAGCCAGATGGCGCGCATCGACCACGCCTTCAGCTCCAACCACCGCATGTACGGTTCGGTGAGCTGGTCTTACCTGCTGGAAAGTTGGGCCAACGCTTTCCACAACGTCTCCACCGGCATGGCGCGGAACCGCAAGCACCGCGGCATCGCCCTCGATGACGTGATCACCGTGCGGCCCAATTTGATCGTCAACGTCCGCTATGGGCTGACGCGTTTCATTCTCTATGACCGCCATCAGAGCGTGGGCTTCGATTTAGCCGCTCTCGGTTTTCCCGCCTCTTTGGTGAACGCTCTGGACCGCGCCACCGCCACATTCCCTGAAATCGCCATCGACGGTTACGCGACCCTTGGCGGCACGCCGGGCTTCCTGAATCCGACCAATTATCATTTCCTTTCCGCCACCGCTTCCCACGTCCGCGGCACGCACAGCCTGCGCTTTGGAACGGAGTTCCGGGTGCTGCAAGAGAACAGTTTCGATTGGGGCTATACGTCGCCGCGAATTGAGTTCTCCACCCTGTGGACGCGCGGTCCCCTCGACAACTCGACCGCCGCGCCCATCGGGCAGGGACTGGCCAGTTTCCTGCTGGGGCGCCCCACCGGCGGCTACACGGACCGCAACGCGTCCTACGCGGAAACGTCCAAGTACGCCGCTCTGTTCCTGCATGACGACTGGAAGCTCACGCGCAAGCTCACTTTGAACCTCGGGTTGCGTTGGGAGCTTTATCTGCCCACCACGGAGCGCTACAACCGCACCAACCGCGGTTTTGATCCGGTCACGCCGAATCCCATCGAACCGGCGGCGCGCGCGGCTTACGCCGCAAGCCCGATTCCCGAGGTGCCGGCGGACCGTTTCCGCACGCTTGGCGGCTTGCTGTTCTCCGGCGTAGGGGGACAGCCCCGCGGATTGTGGGAGACGCAAACCCGCAATTTCGCGCCGCGTTTTGGCTTCGCCTATTCGCTGACCTCCACATCCGTAGTCCGGGGCGGGTATGGCGTTTTCTATGAGTCCCTCGGATCGGATCGCATCGACGTTTATCAGCAAGGCTTCAACCAGCGGACGAACATCACTCCCAGCCTCGACAATGGACTGACGTTCCGCGCCACTTTGCAGAACCCTCTTCCGGACGGCATCCTCAACCCGCCGGGAGCCAGCGCAGGACTGAAGACTTTCCTCGGGCGTTCCCCTTCCTGGATGACTCCTTCGCGCCGCGCGGGCATCATCCAGCGCTGGAGCCTGAATGTGCAGCGTGAATTGCCCCAGCGCATTCTGATCGAGGTGGGGTACGTGGGCAACCGCGGCTCGAGGCTCGGCATCGGCGAAGACTTCAATGCCATCCCGCGGGAGTACCTCAGCACCTCCCCCATTCGCGACCAGGCCACCATCGACCGGTTGAGCGCCGCCGTCAACAACCCCTTCTTCGGAATGACGGAGTTCGCCGGCAGCAATCTTCAGGGCAGGACGGTAGGAAGATCTCAACTCTTGCGCCCCTATCCCCATTTCGCCGGCTTGAGCACCACGCTCGACGGCGGAATGAGCTGGTATCACTCCCTTCAGATTCGAGCCGAGAAGCGCATGTCGAAGGGGTACACGCTTCAGGCCAGTTATACCTGGTCGAAGTTCATGGAGGCCATCGAGCGGCTGAATCCGACCGACCCGCTGCCGCATCATGTGATTTCGCCGCAGGACCGCCCGCACCGCATCGTGGCCAGCGGAATTTATGAGATTCCCGTGGGCCGCAAGCGCAGGTGGCTTGGCGCCGCCCATGGCGTTGTGGACGGCTTCCTCGGCGGCTGGAGCGTACAGGGCATCTACCAGGGACAGAGCGGACCGCCGATCGGCTTCGGCAACATCCTCTTCTATGGAAACATCCACGACATTGTATTGCCCCGCGCCGAGCGCACCGTAGACCGCTGGTTCAACACCGAGGCGGGCTTCGAGAAGAACACGGCGCGGCAGTTGGCATCGAACATCCGCACGTTCCCGTTGCGCCTGACCGGCTTGCGCGCGGACGGATACAACAGTTGGGACCTGTCGCTGTTCAAGAACTTCCGGATTCGCGAGCGGATCAACTTCCAGATTCGCGCCGAAGCGCAAGACGCGCTGAATCACGCCATGTTCGCGGCGCCCAACGCGGCTCCCACGAACACGCTGTTCGGACAAGTCAGCTCCATTGTGGGAACCGAACAGCGCCGTATCACCATCGGCGGCAGGCTGAGTTGGTAGGCCGGCGCTCAGCCGGCCGGCGAGAAATAGGTCCTGGCGAGCTCCGGACGCTGCTCGATGGCGCGCTGCCAGGATTCACGCGCTTCAGATTCGGCGCCCATGCCCATGAGCGCGTGGCCGAGATTCACGAGGGCTTCGACACAGTCCGGATTCTCCTCCAGCGCCCGGCGGAAGCAGGCGGCGGCCGCCTCATGGGAACCCGCGTTTTCGTGGAGCAGCCCCAGATTGTAGGCCACGTCCCATGCGCCGGCGCCGAGCTGCGAGAGCCAGCGCTCCGCCTGGGTTGCGTCACCGCTTTCGACCGCGGTCACAGCCAGCGCCCGCAGGATGTCCTCATTCCCGGGCTCGATGCGCAACGCTTGCTCGAACGCCGCCGCGGCCGCCTGGCGGTTGCCCAACTTGCGGTACGCCAGAGCCAGATTGAATGAGGCTCCGGCGTGCTCCGGCTCCAGACGAAGGCAGTTTTCAAACGCCAGCGCGCTTTCGGCGTATTCGCCCGCGTCGTAATGCGAGCAGCCAAGCCGGAACCAAGCACCGGCGTCTCCCTTTTCTGCGGCGCTCTCCCGGAGCAGAGCGATCAGCTCATCCCTATCGCCGAGAGATTCTAACGCCGACGCCAAGCCTTCCTTGGCCTCGGCGCTCGCCGGCCGCACCCGCAGGGCGTTGCGGTACGCCATGGCGGCCTGCGCGTGGTTGCCCAGCCGCTGATAGCACACGCCGAGATTGAACCAGTCGCTGAAGCTCTCAGGGTTGGACTGCGCCAGGCGCGCGCAGAGATTGGCGGCGCGCTGCGCGTCGCCTTTATGGTAAGCGGCGATGGCCTGCGCCAGAACCGCGCTTCGCGACTCTGGATTAACCCGGCAGAGCCTGCCGGCCAACTCCTCCGCCGCGTCCCAATTCTTGCGCAGAATCGCCAGGCCGGCCGCGTTGTTCAACACCTCTTCCGCTTCCGGCTGATACTCGAGCAACGCGTCATACAGCGCCGCCGCTTCGTCCAACTTCCCCTCCAGATGACACGCCACCGCATAGCCGAACGCCGCCGGGACGCTTTCCGGGTCGAGCGACCGGCACTCGGCGAAAGCCCGCAGCGCGCCCGGCGCATGGTCGGCGTGAAGCAGGCTGACTCCCAACCCCAGCCACGCCTCGGCCCGTTCCGGCGAAACGGCGACAGCCCGCTCAAACGCCGCGGCTGCTTCGTTCCATTGCCCAAGCCGGGCCAGGCAGACGCCCAGATTGTAGTGCGCATAGGGATGGCTGGGCGCCAGACCGCACGCCCGGCGGTAGGAGCCGGCGGCTTGCTCGAACTCGTCCCGGTCAAAATGGATTCGCCCCGCCATCAGGGCGCCGTCGAGAGCGCTCTCGCCGTCCGCGCTGTCCAGTTCCCGGAGAGCCTCCTCGCTTCGCCCCTCGAGTTGCAGGCTGGCCGCGCGGACCAGTTCGGGACTTGCCGCAGCCCGCTTGCGGGCCGCCTCCGGGACAGGATCAGCCGCCAGCATGGCTTCGACGAGCTGATCATCTATGAACCACAACCAAGATTCCTGGCCGACTTCCTTCATGCTTCCACCTCTTACCGGCTGCTAACGAAGAACTGCACGCTCTCCACACGCCCCCGAAATCCCTGTTCGTTGAAGAATCCAAAACCGCCCGCCGGCAAGCGGTGGTCAACGAACGAGTCCACTTCCCGCCCGCCGAGCGAGGTCACAAGCCGGGGACCGCGCACATCCAGGCGCACCCGGAGCAGATCCGGCGCGGGTCCGGCCGAGGCTTTGAACCGTCCGGCGTCCTCACCGTCAATCACCGCCCAACGGACCATTTCGAGAGAGCCGCCGTGGCGCTCCAAACGCATGGCGTAATAGTTTCCCGTATCCTTGAGCCGCGCCACCCAACCCAAGCCTCCCTGCTCAATGCGCCCGGTGAACTCGATGCTATAGTCGCTCAGGGTCATGGATGGCCGGTACAGCGAGATGGCTCTTTGGGACGCCGCCGCCGCGCCGCTTACTTCCTTCGTGATCCAGCCCCCAGCGCCCATGGAAACGGAGCGCAAGACCCCGGACGCCGCGGCTTGCGGAGAGGGTTTGGCTGCGGGGGACTGCACAGCGGCTTTCCAGGCTGTGAATCCGCCGGCCGACACGACCGCCGCAAGAAGCGCTGCGCGCGCGGCCCAGGGAAGTCTGGACCACGCGCTTCCGCGCGCCGCCAGCGAGAAGTCCGGCGCTTCGATCTCCCGTCCGGACTCTGGCTCCGGCGCATCCTCCGCGCGGCTGCCCAGAACCATCCGCGCGCGCAAGGGCGATGACGTGAGCCGCGGGTAGCGTAACGGAAGTCCCGGCCAAAGAAGCTCGCCGGGCGGTTTCCAGGCAGGCGGCCGCAAGGCGAATTCCAGGCTCATCGCGGCCGCCAGCGGAGGAACGCTTTCGGGCGGCGCCCGGTCAGGCACCGGCGCCGGGGTGGCGGCGGAGCGCACCTCCGTCGACGGTTGCGTTTCCAGTTCCGCCAGATCAAGCGTCCTGGCGAGCAAGGTCAATGAGAGCCAGCCGACCGGCCAAAGGATGCCCGGGGCGTCATCCGCGCGCCCGGCAGGCGCGCGCAACAGCGGTTCGTCAAGGCGGAGCGGCGGCGCCGGCGGCAGGCGCGCGGGCGGCGTCCGGTTGACAGAATCGACCAGAGGCTGAACGGCCGACATTCGGATCGGCGCTGGAGCCGGTGAGTCATAGCTCGCGCGGCGCGGTTCAGGTCCCGCCACATGGACCGGCGCGGGCGTGGAGGCCGGCGCCCCACTCACGCGCCCGCACGCCTGTTGCAGGAGCCGGGAAAGCGCCAGCCGGTTGAATTCCTCTTGATACATCTGCCGGTGCTCTTTCGAACAAAACGCCTCATCAGCGGAAAACCGCTGGAAGAAAGGCAGAGGCTTCCCACAATAGCGGCAGACCGGCACACCGGAATGATAACCCGGCTGCGGCGCGATCTCCAGATATTAAAGGACTTAAGTACTAGATCTTAGTGGAATTCCAGATCCGTCCCGGGTGAATTGCTTAGCTGCGCCGCCGTGGAGCGGTGGGATACTTCGGTTGAGGTCCATTCCGCAAACGCGAGGAGGCGGTTTGTCGAAACAAGAGGAAATCCTGAAACAACTCCAGGGGCTCCGGGAAGCGGTGCCGGAGCTGAAGGCGGTTTTGTTAGCCACGAACGAAGGTCTGCCCGTGGCCCACAGCTTCTCCAACGGGGCTGACGCGCAGCGGGTGGCTGCCATGGCGGCAGCCGCGTCGGGCTTGGGGCGGCGGATCGCGGAGACCTTGAATGCCGGTTTGATGTCCGACATCAGCGTCACCGGCGCCGAGGGTCAGGTATTCGTCTACACTGCGGGACCGAAAGCAGTGTTGGCAGTGATGGGTCCTCCGGGGTCGAACGCCGGGCTGATTCATCTGGAAGCGCGCGAAACCGCCGGGCGCATCGGCGCCCTGCTGTAGCCGGCGGCGGGCGTTTACAGCGATTCCAAGAACGCCACCAGGTCCCGGATCTGATCCGCCGTAAGCTGCGAAGTGCGCCCGCGCAAGTCCCCGTGGTTGCCTTTGCCGATAACCTCCTGCAACGCCGCGTAACGCCCGTCGTGTAAATAAGGCGCCGTGCGCCACGCTTCTATCAGCGAAGGAGTCTTGAACATTTGCTGCGGCGTACGCGCCCGGCCTGCTCCATACACGAAGTCATGCGGCCCAAGCGTTCCAACGTCGCGCAAGGCGCCGTCGGTATACAGCGGCGGCGGGTGGCAGGAGACGCAGCCTACGGCATCGCTGAAGAACAGCTTCCGCCCCCGTTCGGCGGCGGCCGTGCCGCGCGCAGGTCCAGGCGCCGGCTGGAGCGATTGCAGCCAGGCGTCAATGGCTTTCAAATCCTCCTCCGCCGGCTCGGTGAAAAGAATGTGCTTCATGCCGGAATGCACCGCATTCGAAGCAGACGGGCGCACTCCCGTCCACATCACCGCGCCCATGCGGTGGGCGTTCAACAGGCTGCGCGTGTTCTTCGGATTGCCGATGCCGTCGTTGAGCAGATCCCAGTTCAAGCCGTCCGCGCGCGCGTCAGGGTGGCAGGACGAGCAGCTTTGCCATTGCTGGAAACTCAGCGTGGCGTCGTGGAAGAGTTCCTCGCCGCGCCCGGTCCGGGTCTTGCTCAGCGGTTCACCGGCGCGGATGCTCTGGGGGGACTGCCGCGCGGAAGGATCGATGCGCGCCAAGGTGCGGGTAAAGTACTCCGCGACCCAAACGGCGTCTTTGGACGCCGCCACCGCCCGCGGACCTTTGCCGGGCAGCGGAATCCGCCTTCTCACCCCCAGCAGAAAGCTGAGCCGGTTGGCGGGCTCGTCCGGAGGCGACTGTGCTATGCGATTCAGCATCGCGGGTATGTCGATGGCGCTCAGTTCATGCGTTCCTGCGTGCGCGATGTAGAGCGTTTTCGAGTCCGGACTGACAGCCACGCCCCAGGGGTTGGCGGCGCCCCGGTCCAGGTCGTCGAGAATCACGGTGGCGTGCAGCCGCCGCCGCGCGACGTCCAAAATCGACACCGCGTTCGTGTTCATCCAACCCTGCTCGAGTTGCGCCGTGTGCACGGTGTAGCGAGCCACCAAATGCGTTGCGAACGCCCAACGCCCGTCCGGCGATACGGCGATGCCGCGCACCCCGGTCGAACCGGGCGCAAGCAGGATGGAAGCCGCCACCCGCCGCGCGGCGGGGTCGACCACCACCACCCGGGCGGCCACATGGGCGTCTAACGCCGGCTGTTCCGGAAGCAGGCAGGCGACGAAGAGGTAACGGCCGTCCGGCGTGGGGGCGGAAGCCACCGGCTCGCGGCAAAGGCGGACCGTCTCCGGCTTCTCGCCGCCAAAACGGATCGTTCCGGCGAAACGGTCCAAGCGGTAAGGCTGTTCGACAGGCAGCCGCCCTGTTCCAATCACCTTCCCGGCGCGCGCGTCCACATGGACGGCCTGGCCGCCGGATTCCCAAGCCACCGAGACGCGATCGCCGCCCGGGGAAACCACCAACCACGTGGCCAGAAACAGAGACGCGGTCACTCCACCTCCGCCACCACCCGGATGCCCACGTTGTACACCGGCTGCCAGGGCTGATACGCCCAGCGGAACGCCGACGTGCAGCGGTGCGGGCGGTCGCTCCAGGATCCTCCGCGGACCACCATGCGCCCCGGTTCGCCGAGCGGAGAACCGTCCGCATAAGACCGGTACTCCGAACGCGTCCACTCGGCGGCGTTGCCGTGCATGTCGTGCAAGCCCCACACGTTGGCCCTATACGAACCGACGGGAGCGCTCACCATGTGGCGGTCGTCCACCGTTGGCGCGCGGAGCATCCAATCGATCACGTCCATGCGCAAGACGCCCAGCGGACGCTTGTATTGCGCGAAGCCGCCGGAGGCGGCCATCTCCACGCGCATTTCGCCTTGGTGGTCAATCCGGTATCGGGCTTCTTCGGCGAAGCCGCGGATCTGAAAGTCGGCCATGTTGGCCCAAATCCCAAAGTGGGCGTTGAGGCTCCCAAAGTAGAGCGGCGTCGCAGTGCCCGCGCGCGCCGCCCACTCCCATTGCTCTTCGGTGGGAAGGCTGAACCGGAGCCCGGTCTTGCGCGAAAGCCACTGGCAGAACTCCACCGCCCGGCGGTAGCTGACCCGCACCACCGGTTGTTGCGGAAGGTTCACCGGGAAACCCCGCGTCTCGGTGTTCATGTGCAGCACGTTGATATACCGGCTGTCGTGTTGCGCATCGAACAGCGCATAGATTTCGTTGCTGATCTCGGTGGCGGCCATCCAAAACGGCTTGTCCACGCGGGCGCGGCGCACGGGGCGTTCATCCGGGGAGCCCTCGGCCGAACCCATGGCGAACTCCCCGGGCGGGATCAGCACCAGCTTCAGCCTCTTGCCGCTCCCGAGATCCACCCAACGCTCCAGCGCCGTTCCAGCCGCCTGCTGCCGCGCGCGGGCTTCCTCGATGTCGAAAGGCCAGCCCGGAACGCTCACGCCTCCCGGGCTCCGCTCTTCCTTGGGCGGCGGAACAAACTTCACCTCCCGCTGCGGCAGATCCGGCAGCTTCTCCGGGTCTTCCTCCAATCCCGCGTACAGCCGCCCAAGCTCCAGACGCCGCTTCGCGCCGTGGAAGGGGATCTCGGCTACGTCGCTCCACCGCCCATGGCACGGCACGTTCAGATCGATCCAGGTGTAAAGCCTGTCCCAGGCTTCCTGATCCAGCTTCACGCCGTGGTGTCCCTTTTCGAGCATCTGCACCAGCTCGCTCGTCGAAGCATGGTATTCACCCGGGTAGGACAGCTCGTAATCGCCCTCCAAGCCATAGCGGCGGACGTAAGGGTGCAGGGCAAGATAAGCGGGGGAGACGGGCAACATCGTGTTCTTTCGCTGCCCGATCCGCATCAGCGCGGCGTCATAGACGCGGTGATCCGCCGTCCCCCACCACTGCGGCACAATGCCGGTCTTGCCGGGGTGTTCCGGAAAGTATTTCTTCGAACGCAAATCCGGCCGGTCTCTCGCGCCGGCGTGGCAGCCCACGCAGTGCTTGTCCAAGACAGGCTGAACGTCGCGCTCAAAGTCCAAGCCGCGCGCCGGGCCGTAAAATGGCGCGATCGATGAGGGCTCGCGCACGGCGGCTTTGGTGTTGCGCACCGCCGGCAGTTCATGCGGCGGCTCGTGGCAGCCCACGCACGACCGCACTTCCCCGGGCATCAGGGTGAACCAGCTACGCATCACCTGCACGGCGCGCCCCTTGGCGTCGAGCGGCTGCACCGCGAGCGGCGTGTTCGCCGGCGCCCGGAACATGGCCGAACCGTCGTCTTCCACCGGCACGGTTCCCAGGATGCGCATTACCTCCCACGGTCCGTCGACTCCGATCTTGTCCCAGCCCGAAAGACCCCTGTAGCCGTAGTGATAGGCGTGGACGCGCAATTGCTTTACCGTGCCGCGCGGCGTCCCCTTCAAGCCCGGACCAGCGTACACGTCGTGCAAGTACACTACGCCGTCCTTGCGGCTGAGGTCCACCTTCTCCGCCACCACCGGCGGCTGAGGAGTGGACTGGAGCGGAACCGGCTCCAGCAGGGCATAACCTTTCGTCTCGTGGAGCAGGACGAAGTTGTCCCACACGTCGACGAGGTATACGCCGAACTCAGCCTCCGGCGAGGGCTTCATCGAGACCAGGAAGTACTTGCCGCTGAGCGGCCAAGGATAGGCGAACTTCGGCCACGACGTGGCCGTGGCGTGGTCGAGAATGGGAGTGCTGAAATCCTTGCCGCTCCCGGGAATTTTTTGCACCATCCCGGAGCGTCCCGAAACGCCCCGCGCCGGGTCGATAAGGAACAGCTCGCCCATGCGGTGGTCGCCGTGGTAGCCCGAGACGACCCCGATGATCTTTGTGGCTTCGCCCGGAATGGGGCGGGGGAAATAGATCGCGTTGGGCCAATAAGAATTGGTCCCGTAAAACAGGCGCTGCCCGGTTCCGTCGGGATTCATTTGAAATAGGAGATGCGGGAACACATGCGGCGTGTTGGCGTACTCCCAACGGCAATAGAGCACCTGCCCGGTATTCAGCACCACGGGTTGTGAATCCTCATCTTGATCGAACGTGAGCTGCCGCATGCCCTTGCCGTCCGCGCCGATCGAATAGAGGCAAGCCACGGTCTGAAGCCCGTTCCAGCACGGCACAGCCTGGTAGCTCGCATTTCCGGCGAAGATGATCTTGCCGTCCGGCAGATAGGCGGCGTCGAAGTTGTCGACGTCGGGTTGATCGTCGGGCGTGATCTGACGGACGCCTGTTCCGTCGCTGCGCATTTCGAAAACCCGGTAGCGGCCGCCGGGCGCCGCCGTAAAGAGCAGGCGGTCCGCTTTCCAGTGGAGTTCGATCTCTCCCACATATTCGTCGCCGCGCGGTCGGTACAGCGTTGTCAGCTTGCCATCCGGCCGGACGGGCGAAAGCACGGCGATTTCGTTGTCCCAGCCGTTAGGAGGCACGCTCGCCAAGCTGGTGTGGTTCACGGGGATGGCGAGCTCGGCGCCGTAGCTGCTGAAGAACGGAGAGCTTAATAAACCCCTGCTCGCCGCCGGGCGAGCCGCCGGACGTTTCCAGCCGCGTTTGACCACCAAAAGCTTGTCGAAATTCAAGAGAGGGTTGGCGAGCAGGGCTTCTGCGCGCAGGCGCTCCAGGTCTTGGGCCAGTTGAATCAGCCGGCGCGCTCCGGCTTCGTCCTTCTCCCATAGGGCCAGCGCGGCGGCTCGGGATTCCTCAAGCTGCCGCAGCCGTGTGAGGCAGGCGCGCCCGTTCGGGTAGCGCGGACCGAACGTATCAGTGAGGTCCTGGATGGCCGAACGCACGGAGCGGAAGTTGAAGGTTCGCACCGTACGCACGGCGGCGTCGAGTTCCGGCGCCGGGGCCGGGGCCGCCGCCGAAGCCGCGGCCAGGAACATGGCGAGATGTACCGCCGCTCTCACAACTGGGCGCCGCTAGTGCAGAACCGGGGCCTTAGCCCCGTTCATGGACTCGGCCTTGCTGAACTTCGGCCAGTTGAAGCCGTAAAACGCCACGAAGGCGAAGCACGCCATGGGCACCGCAAACCCGCGCGACATGTCGTAAAGATCGGCGACGTACCCCATCAACTTCGGCAGCAGCGCTCCGCCCATGATCGCCATCACAATGAATGCCGAGGCTTTTTTCGCCCGGGCGCCGAGCCCGAAAATGCCCAGCGCGAAAATCGTCGGAAACATGATGGACATGAAGAAGTAGCTCAGAAACACGCAAACCACGGAAACCCAGCCCAACTTCAGGAACACGAGGAACGTCGCCACGACGTTCAGCACGCCGTACAAGCCCAGCACCTTGTGGGCGGCGAATTTCCTGAGAATGCCCGCGCCGGTGAAGCGCCCTATCAGAAAGCAGACGAAGCCGAGCGACGCCAGATTGGAAGCCCCTTTATCGCTGATGGCGAAGCCGGCTCCGCCTTTGTGCGGCTGCAGCCACCCGCTCAGCCACTCCTGAAGAAAGCCCGCGTTCGCCGACAGGCTCGCCATCGCGGCGTTCCAAGACGCCGGAATGGGAGGCGGCTCCGCGGTCATGTAGTTGATGAAGAAACTGAAGATGCCCGCCTGCGCCGCAACGTACAAAAACTGCGCCGCCACCGCCAGCACAAAGTGGGGATGCTTCCAAATGGAATGCGAATAGCCGGGAGCGCCGTCATCGAGGTGATAATCGTCCTTCGTCTTGATGTCCGGCATGGGAGCGAAGAAAAAGATGACCGCCAAAACCAGCACGCCCAAAGCGATGGCCAGATACGGAATGTAGAGAGTCTCGCTGCCGGTGCTGCGCCCCGCCGCGTCCTTGGAATAAAAATAGACGCTGCCGACGATCGGGCCGAAAATCCAGCCCACGCCGTTGCACGATTGCGCCAGGTTGATGCGCGTCGCCGCGTAACGCTGGTCGCCTAACACGGTGGTGTACGGGTTGGCGATGGTTTCCAAAAAGGTGAGTCCGCTGGCGATGGCGCATACGCCGATGAGGAAGGCGACAAAAGCTAACGTCGGCGACACCGCCCCGTGCCTCACCTGCTCGCTGATCTTCGTCGCCGGGACGAACCAGAAACCTCCCGCAGCCACGATCAGCAGCCCGGCGATGATGCCGCCCTTGTAGCCGAGCTTCGTCGCCAGAATGCCAGCCGGGATGGCCATCAGGAAGTATCCGAGATAGTGGGCGAACTGCACCCACGCGGATTGCGCCTTGGTCAAGCCGAGTTCGTCCTGGAAGTGCTTGTCCATGACATCGATCAGCCCGTTGCAAAATCCCCATAGCAGAAACAGCGAGCTGACCAAAATGAAGGTGAACAGGACGTTTCGCCCGTCCTCGGTCACAAACATGCTTTTCTTGTTGTTCGCCACGGTAGTAAGCTAAGCAGTTTATCATGCCCCAAATTCCAGCCGAAGGCAGACTGCGCCTGGCATGGTCCCGGCACTGGCCGGTCCTGTTATTGTTCTTCCTAGCCATCGCTTTTTACTGGAAACTGACGCTCACCGATCAGTTCGTGTGGTTCGACCACCCGGACATGTGCTACATCGAGGTCCCGCGCCTTCAGTTTCAAGCCAAGGAGATTCAGAACCGGAGGTTCCCGCTTTGGGACCCCTACATTTGGGCGGGACAACCGCTGATCGGGCAAACGCAGCCCGGACCCCTCTTCCCCCTGAACCTCCTTTTCTGTCTCGTGCCGCGGCGCGGCGGTTACATTCAGTTCGCCGCCTTGAATTGGTATTACGTCGTGATTCATTTTCTCGCCGCCTGGTGCGCCTTCGCGCTGTGCCGCGATTGGGGGCGTTCGACGGGGGCTTCCGCGCTCGCCGGGTGCCTTTACGGCTTCGGCGGATTCCTCGGCACCGTCGCCTGGCTCGACGTCATGAACGGCGCGATTTTCACCCCCCTCGCGTTCCTCTACCTTTTCCGCGCCGCGCGCGGCGTCCGCACATGGCGGAGCGCATCGCTGGCCGGGTTTTGGGTGGGCATCGCCTGGCTAAGCGGGCATCACGAAGTACCCCTGCTGGTGACCGCCGCGTTCGCCGCCACGTGGGTTTACTTGGTTCTCCGTGAGAGGCGGCTGGCGCCGGTGGCGCTGGTCTCGGTGCTGGTCATGCTGCTGATCGGAGCCGCGCAGGGGATCCCCACCTATGAGTTCGGCAAGCTGTCGATGCGTTGGGTGGGAGGGGACCAACCGGTCACATGGGGCGATAAAATCCCGTACACCGTCGTCGCTACTTACTCGCTGCCGTTTCGCGGGTTGCTCAGTTTTGTGCTGCCCGGACAAGACCGCCCCGCGGATTGCTCCGTGGGGCGGCGGCGTTGTCGCGTGCCTGTAAGCCGAGTTCTGTGTCCCTTTCGGGCGGCGACCATTTATCTTGGCCGGCTGTTGCCAGCCGGCTCCAGCGGCCTACCCGAGGCTCCTGAACAGATGCGGGGCGGGCAGCCCCTGGCCTCCTATTTGGCCTTGCACCCGGTGGGGTTTGCCATGCGGCCGGCGTCGCCGTCGGCCCGGTGCGCTCTTACCGCACCTTTTCACCCTTGCCGGCCGTCCTTGCGGGCGGCTTAGGCGGTGTGTTTTCTGTGGCACTTTCCCGCCCCGGCTCTCGGCCGGGGGGTGGGCGTTACCCACCACCGTGCCCTGCGGTGCTCGGACTTTCCTCCCCGCCAGATAGCGGAGCGGTCGCCCGGCACGCGACTCGCATAATTATAAGCTCACCGCTGACATAACGGAAATGACAT
>Ga0101944_10005197_pt1 | contig 15078 bp, 12 predicted proteins | sample DewCreD2012metaG_FD_75245 | JGI IMG/M metagenome (GOLD analysis project Ga0101944, IMG submission 75245) | Hot spring sediment bacterial and archeal communities from British Columbia, Canada, to study Microbial Dark Matter (Phase II) - Dewar... ...
GCCGTCGACTGGAGGCGGTGATCCGCGACACGGAAGGTGTGCCGGACAAGGCTGTTCTTGCCGCCAACGAGCTCATCAGCAGTGAAAAAGTGCTGGCCATCATCGGGCCCAGCCTGACCCCGACAACGCTTCCGCTGGTTCCGCTCGTGGAAAGCAACAAGATACCCCTCATCAGCTGCGCGGCCGGCATCGAGATCACCGAACCGGTGAAGCCCTGGGTGTTCAAGACTGCTCAGAGCGACGTGCTGGCGGTGGCGACCATCTACGAGCACATGAAGAGGAATAACATCAAGAAGGTGGGCATTCTCACCGTCGAGAACAGCTTCGGAGAGAGCGGCAAAAGGCAGCTGACCGGCCAGGCCTCCCAGTTCGGAATCGAGGTGGTGCAGGCCGAATCCTTCGGCGGGAAGGACACCGACATGACGGCTCAGCTCACCAAGATCAGGGCGGCCCAGCCCGATGCCATCATCTGCTGGGGAACGAATCCGGGGCCTGCGGTGGTGGCCCGAAATGTTCAGCAGTTGAACATCAAGATTCCTCTCTACCAGAGCCATGGGGTGGCCTCGCCCAAGTTCATCGAGCTGGCCCAGGACGCCGCCGAGGGCATCCTTTTGCCGACCGGCAAGATCCTGGTTGCTGACCAGCTCCCCGATTCCGACCCCCAGAAACCCGTGATCAAGAGTTACATCCAGCAGTTCGAGGGACAGTTCAAGATGCCGGTCTCCGGCTTCGGAGGATATGCTTACGATGCGATGCAATTGCTGGCCAAGGCCCTTGAAGGCTCCGGCGGCGACCGCGAGAAGATTCGGGCGGCCCTGGAAAAGATCACTGGACATGTAGGAGTCACCGGCACGTTCAATTTCTCGCCGACGGACCACAACGGGCTGGGCAAGGATGCTTTCGTGATGGTTCAGATCAAGGACGGCAAGTGGAAGCTGCTGTCCCCCTGAGCGAAACGCGTGGATGGCAGCCTCTCATGAAGAGGTTGTCATCCTCAACCCCTCAAGGGGCATGGACGAATGCGGGGACCCGGGAGCATCCACGGGTGGAAGCCGCATCACCCTACTTGATAAATCTTCAATTGAGCCTAACCAAGATTCGGACCATGCAGGAGTTCCTTCAATATCTCTTTTCGGGCTTGACCAGCGGCGCCGTTTACGCCGTGATTGCCCTGGGCTTCACCATGCTCTACAACGCCACGGGTCTGATCAACTTCGCGCAGGGCGAGTTCGTCATGCTCGGAGCTTTGAGCCTCATTTCCCTGTGGAAAGGCTTCGAGCTGCCCCTGGCCGTCGCCTTCGCAGGAGCGGTGCTGGCGGTGGCGGCCGTCGGCATCCTGCTGGAGCGGCTGGCCATTGGTACGGTGCGCAAGCCGCACCCCATCGTCCTGGTCATCATCACCGTTGGAGCCTCGATCCTGTTTCGAGGAATCGGCATGATGATCTGGGGCAAGGATGCCCACAGTGTCAGGGCCTTTTCGAGACACGCCCCCATCGAAATCGGGGGAGCGTCGCTTCTGCCCCAGAGCCTCTGGATACTGGCCATCGTTCTGCTGGTCGTGGTTGGGCTGCAGTTCTTCTATCGGAGAACCCTGACGGGAAAAGCCATGGAGGCGTGCGCCATCAACAAGAAGGCCGCCGCTCTGCTGGGCATCGGCACCGAGCGCATGACGCTTCTTGCCTTCGCGGTGAGCGCCGCCATGGGGGCTTTGGGGGGAGTGTTGATAGCCCCGGTCACCATGAGCAGCTACGATATGGGGACCATGCTGGGGCTCAAGGGCTTTTGCGCCGCGATGCTGGGTGGTTTGGGCACTTCCTGGGGAGCCATCCTGGGAGGTCTGCTGCTCGGAATACTGGAAGCCCTGGGCGTGGGGTTCGTCTCTTCGAGCATCAAGGATGCCATCGCGTTCCTTCTCCTGCTCGTGATCCTTTACCTGCGTCCAAGCGGAATACTGGGGAAGAAAGCCGTTCACCGTTTCTGAGAGCCGGGCGCCGCTCGATTCCTTGGAGAATGAAAAGGCTCTCCTGGCGACCGGTTTTGAACTTGAAGCTTGAGACCTTGAACTCGAAACTCTTCAGGGCGTTGACATGAAGATCCTCTGGCTCGCGGGAGCCGTTGCGGGGGCCGGCCTGCTCATCAGCAATCCTTACCACCTGCAATTGCTGACCTTCATCGGCATTTACACCCTCCTGACCCTCGGCTTGAACATGCTCATGGGGTATGCCGGCCAGATCTCCCTCGGACACGCCGCCTTCTACGGCCTGGGAGCCTACTCAACGGGCATCTTGACCGTGCACTTCGGATGGTCCCCCTGGATGACCCTCCCGGTCTCGGTACTGCTGACGGCAGGCGTGGCTTACGCGGTGGCTCTCCCGATCCTGAAGCTCAAGGGATATTACCTGGGCATGGGCACGCTGGGATTTGGGATAATCGTTTTCATCCTCTTTCGCGAGTGGAGTCGATTCACGGGAGGCGACTCGGGCCTGGTCGGGATTCCTCCACTGGCCCTCGGCCCATGGGACCTGAGCTCGCGCACATCCTTCTACTTCCTGGTCTGGGGAACGGTTCTGGTCGGACTCGAGGTGTGCCGCCGCGTCGTGAATTCGCGGGTGGGGCGGGCGCTGAGGGCCATTCACGACAGCGAGCACGCGGCATCGGCCATGGGCATTGATACGAGTCGCGTCAAGGTGCACGTTTTCGTCCTGAGCGCCGTCTTTGCCGCCATTGCCGGTTATCTTTACGCTCACATGGTTCAATTCATCAGCCCAAGCTCCTTCGATTTCATGACATCAGTGCGCATGGTCACCATGGTGGTCATCGGAGGAATGGCCAGCATCTGGGGAGCTTTGCTCGGGGCGTCCGTCATCACTCTGCTCCCCCAATGGCTCCATGTTTTCATGGATTATGAAATGGTGGTGTATGGGTTGATTCTCATGTTGATCATGATCTTCCTTCCCCAGGGGCTCGTACGGGGTGTCGTGGACCTCTACGAACGATCGAGAGCCAGGTGACTCCGTGCTGAATTCCATCATCGAGCTTGAGTCGATTTCGAAATCATTCGGAGGGATCCAGGCGCTCTATGACATCTCGTTTCAGGTGAAGCCGGGGTGCATCCATGCCATCATTGGCCCCAACGGAGCGGGCAAGACCACACTTTTCAACGTCGTCACGGGCATGTACGCACCCGACGAAGGGGAGGTGCGCTTCGAGGGCCGGGCCATTCAGGGCATGGCGATACACGATATTGTGCGGCTTGGAATCGCCCGCACCTTCCAGAATGTGGAGCTTTTCGGCAGCATGAGCGTCCTGGAGAACGTGCTGGTGGGGCGCCATTCCCGCATGCGGTCGGGTTTCTGGGGAGCCATCGGGCGCTGGAGGCGGGTGACCGATGAAGAGTCCGACGCCGTGGAACAGGCTCGCGAGCTGCTGCGGTTCACGGGGCTGGAGGAGCTGGCAGACCAGAAAAGCTCCGACCTCCCCTTCGGATGGCAGCGTTTTCTGGAGATTGCGCGGGCATTGGCATCGGAGCCCAAGCTGCTGCTGCTGGACGAGCCGGCATCGGGCTTGAACGCCGTCGAGACGAACCAGCTCGGGGAGCTGCTCCTGAAGATACGCGACCGGGGCGTGACGCTCCTGCTGGTGGAGCACGACATGAGTCTGACCATGGGAGTCTCGGACCGCATCCTGGTGCTGCATCAGGGGAGGAGGTTGGCCGAAGGCACTCCGAGGGAGATTCAGTCCAACGATACGGTCATCGGCGCCTATCTGGGCAGGGAATGAGTCGGGAGCAAGGGTGCGGAGCCTCCATTGGAGGTTTTTGTCGGGGTGAGCCATGCTGCGCATGCGCAACGTGAAGTGCTACTATGGGAAAATTCGAGCCATAAACGGCGTGAGTCTCTCGGTCCGGGCTGGAGAGCTCATCGCGCTCATCGGCGCCAACGGGGCTGGAAAAAGCACCCTCCTCCAGACCTTGTGTGGTCTGATCGCCCGGTGGGAGGGGGAGATCCTTTTTGAAAAGGAATCCCTGAACGGGCTGAAGCCTCAGGCCATCGTCAAGCGCGGCCTGTGCCTGGTGCCGGAAGGACGCCTCCTTTTTCCCCCCATGTCCGTCCTCGAGAACCTGAAGCTGGGGGCATATCTGCGGTACAGGCGTCGTGAAAACGAGGCGATCCTCGAGGATCTGGAGACCGTCATGGAGTTGTTTCCCATCCTGCGGGAGAGGGCGAGACAACCCGCGGGCACGCTTTCAGGCGGTGAACAGCAGATGATCGCCATTGCACGCGCATTGATGGCCCGACCGCGGCTTCTGCTCCTTGACGAGCCGACCATGGGACTGGCTCCTTTCCTGGTCCGCATGATTCTTGACACCCTGGTCCAGTTGAAGGAGCGCGGGATCACTGTGCTCCTGGTGGAGCAGAATGCCAGGGCGGCACTTCAGATCGCCGACAGGGGTTATGTGCTGGAAAACGGGCGGATCGTCCTGGAGGGAGCCGCCGTGGATCTGCTGGCCGATCAGGATGTGAAGCGCGCGTATCTGGGTCGTGACTACCGGGAGTTTTGTGAAGGGAGGGCCTAGCCGATGCCCATGAGGAATCCTGACGTCGAATGCCTCGATTTGGAGGAGAGAGCTCAGCTGCAGCTGGAACGTCTCCAGAGCACCCTCAATCGTGCATACAAAAACGTTCCCTTTTACAGAAACCAACTGGCGGAGCGTCACGTCGACCCCCTTCAGATCGAGAATCTCTCGGACTTGGCGGAAGTTCCCTTCACTGACCGGCGACACTTCAGCGAGCACTATCCCTACGGCCTGTTCGCTGTTCCCCTTCGTGATGTGGTGCGCATTCACACGGCTCGAGGGACCTCACTCAACCCCGTGGTCAGCGGATATACCAAACAGGATCTCGCGGTATGGCGCGAAATGGTTGCCAGGGCCCTTGTCGCCGCCGGGGTGTCCGGGCTGGATATCCTCCAGATTCACCTGGATGTCGGTCTGACCAACTGGGGACGCGAATACAAGGACGGGGCCGAGGCCATCGAGGCAAGCGTCATTCCCCTGACAATCCTGCCTCCCGAGAAGCAACTCATGATCCTGAAGGATTACAGGACCTCCGTCCTCGTCACCACGGCTTCGGCCGCGGCCGAGCTGATGGACCTGCTGTTTCAGTCTAACCTCAATCCCAATGAGCTGGCGCTCAAAACCCTGGTCCTGGTCGGGGAGGTTCCGACTCGCGATATGGCTGGTCAGCTCGAGGAGCGGCTGCATGTCCGAACCTGGGTTCATTACGGCCTGAGCGAGGTGCCTGGTCCGGCTCTGGCCTTCGAGTGCGACGAGCGCGCTGGTCTGCACCTGAGCGAGGATCATTTCCTGGCCGAGGTCATCGATCCCGGGCGCGGCGTCGCCGTCCAGGATGGGGAGCCCGGTGAGCTGGTGCTGACGACCCTCACGACCCGGGCTTTTCCGCTCATTCGCTATCGGACGGGAGACAAGGTGCGTCTCATCGAGGGCCTATGCCCGTGCGGACGCACACTGAGGCGCATGGAATGGCTGCGCGAGCGCACCGACGAGACGGTGGTGATTCGTGGCGTCAAGGTGCATCAGCAGCAAATCAGAACATTTCTGCGGCGCATCCTGGGTCATGAGCCACAAATGGTCCACTTCCAGGTGTGCGAGTCCCGAAGACGGGACCACCTGGTGGTTTGGCTTGGGGTTGACGAAAGGATTTTCTCCGACGAGATCAAAGACATGGAGCAGACCTCGCTTCGGCTGGGCTCGGAGCTGGCGGTCGAACTGGGGGTACCGGTGCGCATTCAGTTCAGGGAACCGAGATCCTTTGAGGCCGAGCTGCCATTGGACCGCATCGAGGACCTGCGGTAGGATTGTGACAGGTTCATGGGAATTCTTGTGGAATCTTGACTTGCTCCCTCCGTTTTTCAGATTCCATTCGACGTTTTCAGTCAGGCGCTCCGGCCTCTTCGCTCGCACGTCAAACATCCAGCCTCAGCCGTTCCTGAAGCATTTTGGCATGAATAGGCCCGATTGAGCTCCTCAGGTCTTGAAGTATTATTTTTGTTCTGGGAGTGTCAAAAGTCTATCGACTTGATTCCATCCTTATGCTAGCTTTTTGCTGGGGCCGTAAGTAGTGAGCTGGTTCATACCAATCAATTGTGTCGAGATCTGGTCAAACCGGACATTCATCACAAGATGCCGACGCCATGGCAAAACTTGCAGCGATGGACCGCGGGGGAGCCTGGTCGCCGATGAGCATGGCATTTGGCATGTGATATCAAGACGCTGAGCCGATTCGTTCTTGGATTCGCTCATTATCGCTGATTCTGCGCGGACTCATGTGGTGGGATGTGTTGAAGTGCGGAAATCGTCTTGGCTGACAGTTTGTATTTCACCGCCTTTATTCACAGGATCGTAACAAATTTGCACTAGAAAGACTTTGATGTTTGTATCCGTCCTGCCGACTTAACAGGGTACCGGAATGCACAACGAATCGGGAGTGATTCTCAGGGGTTGAAATGCCGCAGCGCCGAGGTGCGTCCTCAAGGGGCCATTGACATCCATGTCCACATGCTATCCCAATGATCAGGAAGTTCGACGGAGAATAGCTCGAATTCGGGACCTTCCCACCCTGTCCGGGTCCCTCCAGCGATTGGTGGAAATCCTTCACGACGAGGTTGCCTCGCCCGAGGAGCTCGAAGGCCTGATTCGATACGATCAGGCACTTTCGGCGAGGATTCTGCGAGTCGCCAATTCCACTTATTATGGCATGCGAGGGAAGGTGCCGACCCTCTCCAAGGCCATGATCGTAATGGGCTTCGAGCAGGTCAAATCCCTTTGCCTCTGCGCCCTGTTGATGGACATGTGCTCCCAACAGGATTCCATTGAGCCGGGCGAGCGGGAGAGACTTTGGAAGCATTCCTTCGCCACGGCCCGGGTGGCCAGTGAGATGGCCCGTGCGAGACCGTGGGTCAGCCCCGAGAAAGCTTATATCCTGGGATTTTTTCACGACTTGGGCCGGGTGGCGATGGCCTTTTCTCTCCAGGATCATTACCGGGCCATCTGGAAGCTGTCTCGGGGGGGAAAGACGCCTCTCTGGTCCGCGGAGCTTCAGTATGGGATCACGCACACCGTCGTGGGAAGGTGGCTGGCAACCCGATGGAACTTGCCGGAAGTGTTCCAGGTGGTCATGGAATTTCATCATTATCCGGAGAAGAGCCCGGCATTCAAAGCCGAGGTGAAGCTCGTCGCCCTTGCCAATACGCTGGTCAACAGCAGGGAGGACCCCGACCTCCTCGATGATGAAGTGACCTCGGGTTACCGCAAGGACTTGTTTATTCCGGAGAGTGAATGGGACTTGTGCCGCATGAGGTTGCAGGGCATCTGGTCTGAAGTCGATCTGCTTTGGACTCTGTTGAAATAAGGTTGCGCTCATGGACGAAAAGTTAAGCAGGATCGTTCGGAATGGTCTCATACATTCACAGGAGCGGGACGAGGAATCCAGCCGGTTCCTCGGCATCATCGGGAGGTTCGCCGAGCTCTTTTCCTTCAAATCTGACGAGCCGGCGATCGATCGAGTCCTTGAAAAACTTGTCCGCATCATCATCGAGGAGACTGATTTCGAGAACTGCTCCATCGTCCTCTGGGACTCGGGATCGAAGCATCTGAGCCTCAAAGCGGCATACGGCCTGGACGACCTGCTTGGAGGCGGCTCCAGTAGAGACCACAATCGGGGTCTCACCTTCTATCCTGATGAAGGAATCGCCGGCCGGGTTTTCCAGATGCAATCCCCATTTTTCCTCGAAAACGCCATGAACGAGCCGCTGCCGCCCAAGGACGGAGCGAAGGTATCCCCCATATCCATGATCTGCCTGCCGCTGACCGATCTTGGCGTGATGAACATCAGCTCGGCGCAGCCCCGTCACTTCTCGAGCCAGGCCAGGCGACACTGGGAGCTTGTCAGCAGGATCATCGCCTTCTTGCTGAGTGGAGCGCTGGAGCCCAGGGAGCCCATCCACTCCGGCAACCTGGCGACCGCCGACATCTCCAATGGGAGGACCCATTCCCATTCGGAACAGCAGGCGGCGGCCGAAGATCTTCCGCTGCCCCAGCAGGTCTTGGAGAGCACACCCCAGGGAATCTGCCTCCTCGACGTCTCGGGCTCCATCGTGCAGGTGAATCAGAGTATTGAACGCAAGCATGGTCTCAGTGCCTCCCAGTTCAAGGGGCGTTCGCCGGCAATCCTTTTCGCGAAGCCCGCCGAATTCAACAAGCTGTTCAAGGAGGTTTCGACGTCTCAGGCCCAGGAGCTGACCAACGTGTCCATGATGGGCCGGGACGGAGAATGCTACCCGGCGGACGTCAACCTGGTTCGTCTTTCGGGTGGATCGGGGGCAACCAGCGGCTTCCTGCTGGTCATCCATGACATGACCAAGCGAAATTCCCTGTCCGAAAAGCTCATTCAGACCGAAAAACTCGCCGCCCTAGGCATCATGGCCGGTGGAGTGGCTCATGATTTCAACAACCTCCTCATGGCGATCCTCGGCAACATTCAGCTGATGCTGCCCACCGTCACCGACGACGAAATCCAGAAGCGGCTTCTGAACATCGAGAAGGCTGTGCATGACGGCGCCAACACGGTCCGGAGGCTGCAGAAGTTCACCGAACGGAGCAAGGACTCCCATTTGCCGCCCGCGGTCGTTGATGTAGGCGAGGCCATCAACGATGTCGTCGAGTTGACGCGACCTCGCTGGAAGAATGCCATGGAACGTTCGGGAAGGAGTATTCGGTTTGAAATGGACCTGTCCCCGGCGTGCTTCGCCGCCATGAGCGCATCGGATCTGAGGGAAGTGCTCACGAACCTGGTTTTCAATGCGGTTGAAGCCATGCCGGAAGGGGGAGTCATCACGATCTCGTGCAGGGCTTTGGAAGACCGGATTCTTTTGGAGATTTCGGACACGGGCATCGGGATGAGCAAGGAGCTGTCGACCAAGATTTTCGATCCCTTCTACACGACCAAGGGTGTGGGCAATTCAGGCCTTGGGCTGAGTGTTTCCTGGAGCCTGATTGCGCGCAGCGGCGGAGAAATCCGGGTTCGCAGCACGCCCGGCAAGGGATCGGTTTTCGAGATCTCGCTGGTCAAGGCACCTCCACCCCATGGAATATCCCAACCCGGCAAGGCGAAAACGACACCCGAGTCGTTCAGGCTCCTGGTCATCGACGACGATCCAGAGATCCTGGAGATCCTGAGAGACATGCTCCGTTTGAAGGGGCACCGGGTCACTGCAACGGGGGATGGTCAGGAGGCCCTGAGGCTCATCGAGTCCCAGGATTTCAACCTGGTGCTGACGGATCTTGGGATGCCGTCGGTGAGCGGGTGGGAAATTGCCAAACGCGCCAAGGCAAGAAACCCGAACCTTCCTGTTATCCTGATCACCGGCTGGGGAGCCCAGTACGAGGAGGATGACTTGACGACGAGCGGCGTCGACCATGTCCTGTCAAAACCTCTGAGCTGGGACAGTCTCCTCGAAACGGTGGCCGAACTGCTCAGCCCCTCCACCAAGGAGCCTCCCGCCCCAAGGTCCATTCTGCATATTGCTTGAGGGACTGGATCTTCGAATGCTCGGTCCCACCGCCATGGAGTGCTCTCCGGGCATTATTTCCTTTCCACAATTGGGCACCTTTTTCGCACCATTCGGCAATGGCCCTCACCTTTTGACTCGCGGGTTCGGGCATCCCACCTTTAGTGACCATCCGACAGAGTCTCCTCAGACAGATTGACATTTCGCATCGCTCTGAATTGTGCTAAGAGGAGTGTCCATACTGAGCAGCATGGCATCATCATCGCGGCATGAATGATGGGTGAACATGATGGAGAGGTCGGCCCTGAACCGCTACAAGACGTCCATCGACTACCTCTATGGGCTGCAGAAACACGGCATCAAGTTTGGCCTCAACTCGACGGAGAGAATCCTTGAACGCCTGGGGAACCCCGAAAGGAGGCTCAGGTGCATTCATGTGGGCGGCACCAACGGCAAGGGCTCCACGGCCGCCATGCTGTCAAGCATCCTGCGTGCCCATGGATTCAGGGTTGGTCTTTACACTTCGCCGCATCTTGTCCGATTCACCGAGAGGTTCCGGGTAAACGAGCGTGAGGCCGATGTCGAGCGCATCCTGGAGGTTTTCGAACGTGTGCGCTCGGTGCTGGACGAAAGCGAGCCCCCCACGTTCTTCGAGATGGTGACGGCCATGGCCTTTCAGTATTTCCTGGAGGAGCAGGTGGACTGGGCCGTCATCGAGGTGGGAATGGGGGGCCGGCTGGATGCGACCAATGTCATCCGTCCTGAGGTCAGTGTCATCACGAACGTATCCTACGATCACCAGGAGTTCCTCGGCAACAGCCTGGCGGCCATCGCCCGCGAGAAGGCCGGGATCATCAAGGAGGGGGTGCCATTGGTCACTGGCGCCAGGCAGCCGGTTGTCAAGGGTATCCTGAAAGCCACGTGCTTTAGTCATCACGCTCCTGTTTTCTGCCTGGGCTCTCAGTTCCGCGTACGACGCAATCCTGACGGAACCTTCCAGTACCATGGGATCAAGCGGAAGTGGCGGTCCCTGGAGCTGAACCTGAAGGGGGCGCACCAGTTTCACAACGCCGCCCTGGCGCTGGCTGCTCTCGAGGTTGTCGAGGAGAAAAACGCCACGCCTGTGGATGCGGCAATCATCAGAGAGGCTCTGCTGGATGTTCGCTGGCCCTGTCGGCTGGAAGTCCTGCAGGAAAGCCCCCTCGTCATCCTGGACGGCGCACACAATCCCCATGGCGCGGAAAGTCTGAGAGACGCGCTCAAGTCTTGTTTCGACTATGAGAAGCTCCACCTGGTCCTCGGTATCATGGCCGACAAGGACACCCGGGGGATCCTCAGGCGATTGCTTCCCCTTGCGGAGACCGCCATTTTCACGAAGCCCAGGTACGCGCGCGCCGAAAAGCCCGAGACCCTGAAACGCCTTGCGCGCCCTTATGTCCAGAAGCACTATGTCATCCCGGATCCCGCGGCGGCCATCGCCGAGGCCAGGGCCATGGCATCTCCCAACGATGCCATCTGCATCGCGGGCTCCCTGTACTTTGCCGGTGAAGTGAAAGAGCTTTGGGGAGAGCGTACGATCTCCATCTGAGCAGCGGAAGGTTTCCCAGGGTTCGCTCAGGCGTCCACCCTTCTTAGGGCGGCGCCACCGACCAGCCTGCCCGCGACATCCCCTCGACCGGGCGCTTGTGGGAGTCCGGCAGGCCAGCGTCAGAATCGAAATGCCCGGTTTTCGGATCCAAGGCCGCTTTCGAGGAAAGGGGCAGCAACGCCATGTTTCGTGTTACTCTCACCTGCCTTCGACACCTGATGGTGATGTCATTCTGCCTGAGCGGTTTTCTATTACCGTTCCCGACCCCCTTGACCGAGATCGCTCATGCGGAAGCGGAGCTGAAGGACCTCGTCCAGAACGGCACCCTCGCGGACCAGTTGCGGGGAACCTGGACCATCGACGCCGACCAGCTCTCTTACGATCAGGAGAGGAAGGTCTACGAGGCTGTGGGGAACGTTCGCATCATTTCCGGAAAGCGACAGATTGAATCTGATTGGGCTGAGCTCGACACGGCCAGGCGCATTGCGGAGCTCAAAGGCAACGTGATTTTGAAATACGGGGGCGACTGGCTCCGGGGCGAGCACGTGATTTGGAATCTCGATGAGGAGACGGGCTGGGTCGACGGAGGTTTGACCTATTTCGCCGCCAACCAGCTTTACGCCATGGGGGAGAATATTCAAAAGACCAGTGCGACTCAATACGAGCTGAAGGTTGGGTTTGTCACCGGCTGCGATCCCGAACGTCCGGACTGGAGGATTCGCTATGAAACCATGAAGGTCAACGTGGAGGGCGTCGCGTGGGCAAGGAATACTTCCTTCTGGATTGGAGAAGTCCCTGTGTTCTATCTGCCCGTGGTGGCGGTTCCCGTGAGCCGGAAGCGCCAATCCGGCTTCCTGCTTCCCTGGGGAGGATACTCGGACCTCAACGGAGTCCAGGGAGAGCTCCCCTTCTATTGGGCCATTCGGCAGGACATGGACGCCACCTTCTTTGGCCGCTACATGTCGAAGCGGGGCTGGATGAGCGGCGTCGAGTATCGCATAGCCCATGAGAGGTGGGGCGAGGGGATCTGGCTGTTCAACTACCTGGATGACCGCGCCGACAAGGATCACCTGGCGGCCCAGGAGTATCCCTTCATCCGGAGCGATAGATTCTGGCTGAGGTCAAGACACTCCTTCGAGCTTCCCTGGGAGATCGAGGCCAAGATGGACCTCGATTTCGTCAGCGACCGGAACTTCCTGCGGGAGTTCGAGCGAGGTTCGGCCTCCATCGACTACTCCGACAAGACTTTCCGGGAGCACTTCGGACGAGGGGTCATCAATGACGAGAACACGCTCGCCCGGGAGTCCAGCCTCTATCTGGAGCGGCGCCAGGAATTGAGCCTTCTCAGCATGGATACCAGGTACTGGGACCAGCAGGACAAGGAAATCGATGAGTTCACGCTCCAGCGACTGCCCACCCTTGCATTCAACATCGTTCCCACATGGATCGACAGGCTGCCCGCTTACTATACTTTGAGCACCAGTTATACGAACTACTGGAGGCGTGAGGGCGACCGGGCCAACCGCCTGGACGTTTTCCCAAGGCTGAGCCTGCCGATGCAGTGGAGAAACCATCTTGATATGGAGCCATCCATCGGCCTGCGCGCCACCTCCTACTGGGTCGACTGGGAGGAGGGCCTGCCCAATCAGCCCAACGAGAGCCAGGGGCGGTTGTTCACCGATTTGCGCATGGAGATGAGCAGCCGCCTCAACAAGGTTTACCCCTGGCGGATCGGGTCGTTCAGCGCCTTTCAGCATTCGATCCGCCCTGAAGTGGTCTATGAGTACGTCCCCGAGCCCATTGAGGGGACCGTTCCCCTTTTCGATCGCTTTGACGAGAATCCCTCCCGCCACGACGTTCGATACGGCTTCACGACCTTCCTCACGGGAAAGTCCGTCAAGACCGATGCTCAGGGCATCGAACGGATCACTTATGACGAAGTGGCCAGGCTGCAGTTGACTCACGGCTACAACTTCGAGCGGGTTCCGGTCAACGTCCCCGACGTCCGACTGGAGAGCAGTCGTGAAAAGGGCGTGACCGATATCGGGCTGCGGCTGGATGTCAAGCCGAAGCCCTACCTGACCCTTTCCTACGATGCCGAGCTCGATCCAGGCCGGGGCAACATGGTGCTCCACGACCTGTACATGGTCTTGAACAGCGGCTCGGGACATCGGTTGCGGCTCGATTACCAGTACCGGAGGGAGTCCCTGGTGGACGAGATCATCGCCCGGACCAACATCAAGCTTTTCAAGAACTTCTATCTCCTCACCTATCACGACTATTCCATCGATCAGGACGATCTCTACGCCCACGGCTATGGGTTCCGGTATGACCACGGGTGCTGGGCCATTGGCGTATCTTACGAAAGGGAGGAGAAAGACCAGCGGATTGCTTTCACCGTGAACCTGCTGGGACTCGGGGCTTTCGGAGGAAGTCGCAGTTACGGCAAGAAGGAAGTCGACGTGGACCTCCAGTGACATGCGAACCTGCGATCCTGCGATTACGATCTTGACAACGATGATCTCTTCCTTTATAGCTTACGGGCTTCAGGCCAGACCTATACACTGCGGAGAGCAACCGATGAAAACGAGCAGCGCCAAGTTTCAACCGAATCAGCGAAAATGGATCATGGTGGACGCCGAAAACCAGGTTCTGGGACGATTGGCAACCCAGATCGCCATAAGACTGCGTGGAAAGCATCTTCCTCACTTCACACCCCATGTGGACGTGGGCGACTTCGTCGTGGTGGTCAATGCCGACAAGGTCCGCCTGACGGGCAACAAGTGGGATCAGAAGGTATATTACCGGCACAGCGGCTACATGGGCGGAGTCAAGGAGACGGGGGCCCGAAAGCTGAACCAGGAGAACCCCGAACGGATGATTCGACTGGCCGTGTGGGGAATGCTTCCCAAGAACAGACTGGGACGGAAGCTTATCAAGAAGTTGAAGGTATATCGCGGAACCGAGCATCCACATGAAGCTCAGCAACCCGTGGCGACGCATTTCCAGCCGATCGCCAGGCTTCAAACGGATGCATGAGGAGACTGAATTCTGATGGCCGAACAGCGTTTCTACGGAACAGGAAAAAGAAAGACGGCGGTGGCGCGCGTCTGGCTTCAGCCCGGAACGGGAGTGGTCACCATCAACAAGAGGACCCTGGACGAGTACGTCGACCGGGAAACCAGCAAAATGGTCATTACTCAGCCCTTGGTCATGACGGGCACCTACGGCAAGCTGGATGTCATGGTCAATGTCTTCGGGGGTGGCGGATCCGGGCAGGCGGGAGCCATTCGCCACGGGATCTCCAAGGCTTTGCTCGAGTTCAATCCCGAGTTCCGGGAAGTACTCAAGAGAGCGGGTTTCATCACGCGTGACTCCCGTGTCAAGGAAAGAAAGAAATACGGCAGGCGAAGCGCGCGAGCCCGGTTCCAGTATTCGAAACGTTAATTCGGCGCGTGGCTGCGCTTGTGTCATGCGGTCCCGAAGCGAGCCGTCTCCGGCGTGGATCGCGCCGCCGTGCGACAGGGTCGGCCGAGCGCTTCATTTGAATCAACGGTGAGGCATCGCGTCTGGTGGGTGCCTCAAAGCGTCGGAAGCGTCATCTCGCTTCGGTGGAACCATCCGTCAGCGACTTCGATTTCGACATCAAGGGCACCCTGCTCCGAGCGCGGTGCCCTTGATGCCTTTCTGTGGCATGAGAGGGAAGGTATGATACGCGTCGCCATTGCGGGAGCATCGGGATACACGGGGTTCGAACTGATCCGCATCCTTGTTCAGCACCCCGAGGTTCGACTCACGGCCATCACCTCCAGGGCGCAGCTGGGGCAGCGGCTCGATGACTTCTATCCAGGGTTCAGGGGGCACTGCGAGCTGGTCTTTGAAGAGCCTGATCCCGCGGTCCT
>Ga0101944_10005198_pt1 | contig 15077 bp, 12 predicted proteins | sample DewCreD2012metaG_FD_75245 | JGI IMG/M metagenome (GOLD analysis project Ga0101944, IMG submission 75245) | Hot spring sediment bacterial and archeal communities from British Columbia, Canada, to study Microbial Dark Matter (Phase II) - Dewar... ...
GATACATATGTAGTGTGGGATCTCGCTCCACATGACCTGTCCATAATGGAATCTTTAATCGGTAAACAACCCTTATCGGTTTCTGCGGTTGGTGTTAATCATTTTAATGGGCATGAGGATATTTCATATATAACTGTTAATTTTGAGAACAATCTGATAGCCCACTTCCACGTGAACTGGATATCACCCGTGAAAGTCCGCAAAATCCTTATCGGCGGTACAAAACTCATGGTAGTGTACGATGATATGGAACCGAGTGAAAAAATAAAACTTTACGATAAAGGAGTTGAGATAAAAAGTCAGGATTCATTATACCATGTTCTGGTGGAATACAGAACCGGTAATATGTTCGCACCCCACGTTGAACAGGAGGAGGCATTAAGTCTTGTGGCTAAAGATTTTATCGACTCAATTAAAAAAGGACACAAGCCTCGGTCAGATGGTTACGCAGGCCTGAATGTTGTCAGAATTCTTGAAGCTGCCACCGAATCACTGAAGCAGGGTGGAAAGGTAATTAAATTTTCATCTAATGGTTATAGCCACGATGTTAATCAACTCTCAATGTTTGACACTTCAAAGTTGATAAGTGAGAAAATAATTTAATAATTAAATTATTTCATTTATACAGTCAATCTGCAAACAATTAAAAGGAAGAAATCTGTGGAATTGTATCAAAGAATTGCACCTGATGTAAAAATTGGTAAAAATGTGAAAATATTTGGATTTGTGAATTTATATGGATGTGAAATAGGCGACGACTCAAAAATTGGTTGTTTTGTTGAGATTCAAAAAAATGCAAAAATAGGGAAAAATGTAAAAGTTTCCAGCCATACGTTTATTTGTGAAGGGGTCACAATAGAAGATGACGTTTTCGTAGGACATAATGTCTCATTTATAAATGATAAATATCCCCGTTCTACCAATGTTAATGGTGAATTAGCAACTGAAGAAGACTGGGAAGTGGTCCCGACTCTCGTAAAGCGCGGTGCATCAATTGGTACCAGCTCCACAATACTATGTGGAGTAACAATAGGAGAAAATGCAATTATTGGTGCAGGAAGTGTTGTAACAAAAGATATCCCCCCAAATGTTATTGCATACGGAGTACCGGCAAAAATTCAAAAGAAAATCTGAAAGATAAATATTTACAAGATTACATCAATAAATCATATTACCTGACTGCCGCGGAAAGAGTTTTAATCAATCCTTCGGCAGCCAATCTTCCTCCAGTTTCGTTCAAATGCCCACCATCATTTGTGTAATCACTTATCAAAGCGTAAAATATCCTTCCTTCTATTTCTAATGTCTCTCGCGATCCGTCAGGATATGTTGATTCAACCCCTGCAAGGTCAAATATTGGTTCTGTTCCATACGTTTGTTTTATGAATTCATTGAATACATTTCTTTTGAAATTCTCCATATAGGCTGACTTTTCTCTCCCGAGCAATGTTTTAATAAAATGTTTGACTCCCCTGGGTCTTTCTGTTAAAGGTACGGTTACATGAACGAACTTAATTTTCGGATATTTAGTTTTTAATGATTCATATGCAGATTTATATATATCAAAAAGCGCTTCAACATTTGTTTCTGCATTAATATCAACATAACAGAATTTCATTAAAGCGAGATCAAGATCACCATTAAAATATGAACCAATTTTTTGATCGAAATCCCTTAGTTTTGTCTCGGGCATGGTGTTCTGCCCGATCATCGCTTCTGCAAAAAAACCTTCGGGTTGAGTATTTGCGGATTGTGGTTGAATGATATTCAGTTTGATATCATTATGTTTAGAAATGATTTCTTTTAAACCCTGCAATATATTATTACCAACCGATTGATGCCCAAAGAAAATCTTTTTATTTTGAAGAAGTATCAGATCATCTTTTATCGTGCTGTCTGTCATGTAGCCATTCCTTTTATCACTGTCTCCACAGGAAGTCAGTATACCTGTTAAGATCAGTGGAATAATTATTTTAGTAAGTAATCTCATTTTATTATCAGGAATATTGAAAATTTATTCTTCTTTTTCTGATTTATCAGTTGTTTTATCACCATAATAATTTGGAAATGTTACTATCTGCATCGGAGGGAGTTGCACAAGTGCATAATCGGGTATATCTTTATTGACCACAGTGTTTGCACCTATTTTAACATTGTTTCCAATCCTGATTTTACCGTGTAGCGAAGCACCAGCCGCTACAGTTACATTATTTCCAATTATCGGCATTCCATATCTGGCACCTTTTCCCGCAACTCCGATTGTGACATCGTGCCCGATGGTAAAATTATCCCCTATAACAGCATCCCCTCCAATAAATATTCCTCCATAATGAAATATCATAAAACCTTTTCCGATAACTGCTTCGGGATGAATTTCTATTCCCCATCTTACCCTGACACGATGATAAAGATAAAGATATAATGGTTTTAAAAATATCCTGACTATCTTTTTCTGTTTTAATAACCAATGACCAAATCTGTAAGTCATTATTCCCTGTAATCCCTGGGATTTAAAAAAGAAAAAAAGTCTTTGAATCTTATTACTCGGATACAAACTGAAATATCTTTCTAAATCGTATTTAAAAATTCCCATCGAGCCCGTCAAAATATTGTTTAATTAAAGGTAAAAATTCGTAAAATTATCAAAATTTATTAAAATATAAGCAAAGAACAAGAAAAAGACAATTCTGTCTTAATAGTTGTATCAATCAAAATAATTCCTTAAATTGAATTACTTTAAAAATAAGAAAAATAGTTGACAAATAATATTACAGGAATGACTTTATGAATAGCCGTATTGATAACATCCGATATATGTGTAATGGTTTTTTTCTTTTTATTCTTCTTGCAGGAATATTTTTAATCAGTACATCAACATACTCTCAAACAAAATATAGAAAAGCGTTATTACTCAATCAATCGGTGGGTGGACAGATTTTCGATAATACGAACGTGAATTGTGGTGCCTCGTCAGTAACTGCAAAAACATCGGTTGTTGCTTATAATCGTGCGCATGGCTTGAGTGGTTCTGATAGCGTAAGTATGAATAAACAATATTATCCCAGTATTGGTAATAATAGTTACAATACCTGGCATAAAATATTTGATCGTCAACTGACAACAGACTGGAATAATCTGCAAAGTTATCGTTCGAATTATTCTGTTATTATAATCAAAGCCTGTTTTGCGTACGAAGGTGGACATACATCGGAAGGAAGTGAGGATGATATTCCTTATAGAGATTCACGCAGGACAACCTGGTTGTCAAAATGGCATGTCAGATCAATAGTCGACTCAATGAAGAAAATGCCAAGCACTTTTTGGGTCATTTGGACGCAGATACCTATTGCTCAGAATGAAAATACAACCGCGGCTCAAAGAGATAAAAGAATAGCAAAATGGATGAAGGATACTTTAGCAAAAGGTCTGGATCCTGTCTATGGTAATAATTTCCCCAGCAATGTCTATATTTTTGATGCTCATAGTATAATGTCTGATGAAAATGGTAAAGCGTTATACGGTTGTTCAAATTTGGATGCACACCCAACACCCACAGGGATTGCTACAGTGGCGGTACCATTTGTAAATGAGGTTTTTAATGCTGCTATAGCATACGAAGGAGGTCTCCCTCCCCCCGCCAAACCGCAACTTCGATCCCCCCAGAAAGGATCGATAGGTCAACCTTACAACATGACATTAAAATGGCATCCGAGTAATTATGCTTCAAGTTATTTTTTACAGGTTTCAACTGATTCATTATTTAGCAGTTTTTTTTTAAATGACACAACACTAACAGATACTCAAAAATCAGTAGGTCCTCTTAATATTTTGACTAAATATTACTGGCGGGTGAAGGCGAAAAATATCACAGGGTACAGCGAGTGGTCAGATAGATGGGATTTCACTACCTCTGAACAAACGAATTATTACGTGTACCATCCGGGGTGGAATATCGTATCCGTTCCATTATCTGTTAATGATTACAGTGTTGGTTCAATTTTTCCTGCTGCGGTCTCAGATGCTTATGAGTATCAAGGAAGTTATATCCCGAGAGACACATTGACAAAAGGTAGGGGATACTGGATCAAATTTAATGAGGAATTGTTTTTACCTCTGGGTGGAACTCCGTTCCATTCCGAGACATTGTCAGTTCAAGTCGGATGGAATCTGGTCGGAACAATTTCCGATAGCATTGAGACAGATTCAGTTATTACCATCCCTTCGGGCATCATCGGTTCTCCTTTCTATGATTATAACGGTTCTTACACATCAGTATCAAAATTTATACCTGGCCATGGATACTGGGTAAAAATAAATGAACCGGGAGAAATAATTATCCGCCGTAGTCCTTAAATAATTCCCCTCCAAAAGAAAAGAATGTGAATGATTTTAATGAGATATTTTAATTTAAAATCATATGCGGTATATCACTACATATAATTTTAAAAAATCTTATTTTTATGGATAATATCAATTTATATAGAAAAAATCATCATTACTGGGTAATAAATTAATATGAATTTTTCAGATGATGTCTTAAAAATAGATACAAAGGCGGAAATTGAACGGATTGCTTCTGCTATTAGAAATCAGGTTATCAGTATATTAAAACGACGTGGTGCAGTGGTCGGAGTATCAGGTGGCATAGATAGTTCTGTCTGCGCAGCATTGTGTGCAAAAGCCCTTGGTAGTGATAATGTGTTTGTTATTTTTATGCCTGATCGTGACTCATCGGAAGAATCTCTGAAGTTAGGTAAAATGGTCGCAGACCGTTTGCACGTCAATTCAATAACCGAGAATATTACTCCGATATTGGAAGGAGCCGGATGCTATCGGCGTCAAATGGAGGCAATCAGAGAAGTTTTCCCTGAATATGATGAAGGATGGAAATCAAAAGTAACAATCCCTTCAATACTTTACGGTGATAGATTGAATGTTCTTCGTCTTACAGTAGAATCTCCAGATCACGAACAAAAAACAGCACGGATGCCCATTACGGCATATTTAAAACTTATTGCCGCAACAAACTGGAAGCAACGAATAAGAAAAGCAATGGAGTATTATCATGCCGATAGATTAAATTATGCTGTCTGTGGTACGCCAAACAGACTCGAGTATGATCAGGGCTTTTTTGTTAAGAATGGAGACGGAAGTGCTGATTTCAAACCTATAGCGCACCTTTACAAAACGCAGGTTTATTTTCTCGCAGAAGAATTAAATATTCCAAAAGAAGTCTCAAGCAGACCTCCAACCACCGATACCTATTCACTTGCTCAAACTCAAGAAGAATTTTATTTTGCCTTACCATACCACAAAATGGATCTCTGCCTGTACGCATATAATCACAATGTGCCTGCATCAACAGTTGCACCCGTTGTGGGAATTACAACCGAACAGGTGGAAAGAGTCTATAAGGATATAGAATCCAAACGTCGCGGCACTCATTACCTTCATGTTGCCCCGTTACTTGTCGAACCAGTCACTGAGATACACCGAGATTAACAATGTGTGGTATTGCGGGTCGTGTTAATTTAACAGATGGGAAAGAGCCGATATCTCGTGATCTGCTCGCGAAAATGGTGTCGGCAGTCCGCCACAGGGGTCCGGATGAATTTGGTTATTATCGAGATACTTATGCCGGACTTGCTCATGCGCGTCTTTCCATCATCGACTTAACCACGGGACAGCAACCGCTTTCTAATGAAGATCAAACTATATGGATTGTCTACAATGGAGAAATTTTCAATTATGTCGAAATAAAGAAAATTCTTCAGAATCAAGGTCATCAGTTTCGGACGCAATCCGATACTGAGGTTATTGTTCACGCTTACGAAGAATGGGGTTATAATTGTTTTGAAAAATTCAATGGTCAATGGGCAATTGCAATATGGGATTCGGTAAGAAGAAAATTAATTCTGTGCCGTGATCGCGTTGGGGTACGTCCACTCTATATCAGGGAAAATAACAATCAGGTCTGGTTTGCAAGCGAAATAAAATCGATATTTGCAGATAGTTCAGTCTCACGAGAAATCAATCCTGAAGGTTTGGATCAAACATTTACATATTGGGCGACAATCGCTCCGACTTCCATTTTCACGGGAATCGAAGAAATCCGTCCCGGTTCATATGTAATTTTTGAATTTAATAAAAATAGAGAAGAGCATATTTACTGGCGCCCGTCATTTCCAGCAAGCAGATTGACTCCAGCTCATCAAGTAAACAAGATGACCTTACCTGAAGCCTCCGAATTACTTGAAGAAAAACTGATGAATGCAACAAAACTTCGCATGGTACGTTCGGATGTGCCTGTCGGTAGTTATCTCTCAGGTGGAATAGATAGTTCACTCATTGCATGGTTGGGTAGAAAATGGAAGGAGGGAGAATTTAGAACATTTTCCATAAGATTTGCCGACGCAGAGTTTGACGAGACTGAGTTTCAGAAGAAAATGGCTTCTACGCTCGATAGTAAGCATGAGGAAATTATTGTCAGAAGAGAGGATATTGCAAATGTTTTTCCTGATGTGATTTATCATACAGAACGACCTGTTTTACGAACCGCACCTGCGCCATTGTTTATGTTGTCGAAACTTGTACATGACGCGGGTTTTAAAGCTGTTTTGACTGGCGAAGGTGCAGATGAAATGCTTGCGGGTTATGATATATTTCGTGAAGCAAAAATCAGGAGATTCCTTGCAAACAATCCCAATTCGCAAGTGCGTGCCAGACTTTTTGAACGGTTGTATCCTTACCTTGCCCGATCTCCGCAAAAGGCGAAAGGTATGGCCATAGAATTTTGGAAAAAAGGACTTAAAAATATTGATTCTCCAACTTTTTCTCACGAACCGAGATGGGAAACGACCTCGAACCTGAAAAAGTTTTTTTCTGAGGATATTCACAATAAAATTAATTCATCATCGCAACCAGATTTTCTTAAATATCTCCCCGAAGATTATAATTATTGGGATCCACTGGCGCAGGCGCAATACCTTGAAATATTTTCACTATTTTCCAGTTACATCATTTCCTCACAGGGAGATAGAATGTTAATGGCGCATTCTGTCGAGGGGAGATTCCCTTTTCTCGATGCTGATGTTATGGAGTTTTGCAACAGTTTACCTGCAGAATATAAACTCATTGGATTAAACGAGAAAAATATTTTAAAAAGAATTGCTCGCGGTAAAGTGCCGGAGGAAATTATTTTAAGAAAAAAACAACCCTACCGAGCGCCAGATGCGATAAGTTTTGTGTCGGGAAAAATCCCGGATTATGTGGATGAATTATTCTCTGAAAGAATGATAAAAAGTTCGGGACTATTTAATTTAAAAACTACGCAGGGTTTATTCTCTAAATGTAGAGAAATTGTAAATAAATCTTCAAATGATTATAATTTCAGCAACAATGATAATATGGGCTTCATAGGTATTTTATCCACCCAGTTGCTTTATTTTAAGTACATATACGAGAGAAAAGAGGAAGATAGCTCTTTAATAAAATTCACAACAGTAATTGATAAATTAATTTAATTATTTTATATCCTTGAATTATTATGAACGAAAAAGAAATACGTGAGCAAATTGGTAAATTTATTAGTAAGACTTTTCTATTTGATGTCGAAAAGAAAGTTGATGAAAAAGCATCCCTGCTCAATACAGGAGTAATAGATTCAACAGGTGTGCTGGAACTTATTTCCTTTATTGAAAGTAATTATAATATTAAGTTTGCGGATGAAGACTTGGTTGCGGATAATTTCGATTCAATTGAGAAAATCGCAAGTTTTATAATTAATAGATTAAATTCTAAATCTATTTAATTGAACTTTTATGAATAGATGAATTAATGTGATAATTCGGCTGGATTTAAAAAATGCAGGTATATTCCAATCTTTTATCCGATTGTCCTTGCCAGTTCTGAAATTGTTGTAATTCCCGAATTTACTTTTGTTATAGCATCCTCAAATATTGTTTCAAATCCTGAAGCTCTCGCGGCTTCTTTTACTTTCAGCAAGGTTTCGTTTCTGTAAATTAAATCGCGGATTTCATCATTTACGATTAAAATTTCATGTATTGCTGTTCTCCCGGAATAACCTGTTCCATTACATTTGTCGCATCCTCTACCGCGGTAAAATTTTATCTGTCCTGTAAATACGCTCATGAAAGAACCATGTTCAACATCGGAATGTTGACATTCTTCCCTGCAATTGTTGCATATTCTTCTTATAAGAAGTTGATAAACCACACCAATAAGCGTCGAAGCGAGCCAGTAGGGAGGTATGCCCATGCTGAGAAGTCTGAATATCGCACCGATTGCATCATTTGCCAGAATAGTACTCAAAACCAGATTGCCTGTCAAAGCAGCCTCAGCAGCAACTATACCTGTTTCTACATCTCTGATTTCTCCCAACATGATGATATTAGGATTTTGACGTAAAATTGCTCGTAGAGCGTCAGCAAATGTAAAAGTTTTATCCGTCGAAATAGAAACTTGAGAGGCAAAGTCGAGTTTGTATTCTATCGGATTTTCGAAGGTTATAATGTTTTTTTCCATCGATTGTATATCATTTACCGCGGCATAAATAGTAGTACTTTTTCCGGATGCTGCTGGACCACAGACAAGAAATAGACCGTTTGGTCGGCGGATTAGTTTTTTTATTTTTTCCAAATTCGTGGTTGAAAAACCGAGTTCCTCAAGGTCAGACACCCTTGCATTCTTTTCGAGTATCCTCAACGCTATTCGTTCGCCGTACATCACGGGCACTGTGCTTATACGTATATCAAACTGATGCATTCCAATGTTTATTGAGAATCTACCCTCCTGAGGCTTTCTTTTTTCAAATGCGTTGAGTGTTCCCTTTGTCTTAAATACACTCGCTAAATTTTCTGAAATCTCTTTGGGGAGGTAAATTAATTTCTTTATGATACCTTCGGAGCCGATTCTTATTCTTAATTCATGCTCGGCGGGCTCTAAATGGAGGTCGGTGGCGCCCGCTTTGACTGCGCGTAAAATAATTTCCTCTACCATTACTTCGGCTGTAGGGACTTTACCAGTTTTAAATAGATCTCTTATTTTTTCCGGTGAGAAGTTGCTGACATCGAACTGTTCAAGATTAACTTTGCTTGGGATATTTTTTAGATCATCGATCATATAAAATTATGCCCTCTTTATGGCTGAAATTTATTTGCTCCGTCATGTCAGTATATAATTTATTCTTGCATGAGCCGCTGTACTGTAGAAAGGATATCTTCAATTTTGTATGGCTTGCCGATGAAATCTTTAGCGCCGTACTCCTTTGCCTCCATGGCGTTTTTTAGATCTGCATAGCCTGTCAGCATGATTGCTTTTGTTGAAGGTGAATTTTTTTGAATATGTTTAAGAACCTGTATGCCATTTACATTCGGCATCTGGATATCAAGGAATGCGATATCAAATTTTTCTTTCCTCAGGATGTTCAGGGCTGCTTCACCATCCGGGGCTTCCATTACTTCGTAACCCGCTTGAGTGAGGATGTGAGTTAGGAGGTTTCTTAAATCCGATTCGTCATCTACTATTAATATCCGGGTTTTCTCTTGATTGCTCAATGTCGTCTCCATCTTGTTAGTAAAATTTTTATACGGGAAAGTAATAAATTGAGATTTGAAAAGCAATACTTCTGTGATATGGATAAAAAATAAAAGAATGGTTTATCCGCATATAACTTCCGTTTTTTAATGCTTTCAATGATTTATAGTGAAATTTAAAGAAATCTTTTCCTATTCTTAGCCAATACCCTGCACAGAATTATATTAAATAATTAATGCAATGTGAAATACTCAGTCTTAAACTAGATTTAATTTATAGGAAGATCGGATGGTTATTTAATGATAATTTCAAAGTTAAAATTTATCATTACATCCTACCGGTTCGTATGCTTGTGTAAATTTATTAAGAAGATCATTCATTTCGCTGATTCTTGAGGATTCATCAGGATTTATTCGGACATGTACGTATGTTGCACCTTTAGATGATATACATTGCGCTTTCACATGCCTTCCAGATATGTGTTTGCCCAGGTCTCCCTGACCTATATAAATGGGTATCCACGTGTTTTTAACGATTTTTGTAAATATATAATTCCCAAATTGTCCATCAGCAAATGTAGTCGGCCATGTGTATACGTAATATGTATACATCTTCCCGCTTGCGCCATGCCAGTTACAGATATTGATGGAGCTCAATTTATTCCTTTCAAAAATACTCCTTTAATATTATAAAAACGTCAAACACTTTCAACTTTCATTTAGAATTATTTGATTCTCAAATTTTGCATGAAATTTTTATAATTTAGCAAAACAAAAAGTTACAATTAAATTGACACCCAAATTGAATAATTTTTTGCTAATATTATAATAAAAATGGATTAATTACATATATTTTTTAGAGATTTGTTATATTTATAGTGGTAAGTTATTATTTATTGTAAAATTGCCGGTTAATAACGAGTTTGATACCATAGACAATTACAAACATGTTCTTCAAATGATAGCTGAGATTAGATATTCTTGGGATCCGTTTGGATAGAAATCGTATTCTATGGATAAGATTAAAATAGATAGCGATTAGAAAGTGAGGTGAATTTATGAATTATTCAAGGATAATATCTCTTATCGTTATTATCGCATTGATATTCATATTTACATCGTGCTATATGAAAGAATTACAGCAATCCCTTGAGGATATTTTTGTGTGGCGATCATATGATACGATAATAAAAAAACCTGTGTCTACCTGGAACAGAAGGGATTGCCTTACGATTATGATGGAAAATATAAGAAGTAACTTACTTGATAATCGTACCAACATCAAAGTTTATGCTACACCTTACACCCCTGCCGTTATTGCAGCAATGTCGAAGTTCCGCTGGTTGCAAATCCCTGTATCGCAGTCGGTCGCAGTCTCAGATTTTGAGGCTCTTCTCAAGGAAACTTTTGGTATGTATTATGATGGTGAGAATGAAAAAATAATGGATCCAAGAGGTAATTATTTTAAAGACAGGACACAGATTGATTCTATAATGTTCTTAATAACGATTGAAAACAATGCATGGATGAATTCAATGTCAGGTAATTATTTGTTAAAAGTTCTAGATTTCCGTAGTTATTTATTAGATATACCAGATATAACATCCTTAGAGAATCAGATATATCTTGTCAATGATGAAAATAAATACATACTTCCAAAATATGTCTGGGGAAGAAAGAAAAATATCCTCACAACACCTGAAATATTATTTGCTAATTTTAAAGTGAAAGAAGATAACTATTCTTTCCTGAAAAATTCTAATAATATTTATCTTTGTATTAAAGGTCTGGAGCAGGATATAAGATTGGAGTTTCCTTTAAAACAATTTGAGGATTTAATTAAACTCCATTAATGCAGGTAATAAATCCTGCAAATAACCTTTTCCTCTCAACCTCACTTTAAAACCATTATTTCAATCATACATCATTTATTACCATAACCGGTCTGAACTAATTAGTAATAATTGTTGTTTAGTATATCTTCAAGACTAATCTGAAAAAAGTGAACTATCATGCAAAAGTCGATAAATAACGTTCGTAACCTGGGTTTATACATTTCGGATAGAAAAATGGTGCGGACGGTTCTTAATAATTTGTTTGAGGGAGTCATAATAACGGATAATACCGGAAAATTTCTTTTTTTTAATAATGTAGCAAAAAAAATTATTGGATTGGGCCCCAAAAAAGTAATGCCTTCGGAATGGACGGAAATCTACGGTTGTTATTTAAGTGATAAAAAAACTCCGTATCCTCCTGAAAACCTTCCTCTCGCAAGAGCACTTAAGGGTGAAGAAGTTTTTAATGAGCAGATTTTTATCAGGAATAAGAAAAAATCTGAGGGTGTTTTCATCAGTGCGTCGGCAGTTCCTATAAAAAATGAAGAGGGTGAAGCAATTGCAGGTGCGGTGATTTTACGTGATGTTACCGATACATTGCAGATGAATGAAAGGGTAAAAATTAGCGAGAAACGGGTCAAAGCACAGTTGCAGGGAATTCCCACTCCTGTTTTCATATGGAAAAAATCTGGTGATGAATTTATTCTTATCGGCTTTAATGATGCAGCTGTGAAATTAACAGATGATAGGGTAACATGTCTTCGGGAAAGAAAAGTAATTACCCGTGAGCTCTCTTATCGACTTCGCTCAACTGGTAAGAATAAGGAATTGAAAGTTACATACGCTTTCTTACCGCCCGATCTTGTTATGGTTTATGCCGAGGATGCAAGCGAAAGGAAAAATGATAAACAGGCATTAAAAAAACTTTCAAGCGCGGTTGAGCAGACTGCAGATAGTGTTATAATAACTGATCCTAATGGCATTATAGAATATGTAAATCAAGCGTTTGAGAACACAACTGGATTCTCAAGAAAAGAAGTAATCGGTCAAACCCCCCAGATATTAAAATCCGGGATGCATGATAAGTTGTTTTATAAAAATATGTGGAATGATATAACAACCGGAAAAACGTTCCGCGGTTCAATCGTAAATAAGAAAAAAAGCGGAGACCTCTACTGGTGTGAACAGACAATCACCCCAATGAAGGATAATAAAGGAAATATTACTAATTTTGTATCGGTAATAAAAGATGTTACAGAAATAAAGGAAAAACGTGAGCAGGATGTGCGCCTTCAGGTTGCTCGCGAAATACAGGAAAATCTTTTAAAAAGTAAACTCGAAGTGCCAGGCTACGATATCGCTGGCGCTACCTACCCGGCAGTCGAAACTACCGGAGATTATTATGATGTATTTAAACTTCCGGACGGCAGTATAGGTATGGTAGTAGCAGATGTTGCCGGACATGGTATTGGTGCAGCACTGATTATGACACAGACAAGAGCATATGTCCGCGCCTTCTCCCGAACAGAATCGAAGCCAGATGTCATTCTGAAATTGCTGAACCAGGAACTTTTTTCCGATTTAGATGATCATCATTTTGTTACACTGATATTTGCACGTCTTGATACCAGTAATAATATCCTTGACTACGCAAGTGCAGGCCATGTCCCTGCATATGTTTTTAATCATGAGGGAAAAATTACATCCGTACTACAAAGTAATGGTGTCCCGCTCGGAGTAATGCCTGATTTAAAATTTGAAAAAAGTAAAAAAGTACAATTATCTTCAAGTGATATGTTAGTCTTTTTCTCTGATGGTATTCTGGAATTGTTTCCACAAAATGATTGCGATGAAGACATCGAACGCGCAATTGATATCATTGCGCGGCATAAGGATAAGAAATCACATCAAATACTTAAATGTCTGCATAATGAGATCCAAATTCTTCTTGACCACAAACCACAGATGGACGATATGACTTCGTTGATCTGCAGGGTTTTATAGTTAATAATATTTCCCTAATTATTAATTGCCTTAATTCTTCTCTTACCCGTTCACTACCTTAAAAAAGAAGTTCGAGAATTTATTAAAATTCTGTGATATTTTTGGTTCGGATTGAACCAATTATCAATAATATTTCTTGACTAACTCAAAAGTACTTCGTAATTTCAGTGGTATAAATTTCAGCAATTCTTATTTATCATTTCTTTAAGTTGGAAAAGATCAAAATATCAATAAAATTTTTGCCATTTACCAGGGGGTAAGATGAAATTACTTCATTATTTCCTCATCACTGCATCAGTTTTTATACTATTATCAATACCAAACTTAAATATCGGGTTGTCTCAGGACTTAAATAATTCTCCGAAAATCAAAATTTATAAAGACCAATCACTTGAAGAAATAGCATTTCCGATCGGCGGGATTGGAACAGGATCTGTCTCACTTGGAGGAAGAGGACAACTGCGCGACTGGGAAATATTTAATAAACCCGATAAGGGAAGTCAATTGGATTTTACTTTCTTTGCACTCTGGACAAAGAAAGGAAATGAGAATGGAATTGCTCGTGTACTTGAACGGAAAATATCTCCTCCATACCGAGGAGGCGGACATGGAGTCTCTCAGCGAGTTTTGTCAGGATTACCCCGACTTGATGACGCGGAATTTTTCGGTGGTTATCCATTTGCAAAAATAAAATTTAAGGATAAATCCCTCCCCGTGAGTGTTGAACTTGAGGCGTGGAATCCATTTATACCGCTCAATGTAATGGAAAGTTCTCTTCCCGTAGCCATATTCATGTGGCATATTAAAAACCCTACCTCAGATACTGTGCAGGTTTCCCTGGCAGCAAGTATGTCAAATCCTATTGGTGACCGTTGTACGAATGTCAAAGGTGAAAAACCGGGTCTTGGAATGAATGTAAATCAATACATAGAAACAGAATATTTTCGCGGTCTTAAATATTATTCAAGAAAGGTGAAACAGGAAGATATTAACTACGGGGATATGACACTGGCAACCTCATGGCAAAGATTTAGTGTCCAGACCCGCTGGTACCGGGGAGGGTGGTGGGACAAATGTCACATTTTTTGGGATGATTTTTCAAAAGATGGAGAAATAAATGAAGTAAAAGATACACTGCAATCAGATGATAATGAGTCGGACGTCGGTACTATTTTATTGCATGCAACCATCCCTCCCCATGGGTCGGTAATTTTTCCGGTATATCTTACCTGGTACTTCCCGAATCGTGAAAATTACTGGAATAACGATCCTAATGTCAGGGGAAAAATTTTAAGGAATTTTGTGGCAAAAAGATTTAATAATTCATCCGAGGTGGCTGATTATGTTATAAAAAATCTCGCAAATCTTGAAGTAGCCACACGCAGATTTCATCAAACGATCTTTAATTCTTCAATGCCTGACTATGTGATTGATGCTGTATCAAGCCAGATGTCCACACTCAAAACAAATGTTTGTATACTCCTTGATGATGGATCTTTCTTCGGATTTGAAGGTGTCAGCGATAAAGGAGGCTGTTGCCCGATGAATTGTACACATGTCTGGAATTATGAACAAACTCTCGCCTTCCTGTTTCCTGAGCTGGAGAGGTCGATGCGGGAAACTGATTTTCTTCATAACACTCTCCCGAACGGCTATATGACATTCAGATCCCTCATCCCTCTCG